>Ga0079224_100010487_pt1 | contig 12710 bp, 8 predicted proteins | sample Stecom2015_FD_80414 | JGI IMG/M metagenome (GOLD analysis project Ga0079224, IMG submission 80414) | Agricultural soil microbial communities from Utah to study Nitrogen management - Steer compost 2015 | ecosystem: Environmental > Terrestrial > Soil > Agricultural land | place: USA: Utah...
AGGGCTTTCCCGCCCTGGTCGTGCCACGGTTTTCGACAGGCCCTTAACCGTTCCTGCCCTGGCGTCGAAAAGCGTCGGAAGCTGTAACGTTATTGTAAATGTCGGCATCGGCCTCCCCGGAGGCCTTGCGGGCGCCCGCCAGAACCCAGTCCACCATCTCAAAGTTGACGGCGGCCTTGGCCCGGAGCACCGGCAGGGCGTCTGCCACCCGGGCGGCCAGGGCCTGGCGGTCGTCGTAGGCGGCGGCCAGGCGCCGGGCCAGGACCCTCGCTTCGGGCAGGCAGTCGGAGGCGGCGACGGGCTGGAGCCCCACCTGGGCCAGGAATAGATCCACCTTGGGGTCGTAGGACAGGCCCAAGGGCGCCCGGCCCAGCAGGGCGGCGAAGATGAGGGCGTGGAGCCGCATGGCGATGACCGCCTCGCAGCCCCGGAATGTTTCGGCCGCCTGCCGCCAGTGGTCCACGGGCCGGAGGGTGGCGGTGCCCGGGGTGAGGCGTTCGGCCAGCCAGCGGGCTAAGGGCAGATCTTCCTGGGGCTGCATGGGCACCAGCAGCAGGTGGACCCCCGTCATTTGGGTGAACCGGTTCAGGGCGTCCACCACCAGGGGCCGGGCCTCCGGCGGCAGGCCCCGCTGGCGCAGGCTTAGGGCCACCGCGGGCCGGGGGTGGTCCGGGGCGACCGGTTCCGCCGGGGCGGGCATGTCCAAGGAAAAAACGGTGTCGGCGGCCACGGCGATGCGGGGCCGGCGGACACCCAGCCGTTCCAGGAAGCCGGCCGATTCCTCGTCGCGGACGGTGATGGCGTCCACCCGGTCGGCCAGGCGCCGGATGAGCCAGCGGCCCAGCCGGCCTTCCACGGGGCCGATGCCCTGGCCCAGCAGCATGGTGGCGGCCCCGTGCCAGCGGGCCACTTCCACCAGGCCCAGGTAGTAGGGGATGTTGAAGGGGCCGCTCACATCCTGGAGCAGGTTGCCGCCGCCGCTGATGAGGAGGTCGGCCCCCTTGAGGGCGGCCCGGATGCCCGTGGGCGACAGCCGGCCCACGCTGTGGACGCCGTATTCTTCCCGGGTGGCCTGGGGATCGGCCGACAGCACCGTCAGGTGGGTTTGGGGATGGAGGCGGCGCAAGCCGTCCACCAGGGCTGCCAGCATGGCTTCGTCTCCCCCGTTGCCGAAGCCGTAATATCCGGAAATGACTATGCGCCGCACTTATATCTCCTTTCGGGCCGCCGGCGATGACCGTCCCCACAGCCTCCGCCAGAGGCGCCAGGCCACTTCCAAGGCCAGGACACCCAGCAGGCCCAGGAGGATGCCCAGCCAGAGGCCGTGCCCCGTGCGCCACAGGGAGATGGCCAAAGGCGTCCGCAGGTGGGAAAAGGTGTTGATGAGGGAAGACTGCCCCACGGCCCCGGCCACGGCCAGCAGGGCCAGCCACGGTCCGGGAATGCGGGCCAGCGCCCAGCCGGCCACCACCAGGATGGGATGCCCCAGGGCGAACTCCTTGAAGCGGGGCCGCACCGCCAGCAAGGTTTCCAGCAGGGTGCGCAGCTGCAGTTCCCACTGGGGAACCACGTCCCGGGTCTGGTTGCCGCTGCGCAGCAGCACCAGCAGGGCGGCGGCGGCCAGGAGGCCGGCCAGCACGGCATGGCCCACGTTGATGGGCACTCCCAGGACCACGGCCCCTTCCCGGAGTACCGCCGCCAGCCGCTCCCGGCCCCGGGCGGGCAGTTCCCGGAGGCGGCTGCCGCTGACCAGGCCCAAGTGCCACAAGTACAGGAGGGCTACGGCAGCCGGCGGCAGCAGCAGGGCCGCCTTGACGCCCCTGAAGTACTCAAACTCCAACAGGTAGGGAAGATCCCCCAAAAGAGCGGCCACCAGCAGGCCGCCGGCCAGGCTGGCGCCCGAGACCACCAGCAGGTCCGCCACCCCGGCCAAGGCGCCCCGCCACCCGAGGCCCGGACCCGCCGGGTCGTGGCCTTCGCCCGGCCAGCGGCGGCGCCAGCGGTGGAAAAGAATGTGGAAGGCCGCCAAGGGCGCCAGCAGGGCCGCCGCCAGAGCCGTCAATTTATACAGGGCGTCGCCGAAGCCGATGTAGGCCAAGGCGGCCCACCCGCCCCAGGCCCCCAAACCCAAAGCCAGGAGCCAGGTAGGCGACACCAGGCCCAAGTGCCACAGCAAGCCCAGAGCGGTCGCCACCACTAGGCCCGCCATGGCCCAGCGGTAGGCCGGCGGGATGGAGAAGGGCGGGAAGGTGCCGGCGGGGCCGAAGGTGTAGCCGGCCCGCTCCAAGCCCGCCACCGCATCCTCGATGGCCGTCAAGGTGCGCTCCAGATTCATGCCCGGGGGGCCGTCGGCGTAGGGCCGGATGTATAGGATCCGAATATTGCGCTCCCACGGCGACCGGGCCCAGATTTCCGCCAGTTCGGCGCTGGTAAGCTGGTTTTGATATTCGGGAGCGATGCTGTAAACCCGGGCGGCCTGGTAGTCCAGGGCTTCCACCAGTTCCGTCATGCCCGCCTGGGGAAAATGGGCCAGCAAGGTCACCGATTCGATGGCGCCGGGGACCAGTCCCCGCCGGCGGAATTGCTCCGCCGTCACATCCACCAGGTCGGCGGCCGCCCCCAGCACCGCCCGGCCGTTGAAGACCACGGTGCGGACATCGGCCTCCGCCAGGGCGGCAAAGTCTTCCGTGATGGAAGCGGGAGTGGCGGTGGGGTAATCCTCCAGCCGGGGAATGACCAGCATGCCCAGATCCCGGGCCAGGGCCAGATCCCGGGGCCAGATGCCCATGCCCATGTCCTTCAGGTTATCCAGGCCCATGGGCACTTCCAGCACCGGCGGGGAGCCGGCCGCCTGGTGATGGGCGCAGGGCTGCCGCAGGCGCCGGCAAAGCTGCCCGCCGACAAACTCCGCCAATTCCTCATCGGGGATCAGGAGATAAGTGTGCTCCGCCCTCACCTGGCCCTGCCGCACCAGTTCCGCCAGGGCGGGGGCCGCCTCCTGCTGGTAGCCGGGCCGGCTCAGGAGTCGGCTGCCCGCCAGGGCGGTGACCAGGCCCTCTTCCACCAGGCGCCCCAAGGTCAACTCGTTGAGGGCCAGGGTGGTGACGCCCGCCTCCCGCAGGGCGGCCCAAACTTCCCGGGGATCTAGATCATCCTGGCGGGCCAGTTCCATGAAATCGCGGAAATCGGCCGCCAGTTCCACGGTCCGGTTGGCCTTCTCGGCCCGGTGCCGCAGCCAAAGGGTGTGGCCGGCGGCGGCCAGGCCCGTCACCGTTGCAATGATCAAAAACAGGCCCAGCAGGCGGGCTGCCCATGTGCCCCTGCCCATCACGGCCGCCCCCCTCCCGGCTCCACCGCGGGGCCGGACCAGTCCAAAGGAACCGCCTCAACCCAGCGCCGGATGATCCAGTGAAGAACCAGCCCCAGCACCAGGCCGGCGGCCGTCCCCTGGCACGCGGCGGGCAAGGTGACGGTCAGGGGAATTTGCCCGTGGGCCAAAGCGCCCACCACGGCCCCCTGGCCCACCAGGCCCATGGCCCGCAGCAAGGCCGGCCAAGGGGACCAAGTTCCGCCGGCAACCTCTCCTTCTGCGCCGGCGGGTCCGGCGTCCCCGCCCGCTTCCTCCCGGCGCCAGGGCCGGCTGAAGGCCAGGAGCAGGGCCGGCACCGTAAGGATTGTTTCCAGGAAGGGCAGGGGTGCCCGGAGCAGCAGCCCCATCAGCCCGGGGCCGTTGCCGGGGGGCCCGGCGGGACCCGGCGGCGACCCGGCCAGCCGGAGGAAGGCCAGGCCCGCCACCCCGGCGGCAGCGCCCACTACCAGCAGGTGGCCGAAGGTGATGGCCCTGCCCCAGGCCCGGCGGGCTCCGGAGGTTTCGTGGGCGCCGGGGGGCAGGGCGCCGTTGGCCCGCCCGCCGTTGCCCAGTTCCAGCCAGAGGGCGACGGCCAGGGCCGCCAGGGGAGCCAGGGCAACCCCCGGACTGGACAAGGCGCCCGTCATGAGGGCCGGCTGCCGCTGGAGCACCGCCGGCACCAGGCCCACGCCGATGCCGGTGGCGCCTGCCATGGCGGCCGCCAGGGCCGCCCGGAGGGGTGATGCCAGGGGGCCGCCCGCCAGGCCGCTGCCTACGGCCAGGGCCGCCCACGACCCCAGGACGGCGGTTGCCGGCACTAAGGCGTTACGCACCATCGGGGGCAGGGGGGGACCCCCGCCCCACCCCTCACCCCCGCCGGGACGGGGGAGGCCGACGGAGCGGCCCGCCGCCGCCAGGCCTTCCAGCAATTCATCGAAGCGCCCCTGATCCAGGTAGGCGGGGTCGCCCTCCCGCCCCGTCAACGTCATGAACCATTGGTAATACAAAACCTGCACCCGGCTGCCCGTCACCCGCCCCACCAGATCCGCCGGGGACTCTTCGGGCCAGACGGGGTGCACGGCCATCAGGTCATGGGACAGGCCCGCCGCCAAGGTACGGGCTGCGGCGCTGCGGGGACTGCCCACCAGGCCCAGGTGCCAGCCCCGCTCCCCGATGAAGTCCCGCCAGCGTTCCACGGTATCCCCGCCGCCGGCCTCCCTTGCCGGAGCCGGGTCCACCACCGGCAAGGCATCTCCCGCCGGGGCTCCCCCCGGGAGGGATGCCGGGGCCAGCATCACCCACGTGCCCGGCGGCAGGTCAGCCCCGGGCCCTAAAAACTCGTGAGGAACCTCCCGCTCCAGGGCCGGCTCCTCCACCCGGAGGGCCACATGGAAGCCGGCGGCCGTCACTTCCTCTATTTGTTGGGGCGAATAGCCCAGGGGATGGTGGAGCAGATGGTAAGGATAGATGTCCCTTTCATCTTCCGGCCAAAGGTAACGGTGGAAGCGGCGCTTCCGCAGCAGGGCCGTCCAAGGGTTTTCCTTGGGCACCGCCACCGACAGCCAGACACCTTCGCCGGGCACGGCCATGGTTTCCACCCGGCCCGGCCAGCGGCGGGACAAGGCGTGGAGCAGCCATTGGCCTTCTTCGGGATCAACGGGCATGACCAGGAGATGCCAAGGGGCGAAGGGGGGCGCATAGGGCCCCGTGCCGTCGGGCCCCGCCCACCGGGGCAGCCACTGGGGTCCGGCGCCGGTGCGCCAGTCGTCGATGATCTCCCAGCCCCAGCGCAGGTGCACCCGGCCCGCATCGACCAGGGCCGCCAGGGTTTGCTCTCCTATGACCAACGTATCCACACCCAAGGAGCGCACGTAGTCCATGGCCACGGGCAAGGACAGCCCGTCCCGGGCGGCTACGGCCGCCAAGCGCCGGTAGTCCACCGCCAGGCCCACGGGCGGGTCCGGCTGCCGGGGCCTCAATTCGGGGCCCAGGGCATAAAAAAGGGCCCAACAGCTCAAGGCCGTCAGCACGACGAGAAACCCCGCCAAGAACCTGTAGTTGGGCGTGCGGCTCACCGGTGGGCCCTCCCTTGCTTAACCTTATCCATTATTGACGGTGCCCTGCTCCATTTCAACGCGGGCCGGGCCTGCACCCCCCCGCACCTTCCGGGGCGGCGGGGTCTGTGCTAAAATGCTTGGGTGAACGCCCGGGTGGGGCCGGACCCGGCGCCTTCACCGGGACGGGTTGGGAGGAGACAGGTTGTCCACTCTAAAATCAGAAAGCCTGCGGGATGCTTACGGCGATGTACTGGTGGAGCTGGGCGAGCAAGACCCCCGCATCGTGGTTCTCACCGCCGACCTGGCCGAATCCACCCGCACCCTGCCCTTCGGAGAACGATTTCCCGACCGCTTTTTCAACATAGGTGTAGCCGAAGCCAACATGATGGGGATCGCCGCCGGCCTGGCCATGAACGGACTCCGGCCCTTTGTGAGCACCTTCGCCATGTTCGCCGCCGGCAAGCCCTGGGAGCAGATCCGCCAGGTCATCGCCTACCAGGACGCGCCGGTGCGCATCTTCGCCACCCACGCCGGCCTGACGGTGGGTGAGGACGGGGCCTCCCATCAGATGCTGGAAGACATCAACAATATGCGGGTGCTGCCGGGCATGAAGGTCATTGTCCCCGCCGACGCCGTGGAAACCCGCCAGGTGACCCGCTGGGCCGCGGCGCACGATGACGGCCCCGTCTATGTGCGCCTCAGCCGGGCCAAATTCCCCACCATCTTCAACGAAGACGACTATTCCTTCGAATTGGGCAAGGCCCGCATCGTCCGGGACGGCAGCGACGTCACCCTGCTGGCCTGCGGCCTGATGGTGGCCAACAGCCTGGCCGCCGCCGACGCCCTGGCCCACCAGGGCATTTCCGCCCGGGTGGTCAACGTTTCCTCCATCGAGCCCCTGGACGTGGAAACCATCGTCCAATGCGCCCGGGAGACGGGCCGGGTGGTCACCGTGGAGGAGCACCAGATCAAAGGAGGCCTGGGCAGCGCCGTATGCGAGGCGTTGAGCGAGCACCGGCCCACGCCCGTGCTGCGGCTGGGTGTGCGCGGCCAATGGGGTCAATCGGGCGAAGCCTTCGCCCTCATCGAGCACTACGGCCTGGCGCCCGCCGGCATCGCCGCCGCCGTCGGCGACTTCTTGAGGGGGGAGCGACAGCCGTGAGCACCCAGCAAAGGGTCTTGCGCCTGGACAGCCACGAGGCCGTGGCCGCCAAGGCCCAGGAAATGCGCCGCAGCGTCATCGACATGATTTATGCCGCCAAGTCGGGCCACCCCGGGGGAGCCTTGGGCACCGCCGATGTGCTCACCACCCTGTTCTACCGGTTCATCAACGACCGGCCGGAGGAGCCCCATTGGCCCGACCGGGATCGCTTCGTCCTCAGCGCCGGCCACATGTGCCCCATTCTGTACGCCATCCTGGCGGACCGGGGCTACTTCCCCAAGGAACTGCTGTCCACTTTCCGCCGCCTGGAATCGCCCGTCCAGGGCCATCCCAGCATCCGCTCCGGGCTGCCCGGGGTGGAATACTCCGGCGGCTCCCTGGGCAACGGCCTGTCCTTCGCCTTGGGCAGCGCCATGGCCGCCCGGCTGACGGGCAAGTCCTACCGGGTCTTCTGCCTGGTGAGCGACGGGGAATGCCAGGAAGGGCAGACTTGGGAAGCAGCCATGGCCGCCGCCCATCACAAGGTGGACAACCTCATCGTGGTGGTGGACGTGAACGGCACCCAGATCGACGGCCCCGTGGAAAAGGTCATGGAAGTGCGCCCCATGGCCCCCCGCTGGGAAGCCTGGCGCTGGCACGTCCAGGAGGTGGACGGCCACCACATCCCCGCCCTGTACGATGCCTTCCAGGCCGCCCTGGCGGAGAAGGGCCGCCCGTCGGTCATCGTGGCCAACACCGTAATCGGCAAGGGCGTTTCCTTTATGGAAGACGACTACCGCTGGCACCACGGCGTGCCTTCCGAGGAGCAGTACCGGCAGGCCATGGCGGAACTGCAGGCTTAAGGCCGCGGCAGGCCCCCCAGGCCTAAAGCCGCCCCATTAACCCCGGCGGCTGTCCTGCAGCACCGCCAGGACGAACAGGGGCAGCACCGCCTGGCGCCGCCACCGCCGGGGCTCCTTCAGCAGGCGGTACAGCCATTCCAGGTGCACTGCCTGCACCCAGCCCGGCGCCCGCTGCACCTCGCCGGCCAGCACATCCAGGCTGCCCCCCACCCCCATGGCCACGGGAACCCCCAGGGCCTGCCGGTGGCGGTGGAGCCACGTCAACTCCCGCCGCGCCCCCATGCCGGCAAACACCAGGTCGGGGGCCGCCTGCCGTATTTGGGCCAGGACCCTTTCTTCATCCTTGTCGTGGAAGTATCCATGGTGGTACCCGGCTATGGCCAAGCCGGGAAAAAGCTGTTCCGCCCGCTGGACCGCCCGGGCCACCACTTGGGGCCGGGTGCCCAAAAAAAAGGGGCGCCAGCCCCGTTGGGCGGCCCGCTCCAGCAGGGCCATCATCAGGTCGACCCCCGGCACCCGCTCCGGCACCGGCCGGCCGTAGCGCCGGGCGGCCCAGACGATGCCGATGCCGTCGGCCACCACCAGCGGGGCTTGGGCCAGCACCCGGGCCAGTTCCCGGTCCCGGCGGGCATTGTATACGATTTCGGGGTTGGCGGTGACCACCAGCCGGGCGGCGCCGCCGGCAGGGAGGCCTTCCTCCAGCCAGCGGCTGATCATGGCCACCGCCTCGTCCATGGCCACCCGGTCCACCGGCTGGCCCAGCACCTGCACCCGTTCCGTCAAAGCCGCCACCTATCACCCGGCGGGCCTGTCCACGGCCTGCTGCTGCAGGTAGGCGTAGATGAAGCCATCCAAATCGCCGTCCATTACTTCCCGCACGTTTTTCGTCTCATGGTTGGTCCGGTGGTCCTTGACCAAGGTGTAGGGATGGAAAACGTAGGAGCGAATTTGGTTGCCCCAGGCGATTTCCCCCTGCTCCCCCCGGAGGGCCGCCAGTTCCTGCTCCCGCTCCCGGGCCTTCAGCTCCAGCAGACGGGCCTTCAAGATGCGCATGGCCGTCTCCCGGTTGGCGTGCTGGGAGCGCTCGTTCTGGCAGCTGACCACGATGCCCGTGGGCAAGTGGGTGATGCGCACCGCCGAGTCGGTCTTGTTGACGTGCTGCCCCCCGGCGCCACCGGCCCGGAAGGTGTCGATGCGCAGTTCCTCGGGCTTGATCTCGATCTCGCTGTCGTCCTTCAGTTCCGGCATCACATCCACCGAAGCGAAGGAGGTGTGCCGGCGCCCCGAGGAGTCGAAGGGGGAAATGCGCACCAGGCGGTGGATGCCCTTTTCCGCCCGCAGGAAGCCGTAGGCGTTGGGGCCCTTCACCAAGAGGGTGACCGACTTGATGCCCGCCTCGTCGCCCTCCAGGAAGTCCAGCACCTGCACCTGGAACCCTTTCCGCTCCGCCCAGCGGGTGTACATCCGCATGAGCATCTCGGCCCAATCCTGGGCCTCGGTGCCGCCGGCGCCGGGATGAAGGGCCACGATGGCGTTGTAGTCGTCGTAGTCGCCCGTCAGGAGCAGGGTCAACTCCAAGCTGCGCAAAGCCGAGGCCAGCTTCTTGGTCTCGGTCAGCACCTCGCCGGCCACCTGCAGGTCCTGTTCCTCCTGGGCCAGGAGCAGCAGTTCCTCGGCTTCAGTCAACTGGGCCAGCAGGCTCTCATAGCGCTCCACGGGCGCCTTCAGGGCGTTCAGTTCGTCGATGATGCGCCGGGCCTTCTCCTGGTTCTGCCAGAAATCGGGCCGGGCCGTCTGCTCTTCCAGTTGGGCTATGCGCTGTCGCCGTTTAGGCAGGTCAAAGAGAATCCCCCAAATTCTGCAGCTTCTTCAGCATGCTTCTGAGGGTGCGCAAACCGTCCTCAAACATGCCTTCTTCACCTCCTGGCCCTAGCGGCCGCAGCAACGCTTGTACTTCTTGCCGCTGCCGCAAGGACACGGATCATTCCGGCCCACTTTGTCCACCCGCACCGGGGCGGGCCGGGGTGGGCCGCCCTCGCCGCCCCCCATGGGCACCGCGGCGTCCTCGGCCCCGGCGGCTGCTGGGATCGTCTGCACCACGGGCCGCCGCTCGGCCTGCTGGCCGCCGGCCACCCGGCGGCGCTGGAGCTGGGAGCCCACCTGCACCCGCAGGAGCAGGGAGATGACATCCTCCCGGATGCGCTCCACCATGCCGTGGAAGGCATCGAAGGCTTCCCGCTTGTAGGCCAGCAGGGGATCCTCCTGGCCGTAGCCCCTGAGGCCGATGCCGTCCCGCAGGTCGTCCATGGCGTCCAGGTGCTCCATCCAGTGGGAGTCCACCACCCGGAGGAGGATGACCCGCTCCAGTTCGGCCAGGGTTTCGGCTCCCAGGGCGGCCTCCCGCTCCCGGTAGGCCTTCATGAAGGCCTCCAGCAGCAGTTCCCGCAGGCCTTCGTAGCCGCCGGCCGCCTCCAGGTCGGCGGGGCTGATGTCCTGGGGCGACAGGAAGCGGCCGGTGACCTGCTCCCACAAGCCCGTCAAGTTCCACTGGCCGGGATCGGCATCCACGGCGGCGAACTGGGCCAGCAGCCCGTCCACCACGTCGGCCATCATGTCCTCGATATGGGGCCGCAGGGGCTCCCCCGCCAGCACCTGCCGCCGCTGGCGGTAGATGACCTCCCGCTGGTGGTTCAAAACGTCGTCGTATTCCAGCACGTAGCGGCGGATGCTGAAGTTCCGGCTTTCCACCTTGCGCTGGGCGTTTTCGATGGCCCGGGTAATGAGCCCGTGCTCGATGGGCTCGTCTTCCTCGATGCCCAGGCGGTCCAGCACGCCCCTGATGTTTTCCGAGCCGAAGAGGCGCATCAGTTCGTCTTCCAAGGACAGGTAGAACCGGGAGCTGCCGGGGTCCCCCTGGCGGCCGGCCCGGCCCCGCAGCTGGTTGTCGATGCGCCGGGCCTCGTGGCGCTCCGTGCCGATGATGTGGAGCCCGCCCAGGGCCACCACCCGCTCCCGCTCCTGGGCGGTGACGGCCTCAAACTCTTCCCGCAGGCGCCGGTATTCCGCCCGGGCGGCCAGGATTTCCTCGTCGTCGGTGGGGGCAGCCTCAGCGGCCACGGCGATGACGGCAGGGTCGTAGCCCCGGCGCCGCATTTCCTGCCGGGCCATGAAGTCGGCGTTGCCGCCCAGGATGATGTCGGTGCCGCGGCCCGCCATGTTGGTGGCGATGGTCACGGCCCCTTCGCGGCCCGCCTGGGCTACGATTTCGGCTTCCCGGTCGTGGTACTTGGCGTTCAGCACCTGGTGGGGAATGCCCCGGCTCTTGAGCATTTTGCTGATCTGCTCCGACTTGGCGATGGAGACGGTGCCCACCAGGACGGGCCGCCCCTGCTGGTGGCAGCGGGCGATCTCCTCCACCACCGCCTTGAACTTGGCCTTTTCCGTCTTGTAGATGACGTCGGGCAGATCCTCGCGGATCATGGGCCGGTTGGTGGGAATGACCACCACGTCCAATTTGTAGATCTTGCGGAATTCTTCCGCCTCGGTTTCGGCGGTGCCCGTCATGCCCGCCAGCTTCTCGTACATGCGAAAGTAGTTCTGGAAGGTGATGCTGGCCAGGGTTTGGCTTTCCCGCTCGATCTTCAGGCCTTCTTTGGCCTCGATGGCCTGGTGCAGGCCGTCGCTGTACCGCCGGCCGAACATGAGCCGCCCGGTGAATTCATCCACGATGATGACCTGGCCGTCCTTGACCACGTAATCCACGTCCCGCCGGAACAGTTCCCGGGCCTTCAGGGCGTTCTCGATTCCGTGCTTGATGGGCAGGTGCTCCAGGTCCGACAAATTGTCGATGTTCACGGCCTGCTCCACGAAGGCGAAGCCCTCTTCGGTCAAGGCCAGGGAGCGGGCTTTTTCATCCACCGTGTAGTGCTCGTCCCGGCGCATGCGCCGGGCCAGGGCGGCCATTTGGCTGTACAATTCCGTGGGCGTATCGGCATGGCCCGAGATGATGAGAGGCGTCCGGGCCTCGTCGATGAGGATGCTGTCCACCTCGTCCACGATGGCATAGTGAAGATCCCGCTGGACCATTTGATCGGCATGGATGGCCATGTTGTCCCGCAGGTAGTCGAAGCCGAACTCGTTGTTGGTGCCGTAGGTGATGTGGGCGGCATAGGCTTCCCTGCGCTGCTTAAAGTCCAGGCCGTGGACGATGAGGCCCACCTGCAGGCCGAGGAACCGGTAGATCTGGCCCATCCACTCGCTGTCCCGCCGGGCCAAGTAGTCGTTGACGGTGACGATGTGGACCCCCCGGCCCGTCAAGGCGTTGAGATAGGCCGGCAGGGTGGCCACCAAGGTCTTGCCCTCGCCCGTCTTCATCTCGGCGATCTTGCCCTCGTGGAGGGCCATGCCGCCCATAAGCTGGACGTCGTAAGGGCGCATGCCCAGGACCCGGCGGGCCGCCTCCCGGGCCACGGCGAAGGCTTCGGGCAGGATCTGGTCCAAGGACTCCCCCTGCTCCAGCCGCTGCTGGAAGATCCCGGTCTGCCCCCGCAGCTCGTCGTCGGACATGGCGGCCATGGTGGGTTCCAAGGCGTTGATCTTTTCCACTATACGGGAGTACCGTTTCAGTTCCCGCTCATTGTCATCGAACAAGCGCCGCAGCAGTCCCAACACCGCTGGTTATCCACTCCTAGAAAAAGGGTCGCCTTCGATTGTACCACCGGCCCAGGGACCACAGCAACGAAGGGGGCCGGCCGTCACCGGGCGGGCGGCAGGATGTAGGGGCTGGTGCGCCTGGGCTGCATCAGGTGCTGCAGCAGCACGAAGGCGCCCAGGGCGATGAGCACGTCGCCGATGCTGAAGACGGTAGGCAGGGGAAAAGGCCGGGGCAGGGGCCAGATATCTGTAAGCCAGTAAAGGCGGACCGTTTCATCGGCCAGTTGGTGGGTAAAGGAAGTGTCCCGGGCCACCGCCTCCACCAGTTCCGGGCCGCCGATGCGGGCCAGGCCCTCAGGGGAGACGGGCATGCGGCCATTGTTGAACATGATGGCCAGGAAGTTGGAGACGATGCCCAGGCCGATCAAGGGCACGCCCTTGACGGAGCGGTTGATGAACACCAGCACCAGCAGGCTCCCGTAGGCCACCGCCTGCACCACGATGCTGAGCCAGGGGGACCGGGGGCCTGGGGAGGCCGGCAGGAAATATATGGCCCCCCGCAGGGCGAAGGGCAGGAGCACCAGCCACAAATGCCGGAAGGGGTGGTTCAGCAGGTTGTCCAACCTGCCCCCCCGCAGCAAGCCTAC
>Ga0079224_100010488_pt1 | contig 12710 bp, 7 predicted proteins | sample Stecom2015_FD_80414 | JGI IMG/M metagenome (GOLD analysis project Ga0079224, IMG submission 80414) | Agricultural soil microbial communities from Utah to study Nitrogen management - Steer compost 2015 | ecosystem: Environmental > Terrestrial > Soil > Agricultural land | place: USA: Utah...
CCCTCGATCACCTGGATGGGGTGATCGTATCCGGGGCGGGCTTCCTCAACGTCATCCACGATGTGCTCGGAGATGCCCTGCACCAGCGCGTGCGTTATGCGCTCCCTCACGGGAAGGGCACGCCATGCCTGCTGCTCCTCTTCAGTAACCCGCTTGCCCTTCACCTTCTCCGCCATGTCGAGCAGCCGCTCGGTGGCATCGTCCCGCCTGGCGAGGATTACGTCTTCCACGCACTCCAGAAGGTCGGCCGGAACCTCGCTGTATGGTATCAGCTGTCCGGCATTTACGATGCCCATGTCGAGCCCGGCCGCAACTGCATGGTACAGGAAGGACGCATGCATGGCTTCGCGAACGCGATCGTTGCCCCTGAACGAGAACGACACGTTGCTGATTCCGCCGCTTGTGCTCACGTAAGGCAGTTCGGACTTGATCCTTCGCACTGCCTCGATGTAGGCCACCCCGTACCCGTCGTGTTCCGCGATGCCGGTGGCGATGGCGAACACGTTGGGATCGAGAATGATGTCTTCCGGAGGAAAGCCTGCCTGCTCCACGAGCAAATGGTATGCACGCCTGGAAATTTCCACCTTGCGCTCTACCGTTTCCGCCTGGCCATCCTCATCGAACGCCATCACGATCACGGCAGCGCCGTGCCGCCTCACGATCCGCGCCTGACGCAGGAACTCCTCCTCCCCTTCCTTCATGGATATGGAGTTCACCACCCCCTTGCCCTGCAGGCACTCCAGACCGGCCGAGAGTACCGACCAGCGGGAGGAATCCAGCATCACCGGCACACGAGAGATTGCCGGCTCACCGGCCAGCATGCGAAGAAACGTGACCATGGCCTTCTCCGAATCGAGCAGGCCTTCGTCCATGTTCACGTCTATGATCTGCGCACCGTTCTCCACCTGCTGCCGGGCAATCTCCAGCGCAGCTTCGTAGTCCCCGGCCATGATCAAGCGCGCAAACTTCCTCGAGCCGGTAACGTTGGTACGCTCGCCGACATTCACGAAGTTCGTCTCGGGCCCAACCTCCAGCGGTTCAAGTCCGCTCAGGCGCAGACGCCTGGGCGGCTCCACCAGCTTGCGCGGCGCTACGCCGTCAACCGCGTCGCGAATGGACGCGATGTGCGCAGGCGTGGTACCGCAGCAGCCACCCACGATGTTCACCAGTCCGTCGCGCGCAAACTCGCCCAGCAGTCGCGACGTGTAAGCGGGCGTTTCGTCGTAGCCTCCCAGCTCGTTCGGCAGACCCGCGTTAGGATGCGCTGACACGTGGCAATCACAAACCCTGCCCAGCGCCTGCACATACTGCCTGAGGTCCGCAGCCCCGAGCGCGCAGTTGAGCCCCACCACCAGCGGCTTCGCATGTGCAATGGAAATCCAGAACGCTTCGGTGGTCTGCCCGCTCAGCGTTCGGCCGCTCTTGTCGGTTATCGTTCCCGAGATCCACAGCGGCAACTTGTAGCCAGCGGCATCGAACGCTTCCTCCACCGCAACGATTGCAGCCTTGCAGTTGAGCGTGTCGAACACGGTCTCGATCAGCAGCAGGTCTGCACCGCCCTCCATCAGCCCCTCGGCAGCCTCACGATAGGCATCCACCAGTTCGCGGAACGTCACGTTGCGATAAGCTGCATCCTCCACGCGCGGTGAAAGCGACGCCGTGCGATTGGTCGGGCCCAGCACCCCTGCCACCCATCGTGGCCTGCCATCAGCCAGCGCTACCGCGTCTGCCCGCTCGCGCGCCAGGCGTGCACCCGCAACGTTCAACTCCCTCGCGATATCCTCCATGCGGTAGTCCGCCATGGCTATCCGGGTGGAGTTGAACGTGTTCGTCTCGATGATGTCCGCGCCGGCCGCCAGGTAGGCGTCGTGAATACCCGCAATGATCTTAGGCTGCGTAAGCGACAATAGATCATTGTTGCCGCGAAGGTCCACCGGGCTGCTTGCGAACCTGTCGCCGCGAAACGCCGCTTCATCCAGCGTGTGCTGCTGGATAATCGTTCCCATGGCTCCATCGAGCACGAGAATTCGCTCGGCAAGGCGTGACTTCAACCCTTCAATTCGCTCGGCGCGGGATCGTGCAGCAGTATCGGATGTAGGCACGATGTCAGTCGGTATGGGAATTCTGGTTGCGTTCAGCAATCTAAGGCTTTCCGGAGGGCAACCGACGCCGCCCTGCGAGGCTATATTTTCGGTCGCCGAGTCCCCGCCTTCAGCACCGTGAAATGACTGCCTCTCCAAGCCGCGACCATCTCCGCGAACGAATCCGCAACCCGGAGGAGCTCATCGTCTTTGACGGCGCGATGGGCACCATGCTTTATCAGCGCGGCGTGTTCATCAATCAGTGCTACGATGAGCTGAACCTCACGGCCCCGGACCTGGTTCGCTCGGTGCACGCGGATTATGCCCGGGCCGGCGTGGACGTGCTGGAAACGAACACCTTCGGCGCCAACCGTATGAAGCTCAGGCAGTACGGGCTGGAAGACCGGGTTGCGGCAATAAACGAAAGTGCCGTTCGGCTCGCGCGCGAAGCTGCCGAGTCTGCCGGCAGGCCCGAAGTACTCATTGCGGGCGCCGTTGGGCCGCTCGGCGTACGCCTCGAACCGTATGGTCCCACCAGCAGGGAGGAGGCGCGTGAGGCGTTCGCGGAACAGTGCGCCGCACTTGCTGAGGCTGGTGCAGATCTCTTTGTCTTCGAGACGTTCGGCGACGTTTCCGAGTTGGAGGAGGGCATCGCCGCGGCGCGTGAGGCGGCTCCCCATCTGCCCATAATCGCCCAGATGACCGTAGGCGTGGACGGCAGAACGGCATATGGAGCAGACCCCGCATCCATCGCGCGTGCGCTGGACGCCGCCGGTGCAGACGTCGTTGGCCTGAACTGCTCCGTGGGACCTCAGACCATGCTGGAGGCCATCGAGAAGATGGTCGGCGTTACCACCCGCAAGCTCAGCGCGCAGCCGAACGCCGGCCTGCCGCGCGAAGTTGCCGGCCGGCACATGTACATGGCCACGCCCGAGTACATGTCCACCTATGCCCGTCACCTGGTTCAGAGCGGAGTTCGGGTGGTTGGCGGGTGCTGCGGAACCACGCCGGAGCACCTGGGGGCCATGGTGGAGGCCCTTCGCTCCATCGTCCCGCGCCAGCGTCACGATCGCGCCCCTGCGACTGCGACTCGTTCCGGTGTCGCTCCCGGCGGCACCGCACTGGCGCCGGACGTTGCCGCTGTCCCGCTCGCCGCACGGTCACGCCTGGGCAGAAAGCTGGCGGATGGTGAGTTCGTGACGTCCGTGGAGATAGTTCCGCCGCGCGGTTCAGACGCCACCCGCCTGATCACGGACGCCAGGCGCCTTGCCGACGCGGGCGTTGACGCCGTGAACATACCGGATGGACCGCGCGCCCAGAGCCGGATGAGCGCCATTGCAGCGAGCGTCCTCCTGGAACAGCAGGCGGGCATCGAGGCAGTAACGCACTACTGCTGCCGCGACAGAAACCTGCTCGGCATGCTCAGCGACCTGCTCGGCGCGTCGGCACTCGGGCTGCGGAACATGCTGCTCATCACGGGCGACCCGCCCAAGATGGGCCCCTATCCCGATGCCACCGCGGTGTTCGACATAGACGCAATCGGTCTCACGAACCTGGTGAACAACCTGAATCACGGTCGGGACCCGGGCGGCAACTCCATTGGGGCGCCAACGCAGTTCGTGATCGGCGTGGGGGTGAATCCCGCGGCGCTGGACCTCGAGCACGAGCTGAAGCGCTTTGCATGGAAGGTGGAGGCTGGCGCCGAGTATGCGATTACGCAGCCGGTGTTCGATGCGGTTCAGCTGGAGAAGTTCCTGCGCATCACGAGCGATTTCCGAGTGCCTGTGATAGCCGGCATCTGGCCACTGGCGTCGTTGCGGAACGCGGAGTTCCTCGCGAACGAGGTGCCCGGGGTTTCGATACCGGAAGCCGTGCTCGCCCGAATGCGTGCGGCGCACGAGAAGTCCCGGGAGCACGCCACCGAGGAAGGACTGGCCATCGCGCGCGAATTGCTGGAGGGCGTGCGAGACCTGGTGCAGGGAGTTCAGGTGTCTGCACCATTCGGGAAGGTGGAACTGGCACTGAAGGTGTTTGCCTGAGTGCTGCTGAAGGTGTTCCCCTGAGTGTTGCAGCGGCACGTCCCGCGCGTTGGTTAGATTCCGGCTCCCCACGTGCTCGCTGTCGCGCGAGGGGATAATCGCTGCCACATTCCGGAATCTGACCACACTCTGACTGCATAATGTCGCACCTGCCTCTCACCACACTCACCGAAGACGAGATTCTCTTCCGTGATGCCGTAGCCGACTTTGCCAGGGCGGAGGTTGCCCCGCGCGTTCGCGCGATGGAGGACGCCGGCCAGCTCGATCCCGAGCTCATCCCCATGTTCTTCGACCTCGGCCTCATGGGCATCGAGGTACCCGAGGAACTGGGCGGTGCGGGCGGTTCGCTGATGATGGTGACGCTGGCAGTGGAAGCGCTCTCGCAGGTTGATGCATCGTCTGCGATTCTCGCGGACGTGCAGAACACGCTGGTGAACTACCCGATTCGCCGGTACGGCAGCGACGAGCAGAAGTCGCGCTACCTCACCCGCCTCACCAGTGACACGGTGGGCGCGTACGCTCTTTCCGAGCCGTCGTCCGGCTCAGATGCATTCGGGCTGGAAACGCGCGCGGAAAAGAAGGGCGACGAATGGATACTGAATGGTCGCAAGATGTGGATCACCAACGGCGCCGAGGCAGGGGTGTTCGTGGTGTTCGCCACCGTTGATCCCGCGGCAGGGTACAAGGGGATCACCGCTTTCATCGTCGAACGCGACTTTCCGGGCTTTTCGGTTGGCAAGAAGGAGCAGAAGCTGGGCATTCGCGCATCCAGTACCACCGAGCTTATACTCGACGGATGCAGGGTGCCTGACGCAAACGTGCTCGGCCCCGTGGGCCAGGGCTACAAGGTGGCGATCGAGACGCTCAACGAGGGACGCGTGGGAATCGGCGCGCAGATGATAGGAGTTGCAGCCGGTGCATTGAACGCCACGCGCGAATACCTGAAGGAGCGCAAGCAGTTCGGACAATCCCTTTCCGAGTTCCAGGGAATTCAGTTCCAGTTCGCGCAGGCCGCCACGGAGCTCGAAGCCGCACGCCTCATGGTGTACAACGCCGCACGAATGAAGGACGCGGGGCAGGACATCGCCCGTGAGGGCGCAATGGCCAAGCTCTTCGCCTCGCAGGTGACAGAGCGGGTTACCTCGCTGTGTGTGGAGCTGTTCGGCGGTTACGGCTACACCCGCGACTACCCGGTGGAAAAGTTCTATCGCGATGCGAAGATCGGCACCATCTACGAGGGCACGTCGAACATGCAGCTGCATACGATTGCCCGGAGCGAACTCCGATGACCTTCGCCGCGCCTGACGTTTACCCGGACATTACCCGCTGATGTGTGGTATAGCCGGATTCTGGCGCGGCAGGGGGCAGTTCGACGGGCAGGAGGTCATAGAGGCCATGACCTCCTGCATGCACCACCGCGGGCCAGACGATTCAGGCCGCTGGCTGGACAGCGATGCCGGAGTAGGGCTCGGACACCGCCGTCTCTCCATCATTGACGTTTCTCCGCTGGGACACCAGCCGATGGAGAGCGCAAGCGGACGCTACGTGGTGGTGTTCAATGGAGAGCTGTACAACTTTGCGACTGTCCGCGACGAGCTACGTGCGCTCGGCCATTCCTTCCGGGGCGGTTCGGACACCGAGGTGCTCCTTGCCGCAATCGAGCAGTGGGATGTGACGGAGGCGCTCACGCGCCTGCATGGCATGTTCGCAATCGGCTTGTGGGACCGCCGGGAACTTCGCCTGACGCTTGCCCGCGACCGGCTGGGTGAGAAGCCGCTCTACTACACCATGAACGGCGGCAGGCTGGCGTTCGGCTCCGAACTGAAGGCCCTGCGTCACTGCCCGGGTCCTGCGCTGGAGATCGATCGCGGGTCGCTCGCACTCTTCTTTCGCCACCACTACATACCCGCACCGCACACCATTTTCAGCGGCGTGCACAAGGTGATGCCCGGCACCGCGCTCACCGTCACGTTCAACGGCACCTTCCAGGTGCGCGAGAGCACATTCTGGAGCCTTGCTGACGTTGCGCGGAAGGGAGCGAAGAATCCATTCAGTGGTTCGCTGGCAGATGCCGCATCCGAGCTGGACGAGCTGCTCTGCAGCGTTGTGCGGGACGAGATGGTGTCCGACGTTCCGCTCGGCGCGTTCCTTTCCGGCGGAGTAGACTCGTCAACCATCGTTGGCGTCATGCAGCGTGTAGCCTCGCGTCCGGTACGCACGTTCACGATCGGTTTCACGGAGCCGGCGTATGACGAGTCGCCACACGCGGAGGCTGTTGCGAAACATCTGGGCACCAGCCACACCACGCTGATGATCACGCCGGCCGATGCACAGGCCGTGATCCCGCTGCTGCCCGCCATCTACGACGAGCCCTTTGCCGACTCCTCGCAGGTGCCGACGTACCTCGTGTCGCGCATGGCGAGCGAGCACGTGACGGTAAGTCCTTCCGGCGACGGCGGAGACGAACTGTTCGCGGGCTACTCCCGCTACCCGCAGTCGAGCGCAGTCTGGAGCAGACTGCAGGGTACGCCGGCGGCAATCCGGAGCCTGGCGGGGACAGCAATGTCCGCAGTGCCCGTTCCGCTGCTGGCAGGTGCGGGCAGGATGCTCGCGGGCGGTGACGATGGCGGGCTGGAAGCCAGGTGGACGCGGCGCGCTCGCCTGAACCAGGCACGAAGCGATATCGAGGTATTCCGCGAACTCGTTTCCATGTGGAACGACCCATCGAGCCTGCTCGGCCCGGTAACGGAACCCGAGTATGCCTTTACCAGTCCGCCGGCCGTTGCTGCTTCGCTGGACCCCATTACGCGACTGTGCCTGATGGACGCGCTCACCTACCTGCCGGACGACATCATGGTAAAGGTGGATCGAGCGGCGATGGCTGTGAGCCTGGAGACACGTGCGCCATTTCTGCATCCCTCGATCGCGGAATTTGCGTTCCGCCTGCCGGTAGACCTGAAGTATCGTGATGGCCGCGGGAAGCTGGTGCTTCGTGAGGTGCTGGACCGCTACGTTCCGCGTGAGATGATCGAGCGCCCGAAGCAGGGTTTTGGAGTGCCGATCACGCACTGGCTTCGTGGAGAGCTTCGTGACTGGGCGGATGACTGCCTGGATCCGGATGCCATCCGCAGGCAGGGACATCTGCTGCCAGGCAAGGTGTCCGACCTGTGGCAGCGCCACAGATCCGGGCGTGAGGACCGATTCGTTGAGCTGTGGCCGGTGCTGATGTTCCAGAGCTGGCTCGCCCACTGGGGCGTGGAATGACGAAGCAAACTCGTGCGTTGCCGCTCCAGGGGCTATGATGGGGCGGGGATCTCCCCCTCCATTTCAAACTGGCCTGCCTTCTGATCCGGAAAAAATGCTCGCAGACCTTCGCCCTCGCTCTGCTGCAGAAATAGTTGACGTGAGCGTTCAGCTCTTTCGCCGGCACGCGAAACCGCTGCTCATCATCTCAGCGCTCATCACCATTCCCCAGTTGCTGCTGGGAATCGCGATGTCGTCAACGATGCCGCAGGTGGACGCAACGCTTCCGGAGGCCGAGCTCGCCGGCGCAATGACATGGGTGGCGCTGATCTCGTTCGTGTCTTTCGCGTGGCTCTGCGTGGGCTTCAGCGGGATTGTACTGTCGGCGTCTTCGGCATATCTCACGGACATACCTGCCGAGCCGGCACCTGCCCTGCGCGCAGGACTGGCGCGCACCTGGCGCCTGCTTATGGCCAACTTTCTAGGTTACCTGCGCGCACTTTTCGCGGCGCTGCTCGTGATGCTCGTCATCAGCATCCCGATGGCCTTCGGCGCTGCCCTGATTACCACCACGGGCCCGGTTGTCATCACCCTGGTAACCGCACTGCTGCTACTCGTGGCGACGTTCGTGTTCTGCTCCGAGCTGGGACGGGCAATGTTGATCACGCCACTGATCATGCTCGAAGATCGGGGCATATTCGATTCGCTGCGTCGTTCGCGCAGGCTCTCGTCCGGCTTCGTTATGCGCCTGGCGAGCCTTGTGTTCATCAGTATTGCCATCTATTTCGCCGTAATTGTAGGTGTACTGGCGCTTGGGCAGATGCTGCTCGGCAATGTTGTCTCGCAGGTGCTTTCCAGCCTGCTGTTCGTTCCGTTCTATCCTGCACTGGCCTGCCTGACAGTCGCGCTGTATTACGACCTGAAGGTCCGGAAGGAGGGGCTGGATCTGGAGCTGCTCACGGAGAGCGCTCCCCAAGTCCTCGCCTGACGTCTGTTGCAGACTTCGCTGCCGGTACCCTGCAGTTTGCGCTGTCCTTCGCCACCTCACCCCTTCTCGCGGTGAATGTCTTTTCGTCAGGCCCCGTTTTCGGCGTTCCTGTCGATACCATTCCGGCAACGGTCGTAAGGGACACACTCGCCACCATCATTGGCAGTGGTGACTACGCACGCGGTGTAGGCGAAACGCTGCTTTCCCGGCTCCTGGGGCGGCTCGAGAGCATGTGGGATGCGTTCATCAGGATGGGTGGGGAGTCGCCCGCCATAAGGTGGCTGTCCATTGGCTTCCTGGCGCTTCTGGTGCTTTCGGTGATCGCACGCGTTGTGTGGCTCTGGGTGCAGGAACGCCGCGCAATCGCGCTCCTGGAGCGCACGACCGGTGCACGACTGGCAGACGGCGAAGATCCACTGGCAGCGGCGCGCCGCGCGGCGGAGAATGGCGACCATACGGTGGCGTCGCACCTGCTCTACCGCGCACTGCTGATGCGCATCTCGGCCAGCGAGAAGGTTCGCCTGCACCCCGCCAAGACCGCTGGGGACTATGCCCGGGAATTGCGCTCGCGCAATTCGGCTGCAGCCGTTCCATTCCGGCAGTTCGCACGGGCGTACGAGCGTGCCGTGTACGGTATTCCGGTGGTTGACGCCGCTACCTGGCACGAGCTTCACGACATGGCGGAGCCGTTGCTTGCCTGACGTGCACACCCCTCCGGAGCGCGGCGAGACGCCGCAGCAGAAGACGCTCGGCCAGCGCCTCACGAGCCCGCGCATGGTACTCGCGGCGCTCGCCGTCACCCTTTTGCTGGCCCTGCTGCTCACGCCCGAGCCGCAGGACGGGCTCATGACGACCCTCGATTCCCGCAGGACCGATGCTCGCGGAGCAAAGGCGCTCCACGATCTCGCGGATGGCCTGGGCTGGCCGGTCTCCCGAAATTCGAAGGCGCTTGCAACGCCACTCGACAGCAATGCGGTTTACCTGATCCTGGAACCGGAAAAGCAACCCTCCGCAGCCGAAATCCACGCTGTTCTGAACGCGGTCGAGCGCGGTGCCGGTCTCGTGGTAGCCGAGCTGCGCAGGGAGTTCTCGGACTCCCTGTGGAGACGCATTGGGGTGGAAAGCAGCTACTCGTATGGGAACCTGACCACCGGCTACCGAACGGAGGAGCAGAGCTGCCCCGCCTCGCTCCAGCAACGGGGCACCTTGTCCTTTTCGGAGGATCACATCAGCAGCTTCGGCCTCACACTGGAAAGTGGTACGAATGCGGACATCGTGCTCGCGACGATAGATCGGAATGCCTCGGTTCTGCGGATGGAGCAAGCGGCTGTACGAGAGAGGGCGCAGGGAGACAGCACTGCTGCCGACAGCCTCATGCGTGAGGCAGCCCGCAGTTCCGAAAGCGGCGGCGAGCGCGCCGAGCAGCCCGCAGTGGCGGGGTTCTCCCTGGGCAAGGGACGCGTCATGTACTTCGCGGACGGCGACCTGCTGCGAAATGACGTTCTCAGATACTGCCCCTGGGGCGCGGACGTCCTTGCCGTGCGCTCGCTGGAGTGGGTGTCCCGCGATGAGCGGCCCCGGCTCGTGTTCGACGAATCGCACCGCAACGAACGGGTAGCAATGTGGTACATTCGCCTGGCAGGCCTGATTGCGAGGTCTGCCGACGGCCGCGTTGCCGGAACCCTGGCGCTGGCTGCCATTGCGCTGATTCTGTCCCTGGCGCGTCGCCCGCTGCCTGTTACATCCAGCCGAAAGCTGGAACGACGCTCGCCGCTGGAGCATGTTGATGCGCTCGCCCGCGCGTACGCGCAGGCCGGCGCAACGAAAACGGCAGCGCGCAGGTTGGTGCGGGGGCTTCGGCGGCGCCACTCTTCCCTCGTCAGGCATGGCGATGACGAGGAATTCCTGCAACGGATCGCCGAACGTCATCCCGCACTCTCCGAACACATTTCCGTGCTCCGGCAGGCATGCACGCAGCGCATTCCCTCCGGTCAACTTGACAGGCTCCTCGAGGCAGTTGATGCCGTGGACGACACCATAACGAGAAAGTGACCATACCTCCCTCTTCCATACCGCCTTCTTCACCGCCCTCGTCGTCGGAGCAACTTTTGCCGCAGGCGCATGAGTCCAGCGAGCTAAACGCCGAGGCGATCGCGAGCGCTCTCGAGCGCGTTCACGAGGCTGTAGCCACGCGCGTCATCGGCCAGCGGGAAGTGGTGTCCCAGTCCCTCATCGCCGTCCTGGCCCGGGGCCACGTTCTGCTCGAGGGGGTACCCGGTGTGGCCAAGACGCTCCTGGTACGCGCCCTCTCCGGTGCACTCGGCGCGCGTTTCGGCCGAATTCAGTTCACCCCGGATCTCGTACCATCCGACGTAACGGGAGTGAGTGTGTTCCGTGAAGCCGAACGGCGCTTCGAGTTCGTACCAGGCCCGGTATTCACTGACCTGCTCCTCGCAGACGAGATCAACCGCGCGCCCGCCAAAACGCAGTCGGCGCTGCTGGAAGCGATGCAGGAACGTCAGGTAACCGTGGATGGACAGGCGAGGCCACTCGGCCCGCTGTTCACCGTATTCGCCACGCAGAATCCAGTGGAATACGAAGGCACCTACCCGCTTCCAGAAGCCCAGCTGGACAGGTTCCTGCTCAAGGTGCGCGTTCCCTACCCCGCAAGGGAGAGCGAGGTCGCCATCCTGGACAGGTACGCCGAGGGATTCGATCCGGAGAAGCCCGGCGGTGCCACGCCTGACGCGGTGCTGGCTGACAATGAGCTGGAGCAGCTGCGCTCGGCCGTGGAGAAGGTTCGCGTGTCGCCAGACGTAAGGCGCTACGTGGCAGACGTTGTGCGTGCAACGCGCGACTATGAAGGCTTTACGCTGGGTGCGTCTCCGCGCGCGACGGTAGCGCTGTTCCGCGCGGCGCGTGCGGCTGCACTGCTCGAGGCACGCGACTTCGTTACGCCGGACGACGTGAAGTCCCTGGTGCCCGCCGTGCTTCGCCACCGGGTGATGGTTGCACCGGAACTGGAGGTTGAAGGACGCACGGCAGACGACGTGCTCGAGGACGTGCTGCTGCGGGTGAAGGTGCCCGAGTGAGCACCGCAGGGTACGCGATATTGAGGGTTCGCCGTGTTGCGCCTGCAGGCGATCGCTACAGATAGATGCGTATCGCAATACTGATCGCACTGGTTGCACCCTTCTGGCTCTGGAGGGCAGGCGACTACGGCATCGTGCCCGGTGCGGTAGCATTGTTCGTGGCAGCTGCCCTGATTCTTTCGGACCTGGCGTTCGCGGTTCACCCATCCATGCTGTCTGTCGAACGAGCGCTGCCGGACAGGCTTCCGTTGGGCGAGACCGCTGAGGGTGAGTGGATCGTTAGGTCACGCAGCACGCGGCCGCTGCGAGTGGAGTTGTTCGACCAGTGGCCGCCTGCGCTGGAGCGCACCGGAGAGCGCGGCGAGACGCTTCCGCCACGCAACCTGCGCAAGGCACCTCGTCCGCATGCCGTACTGCAGCTGAGTGCCGCGGGAGAGGCAACGGATCGGTTCCGACTGGTCCCTCGTGAGCGCGGAACTCACAGGTTCGGGATGATCGCCCTGCGGGTTGCCGGCCCGCTGGGTCTAGTGAGACGGACCGCGAGGTTCGAGGCACCGCACGAGGTGCTGGTAACGCCGTCGCTTGCGGGCGTGAGGCACTACCGCCTCCTTGCCCTGCACCACCGGTTGCGCGAGGCAGGCGTGCGGGCAGTGCGCAGGCGCGGTGAGGGCACCAGCTTCTCGTCGCTGCGGGACTACGTGCCCGGAGACGACCCGCGACGCATCGACTGGAAGGCCACGGCTCGCAGGTCTCGCCTCACCACTCGCGAGCAGGATGTGGAGCAGGGCCAGACCATAATCATCGCGGTGGACGCGGGGCGCCGGATGCTGCAGATGGCCGGCGACCGTCCGCGGTTCGAGCATGCACTGAATTCCGCGCTCGTGCTGGCTGACGTAGCCGCTCAGTCGGGCGACCGCGTGGGACTGCTCGTATTCGATGACATGGTACGCGCATGGGTGTCACCCGCGCGCGGGGCTGCGGCGCTCGAGCGCATTCGTGAGGCGCTCATCCCGATCAGGAGCTCGATGTCCGAGCCGGACTATGCGGCTGCAATCCGAACGCTCACCGCTCGTCATCGCAAGCGTGCGCTCGTGGTGCTGTTCACGGATATCGTGGACCCGAGGTCAGCCCAGGCCCTGGTTGGACACCTGACGCGCGGGGGTGCTCGTCACCTGCCGCTGATCGTTGCACTTCGCGACGACGCGATGGTGAACGTGGCTACCGGCAGCGTGAGGCTGGCGGAAGCGGCGGTCGGTACCTCTGGCGC
>Ga0079224_100010489_pt1 | contig 12710 bp, 10 predicted proteins | sample Stecom2015_FD_80414 | JGI IMG/M metagenome (GOLD analysis project Ga0079224, IMG submission 80414) | Agricultural soil microbial communities from Utah to study Nitrogen management - Steer compost 2015 | ecosystem: Environmental > Terrestrial > Soil > Agricultural land | place: USA: Utah...
AGGAGCGAGATGATCGCGAGTGTTTCCGGCGTGGTCGCCGCGGTCTCCCCGGATAGCGCGGTGATTGAGGTCGGGGGAGTCGGCCTCGCGGTGCAGTGCGCGCCGGGCACCCTGGCCAAGCTCCGTCCGGGCACGACCGCCCGGCTCGCCACCAGCTTGGTCGTCCGCGAGGACTCGCTCACCCTGTACGGATTCGCCACCGAGGAAGAGAAGCAGCTCTTTGAGCTGCTGCAGACCGCCAGCGGCGTGGGGCCGCGGCTGGCGCAAGCGATACTCGCCGTGCACAGCCCGGAGACGGTGCGTCGGGCGATCGCCTCGGGCGACACGGCGACCCTGACCCAGGTCCCAGGGATCGGCAAGAAGGGCGCGGAGCGGCTGGTGCTGGAGCTGCGCGACCGCATCGGCCCGGTCGTCGTGGGAGGCGACGGCGCGACGGGCGGGGTGGCCGCGGATTGGCACGAGCAGGTGCGCCAGGCCCTCGTGGGGCTCGGGTGGAGCACCGCGCAGGCCAACCAAGCGGTGGCGGCGGTCGCGGAGAGCGTCCAGGAGCCGATTCCGCCCGTGCCCGAGCTGCTCAAGCAGGCGATTCGGATGTTGGGTAAGACCCGATGAGCGACGTCGAACCGGTGGTGTCGCCGTACGCCAGTGACGCCGAACGCGAGGTGGAAGCGAGCGTCCGGCCTCGGCGGCTGTCCGAGTTCATCGCCCAGAATCGGGTGCGCGACCAGCTCGAACTGCTGCTGCAGGGCGCGATCCGGCGGGGGACGCCGCCCGATCACATCCTCCTGTCCGGGCCGCCCGGCCTCGGCAAGACCACGTTGGCCAACATCGTCGCCGCGGAGCTCGGGTCGAGCATCCGGGTGACCAGCGGACCGGCGATCGAGCGGTCCGGCGACCTCGCGGCGATCCTCACCAGCTTGGCCCCGGGAGGCGTGCTCTTCATCGACGAGAGTCACCGCATGGCCAAGCCGGCGGAGCAGCTGCTTTACAGCGCGATGAAGGATTTCCGGGTCGACGTGGTGGTCGGCAAAGGTCCGGGCGCGACCGCCATTCCGATCGACCTGGAGCCGTTCACATTGGTCGGCGCGACCACCCGGTCCGGTCTGCTGACCGGCCCCATGCGCGACCGCTTCGGCTTCGTCGCGCACCTCGACTTCTACTCGCCCGCCGACCTGGAGGTGCTGCTGCACCGCTCCGCGCGGATCCTCGGCGTTCCCCTCACCGACGATGGCGCCAAGGAGATCGCCGCGCGCTCGCGGGGGACGCCGCGGATCGCCAACCGCCTGCTGCGCCGGGTGCGCGACTTCGCGGAGGTGCGAGCCGACGGCGTGATCACCCGGGAGGTCGCGCGGGAGGCGTTGCGCGTGTACGACGTCGACGAGCTGGGTTTGGATCGGCTCGACCGCGCGGTGTTGACCGCGTTGATCGACTCGTTCCGGGGTGGACCGGTGGGCTTGTCGACGCTCGCGGTCGCGGTGGGGGAGCAGCCGGACACGGTCGAGGAGGTGTGCGAGCCGTTCTTGGTGCGGGCGGGCCTGCTGGCACGGACGCCCCGGGGACGGGTCGCGACCGAGGCGGCGTGGCGCCATCTGGGGCGTACGCCGCCGCCGGACGCGTTCGCTGCCCGGCGAGCGGAACAAGACGACCTCTTCTCGGTCACGTCGGGGGACGGGGCGTCCCAGTCGACGTGACTCCGCCTCTAGGCCGCTCGTCCCCGTCCGGCACGGCTCCCGCCATTGGTGACGTACCTCACCATCGTGACCAGAACGTGATCTGTGGCGTGTTCGGCGTTCTCAGGTATAGCGGCTAAACTCCCCGCGGTCTGTACCGGGTGTCGGGTCCGGCAGCCGCCCTAGGGGCAGGCCGTGTCGGGGACACATGGGAAGAAGGTCCAACGTGCTTTACGCAGCAGAAGGCGGTGGCGGCGGAGGCGGCAGCCTCGTGCCGCTGGTGATGATTGCCCTGCTCTTCGTCGCGATGTACTTCATGATGATCCGCCCGCAGCAGAAGCGGCGGCGCGAGCTGGAGCAGATGCAGTCGTCGCTGACCGCGGGGGATGAGGTCGTGACCATCGGCGGGTTGTACGGCACCGTCGCCGCCGTGGACGATGAGACCGTGACGCTCGAGGTCGCGCCCGGCGTGCGGGTGCGGTACGCCAAACCCGCGATCGCCCGGGTGAACAACCGGGCACAGGGCGCTACCAGCAGCGGACCCGTTATCAAGGAGTGATCCCACCCAGGGGTGACTCCTTCGCCGGGCATCACCGATAATCAGCCGGACATCGCCGATAATCGATAGCCGCGCCGGCGTGGCCTGCTGGTGGCGTGATTCTCGTGCCACCGGCCGGGTGATCATCCGTCGCCGTACCGTCAGCGGCTGAACCGAGCAGGGAGACAGGACAGCGTGGCAGCACCACAGGGGCAGATGCGTCCCGGACGGCAACTCGCCGTCCTCGGGCTCATCTTCGTCGTCCTCTACCTCTTGGTCTTCTTCGCCGGCGCGAGTGGGGACTGGAAACAGCGGCTCGAGCCGAAGCTCGGCCTCGACCTTGTGGGCGGCACCCGGGTGACGCTGGAGGCGAAGACCCTCGACGGCAACCCGCCGCCCGCGGCGTCGCTGGAGCGCGCCCGCGAGATCATCGAGGCCCGGGTGAACAGCCGAGGGGTCTCGGAGGCCGAGGTCGTCACCGAAGGCGACCGGAACATCGTGATCTCGCTGCCGGGTCAGAACCGCGACCTCAGCGAGATCGGCGCCGCCGCGGAGCTGCGCTTCCGCAAGGTGCTCAAGGTCACCGACGGCGGCGGCGTCATCGCCCGGCCAAGCCCGAGCGCGTCGGCCTCGCCCTCACCGAACGGGTCGGCATCCCCGTCACCGAGCGGGTCGGCCTCGCCGAGCGCGAGCGCCAGCGCGTCGGCCTCCCCGAGCCCGAGCGAGGCGGCCTCCCCCGACACGGGCGGACAGGGCGGCATGGCCCCGACCCCGAGCGCGTCGCCATCCCCGGCCGGCTCGCCGGTGCTGGGCCAGAGGCTGGAGGAGCGGCGCGAGGCGGTGCGCGAGAAGGTCGGTGAGGCCGCCTGGGGCGCGGCGATTCGCTTGCAGGTCCCCGCCGACACGGCAGACGAAGAACTGATCGAGAAGCTGAAGCCGTTCGGCACGCTGACGCCGGAGGAAGTCGCGGTCCTGCCGTCCGCGGTGCAGTTCAACGTCCCGACGATCACCTGCGAGCAGCTCGACAACCGGCCGGGCGGGTCCATCAGCGACCCCAAGCAGCAGGTCGTCGCGTGCGAGGGCCCGATGAAGTACCTGCTCGACGAGGGCAAGGTGCTGGGCACCGACGTGGCCAAGGCGAGCGCGGTCATCGACCAGACCACCGGACAGTGGGTGGTGAGCCTCAGCTTCACCAGCGAAGGCCAGAAGAAGTGGACCGCCCTGACGCGGGAGGCCTACCACAACGAGGGCGCCGCCTGTGACGCCGGAGCGCTCGGCGTGGAGAGCCGGTGCCGGGTCGCGGTCGTGCTCGACAACAAGGTCATCTCCTCGCCGGAGATCCAGGGCGTGCTGACCGGTGACTCGCAGATCAGCGGCTCCTTCACCGCCAAGGAGGCCAACGATCTCGCCAGCAACCTGCGCTACGGCGCGCTGCCGTTGACGTTCGTCCAGCAGCAGGCGCAGAACGTGTCGGCGACCCTGGGGATCGAGCACCTGAAGGCCGGTCTGCTGGCGGGCGCGATCGGCATGTTGCTGGTCGTGATCTACTCGTTCTTCTACTACCGGCTGCTCGGCGTGGTGATCTTCCTGAGCTTGATCCTCTCCGGCTTCCTCGTGTTCGGGGCGCTGGTGGTGCTCGGCCGCCAGATTGGCTTCACCCTGACGTTGGCCGGGATCGCCGGTTTCATTGTCTCGCTCGGTGTGGCGGCCGACTCCTTCGTCATCTACTTCGAGCGGCTCAAGGATGAGATCCGCGAGGGCCGCAGCCCGCGCAGCGCCGTGGGCCGTGCCTGGGTGCGCGCCCGCCGGACGATCATCTCGGCGAACGTCATCTCGCTGCTCGCCGCGGTGGTCCTCTACCTCGTCTCGGTCGGCACGGTCCAGGGCTTCGCGTTCGCGCTGGGCTTGGCCACCCTGCTCGACCTGGTAGTGGTCTTCCTCTTCCGGCACCCGATCATGACGTTGTTCGCCCGCACCCCGGCCTTCCTGTCGCCGCGGATCAGTGGGCTCGGCCGCGTGCTCGAGCGCGAGGACGACACCGCGGGGTCGGCCGGCAACACCCGCGTGAAGGAGGCCTGACATGGCTCGTAGCGGTCTCGCCAACCGCCTCTACCGGGGCGAAGCCGGCCTGAACATCATCGGTCGGCGCAAGCTGTGGCTCAGCGCCGCCGCAGTCCTGGTGCTGATCGCGCTGCTGAGCATCGCCGTCCGCGGCTTCAGCCTCGGCATCGAGTTCAAGGGGGGCAACGAGTTCCAGTTCCCAGCGAGCGTGGGGACGCTGCTCGAGGTTGAGGACGCCGTCAACAAGGCGATCGACGAACTGCCCGGCGACGTCGATGGCCGGGTGGTCTCCGCGCAGCGCGTCGGTGGCACCGAAGGCGGCACCTACCTGGTGCGCACCACCGAGCTGGACGAAGGGCAGTCCGCCGAAGTGCGGCGGAAGCTCGCCACCGAATTCGGCATCTCCGCGGACGCGATCAGCGACAGCCGGGTGAGCGCGGCCTGGGGTGGCCAGGTGACCCAGCGAGCGCTGCTCGGCCTGGTGATCTTCGTCGCGCTGGTCATGCTCTACCTGATCATCCGCTTCGAGTGGCGGATGGCGGTGGCGGCGGTCTCGTCGCTCTTCTTCGACCTGGTGTTGACCGCCGGCGTCTACTCGCTGGTGGGCTTCGAGGTCACCCCCTCCACCATCGTCGGGTTCCTCACCATCCTCGGGTGGGCGCTCTACGACGTGGTCGTCGTCTTCGACAAGGTGCAGGAGAACACCCGAGGCATCACCGGGGGTACCCTCCGGACCTACGGCGAGGCGGCGAACCTCGCGGTGAACCAGACCTTGATGCGGTCGATCAACACCGGTCTGGTCGCGCTGCTCCCCGTCGGCGGCCTGCTCTTCATCGGCGCCGGCCTGTTGGGCGCGGGTACGTTGAAGGACCTGGGCCTGGTGCTCTTCGTCGGCATGGGCATCGCGGTCTGCTCCTCGATCTTCCTCGCTACCCCGGTGCTGACCGTGCTCAAGGACTACGAGCCGCGGATTCAGGCGCACAACAAGCGGGTGCTCGCCCGCCGGGAGACCGAAGCCGGCACGCGGCGCGGAGGGGAGACGGCTGAGCAGGACGCGCAGCCCGAGAAGCCGGCGGTGGAAGCCGCGGCGGCGGGAGCGGCCCTGGCGGGGACCGCGCCCCGTGTGGGTGCCCGTCCGGCGGGGAAACGTTCGGGTGGACGGGGACGCTCCGGCGGCCGCTCCGGTGGCCGCGGCAAACGGCGTTGATGCGTTCGAGTTGATTCGTCTTGGTTGATTCATTCGAGGCGCGGCGCGTCCGTCACGCTGGGTGACAGCGGGACGGACGCGCTGGCATGAGAGAGGAACGATGGGGACGATGACCCTCCCCGCCGTGCGCGGCGACAGCGGGCCGGAGGTCGCCAAGCTGGTGGCGAGCCGGCTGGTGGACGTGCCCGACTTCCCCAAGCCGGGGGTGGTTTTCAAAGATCTCACGCCGCTCTTCGCCGACGGCGCCGCCTTTCGTCAGGTGGTCGACGGCATCGTCGACCACCATGGCCGGGACGCGTTTGACGTGGTGGTCGGCATCGAAGCGCGCGGGTTTGTGATCGCTTCGGCGATCGCGTACGCGACCGGGGTGGGCGTGGTGCCGGTACGTAAAGCGGGCAAACTGCCCCGATCCACGTACCACGTCAGCTACCAGCTGGAGTACGGCGAAGCGGTGTTGGAGGTCCACGAGGACGCGTTCACGCCGGGACAGCGCGTCCTGGTGGTCGACGATGTGCTTGCCACCGGCGGCACGGCTGCGGCGACGCTCGATCTGGTGGCTCGGGCTGGGGGACGGGTCGTCGGCTTCACCGTGCTCTTGGAGCTCTCGTTCCTCGGCGGCCGGCAGCGGCTCGCTCCCCACCCGCTCCATGCCCTGTTGACCGTTTAGGCGCTCTGTCGGAGCATTTCGGCCGCTGTGGCGCACATGTCAGGCGATTGACGGGCTTGCGCTAGTGGACGGGCTGGACTGTGGGCCGTACGGTTACGATTACCTCGCTGACCAGGCAGGAATGACCTTGTTCCGTCTGGCCGAGGAGTAGGCGAGCCGACTACGGTCGGCCCAGTTCCCGGCGAGTGTGAGGAGGCCGGTGTCCTACGACGTCGCCCCTTCCGTGGAGGGCACTGTGCACCCGACTGGCGAAGCGCATCGCGCATCCGATGTCCCGGAACCGGCCGCGTCCGGCCTTCGCGCTGATTCGGCTGCTTCGCGTAACGGTGCCGTCGATCAGAACGGCACACCGGGTTCTGGCTCCACCGGCGCCGCACAAGTCGACGTCGCGAAGGATGCGGCGCGGAGCGCAGCCGCGGGGCGGCCCGGCACGGCCAGTTCGTCGAGCTCCGTACCGGCGAGTTCCGGTTTTGGTCTGGTCAGCGCGCCGACAGGGCGGCGGGTGCGGGCCCGACTCGCCCGGTTCAACGCGCCGTGGCAGACGCCGCAGGTCAGCGAGGTCCTCGAGCCGCTGATCGCGATGCACAAGGCCAGCCATCCCAAGGCTGACGTCCGACTGATCCAGCGGGCGTTCGACACGGCGGCGCGGCTGCACAGCGGTCAGTACCGCAAGTCCGGTGACCCGTACATCACCCACCCGCTGGCGGTCGCCACGATCTTGGCGAACCTCGGCATGGACACCACCACCCTGGTGGCCGCGCTGCTGCACGACACCATCGAGGACACTGACTACACCCTCGACCAGATGCGCGCTGAATTCGGGGCGGAGGTCGCGCTCCTGGTCGACGGGGTCACCAAGCTCGACAAGGTCAAACTCGGTGACGCGGCGAAGGCCGAGACGATCCGCAAGATGGTCGTGGCGATGGCCAAGGATCCGCGGGTCCTGGTCATCAAGCTGGCCGACCGGCTGCACAACATGCGGACGCTGATGTTCCTGCCGCGGGAGAAGCAGGAGCAGAAGGCGCGGGAGACGCTGGAGATCCTCGCTCCGCTGGCGCACCGCCTCGGGATGAACACGATCAAGTGGGAGCTGGAGGACTTGGCCTTCAGCACCCTCTACCCGAAGCGGTTTGAGGAGATCCACCGGCTGGTCACCGAGCACCAGCCGCAGCGGGACAAGCTGCTGCGGCAGGTGACCCAGAAGGTGCAGCAGGACCTCAAGGCGGCCAAGATCAAGGCGGAGGTGACCGGTCGCCCGAAGCACCTCTACTCGATCTACCAGAAGATGATCGTCCGCGGCCGGGACTTCAGCGACATCTACGACCTGGTCGGGGTGCGCATCCTGGTCGAGACGGTGCGCGACTGTTACGCGGCACTCGGTGTGATCCACGCGAACTGGCAGCCGGTACCGGGCCGGTTCAAGGACTACATCGCGATGCCGAAGTTCAACATGTACCAGTCGCTGCACACGACGGTGATCGGGCCGACCGGCAAACCGGTCGAGATGCAGATCCGCACGTACGCGATGCATCGCACCGCCGAGTACGGCATCGCCGCGCACTGGAAGTACAAGGAGCAGAAGGGCGCGACGATCGTCGGCCCGCCGGCGCACATCGACGAGATGACCTGGCTGCGCCAGCTGCTCGACTGGCAGCGGGAGGCGAGCGACCCGAGCGAGTTCCTCGACGCGCTCCGCTTCGACCTGTCCAGCCAGGAGGTGTACGTCTTCACCCCGAAGGGCGATGTGATCGCCTTGCCGACCGGCTCGACTCCGGTCGACTTCGCGTACGCCGTGCACACCGAGGTCGGGCACAAGTGCATCGGGGCGCGGGTCAACGGCAAGCTGGTGCCGCTGGAATCCACGCTCTCCAACGGCGACGTCGTTGAGATCTTCACGTCGAAGTCGAGCACGGCCGGCCCGAGTCAGGACTGGCTCGGCTTCGTCAAGAGCCCGCGTGCCCGCACGAAGATTCGGCAGTACTTCAACAAGGAACGGCGCGAAGAGGCGATCGAAGCCGGTAAGGACGCGATCGCCAAGGCGATGCGCAAGCAGGGCGTGCCGCTGCAGCGGATGCTGACCACCGACAACCTCATGGCGATCGCCCGGGACCTGCACCTGGCGGACGTCGCGGCGCTCTACGCCGCGGTGGGCGAGGGGCAGGTGTCGGCCCAGTCGGTGGTGCAGCGCCTGATGGCGGGGTACGGCGGCGAGGAGGGCGCGACCGAGGATCTCGCCGAGACCGCGATCCCGACCCGCCCGCAGCGCGTCCGCCGCGCCAGCCATGACCCGGGGGTGGAGGTCCGCGGCGTCAGCGACGTGTGGATCAAACTGGCACGCTGCTGCACCCCGGTGCCGCCGGACCAGGTCTTCGGTTTCGTCACCCGCTCCGGCGTGGTGAGCGTGCACCGGGACGTCTGCACCAACGCCAAGGACCTCAAGAAGCAGAGCGAGCGGGTCGTCGAGGTCAATTGGAAGCTGACCTCGTCGTCGACGTTCCTGGTCGCGATTCAGGTGGAGGCGCTCGACCGGCACAAGTTGCTCGCCGACGTCACCCGAGTGCTCTCCGAGGAGCGGGTCAACATCCTCTCCGCCACCGTCACCACGACCCGGGACCGGATCGCGGTGAGCCGGTTCAGCTTCGAGATGGCCGACCCCAAGCATCTGGGTCACGTGCTGGCGGCGGTCCGCAAGGTCGATGGCGTCTTCGACGCCTACCGGGTCACCTCCGGCGTGTGATCGGAGCTGCGTTCACTACCACGACTCACCACCACGACAGCGGCGGCTCGGATCATCCGAGCCGCCGCTGTCTGTGATGCGATGTGCGTTGATGGGTGCCGTGTGGGCGCTACGTTGGCTGGTCGCCTGAGCCAGGGCGTTACGGTTGCGGGTCGCTGATCGTCAGCTTCCGAATCTCGATGTTCTCCTTCGGGTGCCCACCGCCGGGTTGCGGCTCGAACGCGCCGTCGTGCCCCTTGGCGGTGGCCTTCTTGATCACGTCGAGCCCGGAGGTGACCTTCCCGAGCACCGTGTAGTTCGGGGCGAGGTTGACGTCCTCGTAGATGAAGAAGAACTGGCTTCCGTTGGTGTCCGGACCGCTGTTCGCCAGAGCAACCACGCCCGTCGGGTAGGGCGGGTTCTCATCCACGGGAAGGTTCTCGTCGGCGTACCGGAAGCTCGGACCGCCGGTGCCGTCGGTCGGCCGGTAGCCTTCGCCCTTGGCGCTCGGGTCGCCGCACTGGAGCATGCCCGGGAACATCCGGTGGCACTTGGTGCCGTCCCAGAAGTTCTTGCTGGCCAGGTGGGTGAAGGCGGCGGCGGTGCAGGGGACCTTGGCGACGTCGATGGTGACGGTGATCTCGCCGAAGTTCGTGTCGATGGTCATCACCTGCGTGCCGCTGGTCGGCGGTGTCGTGGTCGGCGGCAGGCCGACGTCCACAGTGGTGGACGTCCGCTGTTCGGCGGGGATCTCGTGCCAGATGCAGAGGCCGGACTCGCTCTCCTGGGCGGTCGCGGTCTCCTCGTCGTCACCGAGACGCGCGATGAGCCACACGGTGCCGATCACAACCAGCAGGAGAGCGACACCCGCGCCCACCGCGGCCTGAATCTGTCGGCGTTTCCGAGCGGCGGCGGCACGTTCGGCCATTTCTCGTTCGAGGCGCGCCCGCGCCGCAGCGCGCTGCCGTTGGCTGGCGGACGTCACGGTGTCTCCTCCTGCAGCTCGACGGTCGGTTGGGCTATCCGGCGGTCGGTGAGTCAGACGGGCTCGGGCTCGCCGACGGCGTGGTGGTGGGCTCGGCGACGTCACCGACAGTCAGGCTCTCGATCACCACGTCGGTCTTCGGCTTGACCTTCTCGCCGACCTCATTCTCCACCGTCTCGATCCGGCCGATCTTACGAACGATGTCGAGCCCTTCGGTCACCTTGCCGACAACGGGATAGGCGGGTTCGTTGGTGTCGTAGTCCTTGAAGAAGATGAGGAACTGGCTGCCGTTGGCGCCCGGCGAGATGCCGATGAGCGCGACTGTGCCGGCCGGGTAGAGCGGTTCCCGCTTCGGCGCCGGGCTGGGCGAGGCGCTCGCCGTGGGCGCGGGATCTTCCGGCACGGTGGGGATGTTCTCGTTGTAGAACGAGTACGTCGGGCCGCCCAAGCCGGTGCCACTCGGGTCGCCGCAGCGCAGCGCCCCTTCCTCAGTGATCTCGTGGCACTTGGTGTTGTCGTAGAAGTTCTGGCTGGCGAGGTGGGCGAAGCTCGCCGCGGCGCACGGGGCGGAGGTGACGTCGAGTTCGACGGTGATCGGGCCACCGTGGTTGGTGGTGATCGTCATCGGGCGGGTGCCGATGGTGGGCAGGTCCTTGCTCGGCGGCTTGCCCACGTCCTGCAGGTTGGTGTTGGTGGTCGCGTCCTGGTCGTGCCAGAAGCAGATGTCGGGGTCGGCGACCGGCTCCGGCTCCTTGTCGAAGCCGCCGAGCGCCCAAATCGCGCCTAGGACGATGAGCACCAGGGAGAGCGCCGCGCCGACTCCGGCCCGGATCTGGCGCCTGCGCCGCTCAGCAGCGGCTCGCCGCGCCATCTGCCGTTCGTACTTGGCGCGCGCCAGCTTGCGCTGTCGCTCCTTCTTGGAAGCCACCTGCTCCCCTTCCTGTGACCCCTGGTTTTGTCGGTCGTTGACCCCGGTGTCGTGCTGCGACTGCCCCGGATCTCGTGCTGCGCCGCACCTCCCGGGCCCCCGTGATGCCGCCCATGAGCCAGCTCACGCGCGCAGGGCAGGACCGACCCTCGCGCGTCAAGTGGGACATGACACACGTCCGGCCAGAGTTTACGGGCATTGCCTGAGAAATTGTTGAGCGTGTGGGCCTGGGCGCCCGAACCTGGCTCGGGACGCCTGGGCCGGACACGCGGCGGAGGGGCGGATCGGCGGCGGCTACGCTCGCAGTAGCCAATTGGACAGGAGGGATCCCGCGTGCTCGTCAAGAGTCTGGTCGCGGACGCCTTCGGCACCAACTGCTACGTCGTGGCTACCGCGCCGGGGGAGCAGTGCGTCATCGTCGACCCCGGTATCGGGGTGATCAAGCAGCTCGACGCGTTGCTCGCCGAGCACCGGCTCCACCCCGCCGCGGTGCTGCTCACCCACGGTCATTTCGATCACACCTTCTCCGTGGCGCCGGTCTGCGGCGCGCGTGGGATCACCGCGTACATCCATCCGTCTGACCGGGAGCTGCTCGCTGACCCCACCAAGGGCTTGTCGGCCGACATCACCGCGCTCTTCGGCGGCCGGCTCTCCTACTCGGAGCCGGACGACGTGGCCGAGCTGACTGACGGCTTGACGCTCCACATCGCCGGCTTGGAGATCACTGTGGACCATGCCCCGGGGCACACCCGCGGCTCGGTGCTGTTCCGGCTGCCGGGCGCGGGCTCGCCATGGGACGCGGAGCAGATCTGTCTTTCTGGGGACGTCCTCTTCGCCGGCTCCATCGGCCGCACGGATCTGCCCGGCGGCAGCTACCCGGAGATGCGGGCGAGCCTGCGGGACAAGATCCTCCCGCTCGCCGACGACACTGTGGTGTTGCCCGGCCACGGTCCGCAGACGACTATCGGCCGGGAGCGCCGGAGCAACCCGTACTTGATCGAAATCATCGAGAGCGACGGCGTCCGGCCCGCGCCTACCACCGGTCTGTGATGCGGTGTCGCGCGTCCGCGTCGTCTGTCCTCGGGGACTGAGGAGTCCGTATGACTAGACCCAAGCCGATTTCGGGTTTCCCGGAGTGGCTGCCGCCGCAGCGGATGATCGAGCAGTACGTGCTCGACCGGATTCGCTCGACCTTCGAGCTGTACGGCTTCGCGCCGCTGGAGACCCGCGCGGTGGAGCCGCTCGACCAGCTCCTGCGCAAGGGCGAGACCTCCAAGGAGATCTACGTCCTGCGCCGGCTGCACGACGACGGGCCCGGGGGAGACGACCGGCTTGGGCTGCATTTCGACTTGACTGTGCCGTTCGCCCGCTACGTACTTGAAAACGCCGGCAAGCTCCACTTCCCGTTCCGGCGCTACCAGATCCAGAAGGTGTGGCGGGGCGAACGGCCGCAGGAGGGGCGCTACCGCGAGTTCATCCAGGCCGACATCGACATCGTCGACCGGGACACGTTGCCGTCGCACTACGAGGCGGAGCTGCCGCTCATCATCGCGGACGCCCTCGGCGGGCTGCCGATCCCGCCGATCCGCATCCAGGTCAACAACCGCAAGATCTGCGAGGGCTTCTACCGGGGGATCGGGCTGCCCGACCCGGAGGCGGCGCTGCGCGCCGTCGACAAGCTGGACAAGATTGGTCCGGATAAGGTGGCCGACCTGCTCAAGGAGACCGCGGGCGCGACTGACGCGCAGGCCAAGGCGTGCCTGGCGTTGGCGGATATCCGGACGGAAGACGCCTCATTCGCCGACGCGGTCGGCGCGCTTGGGGTGAGCGATCCGCTGCTCGACGAAGGGCTCGCCGAGCTCGTCGAGGTCGTGGAGACCGCGGCGGAACACGCGCCCGGGCTCTGCGTCGCGGATCTGCGCATCGCCCGAGGGCTCG
>Ga0079224_100010490_pt1 | contig 12710 bp, 15 predicted proteins | sample Stecom2015_FD_80414 | JGI IMG/M metagenome (GOLD analysis project Ga0079224, IMG submission 80414) | Agricultural soil microbial communities from Utah to study Nitrogen management - Steer compost 2015 | ecosystem: Environmental > Terrestrial > Soil > Agricultural land | place: USA: Utah...
TCCTGACCCGGAATTTTTTTCTGGGATTTAGATGTAATGTCGTAATAGTAAGTAGCTCCTTCTTTTACAGTGTAGAAGCTTTTGTTGCCCGATGCCAGCATATCGTTAACCCATGCTGCAGGCTCAAGTCCTTCGGCTTTCATCAGTTCGATACCTTTTTCAACGCCAACGGCATCCCATATTTCAAACGGACCGTTTTCCCAGCCAAATCCGGCTTTCATAGCGTCGTCTATTTTATAAAGGTCGTCGGTAATTTCAGGAATACGGTTAGATACATAAGCAAACATACCCGAGAAGTTTTTACGGTAAAACTCTCCGGCCTTATCTGTACCTTTTACAAGTACCTTAAAGCGGTTAATAGGCTTGTCTATGGTTTTAGTAAGCTCAAGTGTGGCAAACGATGCTTTTTTCTGAGCACGGTATTCCAGCGTATCCAAATCAAGCGCAAGGATGTCTTTGTCTACCTTTTTGTAAAAGCCCTGTTTTGTTTTGCTACCCAGCCATTTGTTTTCCATCATGGTGTCGATGAATCCCGGAACCTTAAACAGTTCGTGAACCTCATCGTTAGGGCAGTTTTCATAAATACCGTTTGCAACATGTACAAGGGTATCAAGCCCCACAACATCTACCGTACGGAAGGTAGCCGATTTAGGGCGGCCTATTACAGGTCCGGTAAGTTTATCAACTTCCTCTATGGTTAGGCCCATTTCCTTAACCTGATGGAAAAGGCTCATAATACCGTAAATACCAATACGGTTACCTATAAAGGCAGGGGTGTCTTTTGCAACTACCGATGTTTTACCAAGGAATTGCTCACCATAGTTATTTAAAAAGTCCAGTACCTCCTGTGAAGTTTGAGGACCCGGTATGATTTCGAAAAGTTTTAAGTATCGTGGCGGATTAAAGAAGTGTGTTCCGCAAAAATGTTTCTGGAAGTCCTCACTGCGGCCTTCGCTCATAAAATGGATAGGTATACCCGATGTGTTTGATGTGATAAGTGTTCCCGGTTTGCGGTACTTTTCAATTTGTTCAAACACCTTTTGTTTAATGTCTAGCCTCTCTACAACTACTTCAATTACCCAGTCGCAGTCGGCAATTTTAGGAAGATCGTCATCTATATTACCGGTAGCTATTCTTGAAGCAAATTTCTGGTGGTAAATAGGGGAGGGTTTAGACTTAAGGGAGTTGGCAAGGTGTTCGTTTACAATTCTGTTCCTAACGACCTTATCCTCCAGTGTAAGCCCCTTTTTCTTTTCGGCTTCCGTAAGCTCTTTTGGGGCTATATCCAGCAAAAGAACCTCAACACCTATATTGGCAAAATGGCAGGCAATTGCCGATCCCATAATACCGGAGCCTATTACGGCCGCCTTTTTAATAGTGCGTTTCATTTTTTATAGTTGTATTTTTAGTTGTTTGTTAAATGAAACAGCCCGCCAAGGCGGTTTCACCTTTTATTATTTTGTTTTGTTTTCAATCTCTGCTTCGGGCTGTTCGGTTACATAAATCTGCTTTTCGGCAATCAGCTCGTTTATAACTTCAGCCACTTCCACAAAATGATCCATTTTTTGCTGGGATACACGTTGTTTTACGGCCTCATTGAATTTTAATACCACCTCTTTGGAAAGATCTCTTTTTTCCCTGCCCAGTTTGGTAAGGTGTATAATTACACCACGTCCGTCTACAGGGTTTTTTTTACGGACAATAAGTCCTTTTTCTTCCATTGATTTTAATGTACGTGTGAGGCTTGTAGCCTCCATTCCCATTTGCGGACCCAGTGCTGTAGACGAGATGCCTTTCTCCTTGTCAATAGAAAGCAATGCAAATCCAATTGACATTGTCGCTCCATATTTTCCGGCTTCTTCGTTGTACATTCTTGCTACTGCCTGCCAGGTTGCCCTGAGAATGTAATCTATAGTTTTATCTTTCATATATAATGGTTTCTCAAAGATAATAAAATTTAATATGCATGCATATTAAATTTAAAATAATTTTATTTAAAATTAAAAAACTCTCCATATAAGGAGAGTTAAATATACGCATTACTGCGGTATTGTTAAATATTATGCATGAATATTATCAGTTAAGTAAATGTTATTTTTGCAAAAAAAATGACAGTTAGGGATGTAGTATTGTTTTAAGATATGAATCGTAAAAGTAAGGTTAGACGCTTTTTATTAAAGGAATGGTTTTATGGCTTTTAATTAAAGGCCACGATCGTGTAAAACCTGTTTTAGGGAAACATACTGTAGTACTTTGCAGAAAATCAATACCGCTAAAAGTGAAGGACGATATAATTATTTGTTTTCCGTTTTTTAATATGAATACTGTATAGAATATTTCACTCCATGGTAATTGTTTGCTTCTTTTTCGATAAACTTGTGTGCTATATATTGCCTCAGCTTTTTCTATATCATTATCGGTAAAAGTTATTTCTATGTTGTTGTCGGTATAGTTATATATGCCTTCTTTTCCCTGATTTATTATGTGAAATATGCTATACCTGTTGTGCTTGCTATGATTATAGTAAATGAGTATAAAAGGTAATAGAAATACTAACAGGCTTAACGTTCCGGAAATGCCTATAGCATAAAGTGCAGTATTTAATAAACCTGTTAGGTAATACACAAATAGCCCTGTACCAAAAGGAATTAAAAGTACCGGTACAGCAGTTTTCCAAACGTATCTTTTTTTGTTTGTGGTGAAGTCAAATTTGGTTTGAATCATTAAACATAGGTTTTGTTACACTTCTCCATTCATGCTCTATATTCTGCATTAGCAGTGCATTGTCAAACTTTATAGAACCTTTAGGGAAGAGATTGGTGTCGTTAAAATAAGACGATTCTACTTTTGTGACCTCAAGGGGTTTTACTTCCCAGTTATAGGTGTGTAGTATTACGCTGTCTAAACCCGAATTACACGGGGTAAAACCAATACTTCCGTTTTTAAAAAAAGCAGACGTCGTTTCCATATTACCAAAAACCGAATTGGGATTAAATACATCGACTTCACTGGCTTCTATATTCATAAAAGTGGCGTCGTTTGCTGTATAACTGATGGCGTAATGACCACAGGCTTCAGATACATTAAATTTAGCCTTGTGATGTTTACCCGGAAATACCCTTCCGCCTGCAAGAGCGTTTATTAATGATGATGTGTCTCTTCTAGGTATAAATACACCTTCTTTAGTTTCCCCGTTTTCATTCCACTCTACAGCAAATCGATGTGCCGCATTTTCAGAATTTATACCAATAAAATAAGGCATGCCTTTAGGGCGAATGTTTTTTAACCTGATTAGGCAAATACCCACAATGGCTTTACCATTTTGCAGTTTAGGTCTTAAAGGGTAGGGCAGTAGCTTTTGAGCTACAACCGGATCAGCAATATAATTTATTAAAATACGCCTGTCTATAATACCGTAAAGCGTTGGTATTTTCATGGTAAGGTTTTTACTTTCATAAAAATACTAAAAAAGCCTGTTTTAATTGTTTATACTTTTTAAATACTTAACAGGTGCATTATCAGTTAGCCATACTTTATTGTCAGAAAGATAAAAAGCAAAACCGTCGTTATACATTTGTAGCGCCATGACTTCCAGCACAACTGGCTTACCATGCCGACTGCCTACATTTATTGCAGTTTCTGTATTAGAACTCAAGTGTACATGCAGTCTGTTTGCTTTATGCAGTCCGTTTGCGAGTATAGAATCGAGGTTTTTTATCGCCGTGCCGTGGAATAGTACTTCGGGAGGTTGTTGCGGTTCATATCCGCTATTTATTGTAACCGAATGTCCCTGACTGGCTCTTATAAGAGTACAGTCGTCATTAAAGGCAAAACGCTTTTTATTGTTGGTGTCTACAATGTGCTTTAGCTCCTTAAAGGAGAAATTAACTCCTGCCTTACCCGATAGTGTAATTAAGCTTTCAACATTAGCCCATCCGTTTTCGTTAAGGTCAATGCCTATGTGTTCGGGTTTGTGGCGAAGTACTAAGCTCAGAAACTTGCTGATATGATTAGCGTCTTTTTCGGAAAGCATTACTTCGTCTCGGTAAAAGTTTTACTTTCAGAGAGTAGCCCCTGAGCATTTTTGTTGTAAGCCCTGTAGTAAACAAACTTTTGACTATAGTCTATTTTGTATTTTTTCTGAATCTCTTTTTTAACAACCTCAAACTCATTGTTTAATGATGTTTCGTCGTTTGGCGGTATTTGGCTCTCATAGCTTATAAGCGGGAAAATACCCTCGGCATTTTGTACAACGTTAAGATCAAGAACAACAGGCTTACTTTGAATTTGGAAGAGCGTATCGGGTAACGGGTAAGTCCTGTTAATCTCATTAGCTAATTTTTCGCCAAAATCATCAATTTCTTTTGCAAAATTATACTTAATAAGGTTTTTAGCAGGCTCAAGGGATCCTTTTGCCATTTTGGCATGATGCAGGGCATCTATATCATAACCATTATCATGAAAGCTTTTTGCATCATTAAAAAGATCATTGGCATCTTTATCATATGAGCCAAGTGTTCCCATAGTTATGTGAGTTATTTTCCATTTGTTATCTATTTTGGCATAAATAACGGTAACAAGATAATCGGTAACTTCTCTATAGGTGCTTTTTAAAAGCGAAACATAGGTTTCGTAATTTTGGTTTACAAACTGTAACTTGTAGTTATGCTGTGCTGACAGTATAGTCGCTTCATGGTTTACCTTGGTATGTTTACTGTAAAACTCCTCATACACTTCATGATCTGTTTCCAGCATTCCTTTTCTAAAAGGCCAAATTACGTCGTTTAGGTTCGCCGTTAGGTTGTCGTTAAACTTATCTGATCCAAGTTGGGCGAACACTTTTGTACTACTGTTTGAAAGGGCTTCAAAAAGGCTGTCGTTTTTGGCTTTTATAACTTCCCTAAGTTTTGGGTCTATATCGTTGTTTGAGATTGTTTCAGGTTTATTGTCACAGCTTTGTAGCGCGGCTGCCAATAGTAATAATGCGAATAATGCTTTTTTCATTTTTAATTGGTGTGGATTGATTTTCCCTTTAGGGTAGCGAAAATAATAAATATTTTATAAATAAAGTTTTACTCTTTATTTGGAGTTGCTTCAGTAAAAAGAGTAATGAGGTTTTTTTTGAATAGTAATGAATTATTGTAATAACTCCATACAGATATGATAAATACAATTATCGATGAGCCTATAGCAAGATAAAGGTCGGTTAATGTGTCGTTCCTGAAATTAAGGTAAACAAACCAACCTGTAATGAGTATGGGTAATAATATAAATGATATAGACAGTTTGACTTTAATTTTAATAACCGTATGATTGCCTATTGGTGTTACCGTGCCCTCTACAACAGACTTATTTGTAGCACCCGATGTTTCCATTATCTTAAAGCTGTTTTTACTAACTACACCGGTAAAATACTTTTGTTTTTTATGCGGAAAGATTTTCCATAAATTTTCACTTTGCGTAAGGCGGTTAAGCCTGCCCATAATTTCGTCAAAGCTTAATTGTGATTCTATAGTGTAGCGTTTGTAAGGTATCATGTCGATGTATAAAAACACTAATTTACCAAATTAATCGAAATGGTTTAAATAATCTTGAATGGAGAAGTAAGAGTTTGTTATTGTTTTAGTTCAATTTTTCCGGTATCAGTATCTATGTAAAGTTTGGTTTTGTTTGTCTTATACCATTGTTGCCAGTTTAAATAATCCTGTTTTGTAGGGTTGAATTTACCTATATCACTACCATCTGATTCCGACATTATACCTGTTACTTTTTCAAAAAAGCTTATGGTTCCTATTATTCTCAGGCTGGTGTCGGGCTGTCCGTTTAGAAAACTGTTAAGTGATGCTAGTTTTGCTTCAAACTCCTTTTGGGCTTCATTCCTGCTTTTTACTGAACTCCCGCAACTTACCAGTGTAAATAGTATTAGGAGTAGTGTAACTGGTTTGAAATTAATTTTTACTAGCATTTTTTGTAATAATAGTAATGCGGGGAACCTCAGTTGTTTTATCGATATTCACGGCGGCTATAGCATTATTTTCAAGATAGTAGGTTTCAGGCTTTTCAATAAGATTGTCGTTTACAACAATAACGGCAGTTGTTCCGTCTTTTTCAATCTCTTTTAAAATATCTGCAAGGCATACCAGTTCACTTTGTTCTTTGCGGGTAATATGTACTTCTTTGTTGGTTTTATCTGTACGAACGTTAGCCACATTAGCCGGGTCTATAAAATAATGGGTAATATCTACCTGTTTATTATCAAGGTAGGTTTTGTAACCGTTAACCGTAGGCACCTCCTGTGCCATTGTAGCAAAGGGCAGGAGTAGTAATATATAGAGTAGTTTTTTCATAGTCTTTTTATACAAAAAAACTCCCCGGTTTGGGGAGTGTGTTTTACCTGTCACCTTCGGTACGGTATATTTTGTCATACAGTTTTTGGTATTTTTCTTTAATGGCTTTACGCTTCAGTTTAAGGGTAGGGGTCATTTCCCCACCGTCTACCGACCATAATTCCGGAGTAATCTCAAATCGTTTTACCTGTTCCCAGTGCCCAAATTTTTTATTGATGTCACTTACCTCTTCCTGTATCCTGTCATGTATTTCCTTGCTGTTAGCAATATCTTCGTTAGAGCTAACTTTAATGCCCTTGCGTGAAGCCCATTCTTTTACAAATTCAAAGTCGGGCTGTATAAATGCGGCAGGCATTTTTTCGCCTTCGCCTATAACCATAATCTGCTCAATAAAGCGCGATTGTTTCATGGCATTTTCTATAAGCTGAGGGGCAACATATTTACCTCCCGATGTTTTAAACATCTCTTTCTTTCTATCGGTAATTTTAAGGAAACCGTCCTTGTCAATCTCTCCAATATCCCCGGTGTGGAAATATCCGTCGGTCATAACCTCATTGGTTTTTTCCTCATCTTTGTAATATCCCATCATTACGTTAGGGCCTTTACACAGAATTTCACCGTCTTCGGCAATCTTAACTTCCAGTCCGTTTAGCGGTTTACCTACAGTCCCGATTCTGAATCCGCCGTTACGCTGGTCGTTCACAGCAATAACAGGAGAAGTTTCCGTAAGTCCGTAACCCTCCATTACAGGGATTTCGGCTGCGGCAAACACACGTGCCAGTCTTGGTTGTATGGCAGCACTACCGCTTACCATAAGTCCAAGTCTTCCGCCAAGACCTGCTTTCCATTTACTGAAAATGAGTTTACGGGCAATAGACAGTTTAAAGTCATACCATGCACCGTTTGCACCATAGGGTTCGTACTCAAGGCCAACCTCAACTGCCCAAAAGAACAGTTTGCGTTTAATACCTGTAAGCTCACTGCCTTTGGCAATAATTTTATCATATACTTTTTCAAGTAGTCTTGGTACAGCCGTGATAACATCGGGTGTAGCCTCTTTAATATTATCACTTACCTTTTCAATAGATTCGGCAAAGTAAGTACTTACGCCATAGTATTGGTAAAGGTAAAGTATCATTCGTTCATAAATATGGCAAATAGGGAGGAAGCTAAGCCCCCTGTATTTACCTGCCTCAAACGGAACCCTTTCGGCACTCATCAAAACATCAGATACAATGTTTTTATGCGAAAGCATTACACCTTTAGGTCTTCCTGTAGTCCCCGATGTGTAAATTATAGTGGCAAGGTCGTTTTCGGTAATAGTATTTTTAATATCCTCAACCTCCTGTTGGTTACTGTCGTCCTTACCAAGTTCCAGTATTTCGTTCCAGCTTTTGCACCCCGGTATGTCGTTAAAGGAATAAATCTCTTTTAGTTGGGTTTTGTCTTTAATGGACATTACCTTATCATACAGTTCCTGATCTGAAACGATACAGTGTGTAGCTCCCGAGTGATTTAATATATACTCCTGGTCTTCTTCACTAATGGTAGGGTAAATAGGTACGTTTTGAGCACCGGTTTGCAGTATGCCTATATCGGCAATATGCCATTCGGTCCTGTTGTTAGAGGAGATAACAGCTATCTTGTCGTCTTTTTTTATTCCCATCCTTAGCAGCCCTCGGGAAAAAGCATTGGCTTTATCTACATATTCCTGTGTTGATGTTTTTACCCACTGGTCGCCGTATTTTGTTACAAGCGCATCGGGTAAATTATACTTTTCCAACTGGTGATAAGGAAAATCGAATAAACGGGTGATAGTGTTCATGTGTATTGTTAAAAATTGCTTAATGCAAATTATGAAAATATATGATAAAAAGCAATTTTTTTGAGATTATGCTAAGTTTAATAAGTAACCTTTTGATAACTATGTAAGTAGGTGGCTTTATTACTGCTTTTTTTTAATTTTAAATACACTAAAAGCCACATTTGGTTTTGCATTATCTGTTTTTAATATGCATGCATATTAAAATTTCTGCATTTTTTTAACCCTAAAATTTTATACTCTTAAACGCAAGTTAATCTCATTTTGGAAATACTAAGCCTATATTTGTTCCGTTTATCAGAAAGACTTTACATAAATCACTATCAGTCATGTTGCGATACTTCGCTATTATCCCTTTGTTTTTGTTTACTAACCTGGTTTTTGGTCAGTCAAAAGCCGATACTACTTACGTTGCAGAATACCCACATAATGTAATGCTTACAGGGTTTTTAACACAAAACAGTATTCAGGTGAGTACGGAGGAGAAGGAATACATGCCTAATAATCCTTTAAAAGTAGGGGCAGGTATAGCGATAAAGAATACGGTAATTAACCTTAGCTATAACTTTGGGCTCGCACCGCTTGCCGATAAAAGGCAGGGAGATACCAAAGCTGTAGATATACAGCTACACCAATATAGCAGATACTTTGTACTGGATTTATTTTACCAAAAATACAAAGGGTTTTATAGCGATAATGACGGTGATATTGAATTGTTCCCTGATATGTCGGTTAGAAATATCGGAGCCGAATTTGCCTATGTTTTTAAAGGGGATAAGTTTTCTACTAAGGCAGCGTTTCAGCAAAGCGAAATACAGCTGAAGTCGGCAGGGAGTTTTATACTTGGCGGTGGTGCTTACCTATTCAGGATTAACCCCGGAGGTGAACTTTGGGAAAACGATCCTGCCCATTTGGATAATCTTCAATTTGGTGCAAATGCGGGCTATGCCTACACCTGGGTTATTAACGAAAAATGGCTGCTTACGGGTATATTAACCGTTGGGGCCAATGTGGGTAACGACCCCGATGAACTTAAGAACTGGAAACTGGAAGCCTACCCAACAGCTTTAGGAAGGTGGTCTGGCGTGTATCATAAAAACGACTGGGCTCTTGCAGCAACCGTACTGGTTAATAATAAAGTAGTATACCCTGATGGCGAAAATGACCTAAATTTTACCGGAATTAATTTCCAGATGTCGTTTGTAAAGCATATTGATTTTTAAGAGGATTGTAATTTCTAGATATTATATAGGTTGTTATTAGCCACAGTAGTGAGATTAAGCTACTGTCAGACCAGTTCCTGTCTAATAATCGGGAATATGAGGTATGGATTAAGTGCTCTGTGCCTATATACAAACCCGTAAAAATTATACTTATTGTGACAAGCTCAATAACATATTTTAAAGTGAATTTAATTTTAAAGGGAGCACAAATAATTATTGATATGATCGTTACAGTAACGAATAAAAAAAGTAGGGCATAGATCAATAAACTGACTTTAATAACAGAAAACAAAGCCATCGCTACCAGTAAACAAGAAGCACCAATACCAAAAAGGGCAACCAGGCTTCTAAATGACACAAAAATTGATTCGGTAAGGTTTTTAACCATTAACTTATAATGCATAATTCCAATAAGGCTAAAGTAAATTGCTAAAGTCAAAATATGGCTATTCCCTAAAAACTCTTTTTCAATAAACTGCATGATAAAAAAGAGTATCAGGTTTAGCAGTATACCAAATATTAAAAAGGGAGCTAAAAAGCTTTTATGTGTAAGTTGTTTAAAGTAATTGCTTATTTTTTTCATAAATAAAAGTCAAGCCCTAAATAGAATAGTACTCCTGTTTCATTTAGTACTATAATCAGCACAAAAAATAAAACTATATTTTGTACTACAAATAATCTTTTTTGATTTTTAATTAAATAGGTTAAAGCAATATCCAGTAAATAAAAGAAAGTTGTAAAACCTAACGGAATTAAAATCAATGAATGACTGTAATCCATTACTGGGAAAAACATAACGAAAACGAGAGAACAAAATACGAATGAATAAAGTAAATAGCACATCTCTCTTAATGGAGACCATTTTACCGTATTAAGGTTTTTGATTTTATGACGGTACTTAATAAAAAACCGAATCAAAAAAATTGTACTTAGTATAAGAATAATTATCATAGCTCTAGCAACCGCAGTATATTTCAATTATCCATTTATCGTTAGCATCTTTTATGGTGTAATAACATCCTGCACCATCAGGTTCGTAAGCAGTGTGGTTTTCATTCCATTGATTTTCGTCAATACCTTCTATAGGTTTGTTAATAGCTTCAATCCATTTTATAAGGTTCTCCTTTTTTGTTTTAGGAAGGGTAATTAGAACAGAGATTCCTGAGGCTTCACCACAGCTTTTTTCTTCATACGATATATTGTGTTCAAAATATTGGTTAAACGAACATAAAACAGGATTACCGTTACCATCGTCATAATCCTCATACTTTGTATTCATTTTGGGCGATGTTGCTTTGAAGTTTAAGTTAAGGTAGGCATAAACTTCCATTTCACTTTGATTCTCCTTACACCATTTTTGAAGTTTAGAATTATCGGGTATTTTAAGTTCAAAGTTTTGTGCCATGCACATAAGCGGGAAAAACAGTAAGGCAATAATAAATTTCATGTGGTGATTTGTTTTTGGTTATGCTGTAAAGTAAATAAAAAATCGCTAAACTTTTTTATTGCCAACCCGTAGCAAGTAAATTTTTTGCAGCTTTTTCACTACACTTTTGGTACTTGCTGTAAGCTGCTGCTGCGCGCTGTTGTATTTGTGTATTGTTTTCGCCATTAATATAACCTGTAATGGCATCATGAAGGGTATAGGTTTCAGGGCACATAAGCCCTGTAGTCCATACTAAAGGGTTTACATTGGCTTTTTTTAAATGTTTACCAAAACAGCTTTTACTGTAACAGGCCAGTATAATCACATCACGTTTTTTGCCATCGGTATTGGTATAATCATTATACAGGGTAAAATCCATTAGTCCGTCATGACCTGTGTAGGTAATAAGTTTGGAGTTTCCTGCAATGCCCAGTGTTGTTCCGTTTACATTGAGAGTATCTTTAAGTTTGCCTGCACTACTGTTTAAAAAGTCTTTGGTACATTGTTTTATGTATTTACCATTGTAGGCATCGGCTATCAGGTAATAGTTTTTAGAGTTATGTTTAAATATCAGGCGCTCCATGATTAGAGTGTCTTTTTTGTCTTTTTTAAGGAGTTTCCATTCGGTACTCTTTTTAAAAAACGTCCTTACACCATATCCACATCCCCAGTACAGGTTATTATCGGGATCCTGACCGTTACCTATAGCTTTTGGTACAGGTACTATACCCTGATATTTATTGTCACACAATGCCACATAAACATGAATGGTTTTGGCTGTCGTATCAAAAACCATATTGTTTACAGGTAGTGTTGTTTTGGTAGTGTCGCCTATGGCTATTTCATAGTTCACTTGTGGTTGTTCTTTCTGTTTACCACAACTCATAAAGGCGAGCCAAATAATTAAGAGTAATGATGTGAATCGGTTTATTATCATGGTATTGCAAAGTTGGTGTATAGTTATATTGGTGTATAGTTATAACTGTAACTGAATGTAAAATAGTATGAGCTGCTATTTAAAAGATATTAGTTTCATTTTATATTGTCGATGCATTTGTGCTCTCTACCACATTAGCGCCTATCTATTATTATATTAGTACATTTCGAAGGAGCCTAAGTGCTAAAATGTACTAAGAAATATCAGGCTGTGGTTTTAACTTATCTAATAAAACAAGCTGTGATAATGGGTTGAGATGTACGTTTTAAAAGGCATTAAACAATATAGAAATATGTAAAATTTAAAGAATAAAAATTACAAATAGATGCATGTTGTCAAAATGACTATATTGCAAATAGATTTATAACAAATTTGTAATTCATGAAAAAACATTACTTTTTTTATCTGCTTTTATTTTACGGAATAATAGGATGGGCTCAAAACACCATACGTTTTGCCCCACAAAATGATACTGTCATAATAAGCCGTCACATTTATGGACATTTTGCCGAACATTTAGGGCGATGTATATATGACGGTATATATGTGGGGGAATCAAACACTAAAATTCCCAACACAAATGGTGTGCGTAATGATATTATTGCAGCCTTAAAAAAACTTAATATTCCTAATTTGCGTTGGCCCGGAGGGTGTTTTGCCGATACATATCATTGGAAAGATGGCGTGGGCCCAAAAACAGAACGTCCTGAAATAGTAAATATGTGGTGGGGTGGTGTGACCGAAGATAACAGTATTGGCACGCACGATTTTTTAAATTTATGTGAAGTGTTGGGAGCTGAGCCCTAATTAGCAGGGAATGTGGGAAGCGGCGAGGTTCAGGAATTAGCCGATTGGGTGCAGTATGTAAATTTTAAAGGTACAAGTCCTATGAGTAACATGCGTCGGGATAACGGTCGTGATAAACCATGGAATGTTAAGTTTTGGGGAGTAGGCA
>Ga0079224_100010491_pt1 | contig 12709 bp, 9 predicted proteins | sample Stecom2015_FD_80414 | JGI IMG/M metagenome (GOLD analysis project Ga0079224, IMG submission 80414) | Agricultural soil microbial communities from Utah to study Nitrogen management - Steer compost 2015 | ecosystem: Environmental > Terrestrial > Soil > Agricultural land | place: USA: Utah...
CCATCCGCGTGAACACGACCTCGTGGTCGGCACGCACGGGCGCGGGGCGTTCGTGATCGACGACATCCGGCCGTTGCGCGAGCTGGTCGGCGACGATGCGCTCGCGCTGCAGCCCGAGGCCGGGCTCGGCGCGGACGGTGAGCCGGCGCCGGCGGCGCACCGCACCGCGACCCTACGCAAGCCCCTGCACGTGTTCACCGCACCGCCGGCATGGCAGCACACGGTGGCGCAGAGCACGGGGCCGCGCTTCCCCGGGCACGGCGAGTTCCGCGGCACGACCCGGCCGTACGGCGCGCTGATCACGTTCTCGCTCGCCGGCGACGACCTGCCGCATCCCGACGCGGAGGAGGAGCGGCGACGGAAGAACGAGCGCAACGCCGCAGGAGGCAGGGAGGCGGCCGGAGACCCCGCTGCCGCGGAAGGCGCGGAGACGGCCGCCGAAGGCAAGAAGCCGCCGCGGGCGACGATCGAGGTACGCGACGCCGAGGGCCTTCTCGTGCGCACGTTCCGCCGACCGGTGCACGCCGGCATCAACCGCGTGACGTGGGACCTGCGCGCCAAGGGGTACAAGAGCCCGCGCCGCCGCGACGCGGACCGTCCGCGCGACGACGAGGACGAACCCGCCGGCGCCGAGGTCGCGCCGGGCGACTACGAGGTGACGGTCCGCTTCGGCGAGCACGAGGGCAAGACGAAGGTCACCGTGCTCGCCGACCCGCGGGTCGAGGTCTCCGCCGAGGACCGCGCCGCGAAGGCCGCCGCGCTCGAGCGCGCGTTCCGCCTGCGCGCGGCGCTCGCCGACGTGCTGGAGGGCATCGAGGCGGTGCGCGCCGACCTCGACGCGCTGGAGAAGAAGGTGCGTCCGGCCGGCGGCCAGGTGGCGGGCGATGCCACCGCCGCGAAGGAACTGACCGGGCGGATCAAGGCGCTGCGCGCAGGGCTCACCGAACTGGAGAAGGCGGTGTGGACGCCGCCGGATACCAAGGGGATCACCGACGACGAGCACGCGCTGCGCGCGATCGGCACCGCGATCTCCGCCCTGGGCTCGTCGTGGCACCGGCCGACCGCCGCCGAGCTGCGCTTCCTGGAGATCGGCGCGGGCAAGGTGGAGGCAGCGGTGCAGCAGGCCAACGCGCTGTTCACCACCGAGGTGCCCGCGATCCGCAAGCTCGCCGGCGACGCGGGCATCGGCCTGTTCCCCGAACGGCCGGCGATCACCGTGCAGTGAGGCCGGGCTGCGTCCGGTCGGAAGGCTCGTCGCGTACGCGCGGCGGCGCGTTCGTGGTCCGCGCCGCCGCGCCGCCGCCGACGGTCAGCTCTTGAGCTTGACCTTCTTCTCGCCCGCGGCGTGCAGCGGCTCGAGCAGCGCCTCGGGCTGCACCAGCGCGGGGTCGTAGCTGACGGTGAACTCGTCCTGCCCCGGCTCGATGTCGACCTCGAGGACGCCGGGCACGTTGGCGAGCGCGTTCCGCACCGTCCTCACGCACCCACTGCACGCCGTCGTGCCGAGCAGGTAGGTCGCGACCTTGGCGCCCTCCACGTTCGCCGCCGGTGCAGCGGCCGGCGTCGGCGTGGGCGTCTTCGACGCCTCGGTTTCCGACGTGCAGGACGCGAGCAGGGCGCCTGCGAACAGCAACGCGACGAATCTCGGCAGCATGCCGGCATTGCACGCGACGCCGCACGAGCTGTCCAGCAGCAGGACCCAGGCAGCATCGGGCCTTGCCGAGGCGCGGACGGACGACGCGCGGAAGTCCCGCACGAGCATGCGCGCAAGCCGCATGCGGCGGGCAGCCGATCCTGGAGCGGCTAGTCACGGAGGACTACTTGCAACGCGATACGGACCAGGGTTTCACGACCGAAGAGGCCGAGTTCCAGGAAGATCGGGCCGCTGATGCGGGCTACGGCACCGCGCTCGACTCGCTCGACCTCGGCGACGAGGAGCGGGTGTCGCCCGCCGCTCCCGCGCCCGCCTCGCGGACGCCGGCGCTGATGGCGGACGCGGCGGCCGAGCCCCGACAACCCCGCCGGGCACCGAGCGCGCCGAGTGCGCAGGACCAGGCCCCCGCCCGGCGGCCCGGCCTGTTCGCCCGCCTGTTCGGCTGGCTGTTCGGCTCGCGGTAGCGCGGGCTCACCCGCCGCCTTCGCGCGCGAGGAACCGGTCGTAGAGCATCAGGCCGACGAGCGACTGACCATCGGCGATCGGCTGCTCGAGCAGGAGGCGGCGCGCCTCGGCGAACGGCATCGGATGGACCGCGATGTCCTCCTCCGCTTCGAGGCGCTGCGCGGTCCACTGCAGATCGCGCGCCAGGAAGAAGTGGCAGATCTCGTTCGACACGCCCTTGTACGGCGCGAACTCGCCGAGCTTCGTCCACTGTCCGCCGACGAGACCCGCCTCTTCCTCCAGCTCGTGGCGCGCGACGGCGAGCGGATCCTCGCCGGGGCGCATCCCGCCGATCGGGAACTCCCACAGCTCGCACCCGAGCAGGTAGCGGCGCACGCGCAGCAACACGGTCGAACCGTCGGCGAACACCGGCACGGTGCCGCACGAGCCCGGCATGTCGACGTAGAAGTACTCCCCCTCGGTACCATCGCGCCGCACGTAGCGGTCGCGGCAGTAGCGGTGCCAGCGGTTGTCGACCAGCACCGTGCGCTCGAGGCGGGTGTACGGCGCGCGGCTCACGGCGGGAGCAGGCGCGTCAGGCGGATCGCGCGGAAGTGGATCTCGACGCCTTCGGACTGGAGGCAGATGTGGCCCGGCACGACCGCGCAGTCCCATGCCTCGTTGACCACCTCGCCGTTGATCGCGAGCTGCACCCAGGGGCCGTCGGCGATGATCTCGTAGCGGTTCCACTCGCCGATCGGCTTCTCCTGTCCGCCGAGCCGGCGCGTGTGCCGGCCGCGCGTGCGCTCGGGCGCGGCCCGCATCGGGAACTCGCCGATGCTGTAGAAGTCGCCCGCGCTGCCCGACATCAACTGCGCCTCCAGGCTGCGCGGCCACACCCGGTGCTCGCCGGTCATGCGCATGAGCACGCCGCTGTTGCCGCCGCCGTGCTCGGGCACGAAGCGCCACTCCAGGGTCAGCACGAAGCTCTCGAACCGCTCCCTGGTGTAGAGGTAGCCGGCCGGCTTGCCCTTGCAGACGAGCACGCCGTCCACGATCGACCACACGTCGGAGAGCCGCGTGCCCTCGGGCAGGTGCGCGTCGAACGCGTCCAGACTCGTGCCGTCGAACAGCACGACTTCCTCGCCGTGGCGTTCCTTCCCCGGCGGCAGCTCGCGGATGCGCACGTTGCGGAAGGCGACCTCGTCGCCGTGGTCCTGCAGGCAGATGTGGCCCCGGCGGTGCGCGTTGAAGCCGCGCCAGCTCGCGAACTTGCTCTTCGCCAGGCGCGCCGCGTACTCGGGCGACGCGAAGTCGACTTCGACGACCTTCTTGCCTCCGAGCCAGTGCTCCAGCCGGTTCTCGACGAGCACGATCCGCGCCTCGTTCCACTCGCCGGCCGGTCGCGGGCTCGCGCCCTGCGGCGCGGCGAGCCGGTAGAGCGCGCCGGCAGCGGTGTCAGGCGAGGGCGAGTGCGCCGCGTCGTCGAGGATCTGGTACTCGGGGCCGGTGACGTACGACGGCTCGTCGGTCTCGACGACGCGGAACATCACGCCGCTGTTGCCGCGCGGCGCGACCTTCCACTCGAAGCGCAGGTCGAAGTTGCCGAACCGTCGCTTGCTGATCAGATCACCGCCCCCGCCGCCCGCCTCGTGGACCAGCGCGCCGTCGCGCACGACCCAGCCCTTGCTCGGGAACGTCTCGGAGCCGTAGCCGCGCCACGCGTCGGTCGAACTGCCGTCGAACAACACGACGAAGCCGGGTTCGACCGCGGCGCGCGGCGCCGCCGGTGGTGGGTCCTGGGAGGCGCATGCGCCGGCGAGGGCGAGGGTGAACAGCATGCCGGAAGCGGTACGCGGGCCCGGCTGCCGGGGCAACGACAAACCCGCGTGCCACCGCGGACGGGGCCGCCGCCGTCGGGCGGCGCGCCCGGCCCGACGATCGTCGCATCCTTCGTCGCGGCCGCGGCGCACGCGGGGACCCGCCCTACCATGCCGCGATGCCGATGCTGATCCTGTCCGCGCTCGTTGCCGTGGTGCCGCAGGGCGAACTCGAAGGCGATGCCACGCCGCCGCCGCCGGTCGCCGAGCGCCTCGTCGAACGCGCCCTCGCCGACAACCGCGCACACGCGCTGCTCGCCGACCTGGTCGCCGCGGCGCCGCAGCGGCTCGCCGGATCGCCCGGCATGGCGCGCGCACGCGAGTGGGCCAAGGCGACGATGACCGCACTCGGGCTGGAGAACGTGCGCGTCGAGCCGGTGACGGTCCCGCGCTGGGAGCGGGGCGAGACGGCGACGCTGACCGGCGACGGCGTGCGCTTCGACGTCGCCGCGCTCGGCGGCAGCATCGGGACGCCTGAAGGAGGGATCACCGCGCCGGTGCTCATGGTGCGCAGCTTCGAAGAGCTGCGCGCGCGCGCCGACGAGGCGAAGGGCAGGATCGTGTTCTTCAACCGGCCGATGCCGCGCGTGCTGCGCAACACGTTCCGCGCCTACGGCGCCGCGGTGCCGCAGCGCGGCAACGGCGCGATCGAGGCGGCGAAGGTCGGCGCGGTCGCGGCGATCGTCCGCTCGATGACGACGCTGCTCGACGACCTGCCGCACACCGGCACGTTGCGCTACGAGGACGGTGTGCCGCCCATCCCCGCGGCGGCGATCAGCACGAACGGCGCCGAAGCGCTCGCGGCGCGCATCGCCGAGCAAGGCACGGTCGAGCTGACCCTGCGCCTCGACTGCCGTCCGGCCGGCGAGGGCCGATGCGGCAACGTCGTCGGCGAGATCCGCGGCACGCGTGCGCCGGAGGAGATCGTGCTGATCGGCGCGCACCTCGACGCCTGGGACCTGGGGCACGGCGCGCACGACGACGGCGCGGGCTGCGTGCACTGTCTGGAGGCAGTGCGCCTGATCCTCGCGTGCGGCCTGCGCCCTGCGCGCACGGTGCGCGTCGTCCTGTTCACCAACGAGGAGAACGGGCTGCGCGGCGCGCGCGGCTACGCGGAGGCGCACGCCGACGAGTTGGCCGCGCACGTCGCCGCGCTGGAGACCGACCGCGGCGGGTTCGAACCCAAGGGCTTCGACACGACGCTCGAAGAGGCCGCGCGCCGGCGCCTCGTGCCCGCGCTCGCACCGCTGCGCGAGCTGGGGATGGGCGCGCTGATCGAGGGCGGCGGCGGCGCCGACATCAGCGTCCTGCGACCGCACGGCGTCCCGCTGTTCGGACTGATCGTCGCCGACCACCGCTACTTCGACTTCCACCACTCCGCCGCCGACGTGCTCGGCGCGGTGAACGAGCGCGAGCTGGCACTCGGCGCGGCCGCGGTAGCGGCGATGACGGTCGTGCTCGCCGACCCGGAGCTGTTCCCGCGGTAGACCGCCAGCCCGCGGCGCCGCGCGCGCCGACGACGGGCGCCCACTCCCGCAACCGCTACTCCAGCGTCATCGCCGGGCGCACGCCGACGTGCGGCAGCCGGTTGTCCGGCAGGTCGCCGTTCCGGTGCCGCGAGCGCGCGACCGCGGCGCGGTCGGCGTAGCTGCCGCCGCGGTGCACCTTGATCCTGCCCGACGCCGCGCGCGCGAGCCCGGTGCCCGGCTCGACGTCGACGTCGTAGCCCACCAGCCAGTCCGCGCACCACTCCGCGACGTTGCCGTGCACGTCGTGCAGGCCGAACGGGTTGGCGGCGAACGAACCGACCGGCGCGTGCACCGCGAACGAGTCGGTCTCGGTCAACCGGCTGCTGCCCGCCTGCAGGCCGAGGTCGAAGCCGGCGCGGTCGAGCAGGTTCGCCACCCCGCGCAGCGAGGACGCGTCCTTGCCGCTCCACCACACCTCGTAGCTGCCGGCGCGCGTGCCGTACTCCCACTGTGCCTCGGTCGGCAGGGCGAGGCCCCACGCCTGCAACAGCTCCGTCGCTTCGGTATGCGACACGCTCTCGACCGGATGCCGCAGGGTGATCTTCCGGCGGTCGACCTCGCGCCCGGCGGCGAAGGTGCTCGCGTTCGCGCGTCCGCCGAGCCGCTGCCACTGACCCTGGGTCAGCTCGTACTTGCCGAGGTAGAACGCGGCGAGCAGCACGGTGCGCACCGGGTGCGCCAGCGGTCCCGCGAGCGGTGTCGCCTCGGTTTCCCAGCCCGGGATCGTCGAGCCGCCCATGTCGAGGTCGCCCTCGGGAAGGAGGACGAACACGGCGGCGGTGTCGTCGCCGAGCACCAGCCGGCCCTCGGCATCGCGCTGCGGCACGCTGCCGCTCGGCAGGAACGCGAACTCCTCCAGCCCGGTCACCGGGTCGGGGCCGAGCGGCACGAGCCCGACCCGCGGCCGGAGCTTGGGCGGCGCCGGTGCGTACGGACTGCCTTCGCGCTGCACGCGCTCCTGCGCGGCGCGCCAGGCCTCGGCCGCGTCGTGCAGCGAGTGCCGCGTGAAGGCCTCCGCGGCCGCCAGCCGCTCGGTCACGACCGCGATCTTCCCGCGCGCGCCGCCGAGCGCCCCCGCCAGATCGACGAGGCGGTCGAAGCCGGGCAGCTCGCTCGCCGCAGGGATCGCGGTCAACTTCCCGGCGTCGACGGCGGCCTCCTGTGCCGCTTCGAGCCAGGCACGCATCGCCTCGACGTGGTCGGGCTGCAGACGGCCGAGCCGGTCCGCCCTCGCGAGCAAGTCGGCGATCCGCGCGCTCGCGTCCGCGATCGCTCGTGCCCGCGCGACGAGCGCGGCCGCCGCGTCGGCTGCCTGCTGCCGTTCGGCCGCCTGGGCCTCGGCCTCGGCAGCGCGTGCGCGTTCCGTGGCCAGCTCGCGCCGCACGGCTTCCAGCTCCTCGACGCTCGGCGCGTTGGCCGCGTTCGCCGTGCCCAGCTCGCGCTTGGCCGCGGTGAGCGCGCCCTGCGTACGCACCAGCTCGGCGCGCAGCCGGTCGAGCTCCGCGTCCTTCGCCGCGAGTTCCTCGCGCGCGATCTCGACGAACCGCGTGGCGCTGCGGAGGCGGTCCTCCTTGCGGGTCAGCAGCCACGCCGCGATGCCGACGACGACGAGCGAGGCGGCGGCGAAGCGCAACGCGACGCGGTGCCGGCGGACGAAGGTGCGCAACCGGTAGATCGAGCTGGGCGGCCCGGCGCGGACGTCCTCGTGGCGCAGGTAGCGCGCGCAGTCCGCGGCCAGCTCGTCGGCATCGGGGTAACGCCGCGCCGGATCCTTGTCCATCGCGGTCATCACGATCCAGTCGAGCGAGCCGCGCAGCTCCTTGCGCAGCGCCTTCACCCCGAGCCGGCGGTGGTACGCAGCGCTCTGCGCCGCGGCCGACGGCATCGCCAGGCGCTGGCTCGGGCGCGGCGGCTCGACCTCGCGGATGATGCGATGGATCTCGGCGAGCCCGGCCTTGCGCAGCTTGTCGCGGTCGAACGGCAGCTCGCCGCACACCAGCTCGTAGAGGATCACGCCGAGCGAGTAGACGTCGGTGCGCGCGTCGACCTCGAGCCCCGAGGTCTCGGCCTGCTCCGGGCTCATGTACTCCGGCGTGCCGATGATGCGTCCCTGCTGGGTGAAGATCGTCTTCTCCGTCAGGCGCTGGTTGGTCGCCTTGGCGACGCCGAAGTCGATGATCTTCGGCACCGGGCGACCGTCGAGGCGCATGACCAGCACGTTCGACGGCTTGAGGTCGCGGTGCAGAACGCCACGCTGGTGGGCATGCTTCACCGCGTCGCACACCTGCATGAACAGCTCGAGACGCTCGTCGAGCCGCAGGCGGTGGGTGTCGCAGTACTGCGTGATCGGCACACCCGGCACGTACTCCATCACGAAGTACGGCCGGCCCTGCTCGGTCACTCCGGCGTCGTAGACGCGGGCGATGTTGGGATGGTTCATCATCGCCAGCGCCTGGCGCTCGGCCTCGAACCGCGCGATCACCTCGCGCGTGTCCATGCCCAGCTTGATCAGCTTGAGCGCGACCCGCCGGCGCAGGAGCTCCATCTGCTCGGCGAGATAGACCGAGCCCATGCCGCCGTGGCCGATCGGCTCCAGGATCCGGTACGGACCCACGCGCACCGGCTCGGCCTCGCGGTCGTCGAACAACCCCAGCGTCTCGGCCAGCTCGCGGTCCGCCTCGCGCGTCGTGTCGAGCGACTCCTCGAGCCACTTGCGGATCGCCGGTGCGTACTCGGGCACCGAGTCGAGCAGCTCGCGCAGCTCCGAGCTCCGCTCGTCCTCATCCGTCTTGCCGAGGATCTCCAGCACCCGGTCCTCGAGGAAATCCGGGATCTTCGAGACTGGCAGCTCGTGCGGCGGGTGTTGCGAGGACATGACCGTGCCCGGCGCAGGCTGGCCGGTGCGAAACGGGGAGGACGGACGGCCAGGGCGCTGGCGATCGGCTTCGGGAACACCCGCTTGCGACGGCGTCTCGGCGACCGTGTCGGTCACGGTGCGGTACGCCGACGCCTCGGCCTCTCGCGAACGTCGTTGGCTGCCCATGAATAATCCGGGTCCGTGGAAGGGTCCACACCGCGACCCGCGGTTGCGATGCAAGTTCCTAGCCGCGGCGCCGCGGCGAGTTTCGCGTAGTCGCACCGGACGCGTGCGCGTCGGCGCGCGCCGGCGTCGCGCGGATCGCGACGGCGCGTCGCTATGCTCCCGCGCCCGTGCCGCTCCCTGACCCTCGTCCGTCCGGCCACAGGCCTCGCGTTACGGCGCGGTGATCGCGCGCCTGCTCCTGCCGCTGGTCCGGCTCGGCGTACGTCGGCCGGTCGCCGTCCTCGGCGCGCTCGCCGCGATCACCCTCGCCGCGACCGGCGCGCTGCGGACGTTCCGGGTCGAGCCCGACATCTCCCGCATGCTGCCCGGCAGCCCCGCGGTCGACCTGTTCCGCGCGGTGGAAGCGCGCACCGCCGGCGGCCGGAGCCTGCTGATCGCGGTGCACGACGACCCGGGGCGGCTGGAGCAGACCATGCGCGAGCTCGCGGCGAGGCTGCGCACGTCGCCGTTCCTGACCCGCGTCCGGGCCACCAGGAACGAGTGGTTCGGCGACGACCAGGGCATCGCGCCGCTGTGGGCCCTCTCGGAGTCCGAGCGCGATGCGCTGCGCCGCAGGCTCACGACCGATCGCCGCGCCGCGCTCGAAGAGATGCTCGCCGACCTCGCCGCGGATCCGTTCGGCGGCGAACAGGTCGCGCTCGCCGACCCGCTCGGCGTCCGCGGCGTGCTGGAAGGCGCCGGGCGGCGCGCGACGCCGCTGCCGCTCGCCGACAGCGACTTCGTGATCCTGGCGGGCGGCCGGGTCGGCGTGCTGCTCGCCGTGGGTGCGCGCGAGCCGTACGACGCGGACTTCGCCCGCGCGCTGCTCGCCGACGTCGAGGCGCGCCTTGCCCCCGCGCGGTGCGAATTGTGGGGCGGCTACGTCGTCGCGCGCGAGCAGGCGACCGGGATGCAGCACGACATGACCTGGGCGACGACCGCCGCGTCGCTGCTCGTCGGGCTCTACCTCGCGCTCGCGCTGCGCAACCTGGTGCTGCCGCTCGTCGTCCTGCTGCCGCCCGGCATCGCGATCCTGTGGGCGCTGCCGGCCGGGTCGCTCCTCGCCGGACCGTTCAACGTGCTCGCGGTCGGCGCGGCGGCCGTCCTCCTCGGGCTCGGCGACGACTTCAGCATGCACTTCTTCGCGCGCTACGGCGAGGAGCGCGCCGGGCACGCGCACGGCGAGGCGGCCGAGCGCACCGTGCACGCCGCCGGCGCGCCGATCGTGCTCGGCGGGCTCACGACCTGCGCGGCGTTCGCGTCGCTCGCCTTCGGCCGCTTCGAGGGCCTGGCCGGGTTCGGGTTGCTGCTGTCGCTCGGCATCGTGTTCGCGATCGCGGTGACCTTCGTGCTCGCGCCGGCGCTCCTCGGCGTGGGGATGCTGCAGCGGCTGCTGCGCGTTCCGCGCCCGCGCAGTGCGCTCGCCGCCGCCCTCGAGGGGGTGGCGTGCTCGCGTGCCGGTCTGCCGGTCGCCGTGCTGCTGCTCGCCCTCGGCGCGCTCGGCGTCGTGCTCGTGGCCGGGCGCGGCGTCCGCTTCGACGTGTCTCCGGCGGCGCTCAGTCCGCGGACCAGCGTCGCGGACCGGCACCGCGAACGCATCGAGGAGCTGGTCGGCTTCTCGCCGGTGCCGGTGAGCGCGCTGCTCGATCCGGCGATCGCACCCGAGGACCTGCACGCCGGCGTGGCCCACCTGCGCGCGCGCGGCGGCATCGCGTTCGTCGACGGCCCGATGGCGGCGCTGCCGGACGCCGCCACGCGCCGCGCGGTCGAGGCGTTCCGCGCCGCGACCGACGGCTTCGTCGACGCGACCCTCGGCGACCTGCGCGCGCTGGAGGTCGACCCGGAGCCGTTCGCGCCTGCCCTGCGCCGGCTCGCGGATCTGCTCGCGCGCGACCCCGCGCCCGCGGACGCGCGGCACTTCGTCGGAACCGACGGCAACCGACGGTTGCTGCTCGTGTGCTACCCCGAGCGCAGCGTGCGCAGCGAGACGGACTGGCAACGGTTCCGCGCCGCGGTGCACGAGGCCTTCGGTCCCCTGGGCGAACCGTTCGGGTCCCAGGCGCTGCTCGGCGAGGTCCGCCGCGTGCTCCTGCACGACCTCACCACGTGCACGTTCGCGACCGCGTGCATCGTCGTCGTGCTCGCCTTCCTCCTCACCCGCGGATGGAGCCTCACGCTGCTCGCGGTCACGCCGGTCGTGGTCGGCACGAGCATCACCGTCGGCGCGCTCGTGCTCCTCGACGTGCCGCTGAACCTCGCGAACTTCATCGCCATACCCTTCGTGCTCGGCATCGGCGCGGACGACGGCCTGCACCTCGCCAGCCACTACCGCGAATGCGGCGCGCGCGCGGCGCCGGGGGTGGTCGGCATCGCGATCTGCCGGACCACGGTGACCACCGCGCTCGGCTTCGGCGCCCTGCTCGCCGCCGAGAACCCGGGCCTGCGCTCATTCGGCGCGATCGCGAGCGTCGGGGTGGCGGTCAACCTGATCGTCAGCTTCCTGGTGATCGTGCCGCTCGTGCGCCGGACCGTGCGCTCGGCCTGACCGGCGGCGCCGGGCGCGGCACGGCACGGTTCGTGCTTCGCCGGCAGCCCGCCCCGGAGGTCTGAGCATGCGCATCGAAGGTCATCGCGAGAGCAGCAACGTCGAGGATCGACGCAGACGCGGTCTGCAGGTCGGCGGAGCCGTGGGCGGCGGCGGGATCCTGCTCGTCCTCCTCGCGATGTTGTTCGGGGTCGACCCGAGCGGCCTCCTCGACACGACCGCGCCGACCGACACCGCGCCGCTGACCGACGAGGACGAGGCGAAGAAGCGCTTCGTGGGCGTGGTCACCGCGAGCACCGAAGACGTGTGGGACCGCCTGTTCGCCACGCGCGGTACCGAGTACCGCCCGCCGACCGTGACCTTGTTCCGCGGCGCGGTGCACACCGCCTGCGGCACGCAGCAGTCACAGGTCGGTCCGTTCTATTGCCCGGGCGACGGCCACGTGTACCTCGACGTCGACTTCCTGGAACTGCTGCAGCGCCGGCTCGGCGCCCCGGGCGACTTCGCGCAGGCCTACGTCATCGCTCACGAGGTCGGCCACCACGTGCAGAACCTGCTCGGCTACGCGGACCGGGTGCACCGCATGCACGGCCGCGTGAGCCAGGAGGAATACAACCGCTGGTCGGTGCGCCTCGAGCTGCAAGCCGACTTCCTCGCCGGCGTCTGGGCACACCACGCGCGCCGGGTGGAAGGCCTGCTGGAGGAAGGCGACATCGAGGAGGCCATGACCGCGGCAGCCGCGGTCGGCGACGACAAGCTGCAGCGCCAGGCGACCGGGACGGTGCGCCCGGAGAGCTTCACGCACGGGACGTCGGAGCAGCGCGTACGCGCGTTTAAGCTCGGACTGGAGACCGGCGACCTCGCGCGCGCGGAAGAGTTCTTCAAGCAGTAGCGCGGCACACGCCGCAGCGAGTCCGACGATGCCGATGATCACGCAACCACGTGTCGCGCTTGCTTCCGCTTGCGCCACGGAGCCTCAAGTCCCGGGCGGCCCGCCGAACGAGCCGCGGATCCCCGGGCGCCCGACGGAGCCGGAGCGGCGCCAGGTCCCTGGCAGCCCGCCCGAGCCGAAACCGGAGGGGCCGTTCGAGCCACCGCCGACCACGCAGCCGGAGAAGGATCCGCCGACCACGCCGCCGCGGAGTGTGGGCGGGGCGCCGTCTCGACGCTGAGCAGGCTCAACGCCAGCGTTCCGCAGTACCGTTCACGTGCGCGCAGGTGCTGTGTGCTGCTCCCGACGCGGCGCATGCCGCATCCGCGCGCGAGGTCTCGCGTGGCCTCCTCCGACCCGGTCACCCACCTTGCATCACACGAGCAACTCCTCGCGCCCACCGCTCCTGCCGTTGCAAGCGGTGGCGGGGAGCACGATGCACACTGACCGCCACAGTCCCGTCTCACCGCAGCTACCAGCCTCGCAACGAGCAGTTACCCCAGCAACACGTCCAACTCCAACATCGCCAACACCCCCAACAACAACCCGAACGTCGCCGGCGCCGACCGACCGGCCCGGTGTGACTCGGGGATGATCTCGTGCGAGACGACGAACAGCATCGCGCCCGCGGCGAACGCGAGCGC
>Ga0079224_100010492_pt1 | contig 12709 bp, 8 predicted proteins | sample Stecom2015_FD_80414 | JGI IMG/M metagenome (GOLD analysis project Ga0079224, IMG submission 80414) | Agricultural soil microbial communities from Utah to study Nitrogen management - Steer compost 2015 | ecosystem: Environmental > Terrestrial > Soil > Agricultural land | place: USA: Utah...
TGACCACACAATAAAAGGATCGCTACGAACAACATCACGTTCTGCTTACGCTTGGCGTCGCGGTCTACCAACAGCAACAACGGCGCAAGGAAATTAATGACAATATTCAACCAAAACCAAGGTTTGTATTCAGGCTCCCATCTTTTATAAAAGTAAACCGTTTCCTCAGGAATATTCGAATACCAAATCAACATAAACTGCGCGAACCAAACATACGTCCAGAATATAGAGAAACCGAACATAAGCTTGCCTAAATCGTGCAGGTGGTTCTCGTTCACCCAAGCCAGGTAGCCGGCTTTCTTGACCAATACCAAAATAACAACAATAGCGGCAATTCCACTTACCCACATCGCTGCGAAGTTATACCAGCCGAACATGGTTGAAAACCAGTGAGCCTCAAGAGACATCACTGTATCAAACGACCAGATAGGCGTAGTAAATCCAAAGATTACCAAGAAAATCGCCGACAACTTAAAGCTCTTTTTATAAGAGTTCAAACCGCCCTCTAAATCTTCTTTGTAAGACAGGTTAGCAATGATGAAAGCAAAAATACTATATGTTCCCATGAACAATATCTGACGGATCAAAAAGCCCGGCACATTCAAAAAGGCCGACTTGCCCGCTACGAGTTTGTCATAATTAGGGCTGTTCGGATCTGTTAACCCCTCCGCATGCCAGTGGTGGTACAAGTTATGGCTATATAAACCTAGGCCGACGATAACGAGCAGTACGATAGCTGCAATCGGCAATACACTGGCCATCGCCTGTGGAATACGCAATAACCCAGCGGACCAACCCGACTGTGTTACCATCTGAAGCGCAACGAAGAAGGCTCCGGCAGCACATACACAGGTGAAATAATAACCCATCAATAATAGGTTAGCGTATGTACGTTCAACCATAATATGGTCACTTGACATTAGGCCTATAACGATAGCTATAACACCTACAGCAATCCCAACCAGACTGAGTATCTTGGCGATACGAGCAAATTGAAATCTTTCGCTGAAATTATAATCGTGATGATGATTGTGAGTTCCCATTTACTATATTGATGTTAGATTATTTTTTTTGTAATTCGTGTACATACATGACCACCTGCCAGCGTTCTTCCGGAGACAATTGCGATGCATGCGATCCCATAGAGTTATGACCATAGTATATCGTGTGGTAAATCTTACCGTCGGTCAGTTCACTCATTGCCCCACCTCTGGATGATGAAGCCCCATCCGATTTCTGATAGGATGGTGGTGGCGGGAAGTTTTCCAGCTGACGGCTACCCCGAGAATCTTCCACAGATCTATCCTTCGTGATAGGCCCGTCGCCCTTTCCTTCTTTACCATGACAAACTGCACAATACGTCTGGAACAATGCCTCGCCCTGCGCAAGGTTTGCCTGCGTAACCGCCAACGGATTTTTCAGTTCACGACCGGCACGTTCGTACTCCTCCAATGAGTTTGCAAACTCAAAGCGCTCAAAGCCAATAGGCGTAGTGCCCACGGGCGGAAGCTGTGCCGTTATTTTATTCTTGAAATTATTATTTGGTTGATCCGGGTTGTATGCAATCGGATCATACATATTTCTGGAGAATTCCCACCCTGTACTACGCGTTTTTCCATCGCCACAGCTGGAAACTACTGCCGCCAACGCAAATGCAGCACATACAGATCCAAGAAAACTCTTCTTATTCATAGCTAACATATTTTCTTTCATTGTATTTAACTTCAACCGCACCAGCATCCTTTAATAAAGACTCAATCAAGGCATGATCCGCATTCTCATGGGCATCGATGGCAATAATAAACCGATCGTCTGTAGCCCGCAGATCCATCACACGTGGTGTACGTCCCGGAAACAGGTGATTGCGGAAGAAGAATGTAGCAACCATACCCAAAGCACATAATAAGATCGTAACCTCAAACGTTACGGGAACAAAGTTTGGCAATGGCATGGAAGGCTTACCTCCGATATTCATTGGCCAGTCGTACGACATGGTATAATACAACAAGCTAAAACCTAGACAAGTTCCCAAAGCACCGAAACAAAACGCTGCAATGGGTAAACGTGATGGTTTTACACCCAATTTCGCCTCGATTCCGTGAATCGGCATTGGTGTGAAACAATCATATATGCTGATATTGTTTGCTTGCAATTTATCAATCCCGTGCATCATTTCATCAGGATCAGCAAAACTACCTAATATATATTTTGTATTGCTCATTGCTATTATTTTTGTTTTAATGCGTTAATATCCTCTTGTGTAACCGAATCGTACTTATCCAATGAATTTGCGAAGAATTCAACTTGCTCTGCCGGGAAGGCTCCTTCTTGTGCCAATTTGGTTTTCTGCTGTAAAGAGGCTGATTTCAACAACAACTTAACCTCAGCAATGGCAATACCCGGTAAGAAACGTAGGAACAACAAGAACAAAGTAAAGAATAAACCTATTGATCCAACAAAGATGCCGACATCCGTCCACGTTGGATAGAACATAGCCCACGAAGAAGGTAAATAATCGCGGTGCAATGAAGTCACGATAATCACGAAACGCTCAAACCACATCCCGATATTTACGACAATAGATAACACCCATGAAATAGGAATACTTGTACGGATTTTCTTGAACCAGAACAGCTGAGGAGAAATAACGTTACATGTCATCATCGCCCAATAGGCCCATGCGTACGGACCGGCTATACGGTTTTCGAAAGCATACATCTCATACTCTGAACCGGAATACCATGCGATGAACAGCTCCGTTAGGTATGCAATACCCACGATGGATCCTGTTGTCATGATGATCTTGTTCATCGATTCGATGTGGAACATCGTAATATAATCCTCGAAGTTCATCACTTTCCGCAAGATCAACAACAATGTCTGCACCATCGCAAATCCAGAGAAAATCGCACCCGCAACGAAATAAGGAGGGAAAATCGTTGTATGCCATCCCGGTATTACCGACGTTGCAAAGTCAAAGGATACGATTGTGTGTACCGAAAGTACAAGCGGCGTAGATATACCGGCCAGAATTAACGACACGATCTCAAAACGCTGCCACGTCTTTACAGAACCGTTCCAGCCGAAAGACAGGATGCTGTAAACCTTTTGTTTAATCCCTGTAGCACGGTCGCGCACTGACGCGATATCGGGCAACAGACCACAATACCAGAACACCAGCGAAACCGTAAAATAAGTGGAGATGGCAAATGCGTCCCATACAAGAGGTGAGTTGAAGTTAACCCACAGCGAGCCGAACTGGTTTGGCAACGGGAAAATCCAATAGGCCAACCAAGGGCGTCCCATGTGCGCTACGACATAGGTTGCCGCACAGATAACGGCGAAAATAGTCATCGCCTCTGCTGAGCGGTTGATCGAGTTACGCCAGTTCTGACGGAAAAGTAACAATACGGCTGAAATCAACGTTCCGGCGTGACCGATACCCACCCACCATACGAAGTCGGTGATATCCCAAGCCCAACCTACCGTTTTATTCAGACCCCAAGCGCCAATACCCGTCCAGAACGTGTATCCAACACTCACAACCCATAACAAAGCACCGAGCACAGCGACAGTGAAGCCGATCCACCAAGCTTTATTAGGTTTATTTTCAACCGGTAACAAGATGTCATCCGTCACTTTTGCATAAGTGATGTTCTTGCCGGTTACTAATGGTTCTCTTAATATTGATTCGTTATGCGATGACATAGTTGTTTTATTTCAGATTAGAATAAAATTACGCTTCAAATGTGTTTCTAACTTTCGTCATATAGCCGATGTTTGGCTGAACGTTGATCTCCTCCAACACATAGTAAACACGTTCGTTACGTAGCGCTTTTGAAACCTCTGATTCTGGATCGTTGATATCACCGAAGATAATCGCATTCGCAGAACAAGCCTCCTGACAAGCAACCTTCACATCGCCGTCTCTTAGCTTACGGTTTTCCATTTTCGCTTTCAATTTGCCGCCTTGAATACGCTGGATACACATAGAACATTTCTCCATAACTCCACGTGAACGTGTAGTAACATCCGGATTCAATACAAGCTGCGTAAACTCGTTATTCAGATAGTTATCGAAACGTGAGTCATTCCAGTAGTTAAACCAGTTGAAACGACGCACTTTATATGGACAGTTGTTTGCACAGTAACGTGTACCGAAACAACGGTTATAAGCCATGTGGTTTAATCCTTCCGACGAATGCACCGTTGCCAATACCGGACATACAGTTTCACAAGGAGCGTGGTCACAGTGCTGACACAACATTGGCTGGTGAACAACCGTTACATCCTCGTAATCAAGATCTGTCGCCTTCGCGATCTCTTTCTCTTTCGTGAGTTTCGTATCGCCGGCATCCAACGTGTAGTAGCGGTCAATACGCAACCAGTGCATTTCACGGCGACGGCGTACTTCATCGCGTCCCACCACCGGTATATTGTTTTCTACGTTACAAGCAACAATACATGAACCACAGCCGGTACAAGCGTTCAAATCGATTGCCATCACCCATTTATGGCCTGGCGACTCGAATTTATTCCACAGATCGTATGTTTTATGCGAGTCAGAGAAACGGCCAGATTCTGAATTCGGATCTTTCAGGTATTTCGCAAAAGTTGTCTCCCGAATAATATTACGTCCCTCTATGGTGTGATGGGTCTGCGTTTGTGCAAGCTCATAGCTACCTCCGGCCTTAGACACCGACGCTTTCGAAGCGAACTGGATCGTACCGTTAACCAGTCGGGCAAAAGGATAAGCATTCTGTCCTACATTATTTCCAGCTTTACCAACCTTTGTACGACCATAACCGACAGCTATAGACACGGTTCCCAATGCTTGTCCGGGCTGTAATACCACCGGCAGTTCCACCGCGTAACCGTTCGCCTCTACCTTAATTCTTCCGTTTTCACCTATCCCCAGTTCCTCTGCAAATTTCGGGTTTATAGCAGCATAGTTATCCCAGGTTACTTTTGTTATCGGGTCAGGCAGCTCCTGTAAGTACGCGTTATTGGCATAACGCCCGTCGCGCATCACGGTCGATTCGTAGAGCTTTAACTCTACTTCTCCTGCGATGGCTCTAGCTGCTGTGGCGATAGCCGACGCTACCGCGTTGACATCAACATTTGCCGAATAAGAAGATCCTGTAGCCGATCCTTTATAGACGAAACCGGTTTGAAGAACATCTTTCCAGGTTTTACCTGTACCGGCCAGGATATTTGTCTCCCAGTTCTGTTTGACAAACTCGTAAATATTTGTATTGTCTCCCGACCAAATCAACAAGCTCTGCTCGGCTTGACGGGTATTGAAGACCGGATTGATCGTTGGTTGAACAATAGTAAAGTAACCTTCTTTCGATGAGGCGTCTCCCCACGACTCCAGGAATGTGGACGCTGGAGCGATGGCTTTTAATGTCGATGCCGTCTCGTCAGGACGATCTGCAAAAGACAATGTAAAGGCTACCTTCGAAAGGGCATTCGTAACATCTGCAGGTTTGAAATAGTCATAAACAGGATTGCTGTTTAGGAAAAATGCCACACCTACCTGCCCTGCGGCGGCGTCAGCCAAAAATTGCTGAAACGCAGCATCCGAACCTTGGTATTGTTTTGAGAAATTATCCAGATCGATGATGGCCCCATAAGCCCCCAACGCGCTGTTGATGGCATTCACCAATAACTGCACATTGACGTCGTTCGATCCGGCAACAACTACAGCTCCTCCACGGTTGTTGGTCAATTCCTTCGCCGCCAGGGTGATAGCTGTCTGCGCCTTTTTGTTGGAAACACCACCAGGCAACGATTGACCGGTGATCGCGTTATATAACGAAATTAACACCGCTCCTTCTTCTGAAGGCTTGATGGCTATACGCACGTCCGCGTTTGAACCGGTCATACTCAATCCCGACTCGAATTGGATGTGGCGCGACATCTTACCGTTTTTCAACGATTTGTAATCGCGGTTTTTAATATAATCCTGTGTATGTTCTTCGCCTGCTAACCAGGTACCTAGAAAATCTGCTGCTACAGACACCACAACGTTCGCATTGTTGAAATGATAGGAAGGAACAACAGCTTTTCCAAAGCTAGCTCTATTTGCTTCTATAATACCGCTGTAAGAAACAGCATCTACCTGTACATGCGTTGTTGTAGGGTATTTCGCCGTAAGTTTAGCAATGGCAGCCAATGTAGAAGGGCTATTCACCGTGCTTGAAACTATAGCAATCTGCTTGCCTGCCGATGCCGCTTTGGTCAAGGCGTCTATAACGGTTGCATCCAACTTAGACCATTCTACATCTTTGCCCCCCAACTGCGGGTTTTGCAGTTTGGACATATCATAAAGGTCAAGCACCGACGCAACAGTAGTTGCATCCGTACCTTGCGTAACGCCCACAGCGTTCGGGTTTGGAGAGATGGAAATAGGACGGCCTTCGCGTGTCCTAACCAAAACACTCTGCCCGTTGAATGAAGAAGCGTAAAAGTTCGGGATACCCGGAGTTACTTCTTCTGGTTTGATAACATAAGGGACTGCTTTATGAACAGGTGTCCGATTACTCGCTGCCAACGTCACAGCTCCTAAACCGAATCCTAAAGCTTTCAAGAAATCACGACGAGGAGTCTTCGTGCTCAAACCTGCTTCGTTTAATACATCTTCTACAGGAATAGGCTCGGCAAACTCACCTTTACTACTCTCTACGAAAGCAGGTGTTTGTTGCAATTCTTCCAAACCTTTCCAATATTTTTTGTTGCTATCCATTTAAGCTGTATATAAGATTGCGTATTCCTAAATTAATTATTAATAGTGACATTTACCACACTCCAGACCGCCGATCATGGCAGCTGTCATCTTCTCACCCTTCTTCAATTGCTCGTGTGCTTCGATCAACTGATCGTAATATGCATTATCTGCATTTACAGCCGTTGTTCTGTGACAATCTACACACCACTTCATTGTTAACGGAGAGTATTGGTAAACTTCTTCCATTGTTTCTACCGGACCGTGACAAGTCTGACATTCCACTCCGGCAACCACCACGTGCTGTGAGTGGTTAAAGTAAGCGAAGTCAGGAAGGTTGTGAATCCTTACCCATTCAATAGGTTTTGGATTATCCCCATACTCCCGGGTTTCCGGATTGTAATCCACCGCTCTGTAAATCTTCGCAATTTCAGGGGAGATCTCTCCGTCATAGTGATCCGACGCCGTCACGGTGTTGTGACAGTTCATACACACATTTGCAGACGGGATGGACGCATTTTTCGACTTAAATGCTCCACCGTGACAATATTGACACTCGATCTGATTGACACCGGCGTGAATCTGATGGGAGAATTTGATTGGCTGAACCGGTTGATAACCTTGGTGAACTCCCACATTCCACATGGTATTCCACCCCAGCACCGCTAGAAATGCCACCAACATGAGCACAGCAAAACCAACCAGTTTCTTGTTTTTGACGAACGCCTTTGCAAATTTCGCAAACTTGCTCTCTTCAAACTGCTCGTTTCTAGCCTGTGCCTCGGCGATAGCTGCCTGATTGTTAGCAATCACTTTCTCCAGCGTGCGGATTACACGGTTCAACACCACAATAACCACAACCGCCAGCACAACAATTGCGATCAAACCAACAATCATCATAGTGCTTGCATCGCCAGATTTAGCTCCCGCACCGCCTTCAGCGCCTCCGCCAGCAGGAGCTTCCGCCGCCTTCGTCTCCTCTGCTTTTACATAAGCAATAATGCTTTTGATCTGATCTTCGGACAAGTCGGTGAATGAAGTCATCACCATCTTGTTATACTCTTCAAAAATCTGAACAGCAGCTGGATCTCCTGCAGCCACCATCGCCTGCGAATTGTGAATCCATTTCACCAACCACTCTTCCGAATGTCTTTCCGACATGCCCGCCAAAGCCGGACCGACAACTTTTTTCGTCACGCCGTGACAAGTTGTACATTTTGACTTAAAAAGGGTTTCGCCTTCTTTAACATCTTGCGCATGCGCCATTGTAACGGCAAATAACAACATCAAGCCAACGGACATCGTCTTTGCAAGTCTTCCCAAAACGGATGAGATATTTCTCATATTTAGCACTTTATACTATTTATTTATGATATAAAACTTTTAAAATACGTCGTCTAAATGGTTTAAACCCTCCAAACAATGCACAAAAGTATAACTATTTAAGCAATCACTGACAATTTAATGACTCAAATTGTCAATTTAAAACCATTCTAAATAACCCTGTAAAACGCGCCGTAAAGGGCGTTTTTGGACATCGGATGACAAACACATGACAGAAAAAACGGGCGGCTTCACCACATAATTTATTGACACCTATCCAACAAACATATAGGCGATTTTTCCGAACTTAGCATCATGCAATGGGGATTTTTCAACACCATGTTGGTCGTCACAGCCTGGATATCGTGCGATGGCATGCGGACAACCCATTTTTTCGTCAAATAAAGAGGAGATATTATCTATGAGCGACACGACTAAATACAATAACCTGACACCGCAGGAAGAGTATGTAATTCTTCACAAGGGAACAGAACGTCCCTTTACGGGCGAATTGCTGAACAACAAGGCGGAAGGCGTCTATGTCTGCAAGCGGTGCGACGCTCCGCTGTATTTATCCAAAGATAAATTTGAATCGCATTGTGGATGGCCCAGCTTCGACGATGAAATTCCCGGAGCCGTGAAGCGGGAACGGGATGCGGACGGGCGACGTGTGGAAATTCTATGTGCCAACTGTGGCGGGCATCTGGGCCATGTTTTTGAAGGCGAAGGATTCACCCCCAAAAACATACGCCATTGTGTCAACTCTATTTCAATGAAATTTGTTCCTGCAGAGAAGTAGATGATTCGCGGACGATGAGATGGCAGGGAATGCTCAGCTGACGGCTTTCCTTCAGCTTCCCGTCGATATCGGCGATCAGCGTCTGTATCAGCTCTCCTGTGAGCCGCTCGATATCCTGGGAAACCACCGAAATGGAAGGGTCATGCAGCTTAAACAGCGTATGTTCGTCAAACGCGACCATTCTGGGCAGCTTCTCTTTTCTTTCCTTAAGGGCTTTGAGCCCACTTACGGCGAGATAGTTTGTTGCAAACAGCACCGCATCGAGTTTGTTATCAACAACAAACTCAAAAATTTGTTCCTTCGCCTCGTCCTCGGGATTATCGAGGTGCAGCTTCTTAATAAAAGACTGCATGCGAAACTCGTCCATAGCTTCCATATACCCGTCTAACCGGTCGCGCATCTGTGTCTGATTGGAGTATAAAGAGATGAGTCCTACCCGCTTATTATTCCCCTCCAGAAGGTGCTTCGTTGCTTCATAAGCTCCACGCCGGTTATCCGACACTACATAATTCGTCTGCACCGCAGGAATAAAACGATCGAACAGAACAAGCGGGATATTATTTTGTTTGATGTTGGATATGGTGTCTTCCAACCCCTCCGATGGCGTAATGATAAAACCGTCGACCTGTCTATCCATAAACAGCTGGATAAGCTCTTTTGCCTTGTGTTCATCGTTGTCCATACTGCAATATATGATGTGGTACCCGGCTTCGTACGCCCGGCGCTCAATATGCTTGGCTACATTCGAAAAAAACGGATTGGCGATATCTTCTACCAGCAGTCCTAAAATCTTTGTCTGCCCTGTACGCAGGCTTTTAGCAAGTTGGTTCGGTTTATATCCAACTTTTTTAACGTAATCCAGCACACGTTTTGTTAATGCGTCGCTAATCCGCTTCTCCTTCGCCTTATCATTCAAAATAAAGGATACCGTGGTCACGGACACGCCCAGCGCTTTCGCAATGTCGCTGATCAGAACTCTCTTTTTCATATACGGTTTATAGAATTAAGGAGACAATCTACTAAATTTTTTTAGCAAAAACCACAATCCCGCTAAAAAACCGGTTAGCTAAAAGGATTTATTAGTTGGAATATCTTTTTTTTTGTAATATTATTGCCTCAGAATAGCGGGTAGAAAACGCTTTATTGGATGGACAAGCTGAATAAAAAAATGCTTTCCATACGTAATTTTTTATCGTCAAAACACAAACATGATTAGAAAACATTTTATTAACATCGGACTTCTCGTTTCTACAATAGCAACGGGCGTACACGCACAGGCGCAAGAATTGACCAAACATGTCAACCTGCTCATTGGTACAGGCGGACACGGTCACACCTACCCGGGAGCTACCGTACCTTTCTCTCTTGTACAGCTAAGCCCCGACAACGGAAAAGGTGGATGGGACTGGGTCAGCGGCTACCATATTTCATCAGATTCCATCGCTGGATTCAGCCATATGCACCTAAGCGGAACAGGCATCGGCGACTGGCTCGACATCGCGGTAATGCCTTTGCTGCAGCCCGTACACACCAATAAAATCGATACACGCGTACAATTTGACCGGAAGAACGAAGTAGCCAGCCCCGGCTTTTATCAGGTAAAACTAAACAATGGTATTGAAGCGGCACTGACGGCGACCGAACGCGTTGGATTTCATCAATACACTTTCCCAGCCGGCACGACGCACCCTACCGTACGATTGGATCTTGATCATACGTACAACTGGGACCGGGCCGTAGACACCGAGATTACCATCATCAACGATAGTACCGTCGTGGGCAAACGGTATTCGCAGGGATGGGCAAACAAGCAGCATATCTACTTCGCCCTACGCACTTCCCGCCCGTTTGCAAGCTACTTATTCAACGGATCTGAGCCTACGGTGCACACAGGGAACAACCAGCCATCCATCCGCATCGACAATACGCAAGAGCGCGGCCGGCAGGGGGTAAATGCACAGCTTATTTTTGAGAACTCCGGCACGGTTCTGGTCAAGGTTGCGCTGTCTACAACGGATCAACAAAAAGCATTGGCCGCTCTCAACGAGATTCCCGACTGGAACTTCCAACGCGTGCAGGCTCAGGCTACACAGAAGTGGGAAAAAGAGCTCGGCAAAATCCGGGTTGAGACAAAAGACGAGACCGTAAAAAGGATTTTTTACTCGGCACTTTACCATACAGCGGTTGCGCCTACCCTATATTCCGATGCCGACGGTGTCTACAAAAATTACAAGGGCGAACAGCATCAGATGGCAAACGGAGGCCAGCGGTATACATTCTTTTCGCTATGGGATACATTTCGTGCGTTAAAACCTCTATTTACAATAACGCAGCCCGACCGTTATACCGACATGCTTAACAGCTTACTTGCTTTTCACGACGAGAACGGACTTCTGCCCGTGTGGGACCTGAGCACGTTCGAGACCAACACCATGACCGGATACCACGCCATTCCCGTATTGGCCGACGCCATATTGAAAGACTGGCCGGGAGTAGATCCCGAGAGAGCTTATCAGGCCATGCGCAAAAGCGCCTTTCAGGAAATCCGCGAAGTACCGGCCTACATAGAATATGGTTATGTACCTCAGGATGTAAACGGAGGAAGCGTAACCAAAACGCTTGAATATGCGTTCGACGACTATTGTATATCACTGGTAGCGAAAAAACTGGGAAAAATGGACGATTACGAGCTCTTCTCAAAGCGCGCTAAAAACTATGTTAACCACTTTGATCCGAAAACGGGCTTCATGCGTGCCAAATACAAGAACGGGAAATTTGTAGAGCCTTTTGACCCTTTCTACTCGGAACACGATTTCGACAAAAGCCAGTATATTGAAGGCAATGCCTGGCAACATTCGTTCTTTGTCCCACACGATGTGCGGGGCTTAGCAAAACTTTTCCCAAAGAAGAACGGCCTTGATAAGATGCTCGACAAACTCTTTACCGCTCCATCGTACATGACCGGCGAAAACCAATCGCCCGACGCCAGCGGCTTCATCGGCCAGTATGCACATGGCAACGAGCCCAGCCACCATATAGCCTATATGTATAACTATATCGGAAAGCCCTGGAAAACGCAGGAGAAAGTCCGCCAGATAATCGATTCCATGTACCATGACCGGCCCGACGGCTACGCCGGCAACGAAGACGCAGGGCAGATGAGCGCCTGGGCAGTGTGGTCTATGATGGGCCTCTATCCCGCCTCGCCCGTCGGCGGTGAATACGTGTTCGGAAGCCCGGCACTGGACCGATCGACGATCACAATGCCAAATGGAAAAACATTTGTTATCACGGCAAAAAACAACTCGAAAACAAATATCTATATTAAGTCGGCTACGTTAAACGGCCAGCCATACCACAAAAGCTTCATTACCCACCAGGATATGCTTGAAGGAGGAGAACTGATTTTCGAGATGTCCGACAAACCGAATAGGCGATACGGAAAGTCGCCCGCAAGCTGGCCGACATCAATGGACAATTAAGTCGTGTAGACAAAACGACAGCTATCTTTTTAGGTATAGTTATTGCCGGATAATAAGCCAGGAGATAATTTAAATGACGGACTTCAGCAACATCAACATCCAGGATCTGCCCGACAACGAGGGTAACAGCCAAGCGGACTTCTACGATAATTTCCGCGTTAAGTTAAATTCGGTCGAGCAGTTTCCCGCGATGTACACTTTTAAATTCATTGTCAAAGCAGCCGATGAGAAGCTAGCATTGGTAAAAGGGGTGTTTCAGCATCCCAGCAGCAAATTTTCGGAAAAGGAATCTTCCGGAGGTAAGTACCGGTCTATTACCGTTGAAACTTTTGTAAACAATGCTGAAGAGGTAATTGATTACTATAAGAAAGTTTCAAA
>Ga0079224_100010493_pt1 | contig 12709 bp, 6 predicted proteins | sample Stecom2015_FD_80414 | JGI IMG/M metagenome (GOLD analysis project Ga0079224, IMG submission 80414) | Agricultural soil microbial communities from Utah to study Nitrogen management - Steer compost 2015 | ecosystem: Environmental > Terrestrial > Soil > Agricultural land | place: USA: Utah...
GCATTTGAAGCCAGGTTCCTCTACATCGTATCTCCAATTGTCTTTTTGCGTTTTTGCTTAAGTATCTTTAGATTGATCGAGTAAAATTCGAGTACAAAAATCTATGTAAATTGCTTCGTGTTCAATTGTGTTGGGTAATTTAATACAGACAGAACCTCCTTCAGCTGTTGTTAGGTTCTTTACTGCATGGAATGAAAAGCATGTAATATCAGCTAAACTACCACTACGCTTACCATTCATTGTTGCCCCAAAACTATGAGCAGCATCAGAAATCAATAAAATGCGATTCAACTGCTTTTGTATAGCTGTATTTGGTTTAAATTTAGTTTGTTCTTCTTCAATGATTTTGTACAATAAATCGTAATCACAAGGAAAACCAGCTATGTCAACAGCAATGATTGCTTTTGTTTTTTCAGTAATTGCTGCTCTAACTTTTTCAGCGTTGATGTTAAAGTCTTCTGAATTTAAGTCCACCATAACAGGTTTTGCTCCAGAATGTACAATCACATTGGCACTTGCGCAATACGTGTATGCTGGTAGAATTACTTCATCACCTTCTTGAATACCCCACCAATTCAATAAAACTTGCATACCCATTGTCCAAGAATTGACAGCAACAGTGGTCTTACAACCACAGTATTCCGTTATTTTTTTCTCAAACAATTTTGTGCGAGGTCCAGTTGTAATCCATCCACTTTTTAAAGCTTCTGTAACTTCATCAATTACTTTTTGATCAATACGAGGTGGAGAAAATGGTATCATATATTAAGATGTAAATTTTATAAATACGAAAGTAGTAATTTATTGAATTGAAAATTCATTGAAGAGAACCATTTTGAATCATTTTATAGTTCGTGAATAAAATAGTATCTTAGCGAAAAAAACAATGAAGACTTACAATAAAATAATGCTTAATCTTTGGCTAGTAATTGCTATTGTATTGGTGGTTTATGTAACCTATATGGGTTTTAATGAAGGCTTTAAAAGATGGGCTTTTATGTATGTTTTTGCTGGTATTGCCATTGTAGCATATTTATTTCGTCGCTTCATGTCTAAGCGTGTGGAGGCACACATGAAATTTTTGGAAGAAAAAGAACGCAATTCTCAAAAATAGAATTTCAAATGCAACGCCTCGCATTTCTTCTATTTTTATTTCTATTCATTTGTACAAATCAATTAGTTGCTCAACGAAAATTTAGTGGAGTAATCGTTGACGAGAAAGATATTCCCATCCCGCAAGCTAAACTGTATGTCAAAAACGATCCGTCACTTCGTACAGTTTGTGATGATGCCGGTCAATTTGAGATTTTCTTGATGCCAGGTGAATACTTTTTTATTATTCAAGCTTTTGGGTATGTTGATAGAGAAATTTATGTTGCAATAGATGACTATGAAATTTCACGATCAATTTTCCTTGTTCCAATAAGAACCGGTGAGCTGAGTGAAGTAGAAATTATTGCTAAAAAATCGAATCCGGGTAGGGATATCATTCTCAAAGTAGTAGAAAAACGTGATTCTATTAACCCATGGAAATATCCGCATAGTTGTGAAGTGTACATCAAGTCTGTTGAGAAAATTGATTCAAAGACAACTAATTCAAAAAGTAAATCAAAAGTCGAAGATACTTCCAATAAAACAATTGATGATCCATTTGATGTTAAGCGAAAAGAAGATCAAGAGTTTGCCAATAGTATGAATTTTTTAGAGGTTCAATTAACTCGTCATTTTGAACCATATAATAAGGTGAAAGAAATTCGCAATGCATATGATTTAAGAGGGAAGGATAATAATATGTATTACACGACTACTGTAAAGTCGAACTTCAATTTTTTTCAAAATTTATTGCATTTGGACGATTTACATCAAACTCCGGTGAGTTCACCAATTTCAGTACCCGGAATTTTAAGTTACAAGTATCGTTTAGTGGAGCAGTATGAAGAAAATGGGAAGAAAATTCATAAAATTCGAATTATTCCAAGAAATGTTTCTACTTCTACTTTAGAAGGTTTTATTTGGGTTATTGATTCAGTTTGGATGATTCAAAAACTTGAATTTACGATGAGTAAAGGTAATCTGATAATTTACGATTATTTTAAGATTTATCAAGAATTTGATGTGTCGAGTGATACCATGTGTGTGTTAACGAATCAAGAGTTGACCTATGGAGTGACCTACAACAAAGAAAGTACACAATTACAAAATATTGCTCGATTTTATGATTATAATTTTAATATCAACTTCGATAAAAAATACTTTAAAAATGAACTTTCAGTCACCGAGAAAGAGGCTTATGAACGAGATAGCTTGTATTGGAAGAATAAGCGAAAATCTGAATTAACTGAAGAGGAGTTAAGATATATCATTGTTCAAGATAGTATACAGGATTATCATAATCGAGCAGAATATTTAGATTCGTTAGATCGAGAATTTAACAAAATCACAGCATTGAAAGTTCTTTGGTTTGGTATTGATCGAAGAAATAGAGAGACAAAAACACAATGGACTTTTAGTTCATTAGCAACAATGGCTCGACCGATTTACATTGCAGGGCCACGGGTAGCTCCCAATTTCTTCTTTTTCAAAAAGTGGGATGATGAACGAACCTTGGATTCGTATACTGAGGCGTCTGTCGGTTTTTTAAATGGAGATGTAAAAGGAAATACTTGGTGGCGTTATCGATACGATCCTTTTCATTTTGGTACTATTGCAGCAGAATTTGAGCATGATTTTGGCGTGGTAACATGGAATGATGCAATTGCAGAGGTGTATAAGCGTGAAAACTTCTTTGAAAAAACAGGGCTTACCGCTATACACGATTACGAATTGTTCAATGGGTTTTACCTCAATACGACGTTTTCATTTACTGAAAGACGAAGTATTGATCATTATAAATTTTGGAAGAGTGCCGACAAGATTTTACCGAATAACGATGCGAAGTCATTCCAAACATATCAAGCTTTTATAGGTAAGATTAAGGTGTCTTATACTCCTGGTCAAAAATTTATGCGAGAACCAAATCGTAAAGTTCTTCTTGGTTCTAAGTGGCCAACGTTTTATGCGTATTATGAACGTGGTATTCCTAAGATTTTTGGGAGTGATGTCGATCATGAATACATCCGTATGGGAGCGGAACAAACGTTTAAAATAGGCACAATTGGTACTACGACATATCACGTTCACTCTGGTAAATTCTTAAGTTCAAAAGCCTTGTATGATGCGGATTATAAGTATTTCAGACGAAGCGATATAATTTGGTTTTCAGATCCGTTGAATTCTTTTCAGGGGTTAGATACGAGTTTGCCGACAAAAAAGCTATATATTGCAGCGCATCTTATACACCATGACAATGGATCTATTTTGAATAAACTTCCCTTTATGAAAAAGGCACGTATCGGTTTAGTTGGAGGGGGAGGTTTGCTAATTGTTCCCGAGCATGATTGGTTGCATTATGAATTTTTGCTTGGTTTGGAACGTGTTTTTAAAATGTCGAAACGTAGATTGAGACTTGGTGTTTATTGGGCTTATTCAGATGGAAATCACTCTAAGGCGCGTTTCAATTGGAAGGTTTCCTTTTCGCTGTTGGACAACCGTAGTTTGAAGTGGAATTTCTAATAGCAAACCGTCCAAATCAATATATTGCCGTTAATCCTTATTAATTTAATATTTACAAAAGTTTCACTTTATTTGTAAAAAAATTATTACGAAATGAGAAAAATAATTATTGGAGCTTTAGTCGGCTTCTTTTCTTTTAACACAATCGCTCAGCAAAAAATTGAATTTGTTGAATACGATTTGCCGAATGGCATACATGTGATTCTACATCAAGAAAAATCGACTCCAATTGTTGCAGTTTCTGTACTTTATCACGTTGGATCAAAAAATGAAAAACCTGATAGAACAGGATTTGCACACTTTTTTGAGCATCTTTTGTTTGAAGGATCAGAAAACATCAAGCGTGGAGATTATGACAACTACGTTGAGAAGAATGGAGGTGCGTTGAATGCTAATACGTCAATGGATAGAACGTACTATTTTGAATTATTACCTTCTAATCAATTGGAATTAGGTCTTTGGCTTGAGTCTGAGCGTATGTTGCATGCTCGTGTAGATAGCATCGGTATTGAAACTCAAAGAAGTGTTGTTAAGGAAGAAAAGAGACAGCGTATCGACAATCAACCTTATGCTACATTCATTGGTGAAATTTTCAAAAGAATGTTCCCAAATCATCCTTACAATTGGCAACCAATTGGTAGCATGGAACATTTAGATGCAGCACAAGAAGAAGATTACGTTGAATTCTATCATTCATTCTATGTGCCTTCAAATGCTACATTGTCAATTGCTGGAGATATTGATATTGCACAAACTAAAAAGTGGATTGAAAAGTATTTTGGTTCAATTCCAAAAGGTCAGGCAATCAACTTGTACAGAGATTTTTTGCGATTGAATGATGCTGATTTCAAAGCAAAATACCAAGTTGAAAAATCAATATTTGACAGCAAAGATTTCTTTGGTTCTAAAAATGCAAAAGCTAAAGCAATGATTATTGAGTATGCTAAGAAGCCAACTGAAATTGTTCGTTCAGGGAAACCAACTGAAAAACCGACATCTGTTATCAAAGATGTAATTTATGATAACATTCAATTGCCTGCATTGTTTAATGCTTATTTATTCCCAGACCAGACACATGAAGATATGTATGCATTGCAATTTTTGAATGCAGTATTGTCAGGAGGAACAAGTTCACGCATCAATAAAGATGTAGTTGAGCGTAAACAATTAGCTACGATGGCATTTTCTTTCGCTTACGGCTTGGAAGATGCAGGACTTGGAATTTTTGCAGCAATCGCAGCGAAGGATGTTGAGTTGGAAGCTATCCAAGCGGAATTTGATGCACAAATTGAGAAAATTCAAAATGAATTAATCTCTCAAGAAGAGTTTGAGAAAGTTAGAAATCAATTCGAAAACCAAGCTGTTTCTTCTTACTCAACTATCGCAGGAATTTGTGAAGGTTTAGCTGATGCTCATGTGTATTTTGGTAGTGCAAATTTTGTAAACCAAAAATTAGATAAATACATGAAAGTGACACGTGAAGATATCCAACGTGTAGCTAAGAAATATTTGACAACAGATGCACGTGTTATTTTACACTATTTACCAAAAGAAGAATCTAAATAATTGACAAGATGAAAAAAATTATAATAGCATTAGGACTTATTACACCGGCTGTTCTTTTCGGTCAGTTGGATAGATCTCAGGTTCCAGCTCCGGCGCCTGCAAAAGAAATTAGTATTGCAGATCCAGTTGTTTTTAAAATAGCGAATGGATTGACTGTAATCTTATCTGAAAATCATAAATTGCCAAAAGTATCTTTTAACTTGACTGTTGGAAATGGACTCAGATTAGAAGGTGCTAAAGCTGGTATTGCTGATTTAGCTGGTGATTTGATCATGAGTGGTACAAAGAACTTCTCAAAAGATGAAATTGATGCAAAAACAGACTACATTGGAGCTTCTATCAATGCAGGGAGTACAAATTTGAGTTTGTCTTGTTTGACAAAACACATGGATGCTGCGTTGAATATTTATGCTGACGTGTTGTTGAATGCTAACTTTCCTCAAAGTGAATTTGACCGTGTTGTGAAACAATGGGAAAGTAACTTGATGACAACGAAGTCAAGTCCAGAAGCAATGGGTAAAAATGCATTAGCTAGTGCACTTTTCCCAAATCACCCTTATGGTGAAATCATGACTGAGGCTTCTTTGGCTAAAATTACGCGTGATGATGTTCAAAAATATTTTAGCGAGACGTTTGTACCTGAAGGAAGTTACTTGGTTATCGTTGGAGATATTACAAAAGAGCAAGCTGAGCAAGTTGTAAACAAATACTTTAGTAGCTGGACTGGTAAAGTATTGCCAAAAGTTGAATATCCATCTGCTCAAAACTTAAAAGGAAATCGTGTGATTTTCGTTAAGAAAACAGGTGCTGTTCAATCTTATGTACAAGTTGCATTTCCTTTAGATATTAAAATTGGAGACCCTAATCAAATTCCTTTAAGCGTTACAAATTCAATTTTTGGAGGTAATGGTTTTGGAACACGTTTGATGCAAAATTTACGCGAAGACAAGGCTTATACTTACGGAAGTTATTCTGAATTGTCAATTGAACCACAGGGGGCTTTCTTAAGAGCTGGAGGTAATTTCAGAAATGATGTAACTGACAGCGCTATCGTTCAATTGTTATTGGAACTAGAAAAAATGACTGATAGCTATGTGACAGATACTGAGTTGGATTTGACTAAGTCTTCAATGGCTGGTAGCTTTGCTCGTTCTTTGGAACATGCTTCTACGATTGCTCGTTTTGCGTTGAATATCGAGCGTTATGGTTTGCCTAAAGATTATTACAAAAACTACTTGAAAAAGTTAGAATCTGTAGATAAAGATAAGGTGCTTGAAATTGCTCAAAAATTCATGACTTCTAAAAACTGTTACATCGTAGTAGTTGGAAACGAAGAAATTATTGATCGTTTGAAACAATTCGATGCTGATGGTGTAATTGAAATCGTTGATGCATTTGGAAATCCTGTTCAGGATATGAAAAAAGCAGATATTACAGCTGAAGAATTGTTTAAAAAGCATTCGTACTATGTAACTAACTCAACATCAGATAAGCAAAGAGATAAAGTGTTGAAAGGAATTAAGTCGGTGAAGCAAGAAATGGAAATCACGATGTCTCAGGTTCCTTTCCCGATGAAATCTGTTCAATTCTGGGCAACTCCAAATGTTGAAGTAATGGTTCTTGAAGCACAAGGTATGATGTTGCAAAAATCATTCTTTGATGGAAAAGCTGGATACAATTCTAATATGCAGACTGGTAAGAAAGATCTTACTGCTGAAGAAATAGCTTCTAAGAATAAATCAATCGGTTTGATTCCTGAAATGAACTACAAAACTTCTGGAATGCACTATGAATTGTTGGGAATCGAAAATCAAAATGGTACAGATATGTATGTCGTAAAATTGAATGATGGTCAATCTGAGATTTATGAATACTACAACACAAAAGATTTCTCTAAAATTAAACGTTTGACTATCTCTAAAGATGAGGAGAATGGAGGAGAAGCTTTGGTTACTTATTCTGATTACAAAGCAGTAAATGGCGTAATGTTCCCACACAAAATAGTAATGTCATTTGGAGAGGTAGCTTTCAACAGTACTGTGAAAACTATCACAATCAACAAAGGATCAATTGCTGAGTTTAAATAAACTCCAGAATTAAGAGTATAAAAAAATCTTCACCAAGCTCGCTTGGTGAAGATTTTTTGTTTTTAAGATTATTCGATTTAAAACTCAGTTATTTTAATAGATGTCGCTCCAACTGAAATTTTAATTTTATTAAACTCTCTATTGAAACGATCGATAATGATTTTAGCTTCTTCGCGCGTCATAAATGTTCCTGCCAAAACACTTACTTCTTCTTTAAATTTCTTTAAAATTGCTACAGTGCGATAAGCACTTAAAATATCATTATTGCTTAGCTTGTATTGATTTTTGAATGATTCAATTGCTGTGTTTGGTATTGTAAAATTGGATCTAATAGGATCAGAATAAGAGTTCACTTCCATGATGATGTCGCGATCGATATTTACAAAAATTTCACTCAAACGAAGGCGTTTAAATGAAATATCATCCTTACCAAGTGGCTCATATGTGTTGATTTCTGTACGAGCAGTATCTCTCACAACTTGTGTTCCATTCCATTTTCCTATTCCGTTTCCACGACCAATGATTTTAAAATCCTTATCCTTTGATAGTAAAGCCTCAAAAAACTGGCGTATGGCGATGCTATCTCGATCTTGAATTAATTTTCCATCAAGTGCGTATTGGTCAGATGCAAATTGATCGACAAGTTGTAATTGTAGGCGTGCATTGTAATTCGGTCTTGAATCGATGAGTGAGAAATGAAGCATTACTTCATCTGCAGAACTGGAGAGAGCCGATTCAGGAATGGCAATTAATCGCACTTCAAAGTCTTCAATTTTATCAGACGCTGGAAATTGGAATTCTTGGGTGTACATATCGAATGTTGTTGAATCGTCGAATATGTACAATCCGTCCGATTCTGTGAATTTGGCCCAATTTGTACCCATGATACGTTTGTATTCATCTAATTTTAACTGATAACGAGCTCTCAAATCAATGGCTTCTTGTTTTTCCTTTTCTAGCTCTTTGATTTTTGCTTTGTACCAATCAAATTGTTGGTATAGCGATACAATGGTATGTTGCCCCTTTGCTTTTTGTTTCTTCCCAGCATCTGTTGTTGGAGCGGCATCCCATTTGTCAGCACCAACTCCAGCTTTAATTGCTCGCTTTTTAGCTTTTTTCACCTTCGCTGAAGGTTTGTTTGATGTGGTGATTGGTCTGTAACCTAAATCAGAATAACTTTTTTCTGATTTTATGATTTTCATTTCTGTTTCTTGTTTCTTAATCGTGTAGTGTTCAATCCAATAATCGTAACCTCGTTTACCTGAAATTTTTTCGGTTAACGCACCAATTTTATTGAATTCTAAATCATTGATGATTCCCTGGAATGTCGTTCCACTTGAAAAAGTGCTGTCAGGAGATAAGAAGCGTGTTTCTCCTGATCCAAATAGGTGATACGATTTCCCACCCTTTTCAATAACTACAGTTGTTTGCTTTGATGCGTTATATCCCCAAACATCGAAATGTAGAATTGTATTTCTGTTTTCTCCAACCGTTTTTAAGTCAGTTGTTGTATAGCGCATTGGTTCAATTTTAGGCTCTTCCTTACGTGTCTTGGGTTGTGTCAAATAAACTTGATATGGAAACAGACCTATAGCTTTAGGTAATCCTTTATTCCATCTGCCTTTTTCATCTTTTTCACGTTCGTCGAGTAGCCCAGATGTAATACTACCATCACCAGCAGCAGTTAGGATATTTCTAAATGTTGTAAATTCTCCTCCGAGATAAGTAAAAATTTCTTTTGTTCTCAGTTCAATATATTCATTTATTGCTGTCGTAACCCCTTGGATGATAGTTAATTCATCTTCTTTTGTAAGGTTTCTGAAAGAAGCAAGTTGTGCAACACGATCATCAAGAGATAAGCTGGGGTTTAATACGTTATCCATTCGTGCATGTAGTCCATCTTGTGCGTCATTTAAGACTGTATTGGGCATATATTTGATGATGCAATTCTCGAATAGTTTGTATCGAAATTCATACGTGTCAAATAACGGATCTTTTGTTCTTTTTGCTAGTAACATTTTGTTGAGTTCCCAAATAGCAGTTTTGTTAGCTGCCTCAGCTAAAATTCCTTTGGGTGACTTTGCGATTTCGTGATTCCGAATGATTAAAACGTCTGGATTGTTGATGATTATTGTTTCAATGGAATCGTAGTTCAATTTTCCGTTAGCGAATTTGATTTCAGGTCCTTGATATTCAAAATATCTTCCGATGTTATCATTTAGGATAGGACTTTTCTTGACAATATGAAACAGATAAGCTCTTTCTACTGGATTAAGTGGCTGATTTTGTCCTAGTAGTAAACTCGAAAAGAAAATAGAAAATACTAACAGAGAATAAAGCTGTTTCATAAATTTTAAATTTTATATTTATAACATGAAATTTCTCAAATGTAACAATAGATTTTTAAATGGGAAATGATGAAAAATGTTACCTCAGAAAGAAAAAAATCGAGTGTGTATGAAAAATAGTTTTTTGATAATGAATTCGTAATATTCATTCACTGTTATAATTTGATAATTAGTTGATTTATGAGTTCATAATTTTATTAAGTTTGTATATAAACAAAATACTAGCATCATCAATGAGACTATTCTTAAAATTCACTAACATAGAAAGAGCTACTACATTTTTATTGTTTTCTTATGTTTTGATTACCAGCTTTGTAACTGCTCAGGTGGCACCTACTGCCCAATTTTCTGGATCAACTAGCGTTTGTGTAGGTGAAGCTGCAAATTTTACGAACCAATCCGTTCAAGGTAATTCTCCGATCACAGCTTATACTTGGGATTTTGGAGATGGAAATAGTGCAACTACCCAGCATGCAACACACGTTTATGCTACTCCAGGAACATACACGGTAACGTTGGTAGTTCAAGCCGCAAATGGACAAGCTGATTCTGAAGTAAAAGTTAATTATATCGTCGTAAACCCTAAGCCTACGGCAAATTTTTCATTCACGACAAATGGTTGTACCTTACCTGTTGGTGTAATTTTTGCAAATAGTTCTACAGGTGCAAATACTTATTCATGGAATTTTGGAAACGGTCAAACTTCTACTTTACCTACACCGACGGTTGTCAATTATACTACTCCAAATACCTATACAACAACATTGATTGTAACAAGTGCCTTTGGGTGTAAGGATACAATATCACAACAATTGATTATTTCGAATTTCCAATCTGGAATTGATGCACCAACCACTGCATGTGCTGGAACTCCTGTTACAATTTCAGATAACTCAACAGCAGGTGTAAATAGTTATAATTGGAATTTTGAGGGAGGCTCTCCTGCATCTTCTTCAGCAGGTAGTGTAAATGTGGTTTACAACACTCCTGGAACTTACAATATCTCTTTGACATCTCAGAATACAAGTTTAGGATGCTCTTCATCTGCGACTAAACAAATAACAATTTTGCCAAAACCAGCACCTTCTTTCACAAATACTCCTACTGTTGGTTGTGCTCCGTTGACAGTGAATTTTACAAATACCGGTCACGAAGCTGGTGCAACTTATGTATGGAGCTTTGGGAATGGAGATTCTTCAACACTTGTAAACCCTTCAACAACATATACGGGTAATGGTTCTTACACAGTTACGTTGACAATGACAGGTGCAAATGGCTGTTCAGCAACTGCTGTGCAAAATGCGGTGAATTTAACTTCTCCTGTTGCTGATTTTACAAGTAACGTGGTTAACGGTTGTGCGGATTTGGATGTGCAGTTTACGAGTACTTCAACTTCTGCTGATCCTATTGCACAGTGGAATTGGACTTTTGGAGATGGAACTACATTTTCGGGACAAAATCCACCTGTTCACTCATATCCTGTAGGTGTTTATGATGTGACGTTGGTTGTTGTAACTCAAAATGGCTGTACAGATACAATTACTAAGCTTGCATACATCAAGGTTGGGGAGATAAACTCAATGAACTTTTCAATTGATGAGAGTCCACAATGTGTGAAAACAGATATTGATTTTACTGATTTGTCAGTTATCTCTGCTCCACATACGCAGGATGAGGTAACTTACTATTGGACTTTTGGAGATGGTGGAAGTTCTACTGATCAAAATCCTTCACATCAATACGCTTCTGATACTGGATATTTTGATGTTTCACTGATTATCAATTTTCGAGGGTGTATTGATACGTTTACAATAACAGATGCAGTTTATATCAAGGCTCCATTGTCAAGATTTTCTTTGAGTCAAACACTATTTTGCAACCCTGCATCATTGCCAGTAACGTTAAATGCAACTGATAATGCAATAATTGGGGTGCTTAGTGATGATTGTGAGATGATTTGGAGATGGGGTGATGGTGCTACCACTACATTGGACAATGCTACGTTGGATGGAGCTGGAAATGGAAATGCGAGTCACAATTATAGTGACTATGGTACGTATATTGTCAAACAAGTTATTCATAATTACACCACTGGTTGCTCAGATAGTACAACGCAAGTTATTCACGTTTCACAAACAACAGCTGGATTTGGAACATTAGATATTGATAGTGTATGTGTCAACTCTCCATTTGGATTGATTCAAGGATCAACATCTACACATCCTTTTGGAACGTATAGCTGGAGTATGGGTGATGGAGGTGTCGTTTCGGGTGCCACTCCGACTTATACATACAATACTTTTGGAAATTATAACATTACTTTAACTGCTACAAACAATGTGGGTTGTGCACACCAGGCAACGTATGGACCAATTACTGCGTTGGCGAGACCTGTTGCTAACTTTAGTGCAAGTGGTGTGAATGGATGCGCTCCATTTGATGTTGTGTTCACAAATAGTTCTACAGCCGTTAACAATGGAGTTCCATTGTCTTCTTTTCAATACTCTTGCCAAGATAATGGTTCTGTTCAAAATACAACTTCTGTTGCAACGCAAGTTAGTCACACTTACTATACCGAAGGTAGTTATAATGTGCAGTTGGTGGCTACAGATGAGTTTGGTTGTGTTTCAGATCCAACCAATATGATTATCAATATTACGAAACCAGCAGCTAGTTTCTCAATCGATTCATTTATCTGCAAAAATGAGGAGGTTGTAACAAGTAATACAACGACTGGGGTGAATCCATTGACTTTTGAATGGTTTGTTAATGGAGTTTCTTCTAGTACCGACCAAGATTACTCAACAAGTTTTATTGGGTCTCCGAATACAACTTCTTCACAATACACATATGTTTTGATTGCAACTGATGCAAATGGATGTAAGGATACTGTTACGCAAGTAGTGACTGTTTCAACTCCTATTGCGAATGCAGATTACTATTTTAGTGGGGCCTCAATTAATGCTGCCGGACAATATACTTGTCCTCCAGTTTTTGGACACTACACAGATAATTCATCTTCAATAGGAAGTATTACAGATTATTCATGGAGTTTTGGAGATGGTAAGACTTCATCTTTACAAAATCCAAACAATA
>Ga0079224_100010494_pt1 | contig 12708 bp, 8 predicted proteins | sample Stecom2015_FD_80414 | JGI IMG/M metagenome (GOLD analysis project Ga0079224, IMG submission 80414) | Agricultural soil microbial communities from Utah to study Nitrogen management - Steer compost 2015 | ecosystem: Environmental > Terrestrial > Soil > Agricultural land | place: USA: Utah...
ACGCCCGCCACGACGCGGAGGCGCTGCGCGCCCATGTCGCCCTCCACCGCGACCAGGAGGCGCTGCGCGACCAGCTCGCCGGCCGCGGTCTCGTGGCCCTCGTCGGCGACGGCGCGATCCTGCCCCGCCGCGCCGGCGACTCCGACCTGCCGCTCACCGAGGGCGCGACCCCCTTCGAGAGCCCGGCCTCGCTGCGCGTCGAAATCGACCTGCCCAGCGGCCGACGGGTGAGCGGCATGGGTATCCCCGAGGGGGTCACCGTCATCGTCGGCGGCGGTTTCCACGGCAAGTCCACGCTGCTGCGCGCCCTCGAACGAGGCATCCACCCGCACGTGGCGGGCGACGGCCGCGAATGGGTGATCACCCGGGCCGACGCCGCCGCGATCCGCGCCGAGGACGGCCGGGCCGTGACCGGCGTCGACATCTCCCCGTTCATCAGCGGGCTGCCGTCGGGTATCGACACCCGTACCTTCACCACCACGAACGCCTCGGGCTCCACCTCACAGGCCGCGTCCCTCGTCGAGGCGGCCGACGCCGGCGCGTCGGCGCTGCTGATCGACGAGGACACCTCCGCCACGAACTTCATGCTCCGCGACGCGAGGATGCGCGCGCTGATCCCCTCCGAGCGCGAACCGATCACCCCGTTCGTGGATCGCGTCCGGCCCCTGCACGTCGAGCGCGGGGTCTCCACCGTGCTGGTCGCGGGCGGCTCCGGAGCCTTCTTCGACGTCGCCGACCACGTGATCGCGATGGATTCCTACGCCCCCTGCGACGTCACCGCCGAGGCCCGCGCCCTCGCCGAGGAGGCGCAGCCCCCGGCAGCGCCCGTGTTCACCGCGCCGCGGCCGAGGATCCCGGACCCGGCCTCCCTCCGGCCGGCGGACGCCCGCAAGCCCACCTCCGCCCGCGGCCGCGACACGATCCGGCTCGGCCGCGAGCACCTCGACCTCTCCGCCGTCTCCCAGCTGCTCGATCCCGCGCAGACCCAGGCCGTCGCCCACGCCCTGGACCGCCTCGCGGACCTGCTCAGCGAGGACGGCCCGCTCCCGCTCGAGGACGCGGTCCAGGTGCTCGTCGACCGGATCGAGCACGGCGGCCTCGAGACCCTCTCGCCCCACCGCGGCCACCCCGGCCACCTCGCCCGGCCCCGCGCGCTCGAGATCCACGCCGCAGTGAACCGGTGGCGGCAGCTGCGGCTCGCCTGAGCGCACCCATGACGAAAAGCACTGGACCGACCACCACGGCACGGGGAGGATGAGCCCTCGACCGCGACCGGTCCCGCTGACGACGCCAGTCGGACGACGACACCTGAGAAGGCCGCCGCCATGACGAGCACTCCGCCCGCCCGCACCGCCGACACCGCCGCGCCCGGCCCGGCGCCACGCCGCCTGCTCGCCCCCGACCTGTCCCGCGGCGCGATGCTGCTGATGATCGCCGCCGCCTACGCGACGGTGTACGCCGGCTCGAGCTTCGGCGCGGACGTCTCGCAGCTGCCGCTCGCCGACCGGCTCACCACCTTCGCGAGCGCCCTGCTGCTCGACAACCGCGCCTTCCCCCTGTTCGCGATCCTGTTCGGCTACTGGGTGGCGCGCGGCACGGACCGCCGGAGCGAGCGGGACGGGAGCCCGCGCGGGGCCTACATCCGCCTGCTGCGCCGTGCGGGGGCGCTGCTGCTGTTCGGAGCGGTCCACGCGATCCTCGTCTTCCCCGGCGAGATCCTCAGCTCCTACGGCATCGCACTGCTGCTGGTGGGATGGCTGCTGCTGCTCGGCAGTCGGGCCCTGGTGGTCGCGCTCGGCGTGCTGCTGGCGGGCTCGGCACTCGTGAACACGCTGCTCGCCCTCGCCATGGCCTATTCGGCGGAGCTCGACCCGGCCGCCCTCGCCGGCGTGCCGGGATACGCTACGGTCGCGGACTGGGCGGGCCGGATCCTCGCCTACCCGGTCACGCTGGTGTTCATGGTGCTCGGCTACCCGCTTCTGCTGCTGGTGGTGACGGGGTTCCTGACCGGACGGCTGCGGCTGTTCGAGGACATCGACCGGCACCGGCGCACGCTGCGTCTGCTGGCCGCGCTCGGCATCGCCGTGTCCGTCGGCGGCGCGCTGCCCGCGGCGCTCACGTCCGTCGGAGTGCTCGAGGTCGGATGGGTGACCACCGGGCTGCTGAACGGCCTGCAGATCCTCACCGGCGTCGCCGGCGGGCTCGGCTACGCCTCGCTCTTCACCCTGATCGGAACCCGTGTCGAGCGACGTCCCGGCCACCTCGCCCGGGCGCTCGCGGCGATGGGCTCGCGCTCGCTGACCTTCTACCTGCTGCACTCGGTGCTGGTCGCCGTGATCCTCCACCCCGAGCTGATCGGCGTCGGCGCCCACGTCGGCCCCTTCGGCGCGGTCGCGGTCGCCGTCGGGGTGTGGGTTTTGGGGCTGCTCGCGGCCTCCGCGCTCGAGCGGGCGGGTCGCCCCGGGCCGCTGGACGCTCTGATGCGCCGCCTGGTCGACGGGCCGGCCCGCCGCTGAGCGAGGCGCCCGACGACGTGACCGACGTCACGTCACGAAGCGGTCGCCCACCTGTGCATGTGGCGAACTATGGACGAGCATTAGTGAAACTTTGGGAGAGGTGGTGCACTGGTGCCACCGACCCCCAGCCCCGGGTTCACGCCCCCTGCTCCCCGAGGAGACCGCGCCATGTCCGCTGCGACCCGCCCCACCCGCCGCACCGCCCTCGCGCTCGGCCTCGCCGTCCCCGCCGCCGTGACGATGGCCGCCTGCGGAGGCAGCGACAGCGGCGGATCCGGCGAAGCCGTCGGCGAGCCCCAGCAGGGCGGCACCCTGACCTACCTCGAGCCGCAGACCTGGTCGACGCTGTACCCGCCGGCGGGCGGCTTCTACCCCAACGGCGGCGTGGTCAACAACCTCACCGACCGTCTGCTCTACCAGAACCCCGAGACGCTAGAGCTGGAGCCGTGGATCGCCACCGACCTGCCCGAGGTGAACGAGGACGCGACCGAGTACACCTTCACCCTGCGCGAGGACGCCACCTACTCCGACGGCACCCCGATCGACGCCGAGAACGTGGTGAAGAACTTCGACCTCTACGGCAAGGGCGACGCCGACCGCGCGCTGACCGTGTCGGAGGCGATCAACAACTACGACCGCGGCGAGGTCGTCGACGCGACCACGGTGAGGTTCCACTTCACTGCCCCCGCGCCGGGCTTCTCCCAGGCCGTGTCCACCATCAACTCCGGGCTGCTCTCGAACGCCACCCTGGACCGCAGCGGCGAGGAGTTCGGGCCCGGCAATGCGACCGACATCATCGCCTCAGGTCCCTTCGTGATTGCCGAGGAGGAGATCGGCACCCGCCTCAAGCTCGCCGTGCGCGAGGACTACGCCTGGGCGCCCGCCTCTCTTGATCACGAGGGCCGGGCGCACCTCGACGAGATCGACATCGTCGTCGCCGCGGAGGACAGCGTTCGTGTGGGAACGGTGACCTCCCAGCAGGCCCATATCGCCCGCCAGATCGAGGCACCCGACGAGCCCCAGTTCGAGGCTGACGGGCTGGCACTGCACGCCGCCTCCACCAACGGTGTGAACAACAGCCTCAGCTTCCGCTTCCGCGACCCGGCCCTCGAGGACGTCCGCACCCGCCGAGCCCTGATCGCCGCGATCGACCGACAGGCGATCGTCGACACCCTGTTCACCGACAGCTACCCGCTGGCCACCGGCATCCTGGCCACCACGGCGCTGGGCTACACGGACACCTCCGAGAACTACGCCCACGACCTCGAGCAGGCGGCCTCGCTGCTGGACGAGGCCGGCTGGGAGGCGGGCGCCGACGGCACGCGCAGCAAGGACGGCCAGGCGCTGACGCTCACCTTCAACGAGGCGCTGCCCCAGCCCCGCTCCCGCGAGGTGGTCACCCTGATCCAGGAGCAGCTGGCCGAGCTCGGCATCGCCGTGGAGCTGCTGCCCGGCGACCAGGCCGCCCAGGACGCCGCCCGGGCCGAGCCCGGCACCGTGCAGGTGTACCACTCGATGGTGGGCCGTGCGGACTACGACGTGCTGAAGTCCCAGCTCTCCTCCGACAACCGCAACGCGCTGCTGAACGGGCACCCCGACGGCAGCGTCGGTGACGAGGAGCTCGACGAGCTGCTCGCACAGGTCGCCTCCACGCCCGGGGAGGAGGGCCGCGCAGAGGCCTCCGCCGCGGCGCAGGCCCATCTCGCCGAGAACGCCTACGTGCTGCCGCTGTTCGAGGAGCCGCAGGTGTTCGGGTACGTCGAGACGGTGCAGGGCTTCGCCACCGAGTCCGTGGGCCGCCCCACCTTCTACGACACCTGGCTGACGAGCTGAGGGACGCCCATGCGCTACGTACTGCGCCGACTGGGCGGAGCGCTGCTCGTGCTCGTGCTCGCCTTCACCGCGGCCTATGTCCTGCTCACTGCCCTTCCGGGGGATGCCGTCCTGGCCCGCTACGGCAATCCCGACCTGGGCCTGACCGCTGACCAGCTCGCCGAGATCCGCGCCGCCTACGGCGCGGACCGGCCTGCCCTCCTGCAGTACCTCGACACGGTCCGCTCCTTCCTGCAGGGGGACCTCGGCTACTCCGTCCAGTCCGGTGCGGCGGTCTCCGCACTGCTGGGCGAGGCGCTGCCCTCCACCCTGACGCTCGCTGCGCTCGGCCTGCTGGTCGCGGTGGTCCTCGCGGTCGCGATCGCGTTCACCGCCACGCACGGCAGCCTGCACGGCACGCGGGCGACCGCCTGGCTGCGCGGCGCGCTGCGGGGCCTGCCGCCGCTGATGGTGTCCCTGCCGGTGTTCTGGATCGGCATCATGCTGATCCAGGTCTTCTCTTTCCGAATGGGACTGGTCCCGGTGCTGAACGCGAGTCCCGCTCAGGCGCTGATCCTCCCCGTCGCGACGCTCGCGATCCCCATCGCGGCCCCGCTCGCGCAGGTGCTGATCCGCTCGATCGACGAGGTCTCCGCCCAGCCCTTCGTGGCCGTGGCGCGCGCCCGCGGCGCCTCCTCCTGGTGGCTGCTGTGGCGCACCGTGACCCGCAACGCGCTGCTTCCCGCCCTGACCATGGCGGGGCTGCTGTTCGGCGAGCTCGTCGGCGGCGCCGTGGTCACCGAGGCGGTGTTCGGGCGGATGGGCGTCGGCCAGCTGACCGCGCAGGCCGTCGCCGCCCGCGACACCCCCGTGCTGATGGCCGTGGTGGTGCTGTCCACCGTGGTGTTCGTCCTGGTGAACCTGATCGTGGATCTGCTCTACCCGGTCCTGGACGCCCGGCTGCGCCGCACCGACGCCACCGGCCCGACCCGTACGGGACCCACCTCGTCGGCGCCCACCGTCCCGGCACCCGCCGAGCCCGCCGAGCGCAGCGAGGTGACCGCGCGATGAGCCTGCAGACCCTCACCCGCGACCAGGCCCCCGAGCCCGGTGCCGCGCGCCCCGCGCCCGCCCGCTCCCGGCGCCTGCCCGTCCTGCGCCCCACCGTGGTCCTCGCCTCCCTGGTGCTGCTGACCGCGATCGCCTGGGCGCTGGTCCCGGCGCTGTTCACCGGGCACACCCCCACCTCCTCCGTCGGCCCCTCCCTCCAGGCGCCGAGCGGCGAGCACTGGTTCGGCACGGACGCGACCGGACGGGACGTGTTCGCCCGCGTCGTGCACGGCGCCTCCCACTCGATCACCGCCGCGCTGGTCGCGGTGGCCGTCGGCCTCGTGGTCGGCACCGCCCTCGGCGTGATCGCCGGCAGCGTGGGCGGTCTCGTCGAGGACGCGATCATGCGGGTCGTCGACGTACTGCTGGCCGTCCCCGGCCTGCTGCTGTCGCTGTCGGTGGTGATCCTGCTGGGCTTCGGCACCACCAATGCGGCGATCGCCGTGGGCGTCACTTCGATCGCGACCTTCGCGCGGCTGTCCCGCTCCCGGGTGCTCGAGGTGCGCCGCAGCGAGTACGTCGAGGCGGCGTTCGGCTCCGGCGGGACGCTCCCGGCGATCCTGTGGCGTCACATCCTGCCCAACTCCGCCGCCCCCGTCATCGCGCTGGCCGCGCTGCAGCTGGGCTCCGCGATCCTGCAGATCTCGACGCTCGGCTTCCTCGGCTACGGCGCGCCGCCGCCCACCCCCGAATGGGGGCTGCTGATCGCCGAGGGACGCGACTACGTCGCCACCGCCTGGTGGCTCACGCTGCTGCCCGGTCTGGTGGTCGCCGCGGTGGTGCTCTCGACCAACCGTCTCAGCAGCGCCATCGGAGAGGCGGAGCGCTCATGAGCCCCCAGCACGGTCAGCCCACCGTTCCCGGCGCCGAGCAGCCGCTGCTCGAGGTGACCGATCTCCGCATCGAGTACCGCACCCCGCGCGGCCCCGTCGAGGCGGTGCGCGGCGTGGACCTCGCCGTCGCCCGCGGGGGCGTCACCGCGCTGGTGGGGGAGTCCGGCTCCGGCAAGTCCTCCGCCGCGCAGGCCGTGATCGGTCTGCTCGCGGGCAACGGCTCCGTCACCGGCGGGTCGATCGCTCTGACCGGGGAGGACGGGAGGTCTCGGGAGCTCGTGGGCCTGCCCGAGCGCGCCTGGCGGCAGCTGCGCGGCATCCGCATCGGCCTGATCCCGCAGGACCCCACGAGCTCCCTGGACCCGGTGCGGACCATCGGCGCCTCGGTCGCGGACCCGCTGCGGATCCACGGCTGGCGCGACCGGGACCGGATCGAGGCGCGCGTGCTCGAGCTGCTCGAGCAGGTGGGCCTCGACGACCCCGCCGCCCGGGCCCGCCAGTACCCCCATGAGCTCTCCGGCGGCATGCGCCAGCGGGTGCTGATCGCGGCCGCGCTCGCCCTCGAGCCCGAGCTGCTGATCGCCGACGAGCCCACCAGCGCCCTGGACGTCACCGTCCAGGCCACGGTGCTGGACCTCATCGACGAGTTGCGGGAGGCCACCGGCGCCGGGGTGCTGCTGATCACCCACGACCTCGCCGTCGCCGCCGATCGCGCCGACGCGCTCGTGGTGATGCGCGCCGGCCGCGTGGAGGAGGCCGGACCGACCGCCGAGGTGCTCGCCGCCCCGTCGGCCGTCTACACCCGCACCCTGCTGGCCGACGCCCCCTCCCTGCGCCGCGTCGTCGAGCGCAGCCCTCACGTGCCCGAGCCCGCCGAGACCCCTCTCGTGCAGGTGCGCGCCCTGCGCCAGGAGTTCGGCGGTCGCGGCGCCACGGCTCCCTTCGTCGCGGTCGACGACATCTCCTTCGACATCCCGCGCGGCACCACCCACGCCCTGGTGGGGGAGTCCGGCTCCGGCAAGACCACCACGGGCCGCGCCATCGCCGGCTTCCGCGCCCCCACAGCGGGCAGCATCCTCGTCGGCGCCAACGAGGTCACGCAGCTCGGCCACGGGAGGCGTCTGCGGGAGTTCCGCTCCACGGTGCAGCTGGTCCACCAGAACCCCTTCGGCTCCCTGGACCCGCGCCAGAGCATCGCCAAGATCCTCGAGGAGCCGCTGCGCAACACCCGCCGAGGCACCCGGGCCGAGCGCCGCAGCGCCGCCCTGCACCATCTCGACCTGGTCTCCCTCCCGCGCGAGGTCGCCTCCCGCCGACCCCGCGAGCTCTCCGGCGGGCAGCGTCAGCGGGTCGCGATCGCCCGCGCGCTCATCCTCCAGCCCGAGGTGGTGGTGCTCGACGAGGCGGTCTCCGCCCTCGACGTCACCGTGCAGGCGCAGGTCCTGCGGCTCCTCGCCCGGCTGCAGGACGAGCTGGGGCTGACCTACGTGTTCATCTCCCACGACCTCGCCGTGGTGCGGCAGGTCGCCGACACCGTGTCGGTGCTGCGGCGCGGCGTGCAGGTCGAGAGCGGTCCGGTCGCGCGCGTGCTCGAGGATCCCCACCACGACTACACCCGTCAGCTGCTCGCGGCGATCCCCGGCGCCGCCGGGCAGCGCCCCGACGGCCCGGACATCCCCCACGAGGAGCTCACCGCATCATGACCCGACCCCGCCTGGGACTGTTCACCCGCCTGCTCGAGCGGGCACCCGCCGCGGAGCGCTACCGCTTCGCGCTCGAGCAGATCGGCCACGCCGAGCAGCTCGGCTTCGCCTCCGCCTGGGTCGCCCAGCACCACTTCGGCGAGAGCGAGGGCGGGCTGCCGTCGCCCTTCGTGCTGCTGGCCGCCGCCGCGGAGCGCACCTCCCGGATCGCGCTCGCCACGGGGGTGGTCACCCTCCCGATCGACGACCCGCTGCGCGCGGCCGAGGACGCCGCCGTGCTGGACGCGCTCTGTGGCGGCCGGGTCCAGCTGGGCATCGCCGCCGGCGGCACCCCCTCCTCCTTCCCCGCCTTCGGTCGCGACCCCGCAGCCCGCCGCGAGCTGTTCGCCGAGCATCTCGCGGTGCTGCGTGACGCGCTCGCCGGCCGCGGGGTGCGCGGCACCGGCTCGCGCATCTACCCGTCCGCGGGCGATCTCGGGCAGCGGATCTGGCAGGCGACCTTCTCCGCGAGCGGCGGCACCCGGGCGGGGGCCGACGGCGACGGGCTGCTTCTCTCCCGCACCCAGCCCCGCCCCGAGGGGGAGCACACCACCGCGTTGCACGAGCTGCAGCTGCCCATCATCGACGCGTACCTCGAGGCCCTGCCCCGGGGGGTCGCCCCGCGCCTCCTCGCCTCCCGCACCGCGCTCGTGGTCGACCCCGAGCACCGTGCCCTCGCCCTGGAGCGCGCCGAACCGGGCCTGCGCGCCCTCGCGGCGCTGCAGCCCGGGTTCGACGCCGCGCGCGCGAGCCTCCAGGAGCTGATCGCGGTGACCGACACCCATGTCGGCACCGTCGAGGAGGTCGCCGAGTCCCTCGCGGCCGATGCCGTGCTGCCGCGCGTGACCGACGTGTCCTTCCAGGTGCACTCGATCGATGCCGGCCACGAGCTCACCCTGCGCAGCCTCGAGCTGCTGTCGCAGGAGGTCGCGCCCCGCGTCGGCCTCGCCACGGGGCCCGAGGCCGCGTCCGCCTTGCGCGGCGCCCATCGAGGTCCTGCCGCCGAGCCCGCCTCCGCTACGGCGCCACGTTGAGGGTGCGGCGGAACATGTTCCCCGGGTCGTAGACCTGCTTGACCCTCTGCAGGTGCCGGTAGGTCTCCGCCCCGTACGCCTCGCGGGTCACCTCGGGCACGGGCCGGGTCCGCTCGATGGAGCGGAAGTTGACGTACTCGCCGCGCTCCCGCAGCCGGGCGAGCTCGGCCGCGGCCCGCTCGGCGAAGGCGCGGAAGCGGGCGTCCTCCCCGGGGTCCTGCCAGGCGAGATGGATCGAGACCATGAGCCGGCCGCCGCGGTGCGGGAAGGCGGTCGTGCCCTCCGGCACGCGGGCGAACGCCCCGCCGAGCAGATGCAGGTCCAGGCTCGCACCCGGCCCGGGCAGCGCCTCGGCGACGGCGGCGAGAGCGTCGAGCACCTCCTCGTCCAGGCGGCGGAAGCTCGCGTTGCGCCAGAGCCCTCGCGCCCCCGTCGGCACCGCCTCGCTGCGCGCCCCCTGCCAGGCCTCCCAGCTGACCGGCCCGCTGAGCTCGCGGTCCGGCGGCAGCGCGCGGCGCAGCGCACCGATCAGCGTCTCGCCGCGGGCGTGGTCCTCGTCGATCCAGACGCTGTGGATCGCGAGCCACGGGTCGTCCCCGAGCCCGTCCTCGGGCGGAGGTGACGCGATCGAGACCACCGAGGCGAGCTCGTCGGGCAGGTCGCGGCTCCAGCGCTCGAAGGCGCCGAGCGCGCGCCGCCACTGCGCCCGTCGGTAGTACAGGCTCGCTCCGAGCACCGTCTCCGGCATCGGCACGGCCCGGTAGGTGAACGCGGTGACCACGCCGAAGTTCCCGCCCCCGCCGCGCAGGGCCCAGAACAGGTCCCGGTGCTCCTCCTCGCTCGCGCGCACCCGACGGCCGTCGGCGAGGAGCACGTCGGCGGCCTCGAGCCGGTCCAGGCTCAGCCCCGCCTTCCGCGACAGCCAGCCCACCCCGCCGCCGAGCGTCATCCCGGCGATCCCTGGGGAGGGGACGGTGCCCAGCGGCACCGCGAGCCGGTGCGGCGTGGTCGCGGCGTCGACGTCCCCGACCCGCGCCCCGGGAGCGGCCGTGACCAGGTGGGTCGCGGGGTCCACGGCGACCTCCCGCAGCGCGCCGAGATCCAGCACGATCCCGTCGTCGACGGTGCCGAGCCCCGCGACGGAGTGCCCGCCGCCGCGGACCGCGAGCGGCAGTCCCGTCTCCCGCACGGCCTCCAGCACGGGCAGGGCGTCGTCGATCGTCGCGGCGCGCACCACCAGATAGGGGAAGCGCTCCTCGCGCCCGTTCCACACGGCCCGCGCCGCGTCGTAGTCCGGATGGCCGGGCACCACCACCTCGCCCGCGACTCGGTCGCGGAGCCGGTCCAGGGCCGCCCGCGCCTCCGGGATCGGATCGTTCCCCGTCGTCCATGTCATGACCTGTCGACCTCCTGCACCGGTGGGCGAGGCCGTCGCCCGCGACCGAGGGGCCGTGCCTGACCTGCGCCGGAGCATTCCGCGCGCAGGTGTGAGGCACTGACTCCGACGGTACTGCGCGGGCGGGGGAGGGGCAATGGTCGGCAGCGCTGCGCCGAGCACGGCATGGCCCCCGGCTCCGCGTCCCGACCAGCGCCGACCCCGTGCCTAGCCCCGTCGCACCTCGTCCAGGTACCCGTAGGTCGTCACCCGGGAGACCCCGAGCCGTGCGGAGACCTTCTCCGCGGCGCGCTTGATGTGGAAGGCGCCGCGGTCCTCGAGCAGGCGCAGCACCTCGATGCGATCGGCCTTGGTCATCACCGCGGCGGGCTTGCCGATGGCGGCGACGGCCTCGGAGATCATGTCCTCCAGCACGCTGGAGACGTCGGGGGCGACGAGCTCGTGCGGCGCCTCGGACCCGGCGCCCCCGGCCTCCGGTAGCAGTGCGGCGAGCGAGGCCATCGCGCCCTGCACGGGGGAGAGGTCGCGGTTGATGCACAGCGCCGCGATGATCCGGCCGTCGAGGTCGCGGTAGTAGACCGAGGAGCTGATCAGCTCGCGTCCGTCGGCGGTGCGTCCCCGGTAGCCGAAGGCGTCGTGGTTCCGCCCTGGGTCCCGCAGCACCTCCATGCCGAGGTTCGTGGAGGGCCCGCCGACGGTGCGGCCGCTGACGTGCCCGTTGAGGATCACACGGACGGAGTGGTCGAGGTCGCCGCTGCTGAGGTCGTGGAGCACCACCTCGCAGTGCGGCCCGCCGACGGCGGCGATCGCCTCCATGAGCGGGGCGAGCGTCCGGTGTGCCTCGTCGATGTCCGCGAAGCGGGGCGACTCGGGACGCTCGGCGGACGGTGCGGGGGTGCTCGTCGCCGGCTGTGCAGGGGTGGCGGGCACGGGGCTCTCCTTCGGTCGGGAACCCGCCCATCGTCTCACCTGTGCCGCCTCAGCGTATAGAGAATAGTTGTCAACCCAGAACAATTTCTGTACAGTCTCCTCTCGGTGTCGCTCGTTCGTCGTCGAGCAGGCAGGCACTGCGCTCCCGGAGCACCGACGCCCCGGGACCCCGTCCTCGAGGAGCCCGATCATGACCACGCAGCTGAACGCCGACCCCGGCGCGCCGCGGCTCGGCGCGGCCCAGAAGCGCACCATTGCCGGCGGCGCCGTCGGCACGCTGATGGAGTACTTCGACTACTACCTCTACGGCCTCGCCGCCGCGACCGTGTTCCCGCAGGTGTTCTTCTCCGGCGACTCCCCGCTGGTCGCCCAGCTCTCCTCCTTCGCGAGCTTCGCCGTCGGCTTCCTCTTCCGCCCGCTCGGCGGGCTGGTCTTCGGCGCGATCGGCGACCGGCTCGGCCGCAAGGTCACGCTGCTGATCACTGTGATCGGCATGGGCCTGTCCACCGCGGCGATCGGGCTGATCCCCTCGGACACCTCGATCGGCCTGGCCGCACCGGTGCTCCTGGTGCTGATGCGCTCGCTGCAGGGCCTGTTCGTCGGCGGGGAGATGGGCGGCGCCGCGACGATGGTCGTCGAGCACGCCCCCGTCGGCCGCCGCGGGCTCTTCGGCGCCTTCCTCATCTCCGGCGCCGGCATCGCCAACGTGCTCTCGGCCGGGATGATGGCCGGACTCGGTGTCGGCCCCGAGTCCTTCTTCATGACCTGGGGCTGGCGCATCCCCTTCGTGTTCTCCCTCGTGCTCTCGATCATCGCGATCCTGCTGCGCCGCCACCTCGAGGAGTCCGAGGAGTTCAAGGAGCACTCCCGCACCGCCGCGGCCGCGCCCACCAGGGCGCGCTCCCCGCTGCTGGAGGTGTTCCGCCATCCCAAGAACACGATCCTCGGCATCCTCATCGGTCTGCCCCAGTCGATCGCCGGGTACATCGTGCTCACCTACGGGCTGGCGTACATGGTCTCCGGCGGCACAGCCGCCTCGGTCGGGTTCCTGGGCACGATGATCGTCGGCGCGCTGCAGATCGTGATCGCCCCCGCCTACGGCGCGCTCTCCAACCGCATCGGCCGGCGCCGCCTGTACATCGCCGGCTGCCTCGGCTTCGCTCTGCTGGTGTGGCCCGCCTTCCTGCTCTACGCCACCGAGGTCCCGGGACTGATCTGGCTGGGCATGGTGATCGGGTTCGTGATCCCGGGCGTGGCGATGCAGGCGACGCTCTCGACGATGCTCACCGAGATGTTCGACGTCGAGCAGCGCACCACCGGCGTGAACATCGGCTA
>Ga0079224_100010495_pt1 | contig 12707 bp, 8 predicted proteins | sample Stecom2015_FD_80414 | JGI IMG/M metagenome (GOLD analysis project Ga0079224, IMG submission 80414) | Agricultural soil microbial communities from Utah to study Nitrogen management - Steer compost 2015 | ecosystem: Environmental > Terrestrial > Soil > Agricultural land | place: USA: Utah...
CCCGCGCCACCGCCGGGCTGCCGGGCCAGACCAGCATCTGCAACTCGCCGGCGCTGCTGGGCTGGCCGCAGGCACGCGGCGACTGGGCGCGCCCGGGCCTGATGCTGTACGGCGTCTCGCCGTTCGCCCGGGACCACGACCTGGCCGCGCAGCTGCGCCCGGTGATGACCCTGGAGTCGAAGGTGATCGCGGTGCGCGAGCTGCCCGCGGGCGAACCGGTGGGTTACGGCGCGCGCTTCGTCACCGAGGCGCCCACCCGGGTGGGTGTGGTGGCGATGGGCTATGCCGACGGCTACCCGCAGTTCGCGGTCAACGGCACCCCGGTGGCGATCGATGGCCGCCCCGGGCGCCTCGTCGGCCGGGTGTCGATGGACATGCTCACCGTGGACCTGACCGACCACCCGCACGCCGGGGTCGGCAGCGTGGTCGAGCTGTGGGGCAGCCGGGTGCCGGCCGCGCAGGTGGTGGCGCACAGCCAGACCAGCAGCTACCGCCTGCTGTGCGCGGTCAAGCGCGTGCCGCTGCAGTACCAGGACTGAGCCCGCGCGGGCGCGGCGCGCAGGCCATCCTCCCGCGGGATGGGCCCGGCGCGCGGACTACTTGATGCAGCGGCCGGTGCCGCCACGTTTTCCGGCCAGCCCCGCGGGGCTGGCTTTTTCATGTGCCGGCGGGTGTCCGCCATGCACGGAAGAAGACGGACAGCCGGGCCATGGAGGGGAGGAGCGGCCCGGCTGTCCTTGGGGGAAATCAGGCCGGGATGGACACGCCGGCCAGGCGCGCGGCATACAGCGCCGCGCCGTAGTGCGGCGGATGCTTCGGCGCGGTCGGCACGAACCCGGCATCGGCCCGGGCCAGGGCCTCGCGGAACGGCTGCAGCAGCAGTTCGCCGGCGCTGAAGGCGCCGCCGGACCAGGACAGCGGCACCGGCGTGCCGGCCGGGAACCGCAGTTCCCGGTGCAGGGCCAGCGCGATCGCCGCCAACTCCCGCGCCGCGTCGGAGAAGATCGCCAGCGCCACCGCGTCGCCCGCGGCCGCCGCCTCGCTGACCAGCCGCGACAGCTGCGCCAGCTCGCCGCGCGCCAGGCCGCCGGCGCCGTTGATCCGCGCGCACAGGTCCAGGTCGCGCTGCAGGCCGAGGGCGCGGTTGAACACCGCGTGCAGCGGGCCCTTCGGCAAGCGGCCGTCGCTCATGCGCGAATACGCGTTGAGGCCGCGCACCGCGATCCAGTAGGCCGAGCCCTCGTCGGAGAACACCTCGCCCCAGCCGCCCACGCGCGCCGCGCGTCCCTGGTACTGGCCGTAGCCGATCGAGCCGGTGCCGGCGACGATGTTGATGCCGTCGGCGCAGGCCAGCGAGCCGGCCCAGCCGCAGACCATGTCGTTGCCGCACGCGTAGCGGTCGTGGCCGAGCAGCTCGCCCGGGATCGCGTCCAGCTGCTGGTCGACGCCGCCGTCCTCGCCATGGCAGGGCAGGCCGAAGAACGCATGGGCGATGCCGGCGCCGTCGACGCCGGCCTGGGTCACCACCTGGGCGATGCCCTCGCCAAGCACGCGCACCGCTCCCTCGACGCCGACCTGGGTGACGTCGGTGGTGCCGAGCTGGGCCTCCGCCAGCACCTTGCCGCTGGCGTCGATCAGGACGAAGCGGGTCTTGGTGCCGCCACCGTCCACGCCGAGGAAGCAGGGCGCGTCCATCAGCCCTCCAGCGGATGCAGGGTCACGCCCTGGACCACGCGGTTGACCAGCCCCTGCGGGTTGGGATTGTCCGGGGCCAGGCCCAGCGCGCGCGAGGCGAAGAACGCGTAGACCTGGGCGGCGGCGATGTACGGCCACAGCAGGTCCGCGTCCGGCGCCTGCTCCATGCCCTCCAGCACGATGCTGCTGGCCAGGTGCCCGGCGCGCGGGCGCGCGGTCACCTCGACCACGTGCGCGGCGCGGCCGTCGCGGCGCAGCTCGTCGATCAGGTCGTGGTCGTAGCGGCAGGTGAGCGGGTCGTTGGACACGAACACGAACACCACGGTGCGCTCGCTGACGAAGGTCTTCGGCCCGTGGCGGAAGCCCAGCGGCGAATCGAAGCAGGTGGCCACCGCGCCGTTGGTCAGCTCGCCCAGCTTCAGCGTGGCCTCGCGCGCCAGGCCCTGGAACAGGCCGCTGCCCAGGTAGACCACGCGCTCGAACTTCTGCTCGGCCAGGGTCCTGAGCACCTTGCGCTTGCCGGCGATCACCCTGGCCATGGCATTGGCCAGCGGACCGATGCGCGCGTCCAGGGCGCCGTCGGCGGAGAACGCGGCCAGGGTGGCGTACATCATGCAGCTGAAGCTGGAGGTCATGGCGAAGCTTTCGTCATGGGTTTCCTCCGGCAGCTGGATGGTCAGCGCCTGGCGCACGTCCAGGTTGGCCAGGCCGCCCTTCGGATTGCAGGTGACCACCAGGTGGCGCACGTCCTTGACCAGCTTCTCGGCCAGGTCGACCGCGGCCAGGCTCTCGGGGCTGTTGCCCGAGCGGCCGAAGGACACCAGCAGCAGCGGCTGCTCCGGGTCCAGGTACAGGCGCGGGCAGCCGACGATGTCGGTGGTCGGCACCGCGTCCACGCGCGCGGCCACCTGGCGGTCCAGCAGCGGGGCCAGGCACTGGCCGATGTAGGCCGAGGTGCCGGCGCCGGTGAGGATCACCCGCGCGTTGGGATTGCCCGCCACCGGCGCGATGAACGCGGCCAGTTCGGCATGCATCTGCGCGACCAGGGCATGGGTGCGCACGAGCATGCGCGGCTGCTGCTCGATCTCGCGCGCGGTGGCCAGCGCCTTGGCGGCGGCCAGTTCGGATTCGGGGATGCCCAGGAACTCAGTGGTCATTAGCGATGCTGCAGGCGAAGTGGTAGTCGTTGAGGACGGAGATGACGTGGGCCACGGCCAGGTCGTGCGGATCGTTGCCGGCCAGGCCGTCGCGCAGCTCGGCCAGCGCGCGCGGCAGGTACTGGCCGACCAGCGAGATCGGTGCCGGGTTGGCGCGCAGGTTGGCGAACAGGCGCTGGCGCGAGGCCTCGATCGCCGGGTCGGGCCAGTAGTAGCGGATGCGGTCGCTGAGGCTGTAGTTGAGGTCGACGGTCAGCTGCTGGCCGCGCGAGTGGTAGTAGCGTTGCCAGTACTTCGGCTCGGCGCGCATGCGGTCCAGCGCGGTTTCGCGCAGCTCGGCGCGCGCGTCCGGGGCGATCCACTCGCGCTCGATCGCGTCCAGCGCCCACAGCGCCTCGCGCAGGGCGAAGGTCAGGCCGGGGCCGACCTTGAGGATGGCGAAGTGGTCGCGCACCAGCGCGGCCAGCGCGTTGCGGGTCTGGTAGTCGGTGGAATGGGCCTCGAACACCATGCCCGGCACCGACTCGATCGCCTGGCTCAGGGCGGCGGCCTTCTCCGGCACGTAGTCCACCACCTGGTGGTGGTCGAACTCCACGCCCGGTTGCACCACCGAGGCGATCACCCGCTCCCAGGCTGCTTCCAGGCCGGCGGCCAGGAACGCGTCCCTGTGCGCCTGGATCGTGGCCAGCGCCGCCGCGGGCGTGGTCACCGCCAGCCCTTCGATGGCTTCGGTGGCGCCGCCCGGCACCGGCACCTCGGTGCCGATCACGTACACCGGCGCCTCGCCGCCGGCCTGCCGCCATGCGGCCTCGGCGGCCTGGCACAGGCGCACCGCGCGGCGGACGATCTCCGCTTCCGGCAGTGGTTCCGGATCGCCGGCGCAGGCCATGGAGCAGTCCAGGTGGATCTTGCGGAAGCCTGCGGCCACGTAGGCGGCCACCATCACCTCGGCCTTGGCCATCGCCTGTTCCGGGTCCAGCGCGGTCCACGGGTTGGGGCCGAGGTGGTCGCCGCCGAGCACGATCCGCGCCGGGTCGAAGCCGACCTTGGCGGCGATGCCGTGGACGAAGGCGACGAAGTCGGCCGGGGTCATGCCGGTGTAGCCGCCGTCCTGGTTGACCTGGTTGCAGGTCGCCTCGAACAGGACGAAGGGCAGGCCGGCGCGCTGCGCATGGCGCAGCGAGGCCTCGATGACGATGGGGTGGGCCGAGCAGATCGAGGTCACGCCGCAGGGGATGCCCTGCTTGTGGCGCGCGACCAGGTCCTGGAGAACGTGCATGGGAAACGAACCTCGGGGGAGGGGAGCGGGGGTCAGGGGGATTGCAGCGGCGCTTCCTGCTCCGGCTCCAGGGCCAGCAGCAGGGATGCCACCAGGGCCAGCGCCAGGCCGACCAGCTTCAGCGGGCCGGGCACGACGCCGGCGAAGAGCAGGGACACGGCCGCGGTGACCAGCGGGCCGCCGCAGTTGCTCAGCGGCGCCACCACGATCGCCTTGCCGAAGCGGAAGGCATAGACCAGGCACAGCGCGCCGATGGCGTTGAGCACCTGGATGCCCGCCGCCAGCCAGGGGCCGTCCCAGCCGGTGTTCACCGGCTGGCCGAAGTCGGTCATCGACCAGGCCACCGGGATCAGCGCGACCGCGCCGAGCGCCATGTAGAAGAAGATGCTTTCGGCGCTGACCGTGTGGTTGGCCAGCTTCATGAAGTAGGCCTGCACGCCCCAGGCGGCCATGATCAGCAGCGCGTACACGAACCAGCCCAGGCCTTCGCCGCCACCGCCGAAGCCGAGGTCCAGCAGCGGCAGCGCGACCAGTGCCAGGACGATGCCCAGCGCGCCCATGCGGCCGGTGCGCTCGCGCAGCAGCACGAACGACAGGGCGATGGTCACCACCGGCGACAGCGAGATGACCGGGAAGATGAAGTAGGCCGGGCCCACGGTCAGGGCGTGGAACAGCACCATCTGGCCGCCGGCGCCGAGCAGGCCGATCAGCAGGCCGTAGGCCACCGCGCGCGGGGTGCGGTCCAGCTTCCAGCCATTGCGCCACAGCACGAAGGTCGCCGGCGGGATCATGGTCAGCGCCCACACGCAGTACACCAGGGTGTCCGGGAAGCCGCGCTCGGCCGAGAGCGAGGACAGCGCGCCCCAGATGCCCCACAGCACCACGGTGGCCAGGGCATAGCCCAGCCAGCTGCGCCTGGGCACCGCGCTCATGCGGCCACCTCCGGGGTGGCCTGCAGGAACAGGAAGCGGTTGAAGGACACCTGCAGGGTGTTGGCCTTCGCGTCCACCACGCCCAGGTCCACGCCGTTGAACAGGTCGCGCACCTTGTAGCGGCCCTTGCCCAGGCCGCGCAGCTGCACCGGGCCCTGGTACTGGGGCGCGTAGAAGGTGTAGTACATGGCGCCGTCCTTGCGGATGGCGTGCGCCTCGGGGCGGTCGAAGCCGATGTCGTACAGCGCGCCCAGGTACTCGCCCCGCGGCAGCATGTGCTCGCGGTACAGGCCGACCCACTTCTCCCACAGCTGCTCGCGCTCGCCGGCCAGCAGCAGGCCGCCGGGCGGCGGGGTGAGCTTGGGGTTCTCCACGTCCTTCGGCCAGGTGAACTTGGTCGAGATCACCGCGCCGATGCCGACGCTGCTGGCCCAGTCGTCACCGTTGTCGCTCAGCTCGACGTGGTCGCCGGCGTAGCTGCTGCGGGAACCGGCCAGGGCCTTGAAGGTCTTGCCCTTGTGCCGGACCTGCCAGGACGAGAGCGGGTCGGAGGAGGGGAACTGGTCGGTGCCCGGCAGGCTGTGGAAGGACAGCGCGGTGCCGCAGGGGCACAGCTCCACCACCGCCTCCGGGTTGGCCTCGTGCGCGGCGCGGTGGATGGCCTCCCAGAACCTGGGCAGGGCGCGGCAGGACTCGTCCGGGTCGGCGTGGTTGTGTGCCGGGTTGTGGCAGGCGGCCACGCCGTTGAGGTGGTGGCCGTCGAGCTTGAGGCCCTCGAAGCCCCAGTCGCCGATGATCTTCTTCACCAGGGCCACGTAGTAGTCCACCACCGGCTGGTGGCCGGGGCACTGGGTCAGCGAGTTCCACCAGGTCACGGTCTGGAAGCCGCCGTCGGCGTCCAGCAGCAGCCAGTCCGGATGCTTGAACAGGACCTCGCTGCCCGGGTCGGCGGCCAGCGGCGCCAGCCACAGGCGCGGCCGCAGGCCCTGGGCCTTGATGTCGGCCACGAAGCGGCGCATGTCGGCGTCGCCATTGGGGAACTTCTTCGGGTCCAGCTGCCAGTCGCCTTCGTTGTTCTGCCAGCCGTCGTCCAGCACCACCCACTCGAAGCCCAGCTCCTTGACCTTGGGCAGGGTGCCGAGCACCTGGTCGAAGGTGAAGTCGCGCTCGTAGCCCCAGGCGCACCACACCGGCGCGAACGCCGAAGCCGGCACTTCCGGCGCGGCGATGCCCTCGGCCTCCATGTAGCGGCGGTAGAGCTCCAGCACGGCGAAGTAGTCGCCGGTGTGCAGGCTCACGAAGGTGCGCTCGGTGGTCAGTTCGGCGCCGGGGGCGAGGGTGGTCGCGTGCGGCGACTGGATGGCGATGGAGGCGCCGTTGGGGCTGCGGCGCACCGGCATCTCCAGCCGGTGCGGCACCGGTTCGACGTGGCCCACGGCCAGGCCGATGTCGCGGCGCCAGATGTTGGCCACCGGGGTGCCGCCACCGTAGTCGGAGGAGTCCATGTCCAGCGAGTTGCGCTGGTCGAAGCCTTCCACCAGCGGCTGCACCCAGTCGCGGCGGTCGGTGTGGGTGGCGCCGGAGAAGCTCCAGAAGCCGCCCTCGCGCTCCTCGAGGCTGTAGCCGCTGTTGCGCCAGCCGTCGACCTCCAGCGGGGCGTCGCCGGTGTTGCGGTAGCGGACCTGCAGCAGGGCCAGGCCGGGATAGCGGGCGAGGAAGGTCACCTCGACCTGCTTCTCCACGCCGTTGGCCGCGCGGCCGCTGACGATGGTGCGCACGCCGCTGCCATGGCGGCGGTCGCGCACGCCCTCGCTGCGCTGGCCGGTGAACTGGAAGTCGGCCAGCGGCTGGCCGTCCACCAGCAGTGCCTCGCTGGCGTGCCAGCCGGTGGCGAACTCGCCGCGCCGCGCCAGCCGGGTATGCAGGCGTTCGTCGAACGCGATCGCCAGCTCGCCGTCCTGCACCACCGCGCGGCCGGCGCCCGCGGCCACCCTGGCCGCGGCCTGGGCCAGCGGCATGCCGGCAAACGGCAGGGTGGAGGCGGCCATGCCTCCGGCGACCAGCTTGAGGACCGAACGACGACCGATGGGTGGCATGTGGGACTCCCCGGTTGGTTTGGGGGTCATTCTTACCGTCTACCGCCACCTGTCGCAACAATTTCGTTTCGTTGTGTGCTACAAAAGTTTCGTTTAGTTACTCGCACCTACCACGGGAGACAGCATGGCACAGCACACGAGCATGGACGGCCGCTGGCGGACGGGGATGGCGGCACTGGGCCTGGCCCTGGCGCTGGCGGCCTGCGGATCCGGGCAGGCGCCGCAGGCCGCGGTCCCGGCGACCTATGCAATGGACGACTTCGCCACGGTGCGCAAGTTCGACGCGCACGTGCACGCCAATACCCACGACCGCGCCCTGGTCGAGCAGGCCGCCGCCGACAACTTCGCGGTGCTGTCGATCAACGTCGACTACCCGGCGTTCCCGCCGGTGCCGGAGCAGCATGCGGTGGCGCTGGACCTGGCCGGGGCGGCCGGCGACCGCTTCCACTGGGCCGCGACCTTCACCATGGCCGGCTACGGCTCGGCGGAGTGGGCGCCGCGGGTGGAAGGCGAGCTGGAGGCGGCCGTGGCCGAGGGCGCGCGCGCGGTGAAGCTGTGGAAGAACATCGGCATGGTCGAGCGCGACCCGGCCGGCAACCTGGTCAGCATCGACGACCCGGGCCTGGCCCCGGTGGCCGGCGCGATCGCGCGCCTGGGCGTGCCGCTGATCGCGCACCAGGGCGAGCCGCACAACTGCTGGCTGCCGCTGGAGGAGATGACCACCGACAACGACCGCGAGTACTTCTCCAACCACCCGGAGTACCACATGTACCTGCAGCCGGACATGCCCGGCTACGAGGACCTGATGGCCGCGCGCGACCGCTTCTTCGCCGCGCACCCGGAGATGTCGCTGGTCGGCGCGCACATGGCCAGCCTGGAGTACGACGTCGGCCGCCTGGGCGAGTTCCTGGACCGCTTCCCCAACGCCACCGTGGACCTGGCCGCGCGCATGGCCCAGGTGCAGTACCAGTCGGTGCGCGACCCGGAGCGGGTGCGCCAGTTCTTCATCCGCTACGCCGACCGCCTGCTCTACGGCACCGACCTGACCCAGCAGCCGGGCGACGATCCGGCCGAGTTCCGCCGCGTGGCGCACGAAACCTGGCTGTCGGACTGGAAGTACCTGGCCACCGCCGAGACCCAGCACATCGCGACGATCCGCGCCGACGTGCCGGGCTTGGCGCTGCCGCGCGAGGTCGTCGACCGGATCTACTGGGGCAACGCCGCCCGCGTGTTCGGGCTGGAGGCGGCGGCCGAGTGAGGCCGCCGCGGTTCAGGCCAGCAGCGGCTCGACCCCGAGCTGCTCGCAGGCCTGGACGATGTCCGTCGGCGCGTCGGTGTCGGTGATCAGCATGTCCAGCTCCGACACCGGGATGATCCGGTGCAGGCAGATCCTGCCGAACTTGGAGCTGTCGGTGATCGCCACGACCTTGCGCGCGGCCTCCACCATCTTGCGGTTGAGCTGGGCTTCCGGCTCGTAGTGGGTGGTGATGCCGCGCTCCAGGTCGAAGCCGTCCACGCCCAGGAACAGGGCGTCCACGTGCAGGGCCTCAATCGCCTCCACGGTCAGGCCGCCGTAGAAGGCCATGTTCTTGCGCCGCAGCTGGCCGCCGAGCATCACGATCTCGATGTTGCTCTTGGACACCAGCGCGCCAAGCACGCCGAAGTCGTTGGTGACCACGGTCAGCTCGACGTTGGGCAGGGCCTCGGCCAGCTGGATGGCGGTGGTGCCGGAGTCGATGGCGATGGTCGCGCCCGGCTTGACCAGGGCGGCCGCGCGCGCGCCGATCCGGCGCTTCTGCTCCAGGTGGGAGGTGCGCTTGGCCTCGTAGTGCGGCTCGACCGCCGGCGCGCCGAGGGCGCCGTTGTCGATCGCCCCGCCGTAGGCACGCGACATCACCCCGCGTTCGCTCAGGTAGCGCAGGTCCTTGCGCACTGTCTGCATGCTCACGCCGAAGCGCCGGGCGAGTTCGGCGACCTGGACGCTGCCGTGCTGGCGCACCAGTTCGCTGATCTGCAGGCGACGTTGGCTGGTGTCCCGGCCTGTACTGGTCATGGAGCCTCCATCCTCCTGCGGGCGAGTATGTCGTATTTCGTTTGCTTTCGCTATTGATAGGAAACGAAACACTAGGTTACGCTCGGTTTCGTTCCGTTCACAATCGTTCTTCACCTGCCGAGGAGAGAGAGCCCGTGAAGTCGCTATTCCCGCGTCGCAATACGCTGTTCCGTGGCATCGCCGTGGCGTTGCTGGCGTCCCCCTCGGTCGCCGCGCTGGCCCAGGACGCCGCCGCCACGGCCGAAGCCGCCCCGCAGGAACTGGATGCCGTGGTCGTGACTGGCGTGCGTGCCTCGATGGCCCGCGCGGTCGAGCTCAAGCGCGAGGCCGGCACCGTGCAGGACTCCATCAGCGCGCTGGAGCTGGGCGAGTTCCCGGACGACAACGTGGCCGACTCGCTCAGCCACATCACCGGCGTGGCCATCTCGCGCACCGCCGGCGGCGAGGGCCAGAAGGTCAGCGTGCGCGGCCTCGGCCCGGAATACACCATCACCACCTTCAACGGCCGCATCCTCGCCACCGACGGTGCCGGCCGCGACTTCGCCTTCGACGTGCTGCCGGCCGACGTGATCAGCGGCGCCGACGTGGTCAAGGGCGCGCAGGCCTCCCTCACCGAGGGCGCGATCGGCGGCCTGATCAACCTGCGCTCGGCCAGCCCGTTCGACCAGAAGGGCCAGCACGGCGCCGTGCGCCTGGAAGGCGACCGCAACCTGATGTCCGAGCTCAACGGCGGCAAGCTTTCGGCCGTCTACAGCAACACCTTCGCCGACGACACCATCGGCGTGGTGGTCGGCACGGTCTACGCCAAGCGCAAGGACCGCACCGACGTGGCCGGCAACGACGGCGGCTGGACCCGCAACCCCGACCCGACCGACGAAAGCTGGCTGTGGGGCAACGCCTGGGGCGGCTCGATCGACCCCAACGGCAACGGCGAGCTGGACCCGGAGGAGTACGGCCTGATCGGCCCCGGCCAGTTCCGCGTCGGTTCGATCCTGGAGGAGAAGAAGCGCACCGCCTTCACCGCCAAGGTGGAGTGGCGCCCGACCAGCGACCTGCGCGTCACCGTCGACGGCCTGAAGACCCGCCTGGATTCGCCGCAGGTCGGCTACCAGCAGTCCTACTACCCGCTATACGCGCCGGGCCGCTGGGAAAACATGGTGGTCCGCAACGGCGTGGTCACCGCGTTCGACATCACCAGCGACGACCCCGAGCTGCGCCTGAACCCGGAGCTGCTGAACCAGACCGAGCACCGCGTGGTCGACACCGACCTGTTCGGCGCCAACGTCCACTGGCAGGCCAGCGACAACCTGCTGCTGGTGGGCGACGTCTACCGCTCCAGCTCCGAGCGCCGTTCCGGCGGCCAGGACACCTACGTGGTCCTGCGCATGAACCAGCCCAACACCTCGCATTTCTGGCTGGACAAGGGCGTGCCCAACGTCGAGGCCACCTTCGCCGACGGCCGCCAGCTGGCCGCCGGCCTGGCCAACGGCGAGTTCGGCCCGTCCGACTTCAACACCCATTACTTCTCGCTGGCCGGCGACAACGTCCGCGACCAGATCACCGGCAGCAACGTCGGCGGCGAGCTGTACGTGGGCGAACTGAACATCGACAAGATCAAGTTCGGGATCGGCCACAACCAGCGCAAGAAGTCGCGCGACCTGGTCAACAACTCGCTCAACGGCGGCGCCGACTACTACTCCGGCGACAACGCGATCAACGTCGGCCTGCTGGGCGGCAGCGTGCTCTCGCGCAGCTTCAACCTGCCGCACTTCATGGACGAGTCCGGCTCGGTGTTCCCGCGCTCGTTCCTGGCGTTCGACGTGCCGGCCTACATCGAGGCGCTGAAGGCCTACAACGGCACCCGCCCGGACGGCACCCCGTACGACTACGCCGCCGCCGGCCCGGTGTGGAACCCGCTGGAAAGCTACCGGGTGACGGAGAAGACCTGGACCGGCTACGTCGAGCTGGAGATGGCCGGCGAGCGCTGGGACGCCAACGCCGGCGTGCGCCTGGTCAAGACCCGCACCACCGCCCAGGCCTGGGACGGGAAGATCACGAAGATCGTCGAGAACGGCGCCTGGAACTACACCGCCACCTACGCCGAGCCCAGCTCGATCTACCAGACCTCGGACTACACCTACGCGCTGCCGTCGGCCAACTTCAGCTGGCACTTCAGCGAGGACCTGCTGCTGCGCCTGGGCGCGGCCAAGACCATGGCACGCCCGGCGGTCAGCACCCTGGCGCCGACCAACACCACCGAGAGCGTGTCCTGGGGCGAGTTCACCCAGATCTACGGCGGCAACGCCGAGCTGAAGCCGTACACCGCCAACCAGGCCGACGCTTCGCTGGAGTGGTACTTCGCCGAGAACTCGATCTTCAACTTCGCGGTGTACTACAAGAAGATCAAGAACCAGATCACCACCAGCTGGGAGCCCGGCGAGGACATCGGCGTCGGCCCGATCCTCGACGCCGCCGGCAACGCCATCACCGACGGCCCGACCCTGTTCAACATCATGCGCCCGATCAACGGCGACCACGCCAAGGTGCATGGCTACGAGATCGGCGCCCAGCACTTCTGGGACAACGGCTTCGGCGTGCGCGCGCAGTACACCCGCAACTGGTCCAGCAGCTGGGTCGACGGCGAGGAGCGCCCGCTGGAGGGCATCGCCCCGTCGGTGTACTCGCTGGGCGTGATGTACGAGCGTGGCCCGTGGTCGGCCGGCGTCACCGCCGACCGCACCGACGGCTTCGTCACCGCGACCAACGTGCTCGGCGCCGGCTTCAACGAAGTGGCCGACCCGATCACCTGGGTCACCGCGCACGTGTCCTACGAGTACGACAAGCACCTGACCTTCTCGCTGGAAGGCCGCAACCTGCTGGACGAGGCCAACACCTACAGCATCAACGGCAACCCGCTGCTGAGCCAGGGCTACTACCGCTACGGCCGCGGCATCACCCTCGGGGTGAGCTACCGCTTCTGAGCTTGCGAGAGGGCGACGCGGCGCCGGCCATGACGCCGCGTAACCCGGGCCAGCCTCCCCCGCGGAGGCTGGCCTTCTTTTTTTGCCCGCGCACCGGCCGCTGCGGCGCACTGCCGCGACTGGCGGATAATGGCCAGCCCCGCCGCCCGTTCCCGACCGCGTGAGCACCGAAGACGAACCCCTCAAGGCCCTGCTGCTGCCGTTCGACGGCGGCGTCCTGCCGTGGCCGCGGGGCCGCGTGCTGTTCCTGCGTGGGCGCGACGGCTGGCCGCTGCGCCGCCACGACCTTTCGCGCCTGCGCTGCGAGCAGGGCTCGCGGCCGCTGGCCGACGCGCTGCAGCGCGCCGGGATCGACGCGGTCCCGGAACTGCCCGCCGACGAGCCGGCGGCGCTGGTGCTGGTGCTGCCGCCGCGCCAGCGCGAGGAGGCGCGCGCCCTGCTGGCACGCGCCGTGGACCTGGCCGCGCCCGGCGCGCGCGTGGTGGCCGCCGCGGCCAACGACGAAGGCGCGCGC
>Ga0079224_100010496_pt1 | contig 12706 bp, 8 predicted proteins | sample Stecom2015_FD_80414 | JGI IMG/M metagenome (GOLD analysis project Ga0079224, IMG submission 80414) | Agricultural soil microbial communities from Utah to study Nitrogen management - Steer compost 2015 | ecosystem: Environmental > Terrestrial > Soil > Agricultural land | place: USA: Utah...
GCGGGGAAGATTTTGGCGGCGTCCGCGCCGGCTTCCCAGGCGTTGACGATTTCCGTCGGCGTGAACGCACCACAGAACACGGGCACGCTGTAGCGCCGGCAAAGCGTGATCACGTCCGGCCGGAGCGCGGGGGTAACGATGAACTTTGCACCCGCGAGGATTCCGGCGCGCGCCGTCTCCGCGTCGAGCACCGTGCCGAGGCCGAAGAGGAAGTCCGGCAACTCGGCCGTCGCCTTCTCCAGCATTCGGATGGCGCCCGGCGTTGTCATGGTAAGCTCGATACTGGTCAGCCCGCCCTCGGCCAGGGCCTTGGCGCAATCAAGCAGACCGTCCGGCGAATCGGCGCGGATCAGGGCAACGACCTTCTCGGTTTTGATCTTGGTCAGGATGGCGTCCTTTTTCATGAAGCGTCCCGTACGCTAGTGTCCTGCGCGCCACGGCGCGAGCCGGCGGCGTTCAATGACCGCTGGACGTTAACCCAGTAGAGCCAGTCTGTGACTGGCCCCCAAAGCCGTCCGCCCCCGCAAACGCCCTCATGCTGCCGTACCCAACGTGGCGCCCCCGCGTCGGAAGGGACCAGTCACAGACTGGCCCTACTTTGAAAGGACGACGATCGCGCTATTTCCGGCACCGGCCAGGGCGACCAGATCGCGGGCGCAGGTGTCCGGCGAGTGCGTGGGAAAACGCCTCAGGTACACGTCGACGGCTGCTGCGGCCGCGGTTGGGAGATGGTGATGCACCTGTGGTGCGCCCGCGGCGTCCAAGGGATGCTCGCTGTTCCGAATTTCCGTTGGTGACCAATCGATCCGGCTCACCCGCGGTGTGTCACACGTCCAGCTCAACACGGTTGCGACCTCGAGCGGAAACAGCCGCGCCGTGGCCGAGAGCGCGGCCGCCGCGGATTCACCGCGCGCAAGTCGATCGGCGAGTTCCCGGCCGGCTGCGGAGGCGAGGGTGGCGGTGTGAATGGAGGGCCGGCCGATGACGCGTCCGAAGCACAGGTGAACGTCGGCCGTGGTTGACTGGACACACTCACGGAAAACGCCCGCGGCATCCGGGGTGACCGATACCGCGGCCGTGATGCCAGCCCGCCGTTCCTGACGCGGGGGGAGCAGCTCGTCGCGATAGAGATTGAGCAGGTCATCCTCCGAGCGGAACTGTTCGTTCTCCGCAAACGCGCGCTGTGATTTTGTCCGTAGTTCCCCGATCACGTCCTCCAGCACGCCGAAGGTTTGCGCGAGTTCCGACACCTCGGCGATGAGGCCGGCACGTGGCGCCGTGTAGCGTCCATGCTCGATCTGTTCTGCGGCACGCGTGAGTCGACGGAGTTCGCGTGCGATGACGGAGGATACGGCCAGCGCGATGAGCACGCCAACTCCGACAATCAGGAGACCCGTGCGCCACAGTCTGCGACGAAGCGCGCCCATCTCCTGGGGAAACAGGGTCGCATCGATCTCCGCTCCCACGATGGCACGCGTTTCATCCCCCTGCGTGGAGACGGGCGCGTAAGCCACCAGCCGTGCCTCGCCCGCGGCGTCGGGCAGAGGCGCGACTTGGTAGGGCTCCGCGCCGGCGTGGTTGATCGATTGCGGTGGAAGCAGATCGGCGTCCGGCGCGGATTTGAACAACACGCGTTCCCCGCGCGGATCCCAAACCGTGACGCGAGTGAGCGGGTCCTGCCGGATGAGCCGTGCGACTGCGGCGGGAAGCGTCGTTTCAGCCGCACGTCCTGCAAGCAGCGCGTCGATCTCATCATTCGTCGGCATGGACGCGATGCCGACGGCGAACGCGCCAGCCTGCGTCTGCAGGCCCTGAAGCAGCGCCTGGCGATGCAGGACGTAGGTCACCAGATTGCCGACGAGCGCGAGCGCTGCGAACACCGGCACCAGAGCGAGAAGGACCTGCCGGCGGATCGTCACGGTGCGTCCTCCCGTTTGTCCTCCGCTGGCTGCAGGTAACCCAGCAGCAGCTCCGGGCACTCGTACACGATCGTGTGGAAGTGCGATGCCGCAACAGTGAGGCAGGTTGCGCCTCCGAGCCCCGCCTCAAGTGCTGCAGCGGGGGTGTGCGCGTGCAGCAGTGCGTAGGCACCAAACGTCGGAGGGTGTGCGCAGCCTCCGACGGTCCAGCTGCCCCGCGCCAAAACAAAGAACCGCGGAACGGGTTCCCCGGCGTCGACGATCACCTCGTGCGGACCGTATTCACGGACCTGCGACACCGACGCGATCAGCCCGAGCTCGCTGTCGCGAAGGCGGTCCAGCGGAGGTGTGATCTTCAGGAGGAGGACTTTTTCAACCGTGGTCATGAGTTTATCACCTCCACGTCAAAGCCGCTCAATTCGACCGTGAGCTCCCCATCGGTCACCTGACGCGCGCCGCCTGGCAGCGCTTCGACCGCCGGTGCGCCCGGGCCACGTAGCACGCGCGCGACCCGGCGCTTCGCGTCGATCTCGATAACGAGACGCACGCCGGCCGGCAGCTCAGCGGTCGTGTGCGTTGTGCCGAAGGGAGCGACGGTGTGACCGGGCAAAGGCAGCGCAGAGCCCGTCGATGGTTCCGCGCTCATGCGGGCTGCCACACGCAACGCCAGTTCGGCGCGACGCCGTGCTGCCTCCAGGCGGTCGGCGGGCGCTTCTGCCAGCCACAGCACGGCGCGATCCCCGAGGCGGACTGCGCCGCTTGCATGCTCGATCGAGCGGAGCATGTCACGCCAGGTTGCGCGAACGCCCTGGACCTCTCGCAGCACGCGGGTCGGCTCATGCGGTTGGGAAAGCCGGCGTGCGAGTTCGTTTCGATCGCGGCTTCGGAGCAGTTCGGCAATCGAGGAGTGAAGCGCGGCGATGCTCGCTTCGAGCGCAGACGCGACCTTGTTGAAGGTGACGGCAAGGACGTGCGTTTCCCTCGGGGCTGCCACTTCCGCCCGGCCCTGATGATTGCCAGCGGCGACCTCGAGTGCCGTTGACTTGATCGAGGCGAGTGGTCGGCGCAGCCGATCTGCGATGGCGAATGACACCGCCGTCGCAAGGACGAGCGAAAGCGCGCCCACGATGAGCAGCTGAAAGAGCGCGCCGCGCGTGCGCTGATCGATCAGCGAGACGTCCACATCTGCGCCGGCCATCGCGATGCTGCGCCCGGTGGCGTCGACAATCGGTGCGAAGGCGGACTTGATGAGGCCCCATTGCTGCCATTGCTGCACCGGCCCCGAGTACACGGTGCCATTGCGCATGAGCTGTTCGACGCCGGCAATCTGCTCGGCGGGGAGCTCGTCCTGCGAATGCAGCGGCGAATGATCCTCCCCCTGCGTTGCATCGAGCCCATAGGTGATCCGACTGCCGTCCGTCACCACTTGCGTGTACACGTACGTGAGATCGAGCAGGTCCATGATCCGGCGCATGCCACCGAGGTAGCGGCGGTACGTCGGACTGAGTTCCTTGCCGAATGCGGGCAACACCTCCGCGGGTGTGACTTCGCCCGTGAGGGGATCAAGCGCGTGAAGTTCCGTTCCGGCCGCCCAGAGCATGTCATGACCCGGATGATACATGAGCGCGTGCACGGGCTGGTCCGTGGACAGAGCCGGGCCCGGTGACGGCTTGCCGGACTGTGGATCGATCAGCAGCAGGCGAAGGTCTTGAGTGAGCGCAACGATTCTGTCCTGCCGCGGGTGATACGCCGCCGTGAGCACCGGAGGCAGTTCGTCCACGCCGATCGCGCGCGCGCGGGTCGCTCCGGTCGCGATCTCGTGGAGCCGGTTTCCCAGCACATAAACCCTGCCCGACGGTGTCGCGGCCAACGCGGAGGCGTCTCCGGTGCGGTCCAAATCCAGCAGCACCTCAGTCCTGCCCGTTTCCGGATCGAGGACTACGATCCGGCTGTTCTGGCGGTCGAGCGCAAGAAGCCGCGCGCTGGCGGCGTCGTAGGCGAGCTGTGAGAGCCCGGGCTCCACGGGAATCGGCAGAGGAGCGGCGGCACCGTTGGCTGCCGCGATGCGCATCAGGACGTTTCGCTCAGTATCAAGCGCCAGGATCAGGTCATTCGACACGACCGTCAGGCCCTCGATCTTCGGCTGATACATCAACTCGGCATGGTCCCCGGGATCGATGAAGGCGGCCGTGACGGTGCTGACGGCCACGAGCTTCTGGTCGAACCCGCGCAAAATGACGTCGCGCAGCGATCGGTAGACGCTCCAGCTCAGTCCCAACGTTACCAGCACGATCGCGGGCAGCACCCACCACTGGAACCACGAACGGGTGGTGAACTGGATGCGACGTGAGTTCATGCGAACGCCTCCCGGCGTCGAAGCAGATCAACCGCGACTTGTGGATGAATCCGGGCGCATGCGAGGACGTCCTTCGCCGCGATGCGAAGGGTCTGTGAATCGGTCTCAGCGCGGACGATCTCGCATGCCGGGGCATCGCCCAGCAGCGCACGTTGCCCGACGATGCTGCCTGTACCTGCGACTGTCGCGTTCCTGCCCGTACCGACGCGGAGCGAGCCGCGGAGCACAAGGTGCGCGACATGATCCTCGCCGTCGGCCGTGACAAGGGACTGGCCGGCGGTGAACCTGCATTCACGCACGCGTTCTCCGACGAGTTCGAGCTGCCGCACGCCCCAGGCGTGGAAGAATTCGGCCTGCGCGAGGTGCCAGACCCGCTCAACCGGGGTCAACGCGGTGGCTTGATCCGAGTTTCTCGCGAGCAGGACGAGCGCCGTCTCGCGCACGAGCGCGGGCGGGTTCTGGCGCAGTTTTTCCAGGGCGTGCGTATCCGCGTCTTCGCGACGTCGTTCGTGCAATGCCTGGAGCGCCGCGGCGAACTCCAATGGGAATCGCACCTGCAACGAACGCGCGATCGCATCGTCGAGGGTGACGTCAGGCACCAGGCCGAACTCGCGTCCCTTCATTGCAATCTCGCCTGGCGAGCGTCCCGTCAGGAAGGGCTGCAAGCGCGTGAACAGGTGGCGACCGCTGCCCTGTTCGATGTTTTCCAGCGCGTACGCGCGGTCACGCAGCTCGCCGGAGCGTAAGGCGGCGATGATCGAATCGAAGCCCGGGATCCGGCCGATTACGCTGAGCACCTCGAGCGTCGATTCGACCGTCAGCTGCGGAAGATTGCGGTGCACGAACAGCAGCGTTGCGAGGCCGGGTCCCGTCGATTCGGCTTCGGCGAGCCGGGCGGTGAGCGCGGCGAGTCGGTACGAACGCTGGACCAGCGCGTCGACCAGCGCCGGCGCGATCGCCTGAAGGTGCGGGAAGGCGAGGCGCGCGAGGGCGCGCAAGGCGATTGATCGCGCGAATACGGGGAACTCGAGGTTCTGCACGACGTTGACGAGCCTCGCCACCGCACGTGGCCCGAAACCGATCACAACCTGTTCCGCAAGGCGCCGCTCGTGCGGCGTAAAGCGGCCGGCGAGCAGGAGCAGCGGGCTGATCGAGGTCGAATCCGCAATGCGACCGAGCAGCGCGAAGATTCGTTCGCGTTCACCGGGTTCGCCACCGGCGCCCAGTCGTGCGAGCAGCGGCGGCACGAGGCGTGTCGTGCTGCGATCGACGAGGTGCGCAAGCGCGTCGAGAACTTCGAGCCGGACGTCCGGATCACCGCTGTCCAGGTGTTCGATGAGTTGGGGCAGGTACCGTGATTCCCCGAGATGACCGAGGCCGCGCAGTCCGGCGCGCCGCTCGTCGTCCCTGCCGTGAAGCAGCTTGGAAACGGTATCCAAGGCTTCACGACCGTGCTCGAGCCGACTGCTGCGCCACAGGACGGCGGCCGCGGCGGCGCGACCATCGGCGTCCGGCGTTTCGAGGCGGGCAGCGCCGGCTTCGACGGGGACCAGGCGACGGCGTCCGAGCTCGACCAGAAGCTGGGGATCAGCGCGATCGATCACGGTCTCGCTCCATTCCATGACGCGGCGCTGGAGATCCGGTTCGTTGTTTGCGAGGATCCCGGAGAGCATGGGCTGCAGCTCCCGACGGTCGCGCGCTGCAGCCTTCGGGATGAGCGTGAGCAGATGATCAAGTGCCCGGCGCGGCTGGTGTTGCCAGAGCAGCCGCAGGGCCAGCACCTGTTCGCCGGCCACCGGCTTGCGGATATGGGACTCAAGCAACTCCACATCGCGAGCCTGAACCTCCGCGACCGGCCGTGTGAGTGAGCCGCTAAAGTCCAGCCAGCTCCGGCGGACGTTCGTGATCATGCTGCGCGAATAGTCCGAGCGCAGCAGGAGCACCGCGCACAGCAGAACACACGCGAATGCGAAACCGATGCCCGACAGGTCTTCCGGACTCAGTCGAGGGGCGACGAAGAACAGGAACACGCCGGCAAGCGCGGTGGAGAGAGGTTCACACAGCCCTTCAATGAACGTGCGCACCTGGCTCTTTCCCTCCTCGGGCAGGCCGTTGAAGAGCAGGTTCACGTTGTTGAAGTCGATCGACGTCATGATGCCCTGGTACGCGAGGAACCCGAGCAGCGCCGCGCCGAAGCCGCCGTGCACGAGGAGCAGTGCGAACACCACGAGGAAGGTCAGCGGTTGGATGAGTGCGGTGTTGCGCACACCAAGCCGGCCCACGAGCAGGTGGAACACGAACAGGCTGACGCAGAGGTTGAAGATGTTGACCGCCGCGAAGAGTTCTCCGAACAGCGCCGCGAGTGTCGTCTCGTCCGTCGATTCGGAGAAGATGTGCAGGTACTGGTACTCGCAGATCGTCGCCGTCACCAGCGTGAGGAAGAGGACGAGCACGAGCACGGAGATGTAGCGCGAGCTGGTGATGCGTCGCAGCGTGCTGCCGAGCGAAACCGACGGCTTTACGTCCAGATCGGTCGATGCCCTCAGCGGCTCGTAGTGGTGGCGGATCCAGCGCAGCAGCGGCCAGGTCACCGCGGCCAGCGCCGCCCAGACCAGGAAGAGCGCCGCCACGCCGAGCGTGCCGGCGAATTGCTGCACGATGGCGCCGCCGACAATCGCGCCGGCCGCGGGCCCCGCCGAGAGCAGGCCAAACAGCCGCTTCGCCGTCGACAGGTCGAAGTACCCGTCGACGAAGTTCCAGAACATCGTGTACAGGCCGACGTACCAGAGCGCGCTCCAGAACTTGGCAGCGTAGTATGCCGACGTGGTCGGGGCCTGGCTCAACAGCAGGTGGAGCAGGACGCAACCGACGACGAGAAAACCGAGGGTGAAGTCGAACACCCGCCCCACGCCGTGCCGCCCCAGCAGGTGCGTGTAAGCCGGGATGTAGAGCATCATCAGCAGCGGCGTCGCCACGTAGATGACCGGCAGCTTCTCGGCGCCGACACGGACGAGGAAGAGCGAATCCGCCGCACTGATACCGATGGCGAGACCGCACTGCAGCAGTCCGCCGAGCAGCATGAACGCAAACACGCGCCGCCGCTCGCCGGGCTGCACCTGAAACAGTCTCGTCAGCAACGGATCCACGGTCCGGGCGATTCAGTGAAGTAACCGCAGATGAACGCAGATGGACGCAGATGGGGTGAAACGTAGATCATCTCGGTCCCGGACATATCGGGTGCTTGGTGATGTCTGTCGCAACGGAACGGAAGCCGTTCCGCTACCGTTTCCGCTGCATCGAACCGCCCGAGCGTCGCGCTGTATCTGTGTCCATCTGCGTTCATCTGCGGTTCAAAGCTGGAGCCGGTACCCGAGGAAGGTCTCGCCGGCTTTGGTCTGGCCGACGGTTTTTTCGAACGGGAGGGACATCGTTTCGCTCAGCCGGCCGGCGAGGAGGTTGTTGACCATGAGTTCTCCCGCGCCGGCCTTGCTGCACATGCGCTCGGCCCAGACGATCGCGTCGCCAACCGCGAAGAGGACGCTCTCGTCGTGACGGAAGGTCACGCGGCCGATGTCGGCGCCGATGCCAACTCCGATCGTGTCGGCAGGATGCTTGCGCAGCGAGCGCGCCCACTGTTCGAAGTGCGGCGTGCTGAATTCCGTCAGCGCGCGGGCGAAGGCGAGGAAACACTCGCGATGATCGCGTCCCGCGCGCGCGCAGATGTCGGCATTGAAGTAGGCGAGGAATCCGTCGCCGGTGAACTTGTCGAAAACCCCGTCGTATTCGACGAGCAGCTGTCGCGTCGTGTTGAGGAACGCGAGCATGTTGCGGCTGAAGAACGCGGCGTCCGGGCCATACGTCATCAGGTCCTGCGATTTCCGGATGTCGCCGATCACGACGATCGAGTCCGACTGCGAGAGGATTTCCGGGACGTTTTCCGGAAGCATCGCGATCAACTTCTTCGAGAGGTGCGCGCCCCACATCAGCTGGCGGCGTTGGAAATCCATTTCGTCGAAGCTGTATTCCGCGGACGCGCTCGCGGGCAGGCCGAGGCGTTCGTGCAGGCGCGCCTTGAGCGGCGACGTGATGCTGAAAAGCACGAAGCGCGAACGTCCCGGCGATTCGAACGGGTACCCGGCGTCGGTCCCGGCCCAGGACGAGATGATCTGGAGCAGTTCGTCGAGTGGCTGCTCCGACAGGATCTCGTCGGCGAGCGACTCGCCCAACGCGGGATCCTCGCGAAGAACGTCGGTCACCGCCGCGACCCACTCGCGTGCTGCCGCCTTGCACTCCTGCGGGTAAAGGAGCGCGTCGCTTTGCACGTAGTAGGCCCAGTAGGTTTCGAAGGATTGCAGCGAAACGAGGCAGCGCAGCGGGGGCGTGGCGGGCGGGGGCATGGTGGGGAGCTGGAAACGTGTGGGGACTGCGATGTGATCAGGCGCGTCGGACGGCGAGCAGGGTGATGTCGTCGGACTGCGGGCAACCATCCGCGAACGCGGCGACGTCCCGCGTCACGGCCTCGACAATGCTGCGAGCACCGCGGTCCGGTGTGCGTGTGGCGAGCTCTCGGAGCCGCTCGAGCGAGAACAGGTGTTTCGCGTCGTTCATCGCTTCCGTGACGCCGTCCGTGTAGAGCAGGGCAACGTCGCCGGGTGCGAGCGTGACCTCGGCATTGGTGAAGGAGGTTTCCTCGAAGACGCCGAGGGCGGCACCACTTGTGGGCGGAAGGGTTTCCACTTCGCCGCCGGAGCGCAGGAGGAGCGGAGGATTGTGTCCGCCGTTGCTGTACTGGAGGCGGCCTGTCTCAAGATCCAGCACGCCGAGGAAAACGGTGACGAACATCATCGACTCATTCTGGCGACAGAGTTCGTTGTTCACGAGGGCCAGCACCTCGGCGGGCGTGAGGTCCTTTGAGCCGTGCGCGCGCAGGAGCGTCACGCTGACCGCCATGAAGAACGCGGCGGGCACCCCCTTGTCGGACACGTCGCCGACGAGCACGGCCAGCCGCCGATCGTCGATCCGGAAGAAGTCGAACAAGTCGCCGCCGACTTCCTTGGCGGGCTCCATCGCCGCATACACCTCGGCGCGGCTGCCGGGACCGAGATCGAAGGATTGTGCAAGAATGCTGCGCTGGATGTCGCGGGCGATCTTCAGTTCGCTTTCGATGCGTTCCTTCGCGGCGGTCGTCCGGGTGAGGTCGGCCAGGTATTCGCCGAGCTTGCCCTCCATCGTGAGGAAGGAGGCGGCGAGGCGGCCGACTTCGTCATGGCTCCGTTGCTGGATCACCGCGAGCTCCGCCTGCTGCCCCGGATCCGGCGCGAACTTCCGCGCCGCGAGGTGCTGCGTGTAGGCGCTGAGGCGTATCAGGGGTCCTGATACGCGATAGATGAACAGCCAGCTGACCAGCAGCACGGCAAGGAAGATGCCGAGCCCGATGCTGACGCAGCGCAGGAGCGTCGCGTGCAGGTGGCGCTGGATGAAATCGATCGCGATGTCCGCGCCCACGAGGTAGTGCCGTCCTGCCGGAGTCTGCTGCGGAAGGAAGACCGAGCGGAAGTGGCCGAACTCGTCCGTGTACTCGTCGTAACGGACCTCGCCAGTTGCGAACGCCTCGAGCATGCCGGTGGACGGTGTCGTGTACGCCTCGAAGAACCGGGTGTAGCTGCCGTCCGCGAGTTCGTCCGCCGTCGCATTCGTGGCGGTGGTGCGGATGACGCCGTCGATTTGCTCATACGCGTAGACGTAGGTGACGCCGAGGCGTGCGGCGTAGTCGGAGAGCCGTTGCAGGTAGGTCCAGTATTCCTCCTGCGGGATCGATGTGTCGCTGTCGATCCGGTCGTGGTAGTCCGGTGGCAGGAGCAGAGCGACGGCGCTGGCGCAGCTGAGCAGTTTCTGATCGATCCCCTCCAGGAGGTTTCGCCGGTCGGAACGGTACGTGTTCACGGTGAACGCGACCGTTGCGAGCACGTTGACGAGAAGGAGGAACAGGAGGAGCTTGGCGCGGAGGGAGAGGCGTTTCATCGGGCCGCGCGGGCGGGATGGGGCAGGGACAAGGTCAGGAGGAGGATTTCAGCGCGAGAAAAACCCGGCTCACGTGCAGGTGGCCGTCCGGCCGGAATTCCGGGTGCGCATCCTCCCGCCACTGGCAGAGGCGGACGCGGCTGACGTGAAGGCCATTGCGTTCGAGCAGCGTGGTCGCCTCGGTGGGATCGAAGAACCGGTAGTAGTAGCTGCCTCGATACAGATACGCGCTGCCGCCGACGGGCTGCATATCGATGCCCGCGATGCCGTCGTCGTGTCCCGGAATGTTGCACAGAAGAGCGCCACCGGGCGCGAGGACCCGGTTAATCTCCGCAACCACCGCGTCGGGGTCGGGCAAGGTTTCCATCACATCGCTGAGCAGGACCACGCGGAAGTGTTCGTCGGGAAACGGAAGCGCCCGCACGTCGCACGTCGTCAACACGACGTCCGCGCGCTGGTCCGGCGGAATCTTGGCCAGGGCGTGGGCCGATGCGTCGCACGCGTGCAGCCGGCCACCGAGCCGGCGGAGCAGCCCGAGGTTGCGTCCCTCGCCGGCGGCGGCGTCGAGCACACGTTCGTCCGGGGTCACGGGCGGGAGGTCGGCCAGGCATTCAGCCAGAAAACCAGCGGGCTGGCTGCCCCAGATGTGCTGCGGCGTGCTCCGGTAGAGCTGGTCCCACGCGGCCTTATTGCGCTCGGTGAGGTCAGACGGGGTGGAGATGGGTTGGGCTGGAAGGGACATGGACTGGGACGCAGTCACCCGCATCCGGGCGCCGGGCCGAAGCGGGCGTGGACGTGGGTGAGCGTGGCGTTCGGGTGAAACAACGTCACGCTGTCCGCGAGGTTGAGCAGCGGATGCAAATCCGAAGCCGAAAGTGTGCCCGCATTGAGCCAGACCTCACAGGGCCAGCCCCGCGCGCGCAGTTCCTCGAGGATCCGGCGGTGACAGCCGATGCGGCTGCCGTCGGGTGGGAAGACCGCGGTGCTGGGCATCGCCAGGTAGTGCTCGATCGGCCGACCATCGTCATACACGGTCGAATGATCGCCCCAGGGCGGGTCGCCGAAAATCAGGTCGGGTCCGGCGTCCCGTGGCCAGTCCCTGAATCCGTCGCTCTGGTGCACGTCGATTGCCACGCGGTGCAGGGCGACGTTGGCTCGGGCGACCGCGACGGCGTTGGCATCGATCTCGAGCGCGACAACCGTCGCCTCCGGCAGCTCGGCCTTCACGGAGATGGCAAGGCTGCCGCAACCCGTGCCGAACTCGGCAATCACCGGGGCACGACCCAGGGCGGCCGCGAGTTCACGGCCACGTTGCACAACCCGATCCACCAGTTCGGTCAGCTCGGGATCGGTGAGGTACACGTGCTCGTTCACGCGGAACGTGCGTCCGCGAAACTCAAGCTGGCCGGTGCGATAGGCAGTGGGCGGATGCATCGTACGGGTGTATCCTCAGACCAAGTACTCCGCGAATTCGCCACGCAGGCAGTGATTCGAGCTCATGGCGGCGCCGTAGCCCCCGGCGTTGAGAAACGCGAGCCAGTCACCCTCCGCGATCGGCGGAAGCGGCACATCGGTCGCAAGCAGGTCGAGCGCCTCATTGATGTTGCCGGCGATCGTGACGCGCTGCCGTCGTGCGCCGTTCACAGGCTCGCGGCAGGGCACGGGCTCGAGCGGGAGTTGGTAGAATGCGGGTTCGATGTGCAGGTTGAACCCGCCGTTCACGCCGACGAAGCGCGTGCCGCGTTTTGTCTCGACGGTGTTGACCGGCAACAGCAGCACGCCGCTGTCCTTCACGAGGTAGTCACCGGGTTCGACCCAGACCTGCAACCCCGTTCGCACGACGGTGCGCGCCAGCACGTGTCCCCATGCATCCAGATCCAGCGGTTCGTCGCCGGCGACGAGCGGGATGCCGAGGCCGCCGCCGACGTTGAGGTGGCGCAGGCCCGGCACCTGTGCGGCGAACCCGAGCGCGGATTCGAGCACCTTCTGCCAAGCGGCGAGCTGCGGGGTCAGGTAACCGCAGCCGGCATGGACGTGCAGGCCGGTGACGCGGAGCTTGTGCGCGGCAGCGAGCCGGAGCGCCTCGTTGAACTCGCTCTCGTGGATGCCGAACTTCGTCGGACGCCGTCCGGCATAGCGGACGAGGCGATTTGCGCGGTAACCGACGCCGATGCCGGGGTTGATGCGGATGCCAATCTCCCGGCCGGGCATCAGCTGCCCGAGCCGGCGAATCATGCTGAGGGAATCGCAATTGATCCAAACGTCCGGGTGCCGTCGCAGCACGGCGAGGTCTTCATCGGAGACGGCGGTGGCCGTGTAGGAAATCGTATCCTCGGCGAACCCACACTGGCGGGCGAGCAACACCTCGCGTGGTGAGCAGGCGTCGATGCCGCATTGCCCGGCGCGCAGC
>Ga0079224_100010497_pt1 | contig 12706 bp, 13 predicted proteins | sample Stecom2015_FD_80414 | JGI IMG/M metagenome (GOLD analysis project Ga0079224, IMG submission 80414) | Agricultural soil microbial communities from Utah to study Nitrogen management - Steer compost 2015 | ecosystem: Environmental > Terrestrial > Soil > Agricultural land | place: USA: Utah...
CTCGTAGATCTGGTTGGCGACGCGGCCGTAGGCCTTCACATAGCCCGAGGCCGACCACAGGGCGGTGCCGATACCGATGATCAGGGCGATCGTGCCGCCGGTCGCCGAGCCGAGGAGGGAGTCGACGGTGCTCTTGATCGCGCCCTCCGCGCCGAGGCCGCTGCCGCCGGCCGCCTGGTTGATGAGGTCCACCAGCAGATCGGCGATCTGGTCCTTGATCCCCGCGAGCAGGAGGGTCGCGAGAGAGAACAGCGCCAGCAGGGTCGGCGCGATCGAGAGGACCATGAAGTAGGTGAGCTTCGCGGCCTGGTCGGTGCCGCCGTCGCGGGTGAACTCGGCGATGACCCGCTTCGCCATGTACTTCAGCGTGGGTGCTGTCAGCTTCGGGGCGTCCTCGCCCGTGCTGGTGGTCTCGGCCATGGGAAGCTCCTGGGTGAGAGTCGGCTCGTGGACTGCTGTCATCCTGCCATGGGAGTGGGCGGGGAGAGTTGTCCACATTCCCTGGATGCGTCGGGCGGGCGGGGGTGATTCGCCCTAGAGTGGCACGCGTGCCGCGAGATGCGTCACAGCGCCGCACGGTGGAGGGACCGGGCGGTAGGGGCAGGGGAGGGGACACGTTGGACGCCGCCACCATCATCGAGGCCGAGTCGCGGGAGCTGATCCGGCGCCGCGGCCTGGACGTGCACGCCGATCAGCTCGAGCCGCTGATCCGTGAGGTCGTCGCCGACTACGACCGTCGTTCGTCCTCGGGCGAGGTGCCCGTGCTGCACGACGACGACACCATGGTCGCGCAGGTCGCCGCGAGGATCGGCGGCTTCGGCCCGCTGCAGGAGATGCTGGACGACCCGGGCGTGGAGGAGATCTGGCTGAACTCGCCCTCGCAGGTGTTCGTGGCCAGGAACGGCCGCAGCGAGCTGACCACGATCGTGCTCACCGACGACGAGGTCCGCGGGATCGTCGAGCGGATGCTCGTCTCCAGCGGCCGCCGCCTGGACATGTCCAGCCCCTTCGTCGACGCGCTGCTGCCGGACGGCTCGCGCCTGCACGTCGTCATCCCCTCGGTGACCCGCACCCACTGGGCGATCAACATCCGCAAGTTCGTCGCCCGCGCGCACGACCTGCAGGGCATGGTCACCCTCGGCTCCCTCACCCAGCAGGCCGCGGACTTCCTCGACGCCGCGATCGCCTCCGGGCTGAACGTCATCACGAGCGGCGCGACCGGGGCGGGGAAGACGACCTTCCTGCGCTGCCTGGCCCAGTCGATGGGAGCCCGGGAGCGCGTGGTGACGATCGAGGAGGTGTTCGAGCTGAACCTGGCCCTCCGGGACGTGGTCGCGATGCAGACCCGCCAGGCGAACCTCGAGGGGAGCGGGGAGATCTCGATGAGACGGCTCGTCAAAGAAGCTCTGAGAATGAGACCCAGCCGCATCATCGTCGGCGAGGTGCGCGAGGCGGAGAGCCTCGACATGCTGATCGCGCTCAACAGCGGACTGCCGGGGCTCGCCTCGATCCATGCGAACTCCGCTCGGGACGCGGTGACGAAGCTGTGCACGCTGCCGCTGCTGGCGGGGGAGAACGTCTCCAGCCGCTTCGTCGTCCCCACGGTCGCCAGCGCCATCGACCTCGTCGTCCACCTCGACATCCTCGCGGACGGGCGCCGACGGGTGCGCGAGATCGTCGGCCTCAGCGGTCGGGTCGAGGAGGAGGTCATCGAGGTGACCGACGTCTTCTCCCTGCGCGGGGATTGGCTGGTCCGCGGCGACGGACACCCGCCGCACGCCGAGCGCTTCGCCCGTGCAGGACACGACCTCGCCGAGCTGCTTGGGGGGAGGAGCGCGGCATGACCGACGGAGCGTTCCTCGGCCTCGTCGCCGGGCTCGGGCTGCTGTCGATCTGGTGGTCGCTGTGGGAGCAGGAGGGGGCCGTCCCGCGTCCCGGCCGTCTTTCTCGAGGGATGGACCGCCTGCGCGACGACCTCATCAAGGTGGGGCTGGACTCGGTGCCTCCCGCCGCCGTGCCGGCTCTCAGCGCCGGGCTGGGGCTCGTGGTCGCCGCCGCGCTGTGGGCGATCTCCAGTGCGCTCGTCCCGGCGCTGACGATCGGGCTGCTGTGCTCGGTCCTGCCGGTGCTCGTGCTGCGCTCGGCGGCGCGACGTCGCACCACCGCGATGCGGGAGGTGTGGCCCGAGGCGGTCGACCACATCAACTCCGCCATCCGCGCCGGACTCTCCCTGCCCGAGGCGCTGGTGCAGCTGAGCCGGAAGGGACCCGAGGAGCTGCGGCCCGCGTTCTCCGAGTTCGCCCTGGATTACCAGGCCAGCGGTGACTTCGCCGCCTGCCTCGACCGGCTCAAGGTGCGTCTCGCCGATCCCGTCGGCGATCGGATCGTGGAGGCGCTGCGGATCACCCGTGACGTCGGCGGCACGGATCTCGGCTCGCTCCTGCGCACCCTCTCGGCGTTCCTGCGGGAGGACTCCCGCACCCGCGCCGAGCTCGAGGCCCGCCAGTCGTGGACCGTGAACGCCGCCCGCCTCGCCCTCGTCGCACCGTGGATCGTGCTGGCGCTGATGTCGACGCGGCCCGAGGCCGCCCAGGCCTACGACTCCGCGGCCGGGATGGTCCTGGTGGTGGTCGGCGGGGTGGTCTCGTTGATCGCCTACCGGGTGATGCTGATGATCGCGCAGCTGCCGCAGGACGAGAGGGTGCTGCGATGAGCATGTCCCTGCTCGCCGGGATCCTGCTGGGTCTCATGCTCGGCACCGGCCTCTACCTGCTCGCCATCCAGCTGCCCTGGCTGCGCACACGGGACCTCGGCCGGCGCATCGACCCGTACCTCCGCCGCTCCCGGAACTCCTCGCTGTTCGCGGCGCCGACCAGCAGGAGCCGGGCCCGCATCGTCGTGGAGAACCTCTTCGGCCCGGTCGCGGCGCGCGGGCTGGGCCTGCTCGAACGGCTCACCGGCGGTGCTGACCAGCTCGAGCGGCGCCTGCGCCTGGCCGGGCGACGCACCTCCGCCGACTCCTTCCGCATCGAGCAGGTCGTCTTCGGGGCCGTCGGCCTCGTGCTCGGGATCGTCCTCGCCGTCGCCGCGATCGTGATGCGGGACGCGAGCGCGGTGCTGGGGCTGCTCATCGTGGCGCTCGGCGCGCTGCTGGGCGTGCTGCTGCGCGACTACCTGCTGGGAGTCGAGATCAAGCGCCGCGCCTCCCGCATGGCGCGCGAGTTCCCGACCGTCGCGGACCTGCTCGCGCTCGCCGTCGCCGCGGGAGAGAGCCCGATCGCGGCGATGGAGCGGGTGGCACGGACCTCCACGGGCGCGCTGCCCGACGAGTTCGCCGCGACGATCGCCGACATCCGATCCGGATCGAGCGTCTCCCAGGCACTCGCCTCGCTCGGAGCGCGCACCCCGCTGGAGTCCCTCAGCCGGTTCGGCGAGGGCGTCTCGATCGCGATCGAGCGGGGCACGCCGCTCGCGGAGGTGCTCCGCGCCCAGGCGCAGGACGCCCGCGAGAACGCCAAGCGCGACCTCATGGAGATGGCCGGACAGCGCGAGATCGCCATGCTCGTGCCGGTGGTGTTCTTCGTGCTGCCGCTGGTGATCCTCTTCGCGATCTTCCCCGGCCTCGCGGTGCTGGAGATCTCGCTGTGAGCGCCCGACCGGTACCGCACCCGATGCCGCCATCGCCCGCGACGGCGACGTCGTCTCGGTCCCCGACCTCGTCCGTCATCGCCCTGTCCTCCGTCCCTCCGTCCCCGACCGCTCCGATCCGCACCCGCCCGGGCCCTGACCCGGACCCGTCCGCCGAGGAGGCCGACATGACCGTCCACCGCACCCGACTCCACACCCGCATGCGACCGCGCCACCGCCTCGCCCAGCCCGGCACGTCAGACCGCATCCGGCAGCGCGCCGGGCTGCGCAGCCGCCTCCTTGCCCGTCTGGCCTCGGAGCAGGGCGACGTCCCCGGTTGGGTGCTGATCACCCTCATGACCGCGGGGATCGTCGTCGCCCTCTGGGCCGTCGCCTCCGACCAGATCGTGCAGATCTTCGAGAACGCGATGGCTCCCTTCCTCGGCGGCAGCCTCTGACCGCTCAGGTCCCCTGCGAACCGCCCTGCTGATGCGCCGCCCGGCCCCGCCCCGCCCCTGCACCCCCGCGACCGCGGCGCTGCAGACCCTCGGGCTGCCCGCCCGGGGCCCCGCAGAGCCGCGACGAGGAGCGGCACGGCGACTCGCCGCGCGGCTGCGGGAGGACGAGGGAGCGGCCGTCGCCGAGTTCCCGATGGTCGCGGTGCTGATCGTGATGATCGCGCTGCTGGTCATCCAGGCGGCGCTCATCGTCCACACCCGCAACACCCTCGTCGATGCCGCCGTGCAGGGAGCGCACCATGCCGCGCTCGCCGGCTCGACCCCGCAGGACGGTGCCCAGCGGGCGCAGCAGCTCGTCGACGAGCGCTTCGGGCGAGGGCTCGAGGCCGAGGCCACCGCCGTGCAGGACGGCGACGGGACCATCCGTGTGCAGGTCGACGCGACGCTCCCGCTCGTGGGCCTGATCGGTCCCGCAGGCGCGCTGAGCGTCGAGGGCAGGGCCGTGGACGAGGAGGAATGGTGAGAGGGCTCCGTCGCCTCCTGCTCCCCGCCGCTCCAGGCGGGCTCCGGCACCGGCTCGAGGACGAGCAGGGCAACGCCCTGGTCGAGTTCGTGGTGCTGGCAGCGGCGCTGCTGATCCCGACCCTCTACCTCGTGCTCACCCTCGGCAACGTGCAGGCCGCGGCCTTCGCCGCCGACACGATCGCCCGCGACGCCGCGCGCATCCATGCGACCGAGTCCGACCCCGACCGTGCCGCCGCCCGCGCCTCCCGCCACATGGAGCTGGTCCTCGAGGACCACGGCCTCCCGCCGGGCGACGTCGTCGAGCTCAGCTGCAGCGAGGACCCCTGCGCGACAGCGGGAGGAGTCGTCACCGCACGGGTGCGGATCCCCGTCCCCGTGCCGGGCCTGGGACCCATCCTCGGGGAGACCGGCCCCGTCGCGGTCGGCGCCGCCCATGCGGTGCCCGTCGACCAGTACCGGGCGGACCTGTGAGGTCCGGGCCCGCGCAGGAGCGGCGCCGCCGCCCCCTCCTGCTCCGCGCGGCCGCCACCCCGCTCGCTTCGCGCATCGGCCGGCCGGTCGCGACCGTGCGGGAGCGGTGGGCGGACGCGCGCGGCTCGATGACGATCCTGACCACCGGGGTGCTCGTCGTGATCCTGATGGTGATCGCCGTCGGCACCTCGATCACCGGGGTGCAGCTGGAGCGCAACGGCCTCCAGCACGCCGCCGACAGCGCCGCGCTCGCCGCCTCCCAGGCCGTGGATCCCGCCCGGATCTACTCCGACGGGGACGGCCCCGCTATCCACACCGGCTCCGCCCGCGACGCCGCCGAGGAGCACCTGCGCACCTACCCCTACGACACCACCAGCACCGAGGACATCCACATCCAGGAGGTCACGGTCGACGCCGACGGCACCGCCCACGTCGTCCTCGCCGCCCGTACGAATCCGCCGCTGGTCGGCTGGTTCACCCGCGGCACCGGCACCTCGATCCCGCTGACGGTGCTCGGCGAGGCCCGGGCGCGGTGAGCCACCTCCGTCCGGTCCGTACCGGCCTCTCGACCGTGCCGCCGGTTCGACCCTGCCGTCGGCTCGCCCAGGTCACCGGGAGTCCGAGTCTCGGGCCGAGCGAGCATGCATGACTCTGCTTCCGTAGGATCCCGACCAGCGCCATGACGTCCGCTACCGCTGCACGAGCCTTCGCCATGTCCCACCCGTCGCTCACCGTCGAGCAGATCGCGAGCACCGCATGACCCGCCTCCTCCTCGCCCCCGACAAGTTCAAGGGCTCCCTCACCGCCGCCGAGGTCGTCGCCGCCCTCTCCCGCGGGATCACCGCCACGGCCCCGGACGCCGAGATCACCGCCTGCCCGATCGCCGACGGCGGCGACGGCACGGTCGATGCGGCCCTCGCCGCCGGCGCCACGGCGCAGCCCGCCACGGTCACCGGCCCGACAGGAGAGCCGCGCGAGACGGTCTGGGCGCTCGAGGGCACCACCGCCGTGCTCGAGCTCGCCGACGCCGTCGGCCTGAAGGCGCTCCCCGGCGAGGAGCTCTCCCCGCGCGATGCGTCCTCCCGCGGGCTCGGCGAGCTGATCCTCGCCGCCGTCCGCGCCGGAGCCCGCGAGATCGTCGTCGGCCTCGGCGGCAGCGCCTCCACCGACGCCGGCGCCGGACTCCTGCAGGCCCTCGGCGCGCGCCTGCTCACCGCCGACGGCGAGGACATCGCCTCCGGCCTCGCCGGTCTGGAGGCCCTGGCGAGCGTCGACCTCGCCCCGGCCCTCGCCGCCCTCGAGGGTGCCTCGCTGACCGCCGCGAACGACGTCGCCAACCCCCTGCTCGGTGCCGACGGGGCGGCCGCCGTCTACGGCCCGCAGAAGGGGCTCGGACCGGAGGCCGTGACCGCCGCCGACCGGACCCTCGCCGCGGCCGCGGCGCTGCTGGACCCGAGCGGCGCGACGGCCCGCGCCGAGGGCGCCGGTGCCGCCGGCGGCGTCGGCTACGCCCTGCTGCTGCTCGGCGCGACCCAGCGCTCCGGCGCCGACGTCGTCCTCGAGCTCGCCGGCTTCGACGCCCGCCTCGCGGCCGCGGACCTCGTGGTGACGGGGGAGGGGAAACTCGACGTCCAGACCCTCCAGGGCAAGGGCCCCGCCGAGGTCGCGCGCCGCGCCGCCGCGGCCGGACTGCCCGTCCTCGCCGTCGCCGGCGCCGTCACCCTCGATCAGCAGGAGCTCGCCTCCGCTGGGATCGACGAGGCCTTCGACCTCGTCTCCCGCGCCGCCGACGTGCCCGACGCGATCGCGCGCGGCGAGGCACTGCTGGAGGAGGTGGGCCGTGAGATGGGACGCGCCCTGCCCGCTCTCCTCCGCGACTCCCGGGCCGCATCGAGCCCTCTGCCGTAGACTCCCCGATCGTGGCTTCCATCGACTTCTCCGAAGAGATCCCCCGGCTCCGCTCGACACTGTCCTCGATCGAGCAGGTGACGGACGTCGACGCCCTCGATAAGAAGATCGCGGACCTGGAGAAGCAGGCCTCCGCCCAGGACCTCTGGGACGACGTCGAGAACGCCCAGAAGGTCTCCGCCGCGCTCTCCCACGCCCAGTCCGAGCGGCGCCGCATCTCCGAGCTCGCCTCCCGCATCGAGGACCTCGAGGTGATGGTCGAGCTCGCCGCCGAGGAGGACGACCCCGACACCCTCGCCGAGGCCGAGGCCGAGGTGACCAGCATCCACAAGACCCTCGACGAGCTCGAGGTGCGCACGCTGCTGTCGGGCGAGTACGACGAGCGCGACGCCGTGATCACCATCCGTGCCGGCGCCGGCGGCGTGGACGCCGCGGACTTCGCCGAGATGCTCATGCGCATGTACCTGCGCTGGGCCGAGAACAACGGCTACTCCACCAAGGTCATGGACACCTCCTACGCCGAGGAGGCGGGGCTGAAGTCGGTGACCTTCGAGATCGCCGGCCCCTTCGCCTACGGCACTCTCTCCGTCGAGGGCGGCACCCACCGCCTGGTGCGCATCAGCCCCTTCGACAACCAGGGCCGCCGCCAGACCTCCTTCGCGGCGGTCGAGGTGATCCCGCTGATCGAGTCGACCGACCACATCGAGATCCCCGAGAACGACCTGAAGATCGACGTCTTCCGCTCCTCCGGCCCGGGCGGCCAGTCGGTGAACACCACCGACTCCGCAGTGCGCATGACCCACCTGCCCACCGGCACCGTCGTGTCGATGCAGGACGAGAAGTCCCAGATCCAGAACCGCGCCGCGGCGCTGCGCGTCATGCAGTCGCGCCTGCTGCTGCTGAAGAAGGCCGAGGAGGCCGCCGAGCGCAAGGAGCTCGCCGGCGACGTCAAGGCGTCCTGGGGCGACCAGATGCGCTCCTACGTGCTGAACCCGTACCAGATGGTGAAGGACCTGCGCACCGAGTACCAGGAGGGCAACCCCTCCTCGGTCTTCGACGGCGAGATCAGCGGCTTCATCGACGCGGGCATCCGCTGGCGCGCCGAGCAGGGCAAGTCGCAGGACTGATCGACGTGCTGGCGAGGGACGAGCCGGTAGGAGATCAGTCAGGAGGGCGCAGGACTGAGTGACCTGATCCACCCCGGGTTTGACCAGGTTTTGACCCGACCCCTGTCCACAGCGCCGTGGAAACACGACCGTGCGCCCCTACGCTGGGAGCGCCAGACTTTCCCCCTGATGTGACAGGCAGCAGTGATCCGTTTCGACGACGTCACCAAGACGTACATGCGTGGCCAGCACCCCGCGGTGGAGAACCTCGACATCGAGTTCACCCGCGGGGAGTTCGTGTTCCTGGTCGGTGCCTCCGGCTCGGGCAAGTCGACCCTGATGAGGATGGTGCTCAAGGAGGTCGCCCCCACCCGAGGCACCGTCTACGTCGCCGGCAAGGACCTCTCCCGGATCCCGTCCTGGAAGGTGCCGGCGCTGCGCCGCGACATCGGCATGGTGTTCCAGGACTTCCGCCTGCTGCCCTCGAAGACCGCGTACCAGAACATCGAGTTCGCGCTTGCGGTGATCGGCACGCCCCGCAAGGTGGTGCGCCGCCTGGTCCCCGAGATGCTCGAGATGGTGGGCCTGGAGGACAAGGGCAAGCGGCTCCCGCACGAGCTCTCCGGCGGTGAGCAGCAGCGCGTCGCGATCGCGCGCGCCTACGTCAACCGCCCCTCGATACTGCTGGCCGACGAGCCCACCGGCAACCTCGACCCCGCCACCGCAGAGGGCATCCTGGACCTGCTCGCCGAGATCAACGAGCGCGGCACCACCGTCGTGATGGCCACCCATGACCGCGCCGCCGTGGACCGCATGCGCCGCCGCGTCGTGGAGATGGTCGGCGGCAAGGTGGTGCGCGACGAGGAGCAGGGCGGCTACGAGACCCCCGCCCCGGTCAGCGTGATCTCCGGGAACCTGCCGGACGACTCCACCCACCGCGAGGAGCACCCCTTGGACGACGAGGAGCTCGTCGCCGACTGGGACGGGGCGCCCGAGTCGCCCGCCGCCGAGCGCGAGAGCGCCGAGGAGCACGCCGGCCCCGCCGGGGCCGACCGCTCCGTCGAGGTCGACGGGCCCGACGCGGCCGAAGCCGGCACCGACCCGTCGGCCGAGGACCTCCCGGTCGCACGGGACGTGCTGGAGGAGGACCTGATCGACGAGCGCGAGGCCCGTCGGGTGCGCGAGTCCGAGGACTTCACCGGCGACTTCGACCAGGATCAGGAGGAGCTGCGATGAGGGCCCGCTACATCCTCGGCGAGATCCTCACCGGCCTGTGGCGGAACATCGCCATGGTCATCTCCGTCGTGATCGTCACCGCCGTGTCGCTGACCTTCGTGGGCACCGGCGTGCTGATGCAGAAGCAGATCATGGACATGAAGTCGACCCTGGTCGAGCAGTCCCAGGTGACGATCTTCCTGTGCTCCCCGCACTCGACGGCCTCCTCCTGCGCCGGCGGCGCCGCGACCGACGCCCAGATCGACTCGGTCCGCGAGGCGCTCGAGGGCGAGGTCCTCTCCCCGTACATCGCCTCCGTCGAGGAGCGCGACCAGGAGGAGGCGCTCGCGATCTACCAGGAGCAGTTCGCCGGCGAGTCCTTCGTCTCGAACTTCACCGCCGAGGACATGCCGGTCTCCTTCCACATCACCCTCAGCGACGCCGACGACTCCGCCGCCGTGGTCGAGTTCTTCCAGGGCCGCGACGGCGTGGACGAGGTCACCGACCTGCTGAGCACCTTCGCCCCCTTCATCGACGTGCTGAACCAGTCCACGCTCTTCGCGCTCGGGCTCGCGGTGCTGATGCTGGTGGCCGCGGTGCTGCTGGTCGCCACCACGATCCGGATGTCGGTCGCCGGCCGGCGCCGCGAGATCGCGATCATGCGCCTGGTGGGCGCCTCGAACCTCTTCATCCGTCTGCCCTTCCTGCTCGAAGGAGCGGTCGCCGCGATCATCGGCGGCCTGATCGCCTCGGGGATGCTCTGGCTGGGCCTGCACCATCTCGTCCAGGGCTGGCTCGCACCGACCCTCGGCGAGCAGCTGATCACGGTCTCCACCGCAGACCTCGTCTGGGCCGCACCCCTGCTGGTCGTCCTCGGCGCCGTGCTGTCGATCGCCTCGTCGGTGGTCTCCCTCAACCGCTACCTGAAGGTGTGAGCATGTCCTCCAGAAGTCTGCGCCGCCCCCTGAGCCTCCTCGCCGCCGCCGCGATCCTGGCCGCAGGCATGCTCACCGGCCCTGTCGTCTCCCCGGCCTCCGCCGAGGGCAGCAAGGACGACAAGATCGCCGAGCGCGCGGAGGTCGACCAGCAGCTCGAGGACCTCCGCATCGAGCTGAACGACGTCAACGACGATCTGGCCGACACCTATCTCGCGCTCGCGGAGACCGAGCTGCTGATCCCGCAGGCCCAGCAGGACCTCGAGGACGCGCGGGTCGCGCTCGGCGAGGCGCAGGAGGAGGACCGGAAGGTCGGCGAGCGCCTCACCGAGGCCGAGGAGGAGGAGCGCCGCCTCTCGGGCGAGGTCGAGACCGGCCAGGAGGAGGTCGACCGCAGCGATGACGAGCTCGCCACGGTCGCGCTGTCCGCCTACAAGGGCGGCGGGATGCCCAGCCCCTCGTCGGTGTACGTCGGCAACAGCTCCCCGCAGGACGCGGTGGACCGCTCGATGAACTACCGCCTGACGATGGCCTCCCAGGGCACCCGCCTGGACTCGCTGCGCACGGACCAGTCGGTCACGGAGAACTCCGCCGAGCGCCTGTCGGCCGTGCGCGAGGAGATCAAGCAGCTCAAGATCGACGCGGAGGACGCGCTCGAGCGCACCCGTGTCGCCGAGGAGGAGGCGACCGAGGCGAAGAACGAGCTCGACGCGCTGTACGAGACGCAGAAGACCCAGCGCGACGACCTCGAGGCGAAGAAGACGAAGTACGAGGGCGACCAGAAGACCCTCGAGACCCGCAGCAGCACCCTCGACGACGAGATCGAGGAGCTCGCCGAGCAGGAGCGCGAGCGCGAGGAGAGGCTGAAGGCCCAGCAGCAGCAGAAGAGCAGCGGTGGCAGCGCCCCGGTGGCAGGCTCCGCGAACACCGGCGGCGGCTGGGTCTACCCCGTCAACGCGCGGCTGAACTCGAACTTCGGCTGGCGCGTGCACCCCATCTACGGCACGAAGAAGCTGCACGCCGGGGTGGACTTCCCCGTCGCCTGCGGCGTGCCCGTCGGCGCGGCGCACTCCGGCCGCGTCATCGCCCGCACCTACAACAGCGGCGCGGGCAACAAGCTCATCGTCAGCCACGGCATCATGAACGGCCGCCTGGTCACGACCTCCTACCACCACCTGCAGGGCTTCGCGAAGCCGGTCGGCGCGCAGGTCTCGGCGGGGGAGACCGTCGGCTATGTGGGCACCACCGGGTCCTCGACCGGCTGCCACCTCCACTTCGAGACCCATGAGGACGGCAACGCGGTCAACCCCGCGAAGTTCCTCTGACCGCCGCCCTGCCGGGCCGTCCAGGAGTGCGCCTGCGGAGAAACCGGTCGCGATCCTGCGCGGCCACGTCGTACGCTGGGACGTCCGATCGCGGCCGCGATCACCAGCGCAGCATCCGGAGACGGAGAGAAGGAGGACCCATGTCCGCGAAGAAGGCCGACAAGAAGCAGGCCGCCGCGAACGAGGGACCCCAGAAGAAGCTCATCGCCTCGAACAAGCGGGCGCTGCACGACTACTTCATCGACCAGACCTGGGAGGCAGGCATCGTCCTGACCGGCACCGAGGTGAAGTCGCTGCGCGACCGGGGCGCGTCCCTGATCGACGGCTACTGCTACGTCGACGCCGGCGAGGTGTGGATGGACAACGCCCACATCGCCCCGTACGTCAAGGGCACCTGGACCAATCACGCCGCCCGCCGCAAGCGCAAGCTGCTCATGCACAAGCAGGAGATCGAGAAGCTCGCCAGCAAGTCCCGTGAGAAGGGCTTCACGATCGTGCCGCTGGAGATGTACTTCCTCGGCTCCCACGCCAAGGTCAAGATCGGCCTGGCGCGCGGCAAGAAGGAATGGGACAAGCGCCAGACCCTGCGCGAGAAGCAGGACCTGCGCGAGGCGCAGCGCGCCATGCGCCACCGCGAGCTCGCCTGAGCCCCGTGCTCACCGCCTGAACGGCCGACGTCCCCGCGAGGCGGACGACCCGATCGTTCGGTCCGTCAGCCGGCGGCCGGTCAGCCGTCCAGGTCGCGACGCTCCAGGCGGCGCACCGTCTGCCGACTGGACTCGATGACGTCCTCGGCGGCGACGCCGAGCCGCTCCCGCATGTACAGCGCCCGCTGCGCGTCCTCGAGCGCCGCCTCCCACAGCCTCCCCGCCGCCCGGGGCCGCTGATCGCGCTGCTCGGCGAGGGCGTGCTCGAACCGGCACTTCGCCCGGTGCTGGAACACGGAGGCCAGCGCCGAGAGGGACGAGGGCGAGGTGGGATCCTCCAGCCCCGTCTCCTCGGCGGCGAGGTCCAGCTGCTCCTCCGCCGCGAGGTAGGCGCCCTGCCACTGCAGCACGTGCGCGTACCGGGTGCGACGGACGGCTCGCATCACGGGGGAGAGCCCCGGCGCCTCGAGCGCCTGCCTGCCCGCGATC
>Ga0079224_100010499_pt1 | contig 12705 bp, 8 predicted proteins | sample Stecom2015_FD_80414 | JGI IMG/M metagenome (GOLD analysis project Ga0079224, IMG submission 80414) | Agricultural soil microbial communities from Utah to study Nitrogen management - Steer compost 2015 | ecosystem: Environmental > Terrestrial > Soil > Agricultural land | place: USA: Utah...
CCGCAGCGCGAGCAGGTTCTGGACCGTCTCCTTGCCCAGGTAGTGGTCGATGCGGAACACGTCGGCCGGGGTGAAGACCTCGTCCACCAGCTGGTTCAGCTCCCGGGCCGAGGCCAGGTCGTGGCCGAACGGCTTCTCCACCACCACCCGGCGCCAGCCGCCGCAGCGCTCGTTGTCGGCCATGCCGGTGCGGGCCAACTGCTTGAGCACCACCGGGTACGACGCGGGCGGGATCGACAGGTAGAACGCGACGTTGCCCTGGATGCCGTGGGTGTCGCGCAGCTCCTCCAGGGTGCGGTCGAGCCGGTCGAACGCCACGTCATCGTCGAAAGAGCCACCGACGAACCGGATCCCGGTGGCGAGCCTGGCCCAGACCTCCTCCCGCCACGGGGTCCGGGCGTGCTCCTGCGCCGCCTCGCGCGCCAGCCGCGCGAAGGTGGCGTCGTCCCAGTCGCGGCGGGCGAACCCGACCACCACGAACGCGGGCGGCAGCAGTCCACGATTGGCGAGGTCGTAGACGGCCGGGATCAACTTCTTGCGGGCCAGGTCCCCGGTGACCCCGAAGATCACCAGCGCGCAGGGCTCCGGGATGCGTGGTAACCGGCGGTCTTGCGGGTCTCGCAAAGGGTTTACTGGGCTCACAGTTCCACCCTACGGGCCGTGTCGAGGAGCTGAGCGACGCCTTCGGCACGGTCGCGCAGGTGCAGGCGTACCACCGGCCGGCCGCGGCGCGCCAGGGCGCGCCGGTCACCGGCCGCCTGCGCGGCCTGTAGCGTGCCGAAGGTGTACGGTCGGCCGGGCACCGGCAGGTCGTCCGTGACCGCGCCGGTGATCTGCAGGAATGAGCCGTTGGGCGGCCCACCCTTGTGGTACTGCCCGGTGGAGTGCAGGAACCGCGGACCCCACCCGAACGTGACCGGCGCGGTGGCCGCTTCGGCCAGGTACCGCCGCAGCTGCGCCACTGGCGCGTCGCCGAACCGGTCCAGGTAGGCCATGACCGCCAGGTACCCGCCCGGCGCCACTCCCCGGACCAGCGTGGCCAGGGCCTCGTGCACGGAGCCGGCGCCGGTGCCGTAGATCTCCACCGCACCGTCGACCGTGGTCGGCTCCTCCGCCGGCAGGCCCTGCTCCAGGATGGCGGCGGTGTTGTCCTTGGACTCGGTGACGTTGGGCTGGTCGAACGGGTTGATCCCCAGCACCCGCCCGGCGACCGCGGTGGCGAACTCCCAGGCGAGGAACTGCACCCCCAGCGGGCCGTTGACGGCTACGTCCGGGCGTACGCCGCCGCCGGGCACCGCGCCCGGGGCCAACGACCCGCCCACCGTCACGGTCAGTACGCCCGGGCCGGTCGCGCCCGGGGCGTCCGGGGCCTCCACCACCACCGGCAGCAGCCCGCGGCCGTCCTTGCCGGTGGACTCGGCGAGCAGTTGTTCGGCCCAGTCACCCAGCCCGACGATGCCGGTGCCGTCCTCGACCAGCGCCACCTTGTCCCGGGTCTCGCCGCCAGAGCCGAGCCCGGCGGCGCCCAGCGCCGCGCCGAGTGCCAGCGCTGGATTGTCCCGGTCCTTCGCCAGCGACGGCAGCAGCGCCTCGGCCTGCTCGCACAGTTCGGCGATGTCTACCCCGAGCAGCGCCGCCGGCACCAAGCCGAACGCGGTCAATGCCGAGTAGCGCCCGCCCACCTCCGGGTCGGCCAGCACGACGGGGGAGCCGAGCTGCGTGGCGGTGGCAACCAGCGGCGAGCCCGGGTCGGTGACCACCACGAACCGCCGGCCCGCCTCCGCCTCGGTGAACCCGGCGTCGAGAAACGCCTGGTGGTAGGCGCGGCGGTGGCTGTCGGTCTCGATCGTGGTGCCGGACTTGCTCGCCACCACCACCACCGTGCGCGATAACCGGTCGGCCAGCGCGGCGCGGATCTGGTGCGGATCGGTGGTGTCCAGCACGGTCAGGGGTTTGCCCAAGGTCCGGGCGATCACCTCCGGCGCCAGCGACGACCCGCCCATGCCGGCGAGCACCACGTGGTCGAGGTCGGCGAGTTCGGAGTCGAGTTCGGCGAGCTGGTCTACCAGGCCGCGGCTGCGGCGGACGGTGTCCACCCAGCCCAGCCGGATCCGCGCCTCCGGCTCGGCCTCCGGCCCCCACAGGGTGGGGTCCTTCCCCGCCAGCAGCGCCGGCACCGAATCCGCCTGCAGCCGGTCACGCACGGTGGTGGCACCCGGAACCGCGTCCGCGCCCCACACCGTGAGTCCGGCCGCCGACTCGCCGGTGCCGGCCAGCTCCGGAGCCGTCACTTCGCGGCCTCGAGCTCGTTGTGCACCGTCTCGAGCAGCTGCTGCCAGCTCGCCTCGAACTTCTCCACGCCCTCGCGCTCCAGCACCGTCACCACGTCGTGGTAGTCGATGCCCAACCCGGCCAGGTCGTCCAGCACCCGCTGGGCGGCCTGGTAGGCACCGGTGACGGTGTCCGGGCGGGTCTCGCCGTGGTCGGCGTAGGCGCGCAGCGTCTGCTCCGGCATGGTGTTGACCACCCCGGGGGCGATCAGTTGCTCCACGTACGCGGTGTCCCGGTAGCGCGGGTCCTTCACCGATGTGGACGCCCACAGTGGCCGCTGCGGCCGGGCCCCGGCGTCGGCGAGCGCCCGCCACCGCGGCGAGGTGAACACCTCCTGGTAACGCTGGTAGGCCAGCTGGGCGTTGGCGATGGCGGCCTTGCCCATCAGCTGCTGCGCGGCGGGGGAGTCCAGCTTCTCCAGCCGCTTGTCCACCTCGGTGTCCACCCGGGAGACGAAGAACGACGCCACCGACCCGATCTTGGACAGGTCATGGCCGGCGTCGCGGGCGCGCTCCATGCCGGTGAGGAACGCCTCCATCACCTGCGAGTACCGCTCCAGCGAGAAGATCAGGGTGACGTTGACGCTGATCCCGTTCGCCAGCGACTCGGTGATCGCCGGTAGGCCGGCCTCGGTCGCGGGGATCTTGATGAACAGGTTGGGCCGGTCGACCATCCACCACAGCACCTTGGCCTCCGAAATGGTGGCCTCGGTCTGGTACGCCAGGCGCGGGTCGCACTCGATCGAGACCCGCCCGTCCACGCCGCCGCTGGCCTCGTAGGCCGGCAGCATCACGTCGCAGGCCCAGCGCACGTCGAACGTGGTGATCAGCCGGATCGCCTCGTCCCCGTCGATCCCGAGCAGCGCCAGGTCACGCAGTGGTTCGCGGTAGACGTCGGTGGACGACAGCGCGTTGGCGAAGATGGTGGGGTTGGTCGTCACCCCGACCACGTGCTGTTCCCGGCGCAGCCGCTCCAGGTCACCGGTGGTGAGCCGCTCCCGTGACAGGTCGTCCAGCCAGATCGCCACCCCGGCGGCCGATAGTTCGCCGAGCCGGTCCCGGCCGGTCTCCGCGCCGGCACCCGTGGGTTGGTCAGTCATCGTGGGTCTCCCCTTCCGCTCAACCTTGTCCTGCTACCCGCGCCAGGGACCGCCGCGCAGCGGCCACGACCTGTTCCGGCGTGATCCCGAACTGCTCGAAGAGCACCTGGTAGGGCGCGCTCGCGCCGTAGTGCTCCAAGCTCACGCACTCTCCGGCGTCGCCGACCAGGTCATGCCAGCTCATCGCCACCGCGGCCTCCACGCTGACGCGGGCCCGCACCGTGGCCGGCAGCACCGATTCGCGGTACTCCCGGTCCTGCTCGCGGAACCATTCCTGACAGGGCATCGCCACCACCCGGGTGGGCACCCCGTCCGCCTCCAGGATCGTGCGGGCCGCGAGCGCGATCTGTACCTCCGATCCGCTGGCGAGCAGGATCACCGACGGAGCGTCACCGCTCGCCTCGGCGAGCACGTACCCGCCTCGCACCATGTTGTCGGCCGACGCCAGCCCGCCCCCGGTGCGATCCAGCACCGGTACCGCCTGCCTCGTTAGGCACAACGCGGTGGGGCGGTCGGTGTGTTCCAGCGCGGCCCGCCACGCCCAGGCCGTCTCGTTGGCGTCGGTGGGGCGCACCACGTCCAACCCCGGGATGGCGCGCAACGCGCTGAGGTGCTCCACCGGCTGGTGAGTCGGTCCGTCCTCACCCAACCCGATCGAGTCGTGGGTCCACACGTAGATCACCGGGAGCTTCATCAGCGCCGCCAGGCGGACCGCCGGGCGCATGTAGTCGCTGAAGATCAGGAACGTGCCGCCGTACGGGCGGGTGCCGCCGTGCAGGGCGATGCCGTTGAGGATCGCGCCCATGGCGTGCTCCCGGACCCCGAAGTGCAGGACCCGCCCGTACTTGTGGCCGGTGTACACCTTGGTCGAGTACTCGGCGGGGATGAACGACGGCTCGCCGGCCATGGTGGTGTTGTTGCTGTCCGCCAGGTCGGCCGAGCCGCCCCACAGCTCCGGCAGCACCTCCGCCAGCGCGTTGAGTACCTTGCCCGACGCGGCCCGGGTGGCGATGCCCTTGGGGTCGGCCTCGAAGGTCGGCAGGGCGTCGGTCCAGCCCGCCGGCAGCGTCCGGGTGAGCAGCCGGTCGTGCAGGGCCTTGCGCTCGGGGTTGGCCGCGGCCCAGGAGTCGTACGCCGCCTGCCAGGCGGCCCGGTCCCGCTTGCCGCGGTCCAGCACCGCGCGGGCGTGGTTGAGCACCTCGTCCTCGACCGGGAAGTCCACCTCCGGGTCGAAGCCCAGCAGCTGCTTGGTGGCGGCCACCTCCTCCGCGCCGAGCGCCGCCCCGTGGATCTTGCCGGTGTTGCGCTTGTGCGGTGCGGGCCAGCCGATGATCGTACGCAGGGCGATCAGCGACGGCCGCCCGGTCTCCGCCTGCGCGGCCCGCAGCGCCTGGTAGAGCGCGGCCACATCCTCGTCGTAGTCACCGGTGTCGGCCGGACCCCGCCGCCAGTCCACGGTCTGCACGTGCCACCCGTACGCCGCGTACCGGGCCGGCACGTCCTCGCTGAGCGCGACCCGGGTGTCGTCCTCGATCGAGATCTGGTTGTCGTCGTAGATCACGATCAGGTTGCCGAGCTGCTGGTGGCCGGCGAGCGAGCTGGCCTCGTGGCTGATCCCCTCCTCGATGTCCCCATCGGAAGCGATCACGTAGACGTAGTGGTCGAACGGACTGGTGCCCGGCGCGGCGTCGGGGTCGAGCAGGCCGCGCTCGCGGCGGGCGGCCATCGCCATGCCCACCGCGTTGGCGATGCCCTGCCCGAGCGGGCCGGTGGTGGTCTCCACCCCCGGGGTGTGCCCGTACTCGGGGTGTCCGGGCGTGGCCGAGCCCCACTGGCGCAGCGCCTTCAGGTCGTCCAGCTCCAGGCCGTAGCCGGAGAGGTAGAGCTGGATGTAGAGGGTGAGGCTGGAGTGCCCGGCCGAGAGGACGAACCGGTCGCGGCCCGGCCAGGCCGGGTCCGCCGGGTCGTGCCGCAGCACCCGCTGGAACAGCAGGTACGCCGCGGGGGCGAGGCTCATCGCGGTGCCGGGGTGGCCATTACCCGCGCGCTGCACGGCATCCATCGCCAGGACCCGCACGGTGTCGACCGCGCGCCGGTCGAGATCGGTCCAGGCGAACGGCTCCGCCGCGGCGAGGTCGGTCCGGGCCGGTGAAGGATTGGTGTCGGTCACGGTGGTTGGGCTCCCGGGATAGCTCGTACGTCGGGTGGCATCGCGGGGTCGGGTGACCCCAGGCCGTACTGACATCGATGTCAACGGTCCACCCTATCGCCGAACCTTCCCACCCTTCCCGGCACGTCGGTCGGTCCCGGTCTGTGACCCCGGCGACCCCGCTGGGGGCGGCGGGGAGGTGCGCGATCACGCTGCCGTACCCTGTGCCAGGTGAGCACGGCGACCGCACCGCCCCCGATCGGGCAGGCACCGGCTCGACCCGTCCCCGTCCCGGTCCGTCCGCGACCTTCCCGGCGGGCGCTGGTCCGGGCCTATGTGGCGTTGACCAAGCCCCGCATCATCGAGCTGTTGCTGGTCACCACGGTGCCGGCGATGGTGCTCGCCGCGGGTGGCCTGCCACCGGCCGGGCTGACCTTGGCGGTGCTGGTCGGCGGGGCCCTGGCGGCGGGCGCGGCCAACGCGCTGAACTGCTATCTGGATCGCGACATCGACCAGGTGATGCGGCGCACCGCCCGGCGGCCGCTGCCGGCGCACACGCTCACCCCGCGCAACGTGCTGGTGTTCGGCGTGGGGCTGGGCGCGCTGGCGATCACCATCATGGTCGTCTTCGTCAACCTGCTCGCTGCCGCGCTCACGCTCGCCGCGATCCTCTACTACGACCTGGTCTACACCCGGTGGTTGAAGCGCACCACCTGGCTCAACACGGTCGCCGGTGGCGCCTGCGGCTCCGCACCGGTGCTGATCGGCTGGGCGGCGGTCACCGGTTCGCTGGGAGTGGCGCCGTGGCTGCTCTTCGCGGTGGTCTTCCTGTGGCAGCCGCCGCACTTCTACGCGCTGGCGCTGCGCTTCCGGGACGACTACGCCCGGGCCGGGGTGCCGATGCTGTCGGTGGTCGCCCCGGCGGGCCGGGTGACCGCCGAGATCGTGGCCTACAGCTGGCTGACGGTCGTCACCTCACTGCTGCTGTGGCCGGTGGCGATGGGCCCGGTGTACGGCGTGGGCGCGATCGTGGTGGGCGCGGCCCTGCTGGTGCAGGCGCACCGGCTGCACCGCCGCGCCGTGGCCGGCGTGGCGATCCGGCCGATGAAGTTGTTCCACTGGTCCAACACCTACCTCACGCTGCTGTTTGCACTGGTGGCGGTGGACACGCTGCTCGCCGCCTAGCCCGGGCGGAGCGGGTCTTTCGGGTGGTGTTCGGTCTCGGCGGGGAGCTACCGCTCAGGTAACCACTATCACAAAAATCCTCCGAACCGCCTCGGCGGGGCGGATTGTCTGCTTACCCTGCGGGCATGGCAGATGGTGATACCACGCTCCTCGCGGAGCGTCTCGACCCGGCCGGCGCCGAGCAGGACGACGACGGCGCCGACCATCCGGATCCGGCCGTGCCCAGCGGCCTGGTCGCCAGCCTGAAGTCGTTCGCGGCCGCCCACACGGGCGCCACGGCAGTCATCGAGTACGTGGGCCGGCGCGGCGCCCGGATCGTGTTGATCGGCGGCGACGGCACGTGGGGGGACCAGTTTGCATCCGCCACCGACGTCGCCCGGCGGGCCTGCGCCCGGGCTGGCGTCCGGGTGGAGAACTCCTGGGAGCGCGAGCTGATCGCGCAGATGCGGCCGGCCCCGCGGCGCCGCCGTGACGTGGCCCGCCGGACCCTGGCCCGGTAGCCCACCCGGCCCAGCGCCCGCCGGTGGCGGGCGTGCCGCCCGCGGCCGCGGTCGCTGGTCACCGTGGTTCGCAGCCGGCGGCCGGTGGTCGGGCGCACCCCGCGGCGAGCCGGGGTCGGTGGCCGCCGCGGCCCGGCCAGCCCTACCTGGCATGATCTTAAGGCGGGTACGCCCGTAACAACTTGGAAACGCTCCCACGCGGATCTATTGACAACCTAAACCGCCTGGGGAAACAATCCTGGGAGCGCTCCCGCGAGAGGAAGGGACTGGATGACCGTCAGCACGCGCCAGCCGGCGGCCGGCACCGACCTGGGGCTGAGCTTCCCCAGCGGCTTCCGGTGGGGGGCCTCCACCTCCGCGTACCAGATCGAGGGTGCGCTGACCGCGGGGGGTCGGGGCCAGTCCATCTGGGACACCTTCGCGCGGGTGCCGGACGCGATCGCCGGGGGCGACACCGCCGAGACGGCGTGCGACCACTACCACCGGTTCCGCGATGACGTGCGGCTCATGGCCGACCTGGGCATCGCCGCGTACCGGTTCTCGGTCTCCTGGCCGCGGATACAACCCGACGGCACCGGCCCGGCCAACCCGGCCGGGCTCGATTTCTACCAGCGCCTGGTGGATGAGATCCTCAGCCACGGCATCGAGCCGTGGCTGACGCTCTACCACTGGGAGCTGCCACAGGCGTTGGAGGACGCGGGTGGCTGGCCCGCCCGCGACACCGCTGCCCGCTTCGCCGAGTTCACCAACCTCCTGCATGGGGCTCTCGGCGACCGGGTAAACCGCTGGATCACCATCAACGAGCCGTGGTGCGCCAGCCTCCTGGGGTATGGATCCGGGGTGCACGCGCCCGGACGGCGTGACGGAGCCTCCGCCGTCCGGGCTGCACACCATCTCTTGCTCGGCCACGGCCTGGCGGTCCAGGCCATCCGGGCCGCCGATCCGGGCGCGGACGTCGGCATCTCGCTCGACCTGTGCCCGATCAGCCCGGCCAGCGACAGTGACGAGGACGCGGAGGCCGTCCGGCGCATGGACGGCGTGCGCAACCGGCTGTTCCTGGACCCGGTGCTGCGCGGCGCCTATCCGGCCGACGTGATCGCCGACCTCGCCGGGGTCTGCGACTTCGGCCACGTCCGCGACGGGGACCTGGCCACGATCTCCACGCCTGGCACCTTCCTGGCGATCAACTACTACCAGCGCAACGTCGTGGCCGCCCCGCAGCCGGACGAAGGCGGCGCCGGTCCGGCGTACCCCGGTAGCGAGGACATCCGGTTCGTGAAGGCGGGCCGGCCGGTCACCGCCATGGGGTGGGAGATCGACGCCAGCGGGCTGAGCGAGATTCTGCTCCGGCTGCACCGCGATTACCCAGCGATACCGTTGTACATCAGCGAGAACGGCGCCGCGTTCGACGACGAGGTGCAAGCCGACGGCCGGGTAAATGACGACGACCGCGTGGCGTATCTCGACGGACACCTGCGCGCCTGCCATCAGGCGATCGCCGACGGCGTTCCGCTGAGTGGCTATTTCGTGTGGTCTCTGCTGGACAATTTTGAATGGGCAGAGGGATTCTCGAAGCGCTTCGGTATCGTGTATGTCGACTATGCAACGCAACGACGCATCCCAAAGGCGAGCGCCGGATGGTATGCCCGAGTGATCCAGCGGAACGGACTGGACCCGGCATGACACCGACCCAGCGGTGGCGGGGCGTGCCAGCGCTCCGCCCGCGGGGTGTCCGGCTGGCGGGCGACGGGAGCAGAGCATGACAGCGCAACGGGCGCGCTCCGGCGGACGGCCCACCCTGGACGAGGTGGCCGCCCTGGCGGGCGTGGGGCGCGGCACGGTGTCGCGGGTAGTCAACGGGTCTCCGCAGGTGAGTCCCGCGGCGCGCGCGGCGGTGGAGCGGGCGATCGTCAAGCTGGGGTACGTCCCCAACCGGGCGGCGCGCTCGCTGGTGACCCGCCGCACCGATTCGGTGGCACTCGTGGTCTCCGAGTCCGAGGAGCGGGTGTTCGGCGAGCCGTTCTTCGCCGGCATCGTGCGCGGGATCAGCTCCGGACTGCTGGACACCTCGCTGCAGCTGTGGCTGGCCATGGCCCAGTCGCCGGCCGAGCGGGAACGGGTGGAGAGCCACCTCACCAGCCAGCACGTCGACGGCGTACTCCTGCTCTCGCTGCACGACTCCGACCCGCTGCCGAGCCTGCTGAAAGAGCGGGACCTGCCGTTCGTCCTCGGCGGCCGCCCGGCGCGGATGATCCGCGCCGCCGAGTCCGGTGACGGCGGGGCGGGCAAGGACGCGATGTGGTTCGTCGACCCGGACAACGTGGGCGGGGCCCGGCAGGCCGTGGCGCACCTGCTCGCCTCCGGCCGGCGCCGGATCGCCCACATCGCTGGCTCGCAGGACATGGGTGTGGGCCTGGCCCGGCTCATGGGCTACCGCACCGCCTGCGCCCAGGCCGGCCTGCCGGGCGACGACAGCATGGTGGCCTACGGCGACTTCAGCGAGCCCAGCGGGGTGGCGGCGATGCGACAACTGCTCGCCACCCGCCCCGACCTGGACGCGGTCTTCGTCGCGTCCGACCTGATGGCCGCCGGCGCGCTCCGGGTGCTACGGGAGGCCGGCCGCCGGGTGCCCGATGACGTGGCCGTGGTCGGGTTCGAGGACTCTGCCGTGGCCCGCCAGACCGACCCACCCTTGACCACGGTGCACCAGCCGGTGGAGGAGATGGGCCGGCAGATGGCCCGGTTGTTGGTCTCCCGCATCCGCGGCGAGGAGGTTCCCCGCCCGTACGTCCTGCTCGAAACCCACCTGGTGGTGCGCCAGTCGGCCTGAGCCGGCTGGGAGGGAAGTCTCCTGCCGCTGGACCGCCGACAGCGGCGCAGACGCACCGGATACCGTGGGGCCATGGCGGAGCACGTTCTCGAGTACGACGGCCAGCAGCTACCGCTACCCATGCGGGAGGCGGTGGCCGGGCCGTCCGGGCTGGATGTCAGCAAACTGCTGGCGCAGACCGGGCATGTCACGCTGGACCCAGGCTTCGGTAACACCGCGTCCTGCACTTCGGAGATCACCTTCATCGACGGGGACGCCGGCGTGCTGCTCTACCGGGGTTACCCGATCGAGGAGCTGGCCGAGAGCTCCTCGTTCCTGGAGGTCTCGTACCTGCTCATCTACGGCGAGTTGCCGACCCGGGAGCAGTTGAGTTCGTTCACCGAGCGGATCCGCCGGCATTCGATGCTGCACGAGGACCTGCGCCGGTTCTTCGACGGGTTCCCGCGCGACGCCCACCCGATGGCGGTGCTCTCCTCCGCGGTGAGCGCGTTGTCCACGTTCTACCAGGACAATCTGGACCCGTTCGACCCCGAGCAGGTGGAGTCCTCCACGATCCGGCTGCTCGCCAAGGTGCCGACCATCGCCTCGTACGCGTACAAGAAATCCATCGGGCAACCATTCCTTTACCCGGACAACTCGCTCGATTACGTCGGAAACTTCCTACGCATGACGTTCGGCGTACCGGCCGAGCCCTACCAGCCCGATCCGGTGTTCACCCGGGCCCTGGACACGCTGCTGCTGTTGCACGCCGACCACGAGCAGTACTGTTCCACCTCGACCGTGCGGCTGGTCGGCTCCAGCTACGCCAATCTGTTCAACTCCATCTCCGCCGGTATCGACGCCCTCTCCGGCCCGCTGCACGGCGGCGCCAACGAGGCGGTGCTGGAGATGCTGCAGGGCATCCAGGCCGACGGCGGTGACGTGGCCGCGTTCGTGCGGCGGGTCAAGGACCGCGGCGACGTACGGCTGATGGGCTTCGGACACCGGGTCTACAAGAACTACGACCCACGCGCGAAGATCGTCAAACGCGCCGCGCAGGAGGTGCTCGCCAAGACCTCCGGCAACGACCCGCTGCTGGACCTGGCGATGGAGCTGGAGGAGATCGCGCTCGCGGACGAGTTCTTCATCTCCCGCAAGCTGTACCCCAACGTGGACTTCTACACCGGCATCATCTACAAGGCCATGGGGTTCCCGCCGAAGATGTTCACGGTGCTGTTCGCGCTCGGCCGGCTACCCGGCTGGATCGCCCAGTGGCGGGAGATGATCGAGGACCCGAGTACCCGGATCGGCCGGCCCCGGCAGGTGTACGTGGGCCCGAGCCGGCGCGACTACGTGCCGATCGAGGCGCGCGGCTGACCACCGGGGGCGCCGGCACCCGCGGTGGGTCCGGCGCGCGCCGTGGTCAGGGAGGTGTGGTCAGGCCGAGCGTCGCGTGCCGTGCGCGACGCAGGTGGCGGTCCAGCCCTGCGGCAGCACCTGCACCTTCATCCGCCGGCCGCAGGTAGGGCAGAACCGCGGCGGCTCCAGCGCACGAGCCGCCGCGCACGCCTCATGCCCGCCCTCGTGCCGGGGCCGGCCGCACCGGTCGCACCACCGCGCCGGCTCTTCCGTCCGGCTCACCGCCGTGCCCGGTTCACCGCGCCGTTCACCATGTCCCGGCGGGTCACAGCGTCGCCGACAAGGCCTTGACCGGCATTCTCAGCTCCTCCAGCAGAGTCAGGTCCGCGGTCGCGGGCCGGCCCAGCGTGGTCAGGTAGTTGCCGACGATCACCGCGTTGATCCCGCCCAGCAGGCCGTCGCGGGTACCCAGGTCGCCCAGGGTGATCTCGCGGCCGCCCGCGTACCGCAGGATGGTCCGCGGCAACGCCAGCCGGAACGCGGCGATCGCCCGCAGCGCGTCCTTCGGGTCGAGCACCGACTGCTCGGCGAGCGGGGTGCCCGGCCGGGGGTTGAGGAAGTTGAGCGGTACCTCGTGCGGGTCCAGCTCGGCCAGCTGCGCGGCGAACTCGGCCCGCTGCGCCACGCTCTCGCCCATCCCCAGCACCCCGCCGCAGCAGACCTCCATACCCGAGGCGCGCACCATCTGCAGGGTCTGCCACCGGTCCTCCCAGGTGTGGGTGGTGACCACCTGCGGGAAGTACGACCGCGCGGTCTCCAGGTTGTGGTTGTACCGGTGGACCCCCAGCTCCACCAGCTCGTCCACCTGAGCCTGGGTGAGCATCCCCAGCGAGGCGGCGATGTTGATCTCCACCTCGGCGCGGATCGCCTTCACTCCCTCCCGCACCTGCGCCATCAGCCGCTCGTCCGGCCCCCGGACCGCGGCCACGATGCAGAACTCGGTGGCACCGGTGGCGGCGGTCTGCTTCGCCGCCTCCACCAGGGCCGGGATGTCCAGCCAGACCGCGCGTACCGGCGAGGTGAACACCCCGGACTGGGAGCAGAAGTGGCAGTCCTCCGGGCAGCCGCCGGTCTTCAGCGACACGATCCCCTCGACCTCCACCTCCGGACCGCACCAGCGCATCCGGACCTCATGGGCGAGCTGCAGGGCCTCGCTCAGCCGCTCGTCGGGCAGGGTGAGCACCTGGTACACCCCGTCCTGGTCCAATCCGGC
>Ga0079224_100010500_pt1 | contig 12705 bp, 12 predicted proteins | sample Stecom2015_FD_80414 | JGI IMG/M metagenome (GOLD analysis project Ga0079224, IMG submission 80414) | Agricultural soil microbial communities from Utah to study Nitrogen management - Steer compost 2015 | ecosystem: Environmental > Terrestrial > Soil > Agricultural land | place: USA: Utah...
CCGGCCCGGCCGGGCCGGCGCCGGTGCGGGGCTCCCCTCAGAGACCGGAGTCCTCCTCGAAGCGGACCACGACCGACTTGGACGTGGGCGTGTTGGACACCTCGGCGGTGGAGTCCAGCGGCACCAGCACGTTGGTCTCCGGGTAGTAGGCCGCCGCGCAGCCCCGGGCGGTGGGGTACTCCACCACCAGGAAGTGCGGCGCGCGGCGGTCGACGCCGTCGGTCCACTCGCTGACCAGGTCGACGTACTCGCCGGCCGTCAGGCCGAGTTCGGCGATGTCGTCGGGGTTGACCAGGACCACCCGGCGGCCGTTGTGGATGCCGCGGTAGCGGTCGTTCAGCCCGTAGATGGTGGTGTTGAACTGGTCGTGCGAGCGCAGCGTCTGCAGCAGCAGCCGGCCCTCGGGGACCTCCGGTGCGGTGATCGGGTTGACCGTGAAGTTGGCCCGGCCGGTGGAGGTGGGGAAGGTGCGGCTGTCCCGCGGGGCGTGCGGCAGGGTGAAGCCGCCGGGGCGGCGCACCTTCTCGTTGTAGTCCTCGAATCCGGGGACCACCCGGGCGATGCGGTCGCGCAGCCGGTCGTAGTCGGCGGCGAACTCCTCCCAGGGCACCGGGTCGTCCGGGCCGAGCACCCGGCGGGCCAGGCCGCAGACGATGGCGACCTCCGAGCGCATCTGGTCGGAGAGCGGCTCCACCCGGCCCCGGGAGGCGTGCACCTGGCCCATGGAGTCCTCGACGCTGACGAACTGCTCGGCGCCGCCCTGCACGTCCCGGTCGGTGCGGCCCAGGGCGGGCAGGATCAGCGCGTGCTCGCCGGTCACCGCGTGCGAGCGGTTGAGCTTGGTGGAGACCTGCACGGTCAGCCGGCAGCGGCGCATCGCCGCCTCGGTCGCCTCGGTGTCCGGGGAGGCGGAGACGAAGTTGCCGCCCATCGCGAAGAACACCTTGGCGCGGCCGTCGCGCATCGCGCGGATCGAGTCGACGGTGTCCAGGCCGTGCTCGCGCGGCGGCTCGAAGCCGAACTCGTCGCGCAGCGCGTCCAGGAACGCCGCCGGCGGCCGCTCCCAGATGCCCATGGTGCGATCGCCCTGCACGTTGCTGTGCCCGCGCACCGGGCAGACCCCGGCGCCGGGGCGGCCGACGTTCCCGCGCAGCAGCAGGAAGTCCACCACCTCGCGGATGGTGGGCACCGAGTGGCGGTGCTGGGTGAGCCCCATCGCCCAGCAGACCACGATCCGCTGCGAGGCCAGCACCATGGCGGCGGCCTCCTCGATCTGCTCGCGCGGCAGGCCGGTGGCGCGCCGCACCGCCGACCAGAACGCCTCCTCGTCCTGGTCGAGCAGGGACTTGGCGTAGGCGTCGAAGCCGTGCGTGTGCTCGGCGATGAAGTCGTGGTCCAGGGCGTCGCCGCCGGCCTCGTCGACCTGGAGCAGGATCCGGTTGAGCGCGCTGAACAGGGCCAGGTCGCCGCCCACCCGGACCTGCAGGAACAGGTCGGTGAGCATGGTTCCCGCGCCGATCAGCCCGCGGGCCGTCTGCGGGTTGCGGAACCGCTGCATGCCGGCCTCGGGCAGCGGGTTGACGGTGATGATCCGCGCGCCGGCCCGCTTCGCCTTCTCCAGCGCGGTCAGCATCCGGGGGTGGTTGGTGCCGGGGTTCTGGCCGGCGACGATGATCAGGTCGGCCTGGTAGATGTCGTCCAGCAGGACGCTGCCCTTGCCGACGCCCAGCGTCTCGCCGAGGGCCGAGCCGGACGACTCGTGGCACATGTTGGAGCAGTCGGGCAGGTTGTTGGTGCCGAACCTGCGGGCGAAGAGCTGGTAGGCGAAGGCCGCCTCGTTGCCGGTGCGGCCCGAGGTGTAGAAGAGCGCCTCGTCGGGGGAGTCCAGCGCGCCGAGCTGCTCGGCGATGATGTCGAAGGCCTCGTCCCAGGAGACGGGGGTGTAGTGCGCGGCCCCGGGGGCGGCGTAGGCGGGCACGGTGATCCGGCCCTGCTGGCCGAGCCAGTAGCCGGAGCGCTCGGCCAGGTCGGCGATGGGGTGCGCGGCGAAGAACTCGGGGCCCACGGCGCGCCGGGTGGCCTCCTCGGCGACCGCCTTCGCACCGTTCTCGCAGAACTCGGCGGGGTGCCGGTGGCCGGGCTCGGGCCAGGCGCATCCGGGGCAGTCGAAGCCCTGCTTCTGGTTGACGGCGGTGAGGGTGAGCAGGCCGCGGCGGGCACCGGACTGGGCTCCGGTCACCCGCATACTGCCGGCGACGGCGGGGATCCCCACCGCGGATTCCTTGGGCGCGGTGACGCTCGGGGCGTCTTGGCGCGGGTCGTCGATGGGTGCGTTGGACATGTCCGGCCCCCTGCGGCGCCGGTGGCGGACCGGCGCGGTCTCATCTGGTGTTTCCCATCCGGTCGTTCCGGAGTTCCCTGATGATCATCTTCCCACCCGGAGGGGCCGCCGACACCGGGGCGGCGGAGTGGCCTGCGGTGCGCTCGGACAGGTGATCGGCGAGGGCTTCTGTGCTAACGTCACAGACGGGTTGCAGTCTGGATTTCGCTTGATCGCTTGATCGCCCGCGGAGTTTCCGGCCGGCGGGCGCTTTTCCGTTTTCGGGAAGGGTTCGCGAGCACACCCTCGGCGCTGCGGCCGCGGCGCCGATCCGATCTCAGGAATTGGGGAGGCCCCATGGCCACCGGTACCGTCAAGTGGTTCAACAGCGAGAAGGGCTTCGGCTTCATCTCCCAGGACGAGGGCGGCCCGGACGTGTTCGTCCACTACAGCAACATCTCGGGCAGCGGCTTCCGCAACCTCGAAGAGAACCAGCGCGTCGAGTTCGAGGTCACGCAGGGCCCGAAGGGCCCGCAGGCCCAGGACGTGCAGGCCATCTGAGCCTGACCGCCCGCAGCGGCGATGACGGGGCCGACCGGTTCGTCCGGCCGGCCCTTTTCCGTGTCCCCGCCCGGCTCGCCCGGCCCTCCTCCGCTCCGCCGCGAACGCGGTCATCTAGCATTTCCCCATGACCCCTGAGTTGCGTACCGAACGCCTGATCATCCGAGCCTGGGAACCGGCCGACGCCCCGGCGGCGCTGCGGATCTACGGTGCGGACGAGGTCACCGGGCGGCTGACGCCCGAGATGGACGCCCTCCGGGACGAGACGGCGATGCGCACGGTGCTGCAGGCGTGGAGCGAGGCCCAGCCCAGCCTGGTCCCGCCCGCCGGCCGGTGGGCGGTGGTGCGCGCCGAGGACGGGGAGCCCATCGGCGGCCTGGCGCTGCGCCAGCTGCCGCCCTACGACGAGGACTTCGAGCTCAGCTGGCACCTGCGCCCGGACGCCTGGGGCAGCGGCTACGCCACCGAGGCCGCCCGCGCGCTGGCCGGCTGGGCGTTCGAGCAGGGCCTGGAGGAGCTGTTCGCGGTCGCCCGCCCGGACAACGAGCGGGCCGCGGCCACCGCCCGCCGCCTGGGCATGGAGTGGGTGGGCGAGACCGACAAGTACTACGGCACCCGGCTGACCGTCTTCCGGATGCGCCCCTCTGATCTGGGCTGAGCGCTCCCCGCCCCGCCCAAGGGTGATTTACGGCATTCTCCCTGCGTAACACGGTTTTAACGTGTCCGCGGGAGAATGGCCGGCGCAGCATCGATGGGCAGGAGAGCACGGGGGACACCTTGGCGGAGCGGAACGGGGCGCCGGAGCCGGTCGTCCGGGAGGCCGGCATCGGCGACATGGAGGCGGTCGCCGGCATCTACGCGCACTACGTGCAGGGCGGCGTCGCCACCTTCGACGAGGAGCCGCGCTCCGCCGACGACTGGCGGTCCCGGTTCAAGGAGTGCGCGGAGCTGGAGCTGCCCTTCCTGGTCGCCGAGGCCGGCGGCGAGGTGGTCGGCTACGCCGGCGCTTCGGTGTGGAAGCCGAAGGCCGCCTACCGCTACACCGTGGAGGACTCGGTCTACCTGGCCCCCGGCCGCACCGGCGGCGGCCTGGGCCGGCTGCTCATGGAGCACTTCCTGCGGGCCTGCGCCGAGGCGGGCCTGAAGCAGGTCGTCGCGGTCATCGCCGACACCCCCGACGGCGGCCAGGGCGCCGCCTCCCGGGCCCTGCACGCGCGCCTGGGCTTCACCGAGATCGGCCGGATGGAGCGGGTCGGCTACAAGCACGGCATGTGGGTGGACACCGTCATCATGCAGCGCGCACTCGACTAGGGCCCGTCCCCGCGGGTGTTCCGCGCTCCGCTGCGGCCCGTGGCCGCGCGGACGGCGCCGGCCGCGGTCCCGGGACGGCGGGGGTGCGGAGCGCTCCGGCCCTCCGCGGCGTCACGTCCCTCGCCGGGCCGGGGCGGCGCGCCGGGGGCGATCGTGTTGCCTTTCGCGCGGGGACTCCGGGATGCTCTCCTCCTGGGCCGCCTGCCCCGTCCGGGGCGCGGCGGCCGGTACGACGATGCAGGAGGGCGCGCATGCAGACCTACCGGGCGACCGTCCGCGGACGCTTCGACGGGCTCGACGAGGGGGCCCGCGCCGCGTTGCTCGCCGCCGCCGACGAGCACGACATGTACTCCGCGGCCTACACCGAGGCCGGCACGCTCACCTACGACCCGACGCTGTCCTGGTTCGCGTTCCGCTGCGAGGTGCGCGTCTCCCCCGAGGAGGGCGCGGCGGCCGCCGAGGAGCAGGCCGGGGCGCTGGCCCGCCGGGCGGTGGCCGCGTTCGGCGCCGACCACCGCGACCTCCGCTCCGAGCTGGTCAACATGGACGAGATCAAGATCCGCCGCAAGGTGCGCTCCCGGAAGGGCTGATCAGTAGCCGACGGTGAACCGCTCGCCGATGTGCGCCGGCCGCTCGATCTCGTCGAGGAGTGCGACGGCGTAGTCCTCGGCGCTGATCCGGCTCTCCCCGGCGGCGTCGGCCACCAGGTCGTCCAGTCCGGTGCGGTAGGCGCCGGTGCGCTCCCCCGGCTCGATCAGCGCGGCCGGGCTGAGGCTGGTCCAGCGGACGTCGCCGACGCCGCGCAGGAAGGCCAGGGCGTCGCCGTGGGAGTGCATGATCTCCAGGACGGGGGCCGGGATGCCGGGGGCGTCCCAGACCTGCGTGCCACCGGGGGTGCGCAGGCTGCCCGCGCCGCCGACCATGATCAGCCGCGGGGCGTCCGCGCCGAGCCGGCGCAGCCCTTCGACCAGGGCCCGGGCCGAGGGCTCGATGAGCGCGCGGTGCCCGGCGCCGTCGCCGCCGCCGACCGCGCTGACCAGGACGTCCTTGCCCTTGGCGGCCTCGGCGACCGAGGCCGGGTCCAGTACGTCGCCGGTGGCCACGGTGAGCCGGTCGCCGGTGCGGGTGATCGTGGCCGGGTCGCGCACCACCGCGGTGACCCGGTGCGAGCGGCGCAGCGCCTCCTCGACGATGCGCGACCCGATGGTGCCGTTGGCTCCGAAGACGGCGATGTCGGCCATGGTTCTCCCCTGTCGTCTGCAGCGCGGCCGGGTGCTCCCCGGCCGCGTTCCGCCGCGGGCGGCCTTCCCCGCCCGGCGCACTCCGAGCTTATACTAACTTCTAGTTAGTACTAACAAAAAGAGAGTATGAGGTGGAATCCACCGAAACCGGACGGGCGAACGGTAGGGTTCAGACCGTGAGCACCACCCCTCCTTCCGCAGACGGCTCCCGGGCCGAGGCCGCCGACGATCAGGCCGAGCGGTTCGAGGACGTCGCCTTCGACGTCTTCCAGAAGCGCTGCCCGTCCCGGTCCGCGCTGGAGCACGTCACCGCCAAGTGGGCGGTGCTCGTCCTGGGGGCGCTCGCCGAGGGCGAGGGCGGCGCCCGCTTCGGCGCACTGCGCCGCCGCGTGGAGGGCGTCAGCGAGAAGATGCTCTCCCAGACGCTCCAGACGCTGGAGCGCGACGGCTTCGTCGAGCGCCGGGTGCTCCGCCCGATCCCGCCGCACGTCGAGTACTCGCTGACCCCGCTCGGCCGGGACACCGCGCGCCACCTGCTGGGCCTGGTGGAGTTCCTGGAGGGCCGGATGGACGAGGTCGTCGCGGCCCGCACCGCCCACGACCGCGCCCGCGGCGGGGACGGCACGGCCTGAGAGCCGGGCGGCCCCGGACCGGACGCCCCGCATTCCCTCCGGCACCGCCTTTGGCCCATGGGGGATGGAAACGCCGTGTGGAGGAACCCGGTCTCCTCCTGTTCGAGGTCTTCACCGGCCCTGCGCGCCGGTGCGGTCCGGCCTGGAGCGCGCTTTGCGGCGTGAACGGGCCCGCCGGCGCCCGGTGCCGAGGCCCCGCCCGGAGGGGACCCCGGCGGCCGGCACGCGCCCGGGGCGGCGGCCCGCCCGTCCGGCGCCTTCCTTGCGGCGGGACCCGCCGCCCCGGGCGGGAGGCCTCCGGGGCCGGCTCCGTCCGCCGGGCCCGGAGGGCGCGGGATCAGAGGCGGGCCGGGACCACCGTGCCGGTGACCTCGCCGAAGCCGATCACGGTGCCGTCCGCTCCGGGCGCGGTCGCGGTGATGGCGACGGTGTCGCCGTCCTCCAGGAAGGAGCGCTCCGCGCCGCCGGGCAGCCGGACCGGCTCCTTGCCGCCCCAGGACAGCTCCAGCAGCGACCCGAACTCCCCCCGCCCGGTGCCGCTGACCGTGCCCGAGGCGTAGAAGTCGCCGGTGCGCACCGAGGCGCCGTTGACCGTCATGTGCGCCAGCTGCTGGGCCGGGGTCCAGTACATCGTGGAGAACGGCGGGCGGGACAGCAGGTGGCCGTTGAGCCGGACCTCCAGCGAGATGTCCAGGCCCCACGGCTCGCCCTCGGCGTCGCGCAGGTACTCCAGCGGTTCCGGGTCGCGCACCGGGGGCGCGGTCCGCGCGGCGTCCAGCGCCTGCAGCGGCACCACCCACGGCGACACCGAGGTGGCGAAGGACTTGCCGAGGAACGGGCCGAGCGGCACGTACTCCCAGGCCTGCAGGTCCCGCGCGGACCAGTCGTTGACCAGGAACACCCCGAAGACGTGGTCGGCGAAGGAGGCGACGGGCACCCGTTCGCCGTGCGCGCTGGGGGCGCCCACCACGAACCCGACCTCGGCCTCGATGTCCAGCCGCGCGGAGGGGCCGAAGAGCGGTGCCGCGTCGGCGGGGGTCTTGCGCTGGCCGACCGGGCGCACGACGGGGGTGCCCGAGGGCACCACCGTGCCGGCCCGCCCGTGGTAGCCGATCGGCAGGTGCTTCCAGTTGGGGGTGAGCGGCTGCTGGTCGGGGCGGAAGATCCGGCCGACGTTGGTCGCGTGCTGCTCGGAGGAGTAGAAGTCGACGTAGTCGCCGACGGTGAACGGCAGGTGCAGCTGCACCCCGGCCCGCTCGTGCAGGTGCGGGCGGAGGTCGCCCTCGCGCACGGGGTCGGCCAGCCAGCTCCGGACGGCGGCGCGCACCTGCTCCCAGACCGGCCGGCCGGACGCCAGCAGCGGGTCCAGCGACGCCCCGGACACCGCGCCGGCGAACGGCGCACCGATCGCGCGGGCGGCGGCGCCCAGGTCGAGGACGTGGTCGCCGATGGCCACTCCGACCCGCCGCTCGGGCCGGTCGGGGGTGCTGAACACCCCGTAGGGCAGGCAGGACGGGCCGAAGTGGGCGTCCGGTGCGATGTCGAGCCAGGTGTCGGGCACGTGGTTGTCCTTCGGGTCGTGGAGCGTACGGGGTCGTCGGGGCGGGGCGCCGTCACCGCCGGGGTTCCCGGGGCGGCCGGCCGGTAACCGCGGGCCCGCCCGCTCCGGCCCGCCCCGGAGGGGAGTCGGGGCCGGCGGTGGAGCGGGCGGGGGCTCGGGTTCTCGGGCCGGCCGGTCAGGGCGGCGGGACCGGGGCGGGGCCGGGCAGCAGGCCGAGGGCGGCCAGGTCGGCGAGGGGTTCGGTGACGCTGCAGGTGCCGAACCCGGTGAACGCGGTGCGCACGGCCGCGGCCCGGGCCTCCTCCGCGCGGGCCGCGGCGGCCAGGACCGCGCCGTCCCGCTCGGCGAGCACCCCGGCCAGCTCGGGTGCGCCGGCGCCGCGCAGCGCGGCGCCGGTGGCGGCCAGCACGTTGAGGAAGCCGTGGTGCTCGAACCCGGTCGCCGGGTCGGTGTGCCGGACCGCGTTGTGCAGCCCGGCGGTGCACTTGAACGGTGTGCCCGCGGCGACGGCCGCGTGCACCGCGGCGGCCAGTTCCGCCTCGTCCGGGAAGGCGCCGGCGGTGGTGCCGCCGGTGCGGAACTTGGCCCGCCGTCCCTGCTCGGCGACGGCCTCCAGCAGGGGGCGCGGGTCGGTGCCGCGGGGGATCTCGACGTAGCCGGCGGCCCCCGCGGGCAGCGCCGCGGCCAGCGCCGCCGCGGCCCGGCGCACCGCCGCCCGCGGGTCGGCGCCGGGCCCGGCCGCCAGTTCGACCGCGGCGACCCGGGCGCCGGCGATCCGGCCGGCCCGCTCCAGCGCCGCTTCCAGCTCCTCGGGGCCGCCGGGCACGGTGACGCCCAGCTCCAGCGGGGCGCCGGCGTCCCCCTCGGCGGCCAGCACCTCCTCCAGCTCGTCCAGCCGGGAGGCGGCGACGACGAAGGCGCCGAGGTGGCCGGCGTGCGGCCCGGCCCGGTGCGCGCGGTGCTCGGGGACCGCGCGCGCCATCGGCGCCTCGCCCGGCGGGAACAGGGCGGCGTCGTCCAGCAGGCCGGCGAAGAGCGCGGGCGTGCTCATCGGCCGGGCCCCCTGCCCGCCCAGGTCCAAGCGTAGCCGGGGTCCTCCGAGGCGGTGCCGCCCTCGCCGAGTTCCAGCGGGCGGAAGGTGTCCACCATGACGGCCAGCTCGTCGAAGGCCTGCACGCCGACGCTGCGCTCGTAGGCGCCGGGCTGCGGGCCGTGCGAGTGGCCGCCGGGGTGCAGCGAGATGGAGCCCTGCCCGATGCCCGAGCCCTTGCGCGCCTCGTAGTCGCCCCCGCAGTAGAACATCACCTCGTCGGAGTCGACGTTGGAGTGGTAGTAGGGCACCGGGATGGACAGCGGGTGGTAGTCCACCTTGCGCGGCACGAAGTTGCACACCACGAAGTTGTGCCCCTCGAAGACCTGGTGCACCGGCGGCGGCTGGTGCACCCGGCCGGTGATCGGCTGGAAGTCGGCGATGTTGAAGGCGTAGGGGTACAGGCAGCCGTCCCAGCCCACCACGTCGAAGGGGTGCCGCGGGTAGGTGTAGCGGGTCCCGGAGATCCCGCCGGGGCCGTCGCCGCGGTGCTTGATCAGCACGTCGACGTCGGTGCCCTCCAGCAGCAGCGGCTCGGCGGGGCCGCGCAGGTCCCGCTCGCAGTAGGGCGCGTGCTCCAGGAGCTGGCCGTAGCGGGACAGGTAGCGCCTGGGCGGCGCGATGTGGCTGTTGGCCTCGATGGCGTAGGCGCGCAGCGGCTCGTCGCCCTCGGGGATCCAGCGGTGCGTGGTGGCGCGGGGCAGGATCACGTAGTCGCCCTCGCCGGCCTCCAGCTCGCCGAAGACCGTCTGCACCCGGCCGCGGCCGGACTCGATGTAGACGCACTCGTCGCCGATGGAGTTGCGGTACAGCTCGGAGGCGGCGCCCGCGGCGACGTAGGAGATCCGCACGTCGTCGTTGCCGAGCACCAGGCGGCGCCCGGTGACGGCGTCGGTGTCCTTCCACTCGTCGCCGAACAGGGTGTGCAGCTTGAGGTGGCGCGGCGCGAGCGGGGCGTTGCGGGTGCGCCGCTGGTCGGGCACCTCCCACTCCCGGGCGTCCACGATCGCCGAGGGGATGTTGCGGTGGTACAGCAGCGAGGAGTCGGAGGAGAAGCCCTCCTCCCCCATCAGCTCCTCGTAGTACAGCCCGCCGTCGGGGTTGGGGTGCTGGGTGTGCCGCGTGCGCGGCACCTCACCCAGTCGCCGGTAGTACGCCATCGGTGTTCTCCTCTCGGGGGGTGCTCTGCCGGGGCACGCCGGGTGCCCGCTGCGCGCCGAGCGCGGTGCGGACCGCGGCGGCCACGGCGGCGGGGTCGGCCGCATCGACGACGGCGGCGATGTGCGCGTCCGGGCGGAGCAGCCAGGCCTCGCCCGGTTCGGGGGCCAGGGCCCGGGCCAGTGCGCCGGTGGTGTCGGCGGCGCCGATCCCGAGCGCGGCCACCGGCGCCCGGGTGGCCGCCGCCGCGGCGGCGCGCACCGCCCCGGGGGCGCCGGGTTCGGCGACGAGGAGGGTCAGCCCGGCGCGGGCCAGGGTGCGCAGCCGGACCGCCTCCGGCCGGCCCGGGACGCGCACCGGCGCGTCGGGCACCAGCACGCCGGGGCAGGGGTCGGGCGCCTCGCCGCGCGGCGGCCGGCCCCCGGACACCCGGCGCGGGTGGGCGGTGGTCAGCGGGGAGTCGGTGTACCAGAACGGTTCGGCGAGCCGGCCGGAGTCCACCTGCGGGTAGGCCGCCGGGTCGTGCAGTGCGCGCTCCAGCACCGCGGCGCGGTGCTCGGACTCCTGCGGCCCGGGCGGCACCAGGAACCGCATGGTGGCGGAGGTGACCTCGGCGTTCTCCCGGGCGGCGGCGGCGCGTTCGGTGTGGTAGCTCTCCAGCAGGGCCTCCTCGGGGCCCCAGCCGGCGGCGGCGAAGGCGATCTTCCAGGCCGCGTTCTCGGCGTCCTGCACCCCGGAGTTGAGGCCGCGCGCGCCGAACGGGGCGACCAGGTGGGCGCAGTCCCCGGCGAGCAGCACCCGGCCGACCCGCATCCGGTCGGCGACCCGGGTGTGGAACCGGTAGACCGAGCGCCACACCACCTCGTAGGGGCGGTCGCCGATGATCTGCCGGATCCGGCGGTCCAGGCCGCCGCCGGCCTCCTCGGCGTCCAGGTCGAAGTCGGGCGGGACCTGCCAGTCGATGCGGAACACCGAGTCGGGGCAGGGGTGGATGAGCACCTGCCGGCCGGGGTTCCACACCGGGTCGAAGTAGAACCGCCGCTCGCGCTCCCAGCCGGGCAGCTCGGCGCGGATGTCGCAGATCAGGAAGCGGTCGTCGTAGCTGCTGCCGTGCAGGCCCACGCCGAGCGCGTCGCGCACCGCGGTGCCGCGGGCGCCCAGGCAGGCCAGCGCGTAGCCGCCGCGCAGCCGGACCTCGCCGCGGGGCGTCTCGCAGACCGCGGTGACCCCGCCGGGGTCCTGCTCGATGCCGGTGAGGCGGTGGTTCCACCGGACGCCGATGCCCTCCTCGGCCAGCCGGGCGTCCAGGATCTCCTCGGTGCGGGCCTGGGAGAGGTTGACGAACGGCGGCAGCGGGCTGGCGCCGCGGTCGTGCAGCCGGGTCGCGAACAGCTCCCGGTCGCGGTAGAAGGTGCGGGCGGTGTCCCAGGTCAGGCCCTCCTCGGCGACGGCGCCGGCGCCGACGGTGTGCCACACGTCCAGCACGTCGCGCTGCTGGACGATGGCCTTGGAGCCGACCGGGTCGCGCTCGGGGGCGCCGTCCAGGACGATCGGCTCCAGGCCCCAGCGGGCCAGCAGCAGCGCCGCGGTCTGGCCGACCGGGCCGGCTCCCAGGACGAGGACGGGCGTGCGCATGCCCGGGGGGTGCGGTGGGTTCGGCATGTCACTCCTAGCCTTCCTCGGGGTCAGCCCTGGAGCCGGTCCCAGACCTCGCGGTCGCGTTCTGCGGTCCAGATGACCGGCCGCTCGATGCCGGAGAGCTCGTCCCAGAGCCGGGACACGTCGAAGGGCAGGCAGTGCTCGAAGATCGGCCAGTGCCCGTAGTCGGGGGCCAGCGCGGCGTGCGTCGCCTCGAAGGCCTCCTTGAGGGTGCCGCCGCGCTCGTGCACCTTGCCGACCTGCTCCAGCATCACCCGCAGGAAGCCGCGGGTCTGCTCGATGGCGGCGTCCACCGCGGCGCGCCCGCGGGTGACCGCGCCGCGGCCGCCGATGAGGGTCTCGGCCTCCAGTGCGGCGACCCGGTCCAGGGTGGCCCCGGCCCAGTCGCGGTGGAAGGCGTCGCCGGTGTAGAGCGCGGCCTCGGCCTCGACCAGGTCGCCGGCGAACAGGATGCGCTGCTTCGGCAGCCAGGCGACGATGTCGCCCTCGGTGTGGCCGCGGCCGCAGTACTGCAGCACCAGGTCGCCGCGGTCGCCGCCGAGGTCGATGGTCATCCGGTCGGCGAAGGTGACGGTGGGCCAGGTCAGGCCGGGGACCGAGGCGGCGTCCTTGGCCAGCCGCGGCATCCGGCCGAACTCGCTGGCCCAGTCCTGCTCGCCGCGCTCGGCGATGAGCCCGTAGGTCTTCTCGTGCGCGACGATCGACTCTGCGCCGAACGCGCTGGCGCCGAGCACCCGGACCGCGTGGTAGTGCGAGAGCACCAGGAACCGGACCGGCTTGTCGGTGTGCTCGCGCAGCCTGGCGAGCCACTCCTTGGCGGCGGTGGGGGTGGCCAGCGCCTCGAAGCAGACGAGGAAGTCCTCGCCCTCGACGGCGCCGATGTTGGGGTCGCCCTCCGCGGTGAGGGCGTACACCCCGTCCGCCAGGATCTCCAGTGTCTGCTCCTTCTCGGCGAGGTCGGCCGAGGAGGCGAAGGGCTTGGCCATGGTGGGGACTCCTCCGTTCCGCCCGCGCCGCTTCGCCGGGCGCGGATCCGGTCGCCGGCGTGATCCGGACCACGCCTTCGCCCTCACGGTGTCACCGGTCACACCTATAGGTAAAGCACAAGAAACCTCGGTTCTTCATTTGCGGAACTTATGTACGGGTGCGGGGCGGCCTCCCGGCGCCGCTCC
>Ga0079224_100010502_pt1 | contig 12703 bp, 10 predicted proteins | sample Stecom2015_FD_80414 | JGI IMG/M metagenome (GOLD analysis project Ga0079224, IMG submission 80414) | Agricultural soil microbial communities from Utah to study Nitrogen management - Steer compost 2015 | ecosystem: Environmental > Terrestrial > Soil > Agricultural land | place: USA: Utah...
CCTTCTTCAAGAATATGAATGTTCCCCAAACGAAGGAGATTTCAGTGGATGCAGTCTCACGCCCTACCGCGCAATACATTGATCTCACCTGGGGTATGGGACGCGACGACCGGCATCCAACAAATAGTATGAGCCAGCAAGCAGCCCTGATGTATTGTAAATGGCTCTATGAGACAACCGGAGTTTTCTATCGCCTCCCGACAGAAGCCGAATGGGAATATGCATGCCGTGCCGGAAGCACGAGTGCGCCATTCAGCAACGACCCTGAGAAACTGAAAGAATATGGATTCTTTAAGGAGAACAGCAACGGTAAGTATCAGAAGACCGGATCACTAAAGCCCAATGCGTGGGGTCTATATGACATGCTTGGAAACCTCAGCGAATGGACGCTGGATCAGTACACTCCCGACGCCTACGCCAAACTGCAGTCCGGAGTCCGAGATCCTCTGGCTCCACCGGCTTCGAAATACCCCAAAGTAGTGAGAGGAGGTTCCTATATGGATGATGCTTCCGAATTGCGTTGTGCTAACCGGATTGCGTCAAGCTCATCCTGGAACAAGCGTGATCCGCAGATTCCTAAAAGCAAATGGTGGTTGACCGACGGCATGTTTGTTGGATTTCGTGTAGTAAGACCTGAACCTGCTCCGCCAAAATCGGAGATTGAAAAATTCTTTGAAACCTATCTCAAATAAAACTACCTATCCGAAACTTATCTCCTTATGGAAAAAGAAAATCAAAACCGCTCACGCCGGGACTTTATGAAGCAAAGTACCCTGCTCGCCGGCGGCATCATGGCTATGCCATTTGTCTCGAACGCCGGCTACTTCAATTCGGTGGATGACACGATCAAGGTTGCTGTGATTGGTTGTGGCGGCCGGGGTACTGGCGCCGCCTGGCAAGCCTTATCGACCAAGTACAATGTCAAGCTGGTTGCCATGGCCGATGCATTTCGCGACCGGCTGGATTCATCGTACGCAGCCCTGACCAAAGACGAGGAGGGCGACGTGAAATCAAAGGTCGCCGTAACAGAAGAAACGAAGTTCGTCGGATTCGACGCCTATAAAAAAGCGATTCCCCTCGCCGACGTCATTATTCTTACAACGCCTCCGGGATTTCGCCCCATTCACTTCGAAGAAGCGGTTCGGCAAGGCAAGCATGTTTTTATGGAGAAACCTGTCGCCACCGACCCCGCCGGCGTTAAGAAGGTACTCGAGGTGGCTGACATCGCCCGCAAGAAAAAACTCAATGTGGTGGTAGGACTGCAGCGTCACTATCAGACGTCTTACCGCGAACTCTATAAGCGCGTCAAGGACGGAATGATTGGCGATATCACTTCAGCCCAGGTATACTGGAACAGCGACGGCGTATGGGTGAATCCACGGAAGCCGGGCCAGACGGAAATGGAATATCAGATGCGCAACTGGTATTACTTCAACTGGCTCTGCGGGGATCATATCTGCGAGCAGCATATTCACAACATGGACGTCATGCACTGGTTCAAAGGCGCCTATCCCGTGAAAGCACAGGGAATGGGTGGACGCCAGATGAGGACTGGTCGCGAATACGGCGAAATCTTCGACCACCACTTTGTCGAATACACGTTCGCTGACGGTTCCGTGATGAACAGCCAGTGTCGGCACATCAAGGGCACCTATTCAGTCGTTGACGAGACGATCGTCGGGACCAAAGGGGTCGTCAGGTGCGGCCCGGCCGAAATTATCTCAAAAGGCAAGACGCTGTACAAATTCGACAAGGCGACTGACAACAATCCTTACCAGGCCGAACACGACGAACTGTTTGAAGCTATCTCGAAAGGTCAGTACAAGTTTGACGACACGGAAAACGGCGCCAAGTCGACGCTGGTAGCGATCATGGGGCGCATGGCCACATATTCGGGACAAATCATCGACTTCGACACAACGCTCAATTCAGGCATCAGCCTGCAGCCTGAGCGTTATGCCTTCGATGCAAATCCGCCTGTTCTGCCGGATGAGAACGGGTTCTATCCCATCGCTCAGCCGGGTGTAACCCGATACTTCTCCTGATGTAAGACAAAGTGCCGGAATTCCTCCGGCACTTTTTCGTTTTCCGGACCTGCGTTAGTAGCTTGCATCTTCAACACTGGTTGACGCATGCAATCCACTTTTTTCTGGAGGAATTGGCCATCACAGCATCGTAGCCTGTGGTTTATATTCTCCGGCCTCTTCGTTATCTCGCTTGTTCTTCTGGCGTATACGGCCTATCTGGGACCCTCCGGGGTCATCAATTGGGAAACCGTCCAGGACCAAAAGGTCGTGGAAACGATGGTCCACACATTCCGATTGGGACCTTTTCAGCTGCAAATTCCCGGAGAGAGTTACGTGATATTCGAATACTTAGAAGGGAGTCACGTCTTTCACAACCAATTCATCTCCCTGGCCTTTCTTACCGTGCTCGCCCTCGGTGCATTAGTGATCATCACCGTCATCTCGACGTTGCCACGCTTCTGGTATTACCTGGGTATAGCACTGTTTATTTTCTTCCTCCTGGCGCTTCGCGTTGAAGTACTTGTCCTCTTTGGCATACGTGGCTACGCGATTCCTATCATTTTCGCCCTCGGCTTCGTTATCCTGAGTTTCTATTTCAAGAGCTTCCGACCCTATGCCACTTTCCGCGGGCGACTGACAGCATTTTCAGGTCTTGCCATTGCATGGGCTATCATCATATTCGGATTTTCAGAAATCCCCCATCCTTTCCTCCATCTCGTCGCGAATGCCTATCTACCGGCACTCATCCTGACGGCGTTGTTTATTCTCATGGTAGCGCATGAAATACTCGCATCGTTCGTCTATATCGCCGGACAAGGAACTTCGAAGGGTTTGCGCCATTTCCTGCTGATCAGCACCATTTATATGGTAAATATCCTGATCACTTGTCTGCACGAGATGAACGTCATCCAGTGGAACTTCATCTATATCAACCTTTACCTCCTCTTTGCCATTTCAGCTATTCTCGGAGTCTGGGGTTTTCGGGTCCGCGAACCACTATACGAATCAATCGTCTCGTTCCGTCCCGGAGGTGCGCTCTTCTACCTCGTACTCGGCTCGATAAGCGTCATGACGATCGCCCAATTTCTCGGAAACAACAATGACGCCGCCCTGAAGATCGTCCGTGATGTAATCATTTTCAGTCACGCGGGCTATGGCATCATCTTCCTTACCTACATCTTCTCGAATTTCCTGGCCATGATGGATGAGAGTCTTCCGGTTTACAGACTTCTGTACAAGCCTAACCGGATGCCTTACTTCACGTTCCAGTTTGCCGGCCTGGTCGCTACGCTTGCTTTTGTTTTCTACTCGGGGTGGAGAAACTATGTCTACCACGGACTCGCGGGCTTTTACACCTATGTCGCTGATCTCTATGTGCTACAGGGGCGGATGGACCTGGCAGAAGACTTCTTTGATGAAAGTCGCAAGTTGGCGTTTCGAAGTCATCGGGCAAACTATGCGCTGGGAAGTATGAAGACTTCGCGATTCGACTTCGATCGAGCGCACTACCACTATGATCTTGCCAATGCCGGCACTCCGTCAATCTATTCGCTGACGAATAAGAGCAACCTCTATTTCTGGGAAAAAGAATACTATCACGCTATTGGTTCGCTACGCAGTCAACTCAACATAATGCCGGGATCGGGCGTTCTGGAGAACAACCTCGCCTATGCCTACTCCAAAGTCAAGGCGCTGGATTCCGCCGCATGGTTCATTGGACAAGCGCGTGAACATCGGCTGACGAAGGCCTCAGCCGAAGGAAACTTCCTCGCACTGGCAGCTATGGAAAGCATTCCTGTCCAAACCGACTCCCTTTTAGAGATGTTTGATACATCAGGCCCGACAGTGGCTGCAAACGCCCTGGCTTTGAGTACACTCCTGGAACAGGACGTGAACCTGGGAGTCGATCCACTCGCCGATACAATTCTGAATTTGTATTCAGCAACGCTACTCAACAACTACATCATTCGGCATGCCGAAACGGTCGACACTGCATTTGTAAGTAAGGCGTATGCAATCGCAGCCGACTCAATGAACCAATATTACAGTGAAGCGCTGAAGGCATCGCTGGCACATGCCTACTATCTGCAGGGCAACGTAACCCGAGCTCTGGAAATTCTCGCCGAGCTTGCCTACACCAGCTACGACTACGGAGGCAAGTATAACTATATAATGGGATTGTTTGCGCTTCACCAGGGCAATCCGGAAGTCGCCTCCAGTTTCTTTACTCATGCGGAGACTGCCCATTACAAAGATTCTCGTTTTTACAATGCCATTGCGCTTACCGAGGCCGGCAACACAAACGCTGCACTGGCAGCGTGGGATTCGGTAGCTCGGAGCGGAGACGCCAGCCAGCAGGAAATTGCCCGACGTATCCGTGCTATTCTGACACTACCTGCCCACGAAGTGCCGCGGCTCTCCGACATGGAGAAATACCAGTTTTGCCGTTACCGAATCAATGTCGCCGACACAACCTTCTTCAATCGTCTGTCGAATGAATTCTACGGCGCCGAGTACAAAGCTCAGGCACTCCTCGATATGAGCATGAAACAGTTTCGGGCTGGAAACCTGGCTACCGCCATCCACTATCTCAACAGGATAAGCGGCCTCGAATTACGTGATAGAAGGTTGTTCGAAGATGTCCGCCACGCCGAGCTGCTTATACTGGCCTGGAAGCGCGACGTCAGACTTCTCGCCAGCCAAATAAATCAGGGGATTGAGTTTGGCCCCGATCGCTATCTCGAAAAATGTCTCTACACAGCCCTTTTGCACGAAGCAAATGGCGAATTCGACGAGGCGAGAGAGCTCTATAAAATAGTCGGACGCTGGAACCCGTACTTTGAGGAGGGGATTATCGCTGCAGCTAATTTCTTCAGGCAACAAGCTCCTGAGTCGCTCCAGGCTTATAACCTGCTGGCCGAAGCACTCCATGTTAACTACAACGGCTTTCGCCTGTTAGAAGCCTATGAACAGGAAGCGACCAGACTCGGCTTCGATGCATATGCAGACAGCGCGCGCCAGCGCCTCGAAGAGCTGCGCGGCAAGAGGTAGTCGAGAATTCGTCTACTTCTTTTTTGCCACAGATTTCTTCTTCACACCCGTCTTCTTTGTTGAAGCCGTCTTCTTTTTCGTTGAGGCCTTCTTTGCGCTGGCCTTTTTTCCGGTGGTTTTCTTCGTAGCTGCCTTCTTCGACGACTTTTTTTTCGCTGACGCTTTGGCCTTGGCCTTCTCGCGTTCTTCCTTTGCCCACAGCTTCAAGTTCTCGCGAATTGTTTTCCAGTAATCGCTTCCGTAGTCTACCAGTATTTCGGAGCCCGCAGGTATGTCACGCTTGGCCTCGATGTAGGCGCGCTTGCCCTCGGTTACATAGTCGCAGTTATTCGTCAGGCCTTTGACCCTTACCAGGCCACGTGCGTCGTTCGCATAGCGGGCAAGAGCAGACTTCACAGGCAATGCGTCAATAACATGATTCCGGTTTACGAAGAAGATGTATCCGTTTCGGCCATCTTCGTCTTTTACATCCTTCCACGTCGACACTCGTCCTTTGTACTCGACGATGCGTGTCCCCTTCGGAATGAATACTTTTGTGAAAAGACCTTTCCCTGCGTTGGGAATTCCTGACTTCTTCACGACCAAATGCTTCTCCAACAGTGCCATTGCTGTGTGTCTAAATAAATAATTATGCCTTCAATTAAGGGCGTGAATATAACACAAATAATCACATCATCAGTTTCCACGCAGATCCAGATTGTGGAACAAGAATAGTCGAACAGCATGGGTATTCACATACTGATTGCCTGCCGGCAACTGCTGGAAGACGTAAAGATATCCGAGGTGAGCGTTGATGTTTGAAGTTACCTGATATCCTATACCCGCAAACAATCGATTCTGATCAAAGTAGTTGTTCACAATCTCCTTGCCCGCGTTAATGTGAATTTCATCGTTGAGAAACAGGAACGGTGTCCCCGAAACGATTTCGGAGCCCTTCAGGGGAATACTTAGACCGAAATTATAGCGAAATCGCCAGCTAAACCGGTAATCATCGATAAGTCGATCCCCCTTTGTTCGTCGCAGGAAGCGCTGCTCGACCCGAAGGTACTGCACCAGACTTGTCCGCGGGTTACGATCAAACCACTGAACCTGTTGCCAGGTACGGTGTTCAGGAATGTCGGGCGCAGGATCGTGAAGCGCAAAATGTGTGATTCGTCCGTAGCCAGCGGTCAGCCGCATATGATCAAACACGTAATACGTATATCCCACCCTCGCTATATCCGACGACGCTCGCTCCATAAATTCATTCGTCCGGAACTGAAGATCGACCCATATCCCCGATCGATCGCTCAGCCTCGTTTGATTAAAGTATCCGAGCCACACCTGATCGCGGGTTTCAGATTGTTTCTGAGCGAAGACTTCACAACAGGACAGCAGAAGGGCAGCAACGGTCATGAGCCTCCCCCATAGAGCACGCCCCGGCCTTAGGGAAGGAAGACGAACCATAAAGTGGGTGGACAATTCTCGCACTGACGTTCGATCTACGCAAAGAGAAGCCATGCAACAACGAGCGTAATCACGATGTTGGCACTTTGTGCCAGCACAAAGGCGTAGAGAGGACGCTTGTTATCGCGATTGAACAGCTCAGAGAAGCGCGTTTCGAGACCAATGCTCGTAAAGGCCAGTACGAACCACAACGACTGAACACTGCGAAGTCCTCCCTGCGTAAGCGCGACGGTCTCACCACTGAGAACGAATGAAAAAAGCAGGGACGCAGCAACAAAGCCCAGCACGAACTTCGGAAATCTCTCCCACAACAACCGGATAGAAGGCTTTCCGGTAATCACACCGTCGGGATTCTTCTGCGTATAGGCCCAGTATATGCTGATGGCAAACGCGGCAAGGCCCAGCAAGACGTTCTGTGAAAACTTGACGATAGTACTGATCTTCACAGCCTCATCACCCACAAGGGTACCAGCTGCAACCACGGCGCCGGTGGTATCAATCGTACCCCCGATCCATGCACCGGTGACCGCCTGCGATAAGCCCATCGCGTTGGCGAGATAGGGCAAAGCGATCATCATGGGAATAGCCGTAACGAGCACAAGTGAAATCACGTACGACAGCTTCTTGGGGTCCCCTTTTATCGCACCCGCCGTAGCGATCGCAGCTGATACTCCACAAATAGAAACAGCACTTGAAATCATCATACGGAGATCTTCGTCCAAACCGAAGCGCTTGCAAATCCAGAATGCGATGTACCAGACAGAAAACACTACGACGAGCGCCTGAACAAGTCCGAGCGTCCCCGCCTGAAGTATCTCCGAGAAAATGATGCGGGTACCTAGAAGAACAAGACCAATCTTGACAAACATTTCCGCGTTAAGTACCGACCGGAACCATTCAGGGAGACGAAAGACATTGCCGATGAGAAGTCCGATAGACAGACTGAAGATCACCGCTTCGAGATTAAGAGATCTAATTGCAGCATTCCCCTCCAACAGCAGCGCCAGGACACTGATAACGTATAGCACCGGAAATACTTTTACAGACGCCATCAACGGCTTGTTGGTAAAACGTGAGGCGATGACAGCAAAGGCAAACACCAACGCAAACTGAGCCCCCATTCGTCCGAGATTGTCAGAGGCAAATACGGTGGCTCCAAGATCCTGGAAACCGCTCCATTTATACTGCGGCGCGGGAATAATTACACCCGCTACGAAAAGAAAGATGATAGCAAAGCCTAGCAGGACAACAGCCCAATCTTCTTCTATCGAAAACTTTTTCTTTGATTGGACATCCTCGAGAGTCTCCGTTGTCTCAGCCATAGTAGTTCATTTTTGATCCTGGCAAATTAGAACTATTTGGAAATTCTCAAACGAAAAATATCACGAAGGGCAGCATCAGCGGCGTGCATACCACACATACCGTGAACACCACCTCCCGGTGGTGTGGAGGAAGAACAGAGATAAAACCCTTTCCGTGAAGTACGATAAGGAGATAGTTGCATGACTGGACGGGCAAAGAGTTGCGTGATATCAGCGGCCCCGCCATTGATATCGCCACCAACGTAGTTGGCGTTATAGGCCTGCATCTGGAAAGTGTTCATCGTATGGCGTGCAATGACGTGTTTCCGAAATCCCGGAGCAAAGCGCTCGACCTGTGCTTCAATCGCATCGGTCATATCTGCGGTGGAACCATGGGGTACATGGCAGTAAGCCCACGCGGTATGCATACCTTCAGGCGCCCGTCGCGGGTCGAACCGGCTCGGCTGGGCAAATAAAACAAAGGGCCTTGAGGGATGCTTCCCCTTCGATACGTCGTCTTCACCCTTTACGATCTCTTCAAAAGATCCTCCAAGATGAATCGTACCCGCTAACTGGCAATCCTCCGAGATAAAAGGGACAGGAGCATCGAGAGCCCAGTCGATCTTGAAGACTCCCATACCGTACCGGTAGCGTCTTATACGCCACTTGTAAAAGTCACTCAACTCATCACCGGCAATGGACACCAACTGCCTGGGAGTGAGATCGAATAACACCGCCCTCGCCGACGGAATATCCTTCAACGATCGAACCTCTGTATCCGTGACAATGCTCCCTCCGTTGGCTGTAAAGAGTTGGACCAGGGCGTCCGCGATCCTCTGCGCACCCCCACGCGGGAACGGCCATCCAACCGCGTGCCCCAGAGACAGCAATACAAGACCGAAAGATGAGGTGGCCGTATAGGACAAAGGGAGTATTGAGTGCGCGGCCATCCCCGCCCATAGCGCACGGGTTTGAGGTCGATGAAACCGCTTTGCCAGAGACGTCGCAGACCTCATCGCCCTAAGGCCAAACCTCGCGAACAGAGCGGGATGCCTGGGCCATCGCAGAGGCCCAAGAAGGTCCCGGGCAAGGGCCGACCACTCCTCGACGAAAGGCCGGAGGAGCTGCTGATATTGATCACTGTCCTCTTGCAACGACCTTGCTGTTGTTTCGAGATCACGGTACAGGGCAACGGAATCACCATCGTCTAACGGATGCGCCGCTGCCACCGGAGCATGAACAAACTCAAGACCGAAGCGGTCAAGGGCGAGCGAATTCAACCAGGGGGATGCCACAGTAAGGGGATGGACAGCCGAGCAGATATCATGCACGAACCCGGGAAGAGTAAGTTCGGCCGACCGCGCTCCTCCACCCGGAATGTGAGATGCTTCCAGTAATAAAACCGACAGGCCCGCCTGCTGTAACCGGATAGCCGCGCTTAGACCGTTCGGCCCGGCACCTACAACGACCGCATCGTATTTCTCTCGCGACATAGCCCGGTATTAATTCCAGCGCACTCTTATAAACTTATCATTTTTCTTAAAATGCGCCGGTATAGCCGAGAGGATAGACTCCCGCAGCTTCACAATCAGCATCTCCTTCACAAAGCCATAGTGAACAGCAAGACTGACTTCCCGGACCGGCTCAGGGGCGGCAAAATGCTTGACCTGCTTGCTACGGGTGTCAACGGCTAGTTCCGGTATCAACGTATAGCCATAGTTTTTGTCAACCATTGCCTTAAGTGTCTCAAACGACCCGGTCTGGTAATTAAGTTGCTTATGCGTTCGCTGTCCTTTGGCAGAACACAGATTCATAACCTGCCCACGAAAACAGTGTCCTTCCTGAAGCAACAGGAGATCCTCCGTCGAAAGCGCTTTAAGGCTTACCCGATCGTCGTGGTAGTACTTTAATTGCCGGCTCGTATAAAGGAGAATCGGCTCGTAAAATACCGGGATCTCCCTGATCTCCTTATCGTCGAGTGGTGTGACCAGGATGCCGATGTCGAGCCGCCCCGACTTGAGGCTTTTTACAATTTCCTCCGTTGGCATTTCCATTATGGTAAACGAAGTGCCGGGGTGCGCTGCAAGAAAGTCATTCAGAAAACGCGGCAAGAGATAGGGCGCCAACGTGGGAATGACACCGACGCGAAATTCTCCTTCGATACTATCTTTCTCACTTCGCACAAACTCCCTCAAATTCTTTACCTCCTGAAGAATCTGGCGGGCACGGCTGATGACAACTTCACCGGCAGCAGACGGTTTCAACGGCTGACCCTTCTCAAAAATGCGCACGCCCAACTCCTCTTCGAGTTTCTTAACCATCATACTCAGCGTGGGTTGCGAGACATGACAATGCGCCGCCGCACGGGCGTGATTCCGATGCAGATCAAGCGCTACAATGTATTCCAGTTGATGCAGATTCATTCGATTGCGGGAGGAGTAGAAAACGTTGTAATAGACAAAGTTAATAACTATATAGTCAATATTGATATTGTTTATATAACAAATTTTTATAATTTTGTGCCACATTCAAAAAACATAAAATACTAAGTCGTACTATGAGTAAAGGTATCTTATCAATCGGGCAGGCGTTTCCTGCGTTCAAAAAAACCGCCGTTGTTTCAGTAGAGAAGGGCAAGGAATTCTTCGACATCTCGTCAGAGGATCTGGTCAACGACGAAGGCCGTTGGACTGTCATGTTCTGGTGGCCGAAGGATTTCACTTTCGTATGCCCGACTGAAATTGCTGAATTCAACAAAGCATTTGGTGAGTTTCGTGACCGTGACACCAACCTTATCGGCGCCTCTACCGACTCAGAATTTGTGCACCTGGCGTGGAGAAAGAATCACGAAGACCTGAAGGACCTTAAGTTCCCTATGCTTGCCGATACCTCTAAATCGCTCGCCGAAGAACTTGGTATCCTGGAGGCCAACGAGAAAGTAGCTTATCGCGCGACCTTCATTATTGACCCTCAGGGAATTGTTCGCTGGGTAAGCGTATACGACCTGAACGTAGGCCGGAACGTAAAAGAAGTACTCCGCGTCCTTGATGCTCTCCAAACCGACGAACTGTGTCCGTGCAACTGGGAAAAAGGCAAGGAAACAATTAAGGCTTAACTATAATTATGCAAGACGTATTGAACTATTCAGAAACCACACAAGAGTTTCTGGAACTTTTGAAGGCTGAGAAGGACTATCGCAGCGATGCGCTGGATCTTCTCGAGGAGGGGAAGTCACGCTACATTACTGACCTGAAAATCAATTTCAAGAACTCCTTTGAAAGCGAGCATCTTTCAAAGAAAGAGGTTGCCCTGCTGGGGCTTGCTCTCGCTGTGAATGCGAACAACAGCGTTCTTCGCCAGTTCTTCCGCAAGAACGCGGCTGAAGAAGGTGCCTCAGAAGCCGAACTCGGCGAGGCAGTTGCGTGCGCATCGTTACTGAGCGCTAACAACGTGTTTTACCGCTTCAGGCATTTTATGAACAAGGATCGTTACAACGAGATCCCCGCACGCATCAAGATGAATATCATGGCGAAGCCGGTTACAGGGAAGGAGTTTTTTGAATTAATGAGCCTGGCAGTAAGTGCGGTTAATGGCTGTGAAATGTGTGTTACTTCGCATGAAAAGTCTCTTATTGACCTGGGAGCCAGCGAAGAGCGCGTATTCGAAGCTGTTCGACTTGCCGCGGTTATCACCAGCGCCAGCAAGGTCATCTACTAACCACAGGAAGGATTCATTGTTTAGATAGGTTAGCTTGAAGACGGGCCCATCGGGTCCGTCTTCTCTTTTTGCCCGGATTCAGGAACAATGCGTCAGCTTACATTTTTTTGCATCCTGCAACGAAATGGCCCGTTTGTTGTGTCTAACTTCGAAAAACAACATTATGAAACGCATCATCCTACCTTTCTTGCTTCTGTTCACGATTTCCGCGTTTGCCCAGGACGACAACGTAAAGGAACATTTCATTGAAGTGACCGGTACCGCCTATCGGGAAATCGAACCCAACGAAATATATGTCGTAATCCGGCTCAAGGAGTTTGAGGAGAACCGCCAGAAAAAATCACTGGAGCAGCTTGACAAAGAGTTTTTCAAGGCAACACGTGACGCGGATATTGACCGCGACCGTGTAACGCTGGCCGACGCAGGCTCCGATCTGGACAAATTCCGCCGGAAGGACAAGGAGTCGTATCGCGAGAAATCGTACCAGATCATATTGCGAAGCGCCGCCGAACTTGACAAGCTCATCCAGGCGCTTTCCAACGTTAAGGTCGACGCTGTCGACATCACCCGGCTCCATCACACTGACTACGAGAAAATCCGCATGGACCTCAAAGTGGAAGCCCTGAAAGCGGCCCGGGACAAAGCGGCCACATTGCTGTCAGCCATCGATGCCCGCATTGGTAAACCCCTTATGATCCGCGATTTTGATTTCGGACAACCCTATATGGAAATGAAGGCCAACGTGAGATCCATGGCCATGGACGCTGCACAGACTGCCGACCCCGTCGCTTTCCGCAAAATTCGTCTGCAGGCGCAAATAACCGCCCAGTTCGAAATACAATAACTAAAGAACCGGGTGCCTGTAGTTTTGTAGGCAGAATTTTATATTTTTACGCCCGATTTTGCGGGATGTAGCACAGCCCGGTAGTGCGCTACGTTCGGGACGTAGAGGTCGCTGGTTCGAATCCAGTCATCCCGACAAAAGGCGAAAGCCTGTCGCAGCAGAGCTGCGACAGGCTTTTTTGTTTTCGAAGCGACACAAGTGCGCAGCATTTGTGAAAGCGTAGAAAACAAAAAAGCAGCCTTGCATCGCAAGGCGCAGCTTTCGCCTTTTAGACTCCCCCCTCTCTGGATCACCGAAGGTAATCCACTCATCCTATC
>Ga0079224_100010503_pt1 | contig 12703 bp, 10 predicted proteins | sample Stecom2015_FD_80414 | JGI IMG/M metagenome (GOLD analysis project Ga0079224, IMG submission 80414) | Agricultural soil microbial communities from Utah to study Nitrogen management - Steer compost 2015 | ecosystem: Environmental > Terrestrial > Soil > Agricultural land | place: USA: Utah...
GCCACGCTGCGCGAGGTGGCGCGCCTGTCCCAGACGGGAGCGCTCTACGGGCACTGGGAGCGCCAACGTGAGCACGCGCGGCGGCTCGCCGACTCGGCGCGGGCCTACCCGCGTCCCGGCCGCACCAGGACGCTCCCCCTGGCGGCCACCGCGTCGGTCCCGCGCGACCGTCGCGACCGTCAAGATCCGCACGATCATGAGGTGAGGGTCGCGAAATCGCGCTGATCATGACCTGCAGTTCATGATCGCGGGTGTGGAGCGAGAGGAGGGTGGCGCGCTGACGGGAGACCCGGCCGAGGACCAGGCGCTGGTCACGAGCGCCCGGGCGGTAGAGCGCGCAGCCGGAGCGATCGCCACGGCGAGCGTTGCCCGCATGGATGACGTACTGCCGTGGTTTCGGGAACTGCCCGCTGACCAACGGTCCTGGGTCATGCTCGTCGCGCAGGCCGGCGTCCGTTCGTTCGTCGAATGGCTGCGCCAACCCGGCGCCGCTCGCCGGCAGGAGATCTCCGACGAGATCTTCGACGCCGCTCCGCGCACCCTCGCCCGCTCCATCAGCCTGCAGCACACGGTGCAGCTGATCCAGGTCACCATCGACGTCGTCGAGGAGCACGTGCCCCGCCTCGCCGCGCCGGGTGAGGAGCAGGCGCTCATCGACGCGCTGCTGCGGTTCTCCCGCGAGGTCGCCTTCTCCGCCGCGCGCGTCTACGCCCGGGCGGCCGAGTCCCGCGGCACGTGGGATGCCCGGCTGCAGGCACTGCTCGTCGACGCACTGCTGCGTGGCGACGCGCCGGACGAGATCACCAGTCGCGCCGCGGCGCTGGGCTGGGACGACCGGTCCCCCGTGGCGGTCGCGGTCGGTCGCAGCCCCGGCGGCGACGTCGCCGCCGTCCTGCACACCGTGCACCGGCTTGCCCGCCGCATGGGCGTCGATGTGCTCGGAGGCGTGCACGGCGGCCGCCTCGTCCTCGTGCTCGGCGGCGCGGACGACCCGCTCGCCGCCACGGAGAAGCTGCTCGGTGGCTTCGGCGACGGCCCGGTGGTTGCCGGGCCGGCGGTACCGACCCTCGACGAGGCCACCGAGTCTGCCCGCGCGGCGATGGCGGGCTTCCGGGCGGCCCCGGCGTGGCCCACGGCGCCCCGCCCCGTCGCGGCAACGGATCTCCTCCCCGAGCGGGCGCTCGCCGGCGACACCGAGGCGCGCCGGATCCTCCGCCAGGAGGTGTACGGCTCGCTCGCCCGCTCCGGTGGCGAGCTGCTGGAGACGCTGGACGGCTTCTTCGCGGCCGGCGGGGTGCTCGAGAGCGCCGCCCGCGCCCTCTACATCCATCCGAACACGGTGCGCTACCGGCTCCGCCGGGTCGGCGAGATCACCGGTCTCTCACCCCTCCTCCCCCGGGATGCGTTCGCGCTCCGGATCGCGCTCACCATCGGCCGGCTGGATCCGTCCGCGCCCCCGCCACCGGCGCACCACACCTGACCGACGCGGCGTGGTCCGCCCGCTGTCCCCGGCTCCGCGGCGATCCTTCCCGCCAGCCCAAGATCGCAGTGATCATGAGCGGAAAGCGCTTTCCGACCGCCGATCATGACCCACGGTTCATGATCGCGGAGATTGATTGTAGGGATCCTACAAGTTTTCTGAGAGGGTTTCGTCGGTCGGAGAGGCGAAATCGGACGGCGACATCCGGGACAGTCGAGGACGTGCTGGCAGTTCTCGCGCCCGGGCAGGGCTCCCAGAAGCCCGGCTTCCTCGCCGACTGGCTCACCCTTCCCGGCGTTGAGGCCCGGCTCCGCTGGTGGTCCGTGGCCGCCGGCGTTGACCTCATCCGGCTCGGCACCGAGGCTGACGCCGACGAGATCCGCGACACCGCGAAGACCCAGCCGCTGCTCGTCGCCGCCGCTCTCGCCGCCGCAGACCAGCTTCCGCTCAGTGATGTCGGCGTCGTGGCGGGCCACAGCGTCGGCGAGATCAGCGCCGCGGCGCTCGCGGGTGTGCTGACTCCTGAGGCCGCCATGGCGTTCGCGGCGCTCCGTGGCCGCGAGATGGCCGCCGCGTGCGCGCTCGAGCCGACCGGCATGAGCGCTGTCCTCGGTGGCGATCCGAACGAGGTCGTCGCCGCCATCGAGAGCGCCGGGCTGTACGCGGCCAACCGCAACGGTGCCGGGCAGATCGTCGCCGCGGGCTCGACCGAGGCGCTCGCCGCCTTCGCGGCCGCGCCCCCGCCGAAGGCGCGCGTCATCCCGCTGCAGGTCGCTGGCGCCTTCCACACGCCGTACATGGCCCCCGCCGAGAAGGCGCTCGCCGCGGTTGCCGGCGGCATCACCCCGGCGACTCCAGGGCGCATCCTGCTCTCCAACGCCGACGGGACCGGCATCAACGACGGCGCGACGATGCTGGCCCGGCTCGTCGCCCAGGTGACCGCGCCGGTGCGGTGGGACCTGTGCATGCAGACGCTGGCCGACCTCGGGGTCTCGGGTGTCATCGAGCTGCCGCCGGCGGGAACGCTCGCGGGCCTGGTCAAGCGAGAGCTGAAGGGACCGCGGGCACCCGAGATCGTCACGCTGAACAGCCCCGACGATCTGCCGGCCGCCAAGGACCTGATCGCTCGCCATGGCATCGCGCCGAGCCACGAACCGGCCATGTCGTTCGTGCTCGCCGTGGCCACGGTGGCCGGCACGTTCGAGCCGCTGCCGGACCTGCCCGAGGGAGCGCAGGTCAAGGCCGGCCAGGTCCTGGGGCACATCGTCACCCGGCAGGGCAACGCCGAGGTGACCGCCCACGACTCCGGGCAACTCGTGGAGTGGCTCGCCCACCACAACGATCCGGTGACCCCAGGCCAGCCGCTGGCTCGCATCGGCGGACACTAGAAACCCGTACTCAGGTAACCCAAGTCCCACTCGTACCCTGACGACCTCGGCAACCGCGAACGGAAGGACCCACCAGATGGCAGGCTCTCGCATCGTCAGCCTCGGCCACTACCAGCCGTCGCGGGTGCTCACGAACGATGAACTGGCGCAGATGGTGGACACCACCGACGAGTGGATCCGCACCCGCGTCGGCATCAGCGAACGGCGCATCGCTGGCGATGAGACCGTCGCCGACATGGCGACCCATGCCGCCGAGAAGGCGCTCGCCAACTCCGGCTTCACGGCCGACGACATCGACACGGTGGTGGTCGCCACATGCTCCTCTGTGGACCGTTGCCCGAACGTCGCGACCCGGGTGGCAGCTCGCCTCGGCATCACGGCACCGACGGCGTACGACCTCAACACCGCCTGCTCAGGTTTCTGCTACGGCCTCGCGACGGTCGATCACGCGATCCGGGCCGGTGCGGCGCGCACGGCCCTCGTGATCGGCTCGGAGAAGCTCTCCGACGTCACCGACTGGACAGACCGCAAGACGTGTGTGCTCTTCGGTGACGGCGCCGGTGCGGCCGTCGTCACCGCCTCCGACGAACCCGGAATCGGACCGGTGGTGTGGGGAAGCGACCCCGAGAAGGGTCCGGTGCTCCGCATCGAGGGTTGGCGGCCGTACGTCTTCCAGGACGGCCAGGCCGTGTTCCGCTGGGCCACCACCGTGCTGGCGCCCTTGGCCCGCGAGACCTGCGAGAAGGCCGGCGTAGACCCGAAGGAGCTCGCCGCGTTCGTGCCGCACCAGGCGAACCTACGCATCATCGAGCCGCTCGCGCGCAAGTTGGGCGCGACCGAGGCCGTTGTGGCGCGGGACATCACCGAGTCGGGCAACACCTCCGCGGCGAGTATCCCGCTCGCACTGTCGAAGATGGTCGAGCGGCGGGAGGTGCCCTCGGGCGCGCCCGTGCTGCTGTTCGGCTTCGGCGGCGGGCTCACCTACGCCGGGCAGGTCGTCCGCTGCCCCTAGCCGGGCTGTGCGAAGCTTTCGAGCCGACACCAACCAACCCACCGAACCCGAGAGGGGAACTCATCAATGAGCAGCCGTGAGGAGATCACCGCGGGCCTCGCCGAGATTCTCGAGGAGGTCGCCGGTGTGAACCCCGACGACGTCTCCGAGGCGAAGTCCTTCACCGAGGACCTCGACGTCGACTCGCTCTCCATGGTCGAGGTCGTCGTCGCGGCCGAGGAGAAGTTCGGCGTGAAGATCCCCGACGACGAGGTGCAGAACCTCAAGACCGTGGGTGATGCGGTCACGTACATCATCGACCATTCCTGAGCAACGGGACGGATTGTGACGCGACCAGAGGTAGTCGTCACCGGGCTTGGCGCGACGACCCCGCTCGGCGGGGACGTCGCGTCCACCTGGGATGCGATGCTTGCCGGCCGATCGGGCGTGACCAGGCTGACCGAGCCGTGGGCCGAACAACTGCCGGTGCGCATCGCGGCCCGGCTCGTCGTGGAGCCGTCCGAGGTGATCGAGCGGGTCAAGCTGCGCCGGCTGGACCGGTCGGAGGCGGCGGCGCTCATCGCGGCTCACCAGGCATGGGCCGATGCCGGGCTCGCTGACGCCGAGTTCGACGGTGACCGCCTTGCGGTGAGCGTCGGAACCGGTATCGGCGGTGCTACGACGCTCCTCGCTCAGGACGACATTCTCGAAGCGAATGGCGCGCGTCGGGTCTCGCCGCATACCGTCCCCATGCTGATGCCCAACGGTCCGGCTGCCTACATCGGACTGGAGCTGGGCGCGCGGGCGGGTGTCCACTGTGTTGCGAGTGCCTGCGCCACGGGTGCCGAGGCGATCGCGCACGGCGTGGACATCATCCGCTCCGGCCGGGCCGACGTCGTGGTGGCCGGCGGCACCGAGGCGGTCATCCACCCCCTGCCGATCGCCGGTTTCGCGTCCATGCGGGCCATGTCCACTCGCAACGACGAGCCGGAGCGCGCCTCCCGCCCGTGGGACAAGGCGCGTGACGGCTTCGTCCTCGGCGAGGGCGCGGCCGTCATCGTGCTCGAGCGCGCCGAACACGCGGCGGCCCGCGGGGCCCGGGTCTACGCCCGGCTGGCCGGCACCGGCATCACCTCCGACGGCTTCGACATCGTCCAGCCGCATCCGGAAGGTGCCGGCTTTGTCCGGGCCGTACGCATGGCGCTCGCGGAGGCCGACCTCACGGGTTCGGACATCGTTCATGTCAACGCGCACGCCACGTCGACGCCGACCGGCGACATGGCGGAGGTGGCCGGACTGCGCGCCATCATCGGTGACCATCCCGTGCTCACGGCGACCAAGTCGATGACCGGACATCTGCTGGGCGCCGCCGGGGCCCTCGAGTCGATCGCCACGATCCTCTCCGTCCGGGATGACGTCGTGCCACCGACGATCAATTTGGACGATCCCGAGGACGGCCTGCTCGACGTGGCCGCGCACAAGCCACGGCACATGCCGATCCGTGCGGCGCTGAACAACTCGTTCGGCTTCGGCGGGCACAACGTGGCGTTGATCTTCACCAAGGCGTGACCGGAACCCATCCGCCGGAGGCGTGACGTGACCGTGACCACCGACCTGGCCGAGGAGACCCCACTCGACCACCGCGATCCCGAGGTGCGCCTACGCACGCTCTTCGACCAGTCGTCGGTGCGGCCGATCTCGGGCCGCGACGACTCGGGAGTCATGAGCGCCCGGGGCGAGATCGAAGGCACCCCGGTGGTGGCGTTCGCCACCGACCCCACCCGGATGGGCGGCGCGATGGGCACCGAGGGGTGCCGCCACATCGTGGACGCGATCGACCTGGCGGTGCGGGAACGGGTACCGGTCGTCGGTCTGTGGCACTCGGGAGGCGCGCGCCTCGCGGAGGGCGTGGTCGCGCTGGACGCCGTGGGACAGGTTTTCGCGGCGATGGTGCGGGCGTCTGGACGGGTGCCGCAGATCTCGGTCGTCCTGGGACCAGCCGCGGGCGGGGCCGCTTACGGTCCGGCACTCACCGACATCGTCGTGATGAGCGGCGGCGGACGCATCTTCGTCACCGGCCCCGAGGTGGTGCGCAGCGTCACCGGCGAGCAGGTCGACATGGAGCGGCTCGGTGGGCCGGAACCGCACGGGCGCCGGTCCGGCGTCGTGCATGTGACCACAAAGGACGATGAGGCGGCGATCGCGACGGCGCGTCAGCTCGCGTCACTGCTTGGCCGGCAGGGGCGCATCTCGCCGGCGGACACCGTCGACGAGAGCGGCGCCGAACGCGACCTCGGTACGCTGCTGCCGGCCGAGGCCAACCGGGCGTACGACGTGAAGCCGCTGGTGAGGGCGCTGCTCGACGAGCCGGGCGTGGAGCTGCACGCCAAGTGGGCCCCAAACATCGTCACCACGCTGGGTCGGTTCGCCGGCCGGACCGTCGGCGTCATCGCGAACAACCCGCTGCGGCTCGGTGGCTGCCTCGACGCATCCTCGGCCGAGAAGGCGGCCCGGTTCGTGCGGATGTGTGACTCGCTCGGCGTACCGCTCGTGGTCGTGGTCGACGTGCCCGGATACCTTCCCGGGCTCGGCCAGGAGTGGGACGGCGTGGTACGCCGCGGCGCCAAGCTCCTGCACGCCTTCGCCGAGGCGGTGGTGCCCCGGGTGACGCTGGTGACGCGAAAGGCGTACGGCGGGGCGTACATCGCCATGAACTCGCGTGCGCTCGGCGCCACCGCGGTCTTCGCCTGGCCGAACGCTGAGGTGGCCGTCATGGGAGCGAGCGCCGCGGTGAACATCCTGCACCGCAAGAAGCTCGCCGCCTGCCCGCCGGAGAAGCGGGAGGAGCTGCGCGCGCAGCTCGTAGAGGAGCAGCTGCGGGTCGCCGGCGGGGTCGCTCGGGCGGTCGAGATCGGCGTCGTCGACGAGGTGATCACCCCGGTGCAGACCCGCCGCCGGATCGCCGAGGCACTCGCCGCCGCCCCTGCCGCGCGCGGCGCGCACGGCAACATCCCGCTCTAGGTCCCCGTTCGGTCGTTCCCCGCTCGCGGGCGGGCATGCCGGTGTTAGAGTCGCGGCCGGGTTGCCGACGCTGGAGGATGCCGTGCCAGGCCTGAAGAGCCTGTTGAGTCACCATGCGCTCTATATCGGATTACAGCGCGCAGTCGGCGCGGACAGGCTGCGCTTCCGCTGCCTCGACGAGCTAGGGCTGCGCCCCGGTGAGTGCGTACTCGACCTCGGCTGCGGCCCGGCGTACTACCTCGACCGGCTCCCGACGGGGGTGCGCTACTTCGGTTTCGACACCTCCGAGCGCTACATCGCCCATGCTCGGCGACGCTGGCGGCATCGGCCGGACGTGGAGTTCCGGGCCGAGCTGTTCACCGAGGATCAGGCGCGGCAGCTCCCGCCCATCGACGCGGTCATGCTGCTCGGCCTGCTGCACCACCTCTCCGACGAGGAGTGCCACGCCCTGCTGGCCCTGGTGGGCACGGTGCTCGCCCCGGGCGGCCGGGTCATCAGCGTCGACACGTGCTTCGAGCCCTCCCAGGGCGCCATCTCGCGGTGGATGTCGGAGAACGACCGCGGCGAGCATGTCCGCGAGCCGGCGGCGTTCGTGTCGCTCGCGCGGCGGTACTTCGCCGACGTGGACGGGGAGGTCCTCAACACCACCACGCGCGTCCCGTCGAGTCACTGGCTGATGCGGATGCGGACCCCGCTGACCACATCGGCCGGCGCCGCCAGCACCGGGCGTGCCGACGCTCAGCCCAGCTCGTAGACCGCCAACCGGCCGTTGTCGAAGCGCTTCATGGCGTAGGACGCGAGCTGCGGCGACTCTGCCGACACCGAGCGGTCGACGACGATCCACCGCACGCTGTAGCGGCGCAGCTGCGCGATGTCTGCCTCGGTCGTGTTCGTGATCGCACCGTCGTTGACCGCGAGCTTGGTGGGATCCCAGAACGGCCGCATGCCCGTCGCCTGCCTGGGGGCGAAACCCCAGCCCTCGACGAGCACCCGCCGCTCCGAGTACGCGCTGAGCCAGAACGAGCGGGAGTCACAAAGGTCGCCCCAGTAGCCGAGACAGTGCACGTTCGTGGCGAGGATGTCGGTGGGGTCACTGTGGTCGCGCACCCAGCGGGCCGCCTCCACTCTCGACTTCGGCATCGGGATGTTCACGTAGGCGCCGCCGTTGGGCGCCTGGATCGACTTGTACGCGTCCATCACGAGGCCGGGGGCGCCCGCGACCAGGACCGCGGTGAGCAGGACGAGCGGGCCCGCGCCCCGCAGGCCCGGCCGTCGTGACCGCACCGCGAGCCACACGCCCGCCGCGAGCACACCGGCGGCGGCGAGCACACCGGCCCAGGCGAGCAGCGGCAGCAGCGCACCCATGCCCCGGGAGGCGGGTGCCGGGCCGGCATAGCGGAGCTGCAACACGACCAGCAGGCCGGCGAACGCGACCGTGCCGGCCGCGAGGGCCCGCCGGCCCCGGACGCCTAACCGCGCCCGGTCCCACACCAGCGCGTACCCCCACGCCGATGCCAGCACGCCGAACGCGAACCCGGCTCGGGTGAAGTACTCGTTGGCTCCTCCCGGTTGACGCAGCAGCAGGTAAAGCGCCGGACCGGCGACCGCTCCCGCCACCAGGAACAGCTGCACGGGGCTCAGGCGACCCCGCTGCAGCCACACGAGCGGCACGATCCCCGCCGTACGAAGCAGCATGTTCAACAGGAACGCGACCCAGACCGCGACGATGGTGAGGATTCCCGCCCCGCCGCTCTCCACACCGGCGTCCCAGTGGCGCGCGAGGCCGTGCAGCGGCCCGAACTCCAGCCCGTACGTCTGGAACCGGTACAGGACGGCGGTGGCGGCGAGCTGGGCGGCGGCGGTGAGCGCTCCGGCGACGACGACCGGCCACGGTATCCGCCGCCGGGCAATGAGCAGGACGGCCGCCGTGATCGCGAGGGCCATCCCGATCACCGGCAGCGAGCTGCCCTTCGCACCGCTGGAGCCGAGCAGCAGCAGCGCCGCCAGCCCCCATGCATGCAAGGGCACCCTCTTAACGTTTAACGCGGTAAAAGGGTCCCTTCCTAACGCGCGGCGGGCGGCGCCCTCACCGACGCTGGCGACGATCGCGGCGAGCGGCGCGATGGCGGCGATCAGCAGCACCCAGCTGTAGGTCATCGAGATGCCGTGCCAGATGACAAACGTCGCCTGGGTCCCGAACGGCATCGTCACCGGGTGGGTGAAGTTGAACTCACCAACCCCGAAGAAGAGCACCGCTGCGACCGCGCCGACATACGGGCGGCCGCTGACCCGCCAACCGACCACGGCAGTGAGGACGATCGCGAGCGCGCACAGCCCCGGAACGGCGAAGCGCAGTGCGACCACCGGCAGGTCGATGCCACCGACCATGCTGGTCATCGCCATATGCACATATGCGAACCAGTGATAGTGCAGTGGCTCTCCGGCGACCTGCGGCAGCTCGGGCGGGAACGTGTGCTTCGCCATGCCCGCCAGCGAGAGCTGGTAGGGCAGGTCGATGTACTGCAGGGTCCGCTCGGACGGCGGCAGGATCGGGTTGCGGTCGATGAAGACCGCGGCCAGGTACGCGGTGAAGAAGGCGACCACGCCGGCGACCGTCCACGACCAGCCCAGAGGCACCGCCACGTACTCGCCACCGCGCCAGTGCCGGCGCAGCCGGGGCACCGCCGCGAACACGACGACGACCAACGCCGGCCACAGCCACACCGCGCCGCGCACATCGAGTGCGGAGAACACCGCCCACGCAGCGAGCTCGAGCACCAGCCCGACGGCCGCGCCCATCGCCAGATCCTCGGCGAGGGTCATCGCCCGCCCGCGCAGGCTGCGGTAGACCAGCGTGCCGGGCAGGATCACCGCGAGGCCCGCGTACGCGGCGTAGCGGAGCAGGTCCACCGGCGAGGTCCCGGCCCGGAGCAGGATGATCGCGGCGAACAGGACTGCTGCGGCGAACGGTGCCCAGCGGGTCAGAACCGGCTGCCGCTGCATCATCCTCCAACTCGCCGCACATCTCCGCCCTCACCGGACGAGCGAACGCTATCAGGGCCCCGAGCCATCGTGGCCCGCGCTGTCAGGGCGCGCAGCCGGGCGGGCAGCCGGCGCCACGCCGCGACGCCCACCACCACGATGGGCACGCCGAGCGCGGCCACGAGAACGGAAACGCATGCCTAGCCGGCGCACGCCGAGTCCGGCAGCCCGTTAACCGCCACCGGTGAGCGCCCCGGGGCGGGGGCGGCGCCGGCGAGCACGTCGGCGAGCGCCTGCATCGCGACCTCGGTCGACGAGTACGTCGCGATGCGCACGGGCGACCGGGCGGAGGCGAGGACGTACGGCGTGTCCATCGCCACCGTCACCGCCGCCCTGGCGGAGAGGTCGCTCGAGCCGTCCCCGTAGCCGACGAGGTGTACGACGTCGCCGTCGGCGCCGGCCGTGATCCCGTGCGCGGCCAACGCCTCCGCGAGCCAGGAGGCCTGCTGCGATCGCCCCGCCGAGGTCGTGATGCGGACCCGGTCGCCGACCAGCGGGCCAGAGCACGAGCCGGCCAGCACGGTGACGGCAGCGGCCGCCACGGCTCGCGCCGCTTCCCAGTTCTCGGGTAGGTCCACCCTGGACGGATCGGGGGCGTCGAAGGCGGCGAGCCGGAACTTGAGCGTCAGGACGCGCAGGACCGCCTCGCGGAGCCGTTCGCGCGGCAGGCTGCCGTCGGCCAGCCCGTCCAGGAGCCCCTTTCGGGCGGCAGCGAGGTTGGGCGGCATCAGCAGCAGGTCGTTGCCCGCCACCAAGGCGCGCACCGCGGCCTCACCGGGCGGCCACCGGCGGGCCGGCTCCATGTTGAGCGCGTCGGAGACCACCACGCCGGTGAAGCCAAGCTCGTCGCGTAGCAGGTCGATGAGCACGTCGCTGGAGAAGCTCGCCGGGACGCCGCGGTCGAGGGCGCGCACGTCGAGGTGCCCGGACATGACGAGCCAGGCGCCGGCGTCGATGCCGGCGCGGAACGGAAACAGGTCGTGCCGCTCCAGCTCCTCGCGCGACTGGCTCAGCACCGGCAGGGCGACGTGGCTGTTCACGCTCGTCTTGCCATGGCCCGGGAAGTGCTTGATGGTGGCGGCGACTCCGGCCGACTGCAGGCCGCGCACCGCAGCGGCGACCTGTTCGGCGGCGACCGCCGGATCCGACCCGTACGAACGTGAGCCGATGACGTAGTTGTTGGGTGGGCCGAGGACGTCCGCGTCGGGGGCGAAGTCGACGTTGATGCCGGCCGCGAGTAGTTCCCCACCGGCCCCGCGCCAGGCCGCCTCGGTCAGATCGGGACGGGCCGCGGCGCCAAACGCCATGGCGCTCGGCAACTGAACCATCCCGCTGGTGCTTCGGGTAACCCAGCCGTACTCCTGGTCGGTGGCCGTGAGCAGGTTCGGGATCCCTGGCTCGGCGCCGAACTCAGCAGCCGCCTCCCGCATCGCGTCGGTAAGGGCCCGGACGTGGGTGGCCGAGCCGCCCCGCTGTTGCTCCACATTGCCCATCACCACCACCCCGCCGAGCCGGTACTCGCGCACCAGTGCCGCGGCGTCCTCGGGGTCGCTGGCAAGGCTCACCGAGGGCATCAGCACCTGACCCACGAGCTCCTCGTCGCTCAACCGACCGACCACCTCGGCGGCGAGCTCGGCCGGGTCGGGTGGGCTCGGTGTGGTGGTTTCGGTCACGTCCCCCTCCGGCGCGTTCAGGCTAGGCGGGCTCGACGTGCATCCGGCCAGCATCGCGACCGCGGCGACGATGGCAACGGTGGCGACGACGACGGGACGCCGGGCATGCGCGGCCCAGTGGACCGGGGGGTCGGTTCGCACGCGTCCACCTTCACACATGGCCGCCAGCGACACACGACTGGCGGCGACAACGTGACGCGGCGAACCATAATTCGCCACACAAGGAGCGAATCGGATCTTGCGGGAGCGGATCGGATCTTTAGTGGGAGCGGATCGGATCTTAGTGGCGAGTCGGTGGAGCCATGCTGCCTCAGCTCACCTGAGTCCTCAGCTCACCTGAGTCAGGCGTACGGCCGGAGCACCCTCCCCCGCCGCTCGGTACGGCTCCAGCTCGATGTCCCACGCCGTGCCGAGCAGCCGGTCCAGCGCGTGCGCGAGGGCCTCGCCGCTGGTCGTGGCGAGGATCTCCCGCACCTGGTCCTCATTGATCATTAGGTCGCCGCTTGCGCCAATCGTGGCGCGGAACATCCCGCGACCCGGCACATACATGTACCGCTCACCGTCACAGCCGGGGCTCGGCTCCTCGGTGACCTCGAAACGCAGCATCGGCCAGCCGCGCAGCGCGGACGCGAACTGCGCGCCGGTGCCCGGCTTGCCGGTCCAGGAGCACTCGGCCCGCCGGGTGCCCGGCTCGACCGGTTGTGGCGACCACTCCAGGCGTACCAGGGATCCGAGGACGCGCGCGATCGTCCACTCGACGTGGGGGACCACGGCGAGCGGCGCCGAGTGCACGTATACGACACCACGGCTCAGCACGGCCTACCTCCAATTGGCTGAGGTACGTCTTCCCCAACGTCCTCTGCCGGCCGACCTGCCGTCGTGCGTACGGCTGCGCTATTTACCTGTCCGGCTCTCTCGACGCCCCTCCCGGAGGACGCGTGCGCGCACGGCTCACCGCCGCACGGGCGCGATTTGGCCCAGTTGTGTCACATCATGCATCCTCGGGCCGTGATGCGCCACCTCCGTCCGGGGCGCTTGCCCGACCGGTCGGCTAAACTCGGCGTGGCCGGTCGGCGGCCCGCAACGCGCGGCCCATGCCGGTTTGCGA
>Ga0079224_100010504_pt1 | contig 12702 bp, 12 predicted proteins | sample Stecom2015_FD_80414 | JGI IMG/M metagenome (GOLD analysis project Ga0079224, IMG submission 80414) | Agricultural soil microbial communities from Utah to study Nitrogen management - Steer compost 2015 | ecosystem: Environmental > Terrestrial > Soil > Agricultural land | place: USA: Utah...
CAGGCTGAGCGGCATGCCGCGCTCCACCCCGCCGCGATGTTCCGGGCAGACCGCACCACCATCCGCCGGGCTGAAGAACTGGTCGCGCGGCTCTAGCGGCTCTTGCCCGACGCCGCAGGTGTGCAGCACAGGCGCGAACCCTGCCAGCTCTAGCAAGCGCAGCTCATAGAAGCGCGTGACCAGGCGCGGATCGTCTTCTTTGCACAGCAGGCCAAGCGTCTGCACCATCAAGCGGAACTCACCGCGCCCTGGATCCTGCTCTGCCGTGAAGCGATCCAGCAGTTCGACCGCGTAGCTGGCGTACGAGCCGCGCAGCAAGTCTTCGTGCAGCGGCAGAAACGGCTCTTTCGTCTCCGCCTGCTGGACAATGTGCAGGTCTCGCCCGCGCGCGATCAGCATATCGACCAGCGTGTACAACTCGACGTGCCCGGTCTTGCGCGCGGTCGGCTTGCGCGCGCCCTTCGCGATCGCGCGCAGCTTGCCGTGATCGGGCGTGAGCAGCGTCAGCAGACGGTCAGCCTCGCCAAAGTCCGACCGGCGCAAGATCACCGCGTCACTGCGAAAAACGCGCTCGGGGCGGGGCATCAGTCGCGCGCTGCCTCCTGCTGGCCCTCTGCCAGCTTTTTCGGGCCAAAGCCGAGCGGCAGCAAGTCGCTCAGCGGCCCTTCCCAGCAAACCTCACCCTGCTCGTCGGCCAGGATGACGGTCATCTCCGGCCCGAACTCGTACAGCACCTGGCGGCAGATCCCGCACGGCGACGCGCCGTTGCTTGTTACCACGGCAATCGCGTGAAAATCACGCTCGCCCTGGCTGACGGCCTTCACCGTCGCGGTGCGCTCGCCGCAGATCGTCGCGCCATAGGTCGCGTTCTCGACATTGCAGCCGGTGACTACCGCGCCCGAAGCGGTCAAGATTGCAGCGCCGACCGGATAATTCGAATAGGGCACGTACGCCAGAGCGCGCGCGTCCGCTGCGGCGGAAATCAGGCGCTGGCGCATGTCATCGGTCAGATGAAAAGCAGCGTGGTCACTCATACGAATCCTTCAATCGACCGTCGCAGAGCGGACGGTTTGTGTGCGGTCAAGGGATCGCCAAGTATACCTGATCTGGGCGGAAAACGCCGCTCGACAAGCGGCGCAAGCAGAAGCAAAACCGGCCCCGGAAAGTTCCAGGGCCAGCGTGTCAGATGATGAAGCGCCACCCCGACGGCGTAAGCTCGCGGCGGGCGCGTGCTCTTCAATCGGGCGCCGCGGCGATTTCGTCGCGGGCGTCCTCGATCTCCGGCGGCTCCGGCTCAGGTTCGACGGTCACGCGGATCTTGCGGATGCGCCGGTCGTCCACGTCCAACACCTCGATCCGCAGATGCTCTGTCTCGATCACCTCGCCGATCAGCGGGACCTTCCCCAGCTTGCTGAAGACATAGCCGCCAAGCGTGTCGCCCTCGTCGGTGGGCAGGTTGACCGTCAACAGGCGGTTGAGGTCGTCCAGGTCGATCCCGGCGTCGAAGATATACTCGTGATCGTCGATCTTCTGGTAGACCTCTTGCTCGTTGATATCATACTCATCGCGGATCTCGCCGACAATCTCCTCGATCAAGTCTTCGAGCGTCACCAGCCCGGCGGTGCCGCCATACTCGTCCACGACCACCGCCAGATGAATTTTGCGCTGCTGCAGATCGGTCAGCAGGTCGCCCGCCTTCTTCGATTCCGGCACGAAATACGCCTGGCGCAGCATGTCGCGGATCGAGCGATCAATCTGGCCATCGCGCCACGCGCTGAGCAGGTCCTTCGCATACAACAGACCGCGAATGTGATCGATCGACTCCTCATAGACCGGGATGCGCGAGTGCCCCGCATCGACGATCACGTTCAGCGCTTCTTGCAGCGGCGTGTTGATATCCAGCGCGACCACGTCAATCCGGGGAACCATGACCTCGCGCGTCAGCGTGTCGCCGAACTGGAAGATCGAGTAGATCATCTCCTTTTCTTCGTCTTCGATCGCGCCGCCTTCTTGCCCGGCGTCGACCATCATCTTGATCTCTTCCTCGGTGACGAGCGAGGCCGCCCGGCGCTCGACAAACGGCGCCGCGAAGCGCCTGCTCATCCATTGCATCGCGCGCAGTGCGGGCGCCAGCAAGCGCGAGAGGAAGTTGATCGTCCCGACCGACCACAGCGCGACCTTCGTCGCATGGCCGAGCGCGATGTTGGCCGGAAGCATTTCGCCGAAGATCAGCGTGAACGCCGCCACGATCAACAGCACGCCGCCATAGCTCAGCACATCGACCACCGTCGGATGGATGTCGTACCCGAGCAGCGTGTCGCGCAGCGGCGGAATCAGCACCACCGCCGTCACCAGCGCGATCGCGAAGCGCAGCAGCAAGTCGATCAATTGTTGCGAGGCGAGCAGGCGCGTGGCGTCGTTGGCGAAGGTGAGCGCGTCGGAAGCGCGCCGGTTGCCTTCCTCGGCCATATCACGCAGTTGTGCACGATTCGCGTTAATCAGCGAGACATACGCCATCTTTGAGGCCGCGTTGAGCACGATAAACACGCCCAGCACGACTAAGCCGGTTAAGCTATCGTCCACGGGGATTACCCTTCACACCTGGCGGGAGTGGGGAGTGAGCACCGACCAAGCGGCAATGGCCCTGAGCGATCAGTAGACGCCCAGAGCTACGCGGGGAGCGCGCAGCGCACCCTATCGTTATGCTGTAAGTAGAGGGAGGTTGTTCAGGGATGTCGTCAGACACGTTAGAGTTCACACACTCATTTCATCCGGACGCTGCCCTGTGAGACAGCGCCATCGTGCCGAAATTCTATCATATCCATCCTACTCGGTCAAATGCGCCACCGAAAAGCCGTATTTTTGAAAGCGTTGGGTAGTCGGTGGGCAGGCTCTACCGCCAGATTGGAAAATTGGCCTAATGTCCCGCTGTCTTGCCGCTGCACATCGGCTATAATGTGGGATAAATGCGCCCGTTTTTGGAAATTGAGGGATTTTCGTCCAGCCATGCAACGGCGATGCTGGCGATGGTTATGGATTTGGGTAGGGGTTCTGGTCGCAGGCTGCGGCCAGTTATGGTCGTCCGAGACGCCTGCCCCCGAAACACGAGAGCCGACGTTGCCGTTGTTCGGGTATACCCTGCTGCCCCCAACGCTGACGCCGAGCCTCTGGCCGGTTGGGTCAGCGACCCCGCTCCTCTCGGTAGACGGCATCAGCGGCATATCCCCGCTGGCGATGTATCTGGCCGTCAGCGGCCCGACCTGTTATGAGACGCCAGTCGGCAGCCTGGTCTGTTTGGGGCAGGTGCAAAACCGGCATGACCAGCCGGTTGAGCAGGTCGTGGTGACCGTCCAGCTTCTCGCGCAGGACGGCACAGTGCTCGCCAGCGGGCAGGCGTTCCTCGCGCGGCAATTGCTGTCATCGGGGCTGGGAGGGCCCTATCGCGTGCTGTTCGACGAGATCCCCGAGGGCTATACCCACGCCGCCGCCTATATCGCATCCGGGCGCATCGCAGAAAATGTCGAGCGCCGCTACGCCGAGCTGGAGCTGAACCACACATCCGGCGTGTTTGTCTACGACCAGTACCAGATCACGCTCTCGATTGTGAACAAAAGCCGCTATCCCGCCGAGCGCATCGTCGTCACGATGACGCTGCTCGATCGGGATGGGCAGGTCACCGGCTACCGCCAGGTGTACCTCGACCACTCACGCCAGATCCAGCCAGGCGAGACCCTCTCGGTGACCGTTAAAGCAATTCCACAAGGTCCGAATACCGTCGGCTTCACCGCGTTCGCGGAGAGCCGCCCCGTTCTGAATTAACTCGCGCCCTTCGGGCCGCCCGCGCTTATTGACTGCGCGCAGCGAGCGCGCGTGCCAGCGCCGCCCATTCGTCGAGGCTGAGCGTTTCGGCGCGGCGATGCCCGTCGATCTCTGACTCACTAAGCAATTCATCCGCCGCCGCCTTACCAAGGCCCAGCCCGCTGCCAAGCGCATTACGGAGTTGCTTGCGCTTCTGGCTGAACCCGGCGCGCACCACGCGGAAGAACGTTTTCTCGTCCGGCACATCGACCGGCGGATCGCGGTACACGTCGATCCGCACCACTGCGGACTCGACATCCGGGCGCGGCCAGAACGCCGCCGGGTTCAGGCGCATGGCGACCTCGGGCCGCCCGTAAAACTGCACGCTGACACCCAGTATGCTCAGATCGCCGGGCGCGGCCACCAACCGGTCCGCCACCTCGCGCTGGAGCGTGATCACGATCCGCTCAGGGCGCGGGCGCGTCTCGAGCAAGCGGCGCAGGATCGCGCTGGTGATGTAGTATGGCAGGTTCGCCACCACGTAAAACGGACGGTCTTCAAACACAGTCGCCAAGTCGAGCGTCAGAATATCGGCATGGACCAGTTCTACAGCGGGCGTCGCGGCGAACGTCGCGCGCAGAATCGGCAGCAGCCGGTCGTCCGTCTCAACCGCGACCACGCGCGCTGCGTGCTGCGCCAGAACACGCGTCAGGTTTCCCGTGCCCGGCCCGATCTCCAGCACCTCAGCGCCGGGCGGCAGGTCCGCAATTTCGACGATCTTCTCCAGCGCGTTCGGATCGTGCAGAAAGTTCTGGCCGAGGCTTTTCTTGGGCGGAATAGCGTGAAAACGCAGCAGTTCGCGGTCGTTCATCACTCGCTCGTTTCGGTGTTAGCGGAGAATTCCGAGGAAAAAGGGTGTTCGCGCTAGTTGGGGCGCACTCCATACGCGACCAACTGCGGATGCGGGCGGGTGACTACCTCTTCGCCAATGGTGATCCGCTCGACCGCGCGCCCGTCCTCATAGCGCACGCGCACCTGACGCACGCGCTCGCCGGGCGTGCCCGACTGCGCGACCCGCTCCTCGCCCAGTGACAGCGAAAAATCGGGCCGGTTGACGGTGCTGAACGGGATCGATTGGAATTCGATCTCCAACCGGTCGATCACGCGGATTACACGGATCGTCATGCCCTCTTCAAAGCGCGCTTCGAGCGGCGGCTCGGTGAGGTCTTCGCCCACCGGCGCCACGCCGACCGCCGCCAGCACGTCGCCGACGGTCAGCCCGGCGGCACGCGTGCGTAGCGCGCGCCCATCGACCACGATCGTGACCGGCAGCGATCGGCGCAGCGTGACCGCCATGCCATCCTCGACCGTCGCGCTGAGGCCCGGCTCGACCGTATCCGCCAGATAAAGGTCGATCCCGGCGTCGTCCAGCGCACGCCCAACTTCACGCTCTGTGGTGTGGATCACCCGCACCGTGCCATTCTCAAACACGCGAAGCGTCGCGCTGCGCAGCACCAGGATGCTGGCAGGCGGCAGGTCCCAATGCGTCCGTTCCAGCGTGTCCAGCCAGTAATCATGCCCGTCCACGCGCACGATATCCCGCGCGCTGACGTCGATGCCTTGCTCGCGCAGAATATCGAGCGGGTGAATCGCCACCGTCGTCACGCGGCGTACTTCGCCATCGGCCTCGATCACGACGCGGTGCGCGCGGTCGATCGCGATCGTCATGCCCGCTTCGAGCGGTGTGTCGGGCGCAGGCGAGACGTGATCGCCCGGCACGAGCATCACGCGGCGCTCCGCCAGCAAGCCGCCGACTGTCTCCGCGCGCGAGGCGACGCGTTCCACCTGCCCGCCGATCTCCAGCGTGACATCCTTGTACGTCACCCGGTAAATCGCGTACACCGCTCCGGCCATCACCAGCGCGATCAGCACTCCGGCGATCAGGCGCGCAAAGCGGCGGGTGGGATAGCGAGTCGGCACAGGGGGAACAGTCACAGATTCGTATCGTCCCTTAAAACAACAACGGGGATTGCGAGCAGGTTGCTCGGGCCAGGCACTCCTGCGGCACCCAGGGTGAAATCCTTAGTGCTGCTGCCTTCCGGCCCTGACACGGTTCGGACGCCCTGCCGCGCAGGACCCAGTCCGAGCAACTTGCCAGCAATCACCCGCTGGACGAGCATGCAAAGCGCAGCCTCGTATCAGGCGACGATGGTGGTCGTGCGATCCCGCAGGATCGCGTGCATCTTAGCGGATTCACCGGGCGTTGTCAACCGTCGCGCAGGCGGCGAGCGAGGTTCTAACGAGCTTTTAGCAGTGAGCGATTAGCGGTTAGCTAGACACAAAAGCAGTAACAAAACGGCCCAGGGTCGCGAGCATGAGCCAGGGCCTGTCGCGCGTGGGGATTGCTCCGCGCTCTCTGCTCATGGCTAATCGCTAACGGCTAACCGCTAATCGCTGCTTTTTCAATACGCGTGGTTCTGCACCAGATCGAGCACCGCGACGTTTGTTTCACACGTGCTGCCCGTTTCGAACGTGACGTCGGGCGAGATCGCCGCGCCGGACGGACCGATCACCGTCAGCGTGTAGGCGTCGGCGTGCGGCTCGGTCCCTACGCGGATCTCGAACCCACCCGCGCCCCAGCGATCGGCGCTGCCTGAGAATACAACCTGCCGGAAGCTCTCGCCCTCCACCGCGATCGCCAGCCCAACGACCGGATCGCCGCTGAGCGTGGTCAGCGTCCCGGCGACACCGCGCCACTCGCAGCCCTGGTCATTGTCGTTCGCCTCATAGCGCACCTCGCGCGGATCGAATGGGAAGGGCGAGCGCGTCGGCAATGCGGGTCCGGAGCCAACGCTGCCCGGAATCGCACCGCCGCTGCCATCGTCCAGCGGCGCGGGCGTCGGCGTTTCGAGCGCCAGATCACCCGCCGGAAGCTGCGACAGCGCGCCAGAGAGCACCGGCGTCGGCGTGATGGTCGGTGTCGCGGTGGGCGTGGGCGTGGCGGTCGCCGTCGCGGTGGCAGTTGCGGTGGGGGTCGAGCTGGCGGTCGGCGTCGCGGTTGGCAGCGGCGTATCGGTAGCGGTAGGCGTCAGCGTCACGGTCGGCAGGATGACGCGCGGCGCGATCGTCGGCGGGGGGAAGGGGTTCAGCGGCGTCTGCGGATCAGCGAACAACAGCAGCAAGAACCCCAGCGCGGCGACCGTCAGCACCATGAACAGCGCCGTAATCACATCGTAGACCGGGGAATTGCGTTTCGACGCCATAAAACTCTACTTTCTGCCAGGCAGCCTTGCCTAATATGTCCGTGTCTGGACGAAATTTATCAGCGCGAGATTCTGCGCGCACACACCTGGGAACAAGACCTCTACCGGCGGCGAGACAAGTTGATCGTCCGCCCAGAGAACGACTGTCACACGCTCGGCGCGTGGCGCGCTACTCAGGCGAGCTTCCCACCCGGAGGGGCCGTAGTCGGTGTCGGTACCCGCGAGCACGGTCTGCTCGCCGCTCGCGTCTCCGCGAACACGCACCTCGACGCCGACGACGGCCTCCCCGCGCTGGTCCACGATCGTTCCGGCAACGCCCTGCCACTCGCAGCCGGTCGTCCCTTCCGCGAAGCTGTCCCGCAGCAGCGGCGTGCCCGGCTGCACAACGAACGGGTATGGCGCCAATGTCGGCGGGACGGGTCCCTGCGGGGTCGGCGTGACCGTATTCGTCGGGCGCGGGCCGGGCGTCAGCGTGATTGTCGGTGTGGCGGTGTGGTTCGTCGCCAGCATATCACGCGTTGCAAGTGGCGTAAAGCTAGGGAGCGCGGCTAGCGCTGCGCTCCCGACTGCGTCATCTTCGGTCTCGGTCGGCGGACCGGCCTCACCGCTTTCCGGCGTATCCTCCGGCGGCGGCTCAGTAGGCGCCGGAGTCTCCATTTCAGGCAACGGCTCCGTGAAAGGCGGCGCCTCCAATGGCTCGGTGGGTTCCGGCGTGGGCGTCATGGTCGGCTCAGGTGTCTCCGTCGGCTCAGGCGTGTGCGACGGGGTGAAGGTCGGCAGGAACGGCGTTGGCAACTCCTCGCCCAGGTCCGGGATCAGCGTCGGCGTGGGCACGTCGGTCGGCGGCAGCAGGAATGGCGGCTCGGCCATATCCCCCGCGATCGCGACCGCGTAGACGATCACGACCAGCGTGAGCGCCACGAAGACAAACGTCACCAGGTTAAACAGTATGTTGGCTCCCCGCATCCGGTTGCAGCCCTCCCCTGTATGAGTGACGCCAAAGCGCCCCATCCGCTAAAAGACGCTAAAAACGCTAAAAAATCTGAATGTCCGCCGCCGCGCGCTGCTGGTCCAGCCAGTACAGGAACGCCTGCTCGCGCCGCTGCGCCAGCGCGGCAGCGTCCAGCGCGCGCCCCTCGGCGACTTCCAGCGTCTGAATGATGTGATAGCCGAGACTGCTGCGGACCGGCTGTGGCGCCAGCTCGCCGGGTTGGAGCGCGAAGATCGCCGCCTCGACTTCCGGCTGAAGCAGATCGCCCGCGCCCACCCACTCGAGGTCGCCGCCATTGTGACTGCTCGACGTATCCAGCGAGTGTTGCTGCGCGAGGTCTTCAAAGCTCGCCGCGCCAGACTGAATCTGCGCCAGCAGGTCGCGCGCCAGGGCCTCGTCTTTGACCAAGATATGCCGCGAGTGAACCTGCTTCTCGACGGTGGACACATTGGCCGTTACCATCTGGCTGACTTTGCCCCAGAGCAGCATCTGGCGCGTCGCCTCGCGGTATTCTTCCATCGTGTAAAGCTGATCCGTCAGCACCTGCTCGAAAGACAGGTTGTTCGCGGCGGCGAGTTCTTCTTGAATCGCCAGCTCGTTGTCGATCTCGGCGTCCGTTACCACGATTTCGCTCTGCGCGGCAGCCTGCGCGATCAGCATCTGGTCGATCAGACTCTCTAGCACCATGCTGGTGAACGCGTCGAGCGTGGCGGGTTCGACCGTTAGCCCTATCATGCGGCGGTCGCGCTCGCGCTCCAGCTCCGCGACAGTGATGGACGCGCCGTTGACGGTGGCGGCGAGTTGCTCCCCCTCTGGCGAAAGATTGGTGGGCGTAGGTGGCGCCTGCGCGACCTGCGTCGGCGCGGGCGCCTCGCCTGCGGGTGGGTTGTCCGCGGGCGAATCGCTGGTCGCGCCCTGGGCGCTCTCGTCGCTGCAGCCCGTCAGCAGCACGACCAGGATCAAGGCGAACAGCGCGGCGATCAACCGCCGCGACAGGAAAGGTTCCTCAGAATGGTAGCGCACAATCGTTCCTCAAAGAGCCTGCAATAAACCGGTGGCCGGGCATAGCCGACCGCTCTTATTATGCAGAGGCGGGGGGTTGCTGGCAAGTAGAGCGAAATATCGCCATAGGCAGCGATAGCGCTGCGGAAATGCAGCTAAGGGCAGCCGGAACTGATTAGGAATCAGTAGCTGTGAACAGGTTGAAACCCGGCGTTGTGGGGTGGGGCGGAGCTTGCTCCGCCCCTACAAGACCTCATTGACGCGCCGGTTACCCCCCGAAGCGCATCACGCGCTCTGGATGAACGTAACAACGGCGCGGTTTTCACCCTTGCTCGCTTACGCCATGCAGCAGCCCCACCGCTGCGCTCACACCTCGCGCACGAACGCGAACGTCATCGGGCGGCGCTTGGTCTCGTTGTAGAACAGCCGCGAGAGCGCGTCCTGGATCGCGCGCGTCAGGTCGCCGCCATTGGTGGTGGCGATGATCTCCTCGATCACATGCTCGGCAGCGGTCACCAGGTCCGCGGCCTCGCGCAAGTACACGAACCCGCGCGAGACAAACTCAGGACGCTCGGACAGCTCGCCGGTGTCGCGGTCGATCAACACCTGCACCGTAACGAACCCGTCGCGCCCCAATATTTCGCGATCGCGCATCACGATCGGGCCGACATCGCCCACACCTGCGCCATCCACGAACACGTACCCGCCGGGCACGCGCTCGCCCACTGTGAGCGTGTCGGGCGTCAGCTCGATCACGGTGCCGTTCTCAACGACCGCGATGTGCTGCTCCGGGATGCCCAGCGACTGCGCGAGGCGGCTGTGCTCGGTCAGATGGCGCAACTCGCCATGAATCGGGACGAAGAACTTGGGCCGCACAAGGTTGATCAGCAGCTTCAGTTCCTCGCGGCTGGCGTGGCCGGAGACATGCACCGGCAGCAGCGGGTCGTAGATCACGCTCGCGCCGCGCTGAATGAGCTTGTTCATCGTGCGGTGGACCAACTCCTCGTTACCCGGGATCGGGTGGGCAGACATGATCACCGTGTCGCCGCGCTCGACTTCCAACACGCGATGCCGTCCCCAGGCCAGCCGCCCGAGGACCGCCGACGGCTCGCCCTGCGTGCCGGTCGCCATGATGACCAGCTCGCTCGGCTTCATTTTGTTCGCCTGCTCGATGTTGACCAATAGATCGGGCGGCAGATTGAGGTAGCCGAGCCGCGTGGCGACCTTAATATATTCCTGCATGCTAAAGCCCGCGATCGCCATCTTGCGCCCGTGGCGCTCGGCGGCGGTCGCGACTTGCTGGATGCGCGAGATCAGCGAGGCAAAGGTGGCGACGATAATCCGCCCGGTGGCCTGGCGGAAGACTTCCTCAAACGCCGCGTCAATCACGCTCTCCGAGGGCGTCCAGCCGGGGTTGTCCGCGTTCGTGCTATCCGAGAGCAACGCGAGCACGCCGCGCTGCGAAAACTCCGCCAGCTTGGCGAAATCGGGCGGCCAACCATCGACCGGCGTGTGGTCGAACTTGAAATCGCTCGAATGGACGATCAGCCCGACCGGAGTCGTGATGCCCAGCCCGACGCCATCCGGGATGCTGTGGCAGACGTGGAACGTCTCGATCTCGAAGATGCCAAGCTGTAGCCGGTCTCCCGCCTGAAAGACGTTCAGCGGGTGATCGCCATAGCCTGCCTGTCGCATCTTCACTTCGAGCAGCCCGGCGGTCAGGGCTGTCGCGTAGACCGGCGCCTTGATCGCTTCGAGCACGTGGCTGATCGCGCCGGTATGATCCTCATGGCCGTGCGTAACGACCACTCCATGCACGGTCAGCCCCTCTTCGAGCCGGTTTATCACGTACCCGAAATCAGGAATGATGTAGTCGATGCCGAGCATGTCGTTCTCAGGAAACATGATGCCCACGTCGATGATCACGCCATCGTCGCCGTACTCAAGCAGCATCATGTTCTTGCCAATTTCCCCCAGCCCCCCCAGGGGGACGATCTTCAGTGGTTGCATGGAACCCGCACTCCCCTTTTCTGCAGTCGATGCAGTGTCGAGTCAATCAGCCAACGCGGCGCGCTGGTGATCCCGGCCAAATAACACAAACGGGGTCAAACAGACCCCGCCACATCCCTATGAATCGCTCGCGCTGGCGAGCAGTCCGGCCAACAGGCGCGCATCACCGCTGACGGTTGCTGCGCACAGCCGCCCGATCATGCCACACCAGACGCCGTCAAGAACCGTGCTCTACTCCTGTTGCACGCAGACCGCGCACAAGCCGCGCGGGGTTTCTTGCAGCATAAAGGATACCATATCGCCCTGGCGCAGCGACCGCACCCCCTGACCGCGGATCGCTGAATAGCGTACCGGGATCTCCCGTCCATCAGGCAGCGCGATCGTGCCGGCTCCGTCGAAGCGATCGAATGCTTTGACCGTCCCCTGATAGCGTTTGGTTGCAAGATCCATAGCGCAAAATCCTTCAATCATCATTGATGTATGCTTCGATAATCGCATCCTAGCGCAGAGTAGTTAATTTTCGATAAAAATGTTGAAAATATTCCTCTGAGGATGCATAAAGTACGACTATAGCATAGATTGTCAGTCTGTAAAATCCCTATCGGGCGCTCGCTTATACGCGCCAGTAGGAAAATTGTCATGCTCCGTGAAATCCGGTACAATGAGCGAACCGTTAAGTAGTTAGACGTTTGCCCGTCTCACTGAAGTCCTTAGGGGGCTGTCATGCAACCATCTCACCCGCAAGATTTAGCTCCGGACAGCGAATTGCTCTCGCAAAAACCTGACGTGGCGGACATTATTAAGGTCTCGGCTCGCTCGCGCTCGACGGCGGTGGCTGGCGCTATCGCAGGCGTGGTGCGCGAGCATGGACGTGCCGAAGTGCAGGCAATTGGGGCAGGGGCAGTCAATCAGGCCGTAAAAGCCGTAGCGATTGCACGTGGTTACTTGAGCGAAGACAATATCGACGTCATCGCCATCCCCTACTTCACCGAAGTCGTCATTGACGATCAGGAGCGCACCGCTGTGCGCCTGGTAGTCGAGCCGCGCTAGCTGTAACGTTCGCAGCAGACCGCAGCCGATCCCGCGTACCTACGGGATCGGCAATTCAGGTTGGCTCCATTTTACGCGCGGCGCATATCAGCCCTCTTGCTGGGCGATCAGGCGCAGTGCGTCCACATCATGCAGGATCAGCCGGCGCGGGCCGGTCATCCCGATAATCCCGTCCCGGCTCCACTCGGTGAGCATCTGCATCACCCATTCTTCGCTGGTACCGATCGCGGCGGCAATGTCCTTGCGGTTCAGGCGCGAAGTCACCACGCCTGTTTGCGCCTCACCATCGCGATCCGCAAGAAACAGGATCACGTGCGCCAGACGCGACGCGCTCCCACGCACCTCGACCGCTTCCGCCTGGAATACCGTCTGCCGCAGCCGCGCGCTGACATTGCCCAACAGCGCGATCGCAGATTCCGGGTGCTCCATCAGACGTTGGAGAAATGGCTCGCGGTCCAGCGCGTAAATGTCGCTATCGCTTTCCGCCTGGGCGTACGCGCTGCGCGGGCGGCCATCAAGCAGCGTAAGCTCCGCGAGCACGTCGCCCGGGCCGAGCACGTCCAGCAACACCTGCCGCTCGCCCTCGCC
>Ga0079224_100010505_pt1 | contig 12702 bp, 25 predicted proteins | sample Stecom2015_FD_80414 | JGI IMG/M metagenome (GOLD analysis project Ga0079224, IMG submission 80414) | Agricultural soil microbial communities from Utah to study Nitrogen management - Steer compost 2015 | ecosystem: Environmental > Terrestrial > Soil > Agricultural land | place: USA: Utah...
CTTCTGCTTCTCACGCAGGTGGATGCCGTATTCAGTCAAACGCGGGCGCCGTCCCTGGCCGTGCTGGCCCGGCGGATACGGGCGGCGGTCCACGGGGCACTTCTCAGTATAGCACTTTTCACCCTTCAAAAAGAGCTTTTCTCCCTCACGCCGGCACAGCCGGCAAACGGGTCCAGTATACCTTGCCATCGCTCAGTCTTCCACCTCCGCCGGTTCCGCTCAGACCCGCCGCCGCTTGGGCGGGCGGCAACCGTTGTGAGGAATCGGGGTGACGTCTTTGATCAAGTTCACTTCGAGACCGGCAGCCTGGAGCGAACGGATAGCCGCCTCCCGGCCCGACCCGGGCCCCTTCACGTAGACCTCGATCTCCCGGACCCCATGCTCCATGGCGGCCCTTGCCGCCGCCTCCGCCGCCATGCTCGCCGCAAAGGGCGTCCCTTTGCGCGATCCCTTAAAGCCCTGGCTTCCGGCGGAAGCCCACGTCAGCACGTTGCCCTGCTTGTCCGTGATGGTCACGATGGTGTTGTTAAACGTCGAACGGATATGCGCGATCCCGACCGGGACGTTCTTCCGTTCCCGCCGGCGCAGCCGTGTGCCCTTTCTCGGCCTGGCCAAGTTGTCAACCTCCCTAAATCGCGGAAAGCCACCCCACCAGTGGCATCCTTACCAAGTATCTGCAGAACCGGTGCCCTTTTACACCGTCCACGCCTTCCGGCAGCCGCCGCGCGGCGCCGGCTCAGCGGGCGCGCTTCTTCACGCCGATGGTGCGGCGCGGGCCCTTGCGGGTCCTGGCGTTGGTGCGCGTCCGCTGCCCGCGCACCGGAAGCCCCCGGCGGTGCCTGAGCCCCCGGTAGCAGCCGATGTCCATGAGGCGCTTGATGTTCATCTGCACCTGGCGGCGCAGATCGCCCTCGACCACGTACTCGCGCTCAATCACCTCGCGAAGGCGGTTCACCTCGTCCTCCGTGAGGTCGCGCACCCGGGTGTCCGGGTTGACCTGGGTCTTCGCGAGGATCTTATTGGACGTCGAACGGCCGATGCCGTAAATGTACGTCAGCGCCACCTCAACCCGCTTGTCACGGGGCAAATCGACTCCGGCGATTCGTGCCAACAGCCTGCACCTCCTATCTCTCCGGCACTACCCTTGAACCTGTTTGTGCCGGGGATTCTCGCAGATAACCATCACTTTGCCATGGCGGCGAATCACTTTGCACTTCTCGCAAATGCGCTTCACCGAAGGCCGCACTTTCACCGCATCCAACTCCCCTTCACGCCGCCCGGCTCAACGCACCCCAAGCGCCTTCTCCGGCTCATTTCTTGCGGTACGTGATGCGCCCGCGGCTAAGATCGTACGGCGACAGCTCCACCGTCACCTTGTCGCCGGGCAAGATCCTGATGAAGTGCATCCGCATCTTGCCCGAGATATGCGCCAGCACCTTGTGGCCGTTGTCGAGCTCCACCCGGAACATCGCGTTGGGCAGAGGCTCGATGACCGTCCCTTCCATCTCACTGACGTCCTGCTTGGCCATGGGGTCCATCGACCTCCTCTCTCTCTCCCACGAGTTCCGTCAACGCCGCTCGGATCTGCTCATCCGTCACCCTGGCGCCGTTGCTCAGACGGGCCGCAATCTCCGTGTGGATCTCGTCGTGAACCCACAAGTGGCGGATATTCTTCTTTTTCGGCTTGGCCACCGTCCGCTTCACCCCGTCGGCGACCAGGGCGAAACGTTCCTCGACGACGTCAAGGACCAGGTAGTGAGCGCCGATGTCTCTTCCCGCCGACGACGTCACCCACTGCCCGGGCTTCACCGAGACCAAGTGGCCATCGACCTCCCGTCCCATCCTAAAGCGCCGTCAGCACCACGGGACCGTCTTCCGTGATCGCGACCGTGTGCTCGAAGTGGACCGAAAGGCTGCGATCCCGCGTCACCACGGTCCAGCGGTCGCTCAGGATCTCCACCTCGTAGCCGCCGGCGTTCACCATCGGCTCGATGGCCAGGGTCATCCCCGGCTTGAGCCGCGGCCCCCGGTTGGGCGGCCCGAAATTGGGCACCTGGGGCGCCTCGTGCATCGAGCGCCCGATCCCGTGTCCCACGAAGTCCCGCACGACGGAGAAGCCTCGCGACTCGACGTACACTTGCACCGCGTGGGAGATATCGGAGAGGCGGTTTCCCGGTCGCGCCTTCTCAATCCCCGCGTACAGCGCCCCTTCGCCGGCGCGCAGGAGCGCCTGCGCCGCCTCGTCCACCTCGCCGACGGGATACGTCCAGGCCGCGTCACCGTGGAAGCCGTCGACGATGGCGCCGATATCGACGCTGACGATGTCCCCTTCCCGGAGCACCGTATTCCCGGGAATCCCATGGACCACTTGCTCGTTGACCGAAACGCATATATTCGCCGGATAGCCCTGATATCCTTTAAACGAGGGGATGGCTCCCTCCGCCTTCAAGACTTCCAGCGCCAGTGCGTCCAGGTCCTTGGTGCGGATTCCCGGTCGGATCGCTTCCGCGATCCGGCGATGAGCCAGGGCGACCACCCTTCCGGCTCGCCGCATCGCCTCAATCTCCTCGGGAGACTTGAGGATGATCATCGCGCTGCCTCACCGCGACGCTGCGCCTCTCTAATCTTTTCAAGCTGCGCCACGATGTCCTGAAACACCTGGTCGATGGGCCGCTCTCCGTCCACCGAGACCAGGATTCCCTGCTCGGCGTAGTAGGTCAGCACCGGGTGCGTCTGGTCCATGAACACCTTCAGCCGGTGCAGCGCCGTCTCCACCGTGTCGTCGGGCCGCTGGACCAAAGGCCCGCCGCACTCCGCACACCGGCCGTCCAGCTCCGGGTGATGTGCCCGGTTGTACGTGGCGCCGCACTGGGAGCAGATCACTCGCTCCGAGATGCGGCGGACGGCCTCCTCCTCGGAGATCTCGATATTGACGGCAGCGTCCAGCGCCTTGCCCAGCTCCGGCAGGGCCCGGTCCAGGGCGATGGCCTGCGGCACCGTCCGGGGGAAACCGTCGAGGATGAACCCCCTCGCACAGTCGTCCTGCCTCAGCCTCTCCTTGACGATCTCGATCGAGATGTTATCGGGAACCAGCTCCCCCCGGTCGATATACTCCTTGGCCTTCGCTCCCAGAGGACCGCCGGAGCGGATCGCCGCCCGGAACATCGCGCCGGTGGATATGTGGGGCACATCCAACTGCTCGGACAAAAGCTCCCCTTGCGTGCCCTTGCCCGCGCCCGGCAATCCCATCAGGACCAGCTGCACCTGCCGAGCACCCCCTCGCCTGTTACTTCAAGAAGCCCTCGTAATGCCTCATCAGCAAGTGCGCTTCGATCTGCTTCATCGTATCCAGCGCGACGCCGACGACGATCAAGAGGCTCGTGCCGCCGAAGAACACGAAGGCCATAGGGAGCTGCGTGATCGCCGACATCACGTACGGCAAGACCGCGATGAAGGCGAGGAAGATCGCGCCTGCCAAGGTGATCCGGGTCAGGATGCGATCCAGATACTCCGCCGTGGGCCTGCCCGGGCGCAGGCCGGGGACGAAGCCCCCGTGCTTGCGCATGTTGTTGGCCACTTCCACCGGGTTGAACGTCACGGCGGTATAAAAATACGTAAAGAAGATCACCAGCAGTGCGTAGGAGACCACGTAGAAGGTGCTGCCGATGCCGAACCACCGGGTCACCGCCGGCGCGATGGCCGGGATGAACTGCGCCAGGGTGAGCGGGAAGGTCAGCACCGACGAGGCGAAGATGACGGGGATGACGCCCGCGTTGTTCACCCGCAAGGGGATGTGCGTGGCCTGGCCCCCGTACATCCTGCGGCCCACCACCCGCTTGGCGTACTGCACCGGGATGCGCCGCTGCCCCTCCTGCACCATCACCACGGCCGCGACGATCGCGACGAACAGCACCGCGAGGACGATCAGGCTAAAGGCGCTGACGCCGCCTTCGCCCACCGTCTGGAACGTCTGGATGAGTCCCACCGGGAACTCGGCGACGATCCCCGCGAAAATGATGAGGGAGATGCCGTTGCCGATCCCGTTCTCGCTGATCTTCTCGCCGAGCCACATCAGGAACATGGTTCCCGCGGTGAGGGTGACCACGATGGTCAGCAGCGAGAAGAACGTGGGGTTGGTCACCACGTTGCTGTTCTTGGCCAGGACGGTGATGCCGTACGCCTGGATGAGGCCCAGCACCACGGTGCCGTACCGCGTGTACTGCTGGATCTTCTTGCGCCCTTCGATCCCCTCTTTCGCCAGCTCCTCCAGGCGAGGGATGACGATGGTCAGGAGCTGGAGGATGATCGAGGACGTGATGTACGGGTTGACGCCCATGGCGAAGATGGTGAAACGGCCCAGGGCGCCGCCGGTGAACAGGTTCAAGAAGCCGAAGATGTTGCCGCCTCCGATGTCCAGGCTCTCTGCCAAGCCGATCGCGTCGACGCCGGGGACCGGAACGAAGGAGCCGATGCGAAAGACCGCGAGGAGCGCCGCCGTGTAGATCAGCTTGCGACGGAGGTCGTCAATGCGCCATGCGTTCCGGAGCGCGTCCAGCAACTAGATCACCTCGGCCTTCCCACCGGCGGCCTCGATCTTTTGGATGGCCGACTTGGAAAAGCGGTGCGCCCTGACCGTCAGCGCGACTTCGAGGTCGCCGTCGCCGAGGATCTTGACGCCGTCGCGCAGCGACTTCACCAGGCCCGCCTCCACCAGCCGTTCCGGCGTGACCACCTCGCCGGCGGCGAACCGGTTGAGGCGGGACACGTTCACCACCGCGTACTCGGCGGCGAACGCGGCGTTGTTGAAGCCCCTCTTGGGCAAACGCATGTGAATGGGCGTCTGCCCGCCCTCGAAGGCCGGGCCCTTGCCGGCGCCCGAACGGGCACCCTGCCCCTTTTGGCCACGGCCCGACGTCTTGCCCGAACCCGAACCGATTCCCCGCCCCACCCGGCGGCGGGCCTTGCGGCTGCCCGGGGCCGGCTTTAGCTCGTGTAGTCTCATGACGCCTCGATACCCCCAACAAAACAAAAACTCGCGGTTACGCCTCTTCCACGTGCACCAGGTGCTCGACCTTGCGGAGCATTCCCCGGATGCTCGGGTTGTCTTCCTTCACCACGGTCTGATTCAGCCTCCGAAGGCCGAGCGCCCGCAGGGTCTCCTTCTGGTCCTTGGCGAAGCCGATGGCGCTCCGCTTCCACGTCACCTTGATCTGTCCCATCGCGAAAAGCCTCCTAGCCGAGGATCTCCTCAGGCTTCTTCCCCCGCAGGCGGGCGACTTCCTCCACGGTCCTGAGGTTCTTGAGCCCCTCGATGGTCGCCCGCACCACGTTGATGGGGTTGCTGGAGCCGATGACCTTGGTGAGAACGTCCCGGATGCCCGCGGCCTCCAGCACGGCGCGCACCGCGCCGCCGGCGATGACGCCCGTACCCTCGCTGGCCGGCTTCAGCAGCACCTGCGAGCCGCAAAAGCGCGCCTTCACCTCGTGGGGGATGGTGGTCCCCACCATGGGCACGTGGATCAGGTTCTTCTTCGCGTCCTCGATGCCCTTGCGGATGGCGTCGGACACCTCTTTGGCCTTCCCCTTTCCGGCGCCGACGTGCCCGTTGCCGTCGCCTACCACCACTACCGCCGTAAAGGAGCGCGTCCTTCCGCCTTGCACCGTCTTGGAGACGGGGTTGATGTCGACGACCCGCTCCTGCAGCTCGCCGAGGGAGTCAGGATCGATTCGCTTGCGAGTCAATGCCATGAAACGTGTGCCACTCCCTTCTAGAAGTCGAGGCCGCCTTCGCGTGCGCCCTCGGCCAACGCCGCCACGCGGCCGTGGTAGAGGTTGCCGCCGCGGTCAAAGACCACCGCCTGGATGCCGGCCTCCTTGGCCCGCCGGGCCAGGAGCCTGCCCACCTCCCGCGCCGCTTCGACGTTCCCCGTGTAGGTGAGCTTGCCGCGAAGCTCCTTGTCGAGCGTCGAGGCCGAGACCAAGGTCCGGCCCTGCACGTCGTCGATGATCTGTGCGTACATATGCTTCAAGCTGCGGTACACGCTGAGCCTAGGCCGCTCCGGCGTGCCGAAGACCTTCTTTCGCACTCTGAGGTGGCGTTTGCGCCGCGCTGCCTTGCGATCCACCCTTGGCATCGTGCTCACCCCTTTACTTGGACACCTTGCCCGCCTTGCCGGCCTTGCGGATGATCTTTTCACCCTCGTACATGATGCCCTTGCCGAGGTAGGGCTCGGGCTTGCGCACGGCGCGGATCTTGGCGGCCACCTCGCCGACCAGCTGCTTGTCGATCCCTCTCACCGTGATCCGGGTCGGCTGGGGCACCTCAAACTCGATCCCCGCAGGAGCCTCCACCTCCACCGGATGGGAGTACCCCACCGAGAGGACCAGCTTGTTCCCCTGCTTGCTCGCCCGGTACCCCACGCCCTTGATCTCCAGGTTCTTTTCGTAGCCCTTGGTCACGCCCTCGACCATGTTGGCGATCAGGGTGCGCGTCAGGCCGTGCAAGGATTTATGAAACTTCTCGTCGCTGGGACGGCGGACGACGATGTGGCCGTCCTCGACGCTGACGTTCATCGCTTCGTGAATCTCCGTGGCGAGCTCGCCCTTGGGCCCCTTGACCCTGACGGTGTTGCCCTCGATGCTCACCTCTACGCCTTGTGGAATCGCCACAGGCATCTTCCCGATCCGGGACACGAAGCGCACCTCCTCCTCGTCCGAAATACCCGCCTCAAAGCTACCACACGTAGCAGATGACTTCGCCGCCGACGCCCAGCTTGCGCGCCTGCTTGTCGCTCATCACGCCTTTCGACGTCGACAGCACGGCGATGCCCAGCCCGCCCAGGACGCGCGGGATCTCGTCGCGGCCGGCGTACACCCGCAGGCCCGGCCGGCTGATCCGCCGGATCCCCGTGATCACCCGCTGCTTGTTCGGCGCGTACTTCAGGAAGATCCGCAACGTCGGCTGGGGCCTGCTCTCGATGATCTTGTAATCCCGGATAAACCCTTCTTCCTTGAGAATGCGGGCCACTTCCGTCTTGAGCTTCGAGGCCGGGCCGTCCACCGATTCGTGATAGACCGCTGAAGCGTTGCGCAGCCGCGTCAGCATATCGGCGATTGGGTCCGTCATGCTCATGAGTACAACCCCTTCCTCTCGTCCGATTACCAGCTGGCCTTGGTGACGCCCGGGATCTGGCCGCGGCTGGCCAGCGTCCTAAAGCACACACGGCACATCTGGAACCGCCGCATGTACGCGCGGGGCCTGCCGCAGATGCGGCACCGGTTGACGCGGCGCGTGCTAAACTTGGGCTCTCGCTTGGCCTTGGCGATCATCGACTTCTTGGCCACTCTATCACTCCTCTACCCGACCGCGGGCTGGGCTTGCGGCTGCCGTCTCACGCCGCCCGGAAGGGCATGCCCAGGCGTGCCAGCAGCTCGTACGCCTCCTCGTCCGTCTTCGCCGTGGTCACGATGGCGATGTCCATCCCGCGAATCTTGTCGATGGAATCATAATCCACTTCCGGGAAGATCAGCTGCTCCCGGATCCCCAGGTTGTAGTTGCCCCGCCCGTCGAAGGACTTGGGCGAAACCCCGCGAAAGTCCCGAATCCGGGGCAGGCTCACGTTGATCAGCTTGTCGAGAAAGTCGTACATCCTCTGGCCCCGCAGCGTGACGCGGCAGCCGATGGGCATCCCTTCCCGCAGCTTGAAGTTGGCGATGGACTTCTTCGCCCGGGTGACGGCCGGCTTTTGCCCCGTGATCATCGCGAGGTTTTGCATCGCGACGTCCAGCGCCTTCGGATCCTGGGCCGCGTCGCCCACGCCCATGTTGATCACGATCTTCTCCAGCTTGGGCACCTGCATCGGATTGCGGTAGCCAAAGCGCTTGATCAGCTCGGGAACGACCTCGTTAAGGTAACGCTCCTTGAGACGAGACATCCTTATAACCACTCCTCTTCACTCGAGCCGCGCCAAGCTGGCCGCGAGCGTCAATCCACCGGCTTACCGCACCGCTTGCACACCCGGCTCACTTGCTTGCCCGGCTCGCGGCGCCGCGCGATCCGCGTCGGGGTGTTGCAGCTCGGGCAGACCAGCATCACGTTGGAGACGTGGATCGGTCCCGGTTGCTCGATGACGCCCCCCGAGGGATTGGTGCGCGTCGGCCGAGCGTGCTTCTTGATAATGTTGACCCCCTCGACCACGACCCGGCCCTTCTTGGGGAGGACCTCCAGCACTTTGCCGGTCTTGCCGGCGTCTTCCCCGGACAGGACGTGGACGAGGTCACCCTTTCTCACATGCAGCTTGTTTCGCATCTTCGACGCCTCCAGCGGCTCCGCCAAACCTAAAGCACCTCAGGAGCCAGGGAAATAATCCGCATGAAATCCTTCTCCCGCAGCTCGCGGGCGACAGGTCCAAAGATGCGGGTCCCCCTCGGGTTCTTCTGCTCGTTGATGATGACCGCGGCGTTTTCGTCGAAGCGGATGTACGAGCCGTCCGGGCGCTTCACCGGACGCTTGGTCCGGACCACCACCGCCTTGACCACGTCGCCCTTCTTGACGATCCCGCCGGGGGTCGCCTCCTTCACGGAAGCTACGATAATATCACCAACCCGGGCGTAGCGCCGCTTGGAGCCGCCCAGCACCCGGATGCACAACAGGCGCTTCGCCCCGGTGTTATCGGCAACGTTCAGGATGCTCTCCTGTTGGATCATCGCCCATCTGCCCTCCTTCCCGCCGCGCGCCTTGCTGCGCGCGCCTCGCAAAGGATCCTACTTCACGGCAAAAGGTCAGCGAGCCCGTTCCAGGATTTCCACGACCCGCCAGCGCTTCTCCCTGGACAGCGGCCGGGTCTCCATCACCCGCACGCGGTCGCCCACGCGGCACTCGTTATTCTCATCATGCGCCTTCAAGCGAACCGTCCGCCGGATGGTCCGCCCGTAGAGCGGATGCCTCACGAGACGTTCGACGGCGACGACGCACGTCTTGTCCATCTTGTCGGAGACCACGATGCCGACCCGGGTCTTCCGCTTGCTGCGCTCCTTGCCTTCCACAGCCGAACCTCCTTACGCCCGCTTGAGCTGAAGCTCCCGCTCGCGCATGATGGTCTTAATCCGGGCGATGTCCTTCTTGACCGCCTTCATCCGCATCGGGTTGTCCAGTTGGCCGGTCGCCGCCTGGAATCTGAGGTTGAAGAGCTCCTCTTTCAGGTCAGCCAGCTTCCGTCCGAGCTCCTCGTCGGTCAGCTCACGGATCTCCTTCGCCTTCACGAGCCCTCACCACCTGAGACTTCTTCCCTCGCGACGATCCTGGTCCCAACGGGCAGCTTGTGCGAGGCCAGCCTCATGGCCTCCCTCGCGAGCTCTTCCGACACGCCGCCGATCTCAAACATCACCCGGCCGAGCTTGACCACGGCGACCCAGTACTCGGGCGAGCCCTTGCCCTTGCCCATACGGGTCTCGGCCGGCTTCTTGGTCACGGGCTTGTCGGGAAAGATCTTGATCCACACCTTGCCGCCGCGGCGGAGGTGCCGGGTCATCGCGATTCGGGCCGCTTCGATCTGCTTGCTGGTGATCCACCCCGCCTCGGTGGCCTGGAGCCCGAAATCACCGAACGTCACGGTGTTGCCCCGGTACGCCTTCCCCTTGCGGCGCCCCCGGTGCACCTTGCGGTACTTCACCTTCTTCGGCATCAACATCGGGAGAACGCCCCCTTACGCTTCCTGCTGCAGCTGCTCCTCCGGCTGGGGCCTCTTGCCCTTCTCCGGCAGCACTTCGCCCTTGTAGATCCACACCGTCACACCGATCTGGCCGTACGTCGTCTTGGCCTCCGCAAAGCCGTAATCGATGTCGGCCCTCAGGGTGTGGAGGGGAATCGAACCTTCCGCCGCCCACTCCGTCCGGGCGATTTCCGCGCCGGCGATCCGGCCGGCGATGCGAATCTTGATCCCCTTGGCGCCGAACCGCATCGCCCGCTGCTGGGCCTGCCGCATCGCCCGGCGGAACGAGACCCGCCGCTCCAGCTGGAAGGCGATGTTCTCCGCCACCAGCTGGGCATCGAGCTCAGGCCGCTTCACTTCGACGATGTTGATCTGCAGCTGCTTGCCGGTCTGCCGCTCCAGTTCCTTGCGAAGCCTGTCGACCTCGGCGCCGCCCTTGCCGATCACCATGCCCGGCCGCGCGGTGTGGAAGGTCACCTTGGCCCGGTTGGCGGCCCGCTCGATCTCTACCTTGGAGATGCCTGCGGTGTAAAACCGCTCCTTGATCCGGCGCCGGATCTCCAGGTCCTCGTGAAGCAGCTCCGCGTACTCCTTCCGGCCGGCGTACCACCGGCCGTCCCAATCTTTGATGATTCCCAGTCGCAGACCGACCGGGTGCACCTTTTGGCCCAAAGAGAATCCCCCTTCGTTCGCAGCTTGCGACAGCCTTCGGCCTTACTTCTCCCGCTCCGCCAGGACCACGGTGATATGGCTGGTCCGCTTCATGACCAGCCCCGCGCGGCCCCGGGCGTGCGGCCGGATGCGCTTCAGCGCCGGCCCCTGGTCGACGTAGGCTTTGGCGACGTAGAGCGAATCCGGATCCATCTCGTGGTTGTTCTCCGCGTTGGCCGCCGCCGACCGGACCACCTTGGAGACGATCTTCGAAGCCGCCTTGGGCGTCAGCTCGAGAATGGCCAGCGCCTCTTGCAAGTCCTTGCCCCGGATCAGATCGACGACTTGCCGCGCCTTGCGCGGCGATATGCGAACGTGCCGTGCGACGGCTCTCGCTTCCACGGCAACCATCCTCCTATCTCACGCCCGTCGACCGCTCGGAGCCCGCATGCCCGCGGAAGGTGCGGGTGGGGGCAAACTCCCCGAGCTTGTGGCCGACCATGTCCTCGGTGATGTAGATCGGCACGTGCTTGCGCCCGTCGTGGACCGCGATGGTGTGCCCCACCATCTCGGGGAAGATCGTCGACCGCCGCGACCACGTCCGGATGACGCGCTTCTCTCCCGACTCGTTCATCTTCCGCACTTTCTCCAAAAGCTTCGGATCGGCGTAGGGGCCCTTTTTCGTCGAACGGCCCATGCTCTCACTCCTTCACCCAGCTCACTACGGTTTGCGCCTGCGGACGATCAGCGCGTCAGACTTCTTCTTCCTCCGGGTGCGATAGCCCAGGGTCGGCTTGCCCCACGGCGTCTTGGGGCTGGGCATACCTACGGGGGAACGGCCCTCGCCGCCGCCGTGCGGGTGGTCCACCGGGTTCATCACCACGCCCCGGGTGTGGGGCCTGCGTCCCAAGTGCCGGCTGCGCCCCGCCTTGCCGATCACCAGGTTCTCGTGTTCCACGTTGCCCACTTGCCCCACGGTGGCCCGGCACTCCAGGTGCACCAGGCGGAACTCGCCCGACGGCAGGCGCAGGGTGGCATACTTGCCTTCTTTCGCCATGAGCTGCGCCGCCGCCCCGGCCGAACGCACCAGCTGGCCGCCCTTGCCCGGCCTCAGCTCCACGTTGTGGACCAGCGTGCCCACCGGGATGTTCTTGAGCGGCAGCGCGTTCCCCGGCCGGATGTCCGCGTCCTCGCCCGACATGACCTGATCGCCCACGGAGAGTCCCACCGGCGCCAGGATGTAGCGCTTTTCCCCGTCCGCGTAGTGGAGCAGGGCGATGCGGGCCGAGCGGTTCGGATCGTATTCAATGGCCGCCACCTTGGCGGGGACCCCGTCCTTGTCCCGCTTGAAGTCGATCAGCCGGTAAAGCCGTTTGTGGCCGCCTCCCCGGTGACGGGCGGTCACCCGGCCCAGGTTGTTGCGGCCGCCCGACTTCTTGAGCGGTACCGTCAGCGATTTCTCGGGCTCCGTCTTGGTGATCTCTTCAAAGCTGTACGCCGTCATTCCCCGGCGGCCCGGAGTCGTCGGCTTGTACTTCTTGATCCCCATGAGTCAACACTCCCTTGCGATCCTGCCGGGGCCCGCGGCCCCGCGCCGGTTACAAGCCCTCGAAGATCTCGATGCGGTGGCCTTCGGCCAGCTGCACCACGGCCTTCTTCCGCTCGGGGCGCCTTCCCACGAAGCGTCCGAGCCGCTTCACCTTGCCGGGGACGCGGGAGGTGTTCACCTTGACCACCTTCACGCCGAAGATCTGCTCCACCGCCCGCTTAATGTCGGTCTTCGTCGCCTTGAGCGCCACCTCGAAGGTGTACTTGTTCTGCTCCATCTGTTTGGTGCTCTCTTCCGTCACCCACGGCCGGATGATGATGTCCCGGGGATCCATCAGCCGAGCACCTCCTCAATCTTGGCGATGGCGTCTTTGGTGGCAATCAGCCGGGCATGGGCCACCACGTCGTAGACGTTGAGATCGCCCGCCCGCGTGGTGCCGACGCCCGGAATGTTGCGGGCGGAAAGGATCACGTTCCGGTCAAGCTCGCCCGTGACCACCAGGGCGCTGGCTCCGGCCGCCTTGAGGTTCTGGAGAACCTCCACCATCTTCTTGGTTTTCGGCTCCTCAAACGTCAGCTCGTCCAGGACCAGTAGCTCGCCGCTGGCCACCTTGCTGCTGAGCGCAGAGCGCAGCGCGGCCCGGCGGGCCTTCTTGGGCATCGCCTGCCGGTAGTCGCGGGGCTTCGGGCCGAATACCGTCCCGCCGCCCACCCACTGCGGCGCCCGGATGCTCCCCTGGCGGGCCCGGCCGGTCCCCTTCTGCCTCCAGGGCTTCCTGCCGCCGCCGGAGAC
>Ga0079224_100010506_pt1 | contig 12701 bp, 14 predicted proteins | sample Stecom2015_FD_80414 | JGI IMG/M metagenome (GOLD analysis project Ga0079224, IMG submission 80414) | Agricultural soil microbial communities from Utah to study Nitrogen management - Steer compost 2015 | ecosystem: Environmental > Terrestrial > Soil > Agricultural land | place: USA: Utah...
GACCTTCACTTCCAGTGTAGCTTTAACATTGGACTAATATTTTGTGAAAAACAAGACCACAGTATATTAGAAATACTATTATACAGATTGAAAACCCATGCTGACAGTCAACTATGATGATACACACATAAAAATTATGGATTTTTGGGACCGGAGGGGACGACAGCGTATTAAGGATGGAAACGGCAGTTATGCGTTTAAAATGCCCTTCACCTTCTATAATGAATACGGTTTTCCTTTTTTCGAACGAAAAGGAAGGGTACGGAACGGTTTTCCTCGAGGCTACTGGACGACCCATGCGGTAGACGATAGCGGCAACAAGACATTATTATCAGAAGAGGTTTTTGACCATAATGGTGTACTGGAGGAGGGATATAACCTCTTTACGGACGCCTCCTATCGGACGCCTTTGGCTTTTTTTCCTGCACACTATTTTTATACTGCCGAAAGGATCATATCTAAACCTTGCACTTTTGATGACTACAGTGGCTTCAACACCTATTTATCGGATAAATTCAGCGTTTTTCTATACCATAGCCCGACACTTAAAAATATAGAAGACGAGTTTATGTATGTCGTAGCGCTAGATGAAAAAGGCAATCCGACAGATGTTACATTGGAACAACCGTTACAAACGAGGGAAGTAAACAGCTACGTGGAAAAAGTATTGGAAGAAATTCCTTTTTATTTTCCTTCCTTGGACCACGAGGGCAACGCCATAGCAGATACATTAAAGATATACGGTGGGCTGCGCATCAACGACGCGGGACAGTTTCACTTCCATAGCTTTCGAATAGAAAGGGGAAAACAACCGTAGTTGCTTTCAAGGAAGTATTGTATATATTTGCAAAAAAGTTTATCCATTACGAGATGAAATTCCATAAAGAAGGATATACCAGTTTAGCAATCGTTGTATTGTTTGTTTTTATCATCAATGCCGTAGCTGACTATTACGATGCCCCAGTTTACCTCAAATGGTTTTTATATGCCCTTTCGGCCTTCCTACTGATTGCTATTCTACAGTTTTTCAGAAGCCCTATCAAACGGGTTACGCCGGATGAACAGATTGTACTTTGCCCCGCAGATGGCAAGGTCGTGGTTATCGAGGAAACGGATGAAACGGAATATTTTAAAGACCGGAGAATACAAGTTTCCATTTTTATGTCGCCCATTAATGTCCATGTGAACCGGAATCCCATCAGCGGTGTAGTATCTTATTTTAAATACCACCCGGGGAAATTTCTTGTCGCATGGCACCCCAAGTCGTCTACAGATAATGAGCGGACGACTGTTGTCGTAAAAACCCAATCGAATGCAGAAGTGTTGTTCCGCCAGATTGCAGGGGCAGTGGCGCGTCGTATAGTATGGTACGTCAAGGAAAACGATACCGTGACGCAAGGTGAGGAGTTTGGCTTCATCAAATTTGGCTCACGAGTGGATTTGTTTTTGCCATTGGGAACGGAAGTGACGGTGAATATCGGCGACAAAGTCGTAGGGGGAAAAACAACAATCGCAAAATTGTAGGGGTTTCCCCAGAGGACGCCTCTGGAAGTTAGAAGTTAGGATAAATGCTGATTTATCCGCATTACAGGCAAGAAGTTTTATATGAATCTAAGTGTCTTTGTCCTCATCATATCTGGTAGCATCGGGCTCCTGGCAGCTACTATTGATTTCCTGCACAGAGGAAACCTTAGCGTTGCAGCTTTCCTATTCATCATAGTAGCAATTCTCTGCTATATAATCTTCATGAATATATTTGAGCGGTTTATCTATAAAAGAATCCGCAATGTATATAAGCTTATCCGCAACCTGAAGCTGGACAAAGGACTAAAAGATGCCCTGGGCGAAAAAATTACAGACGACCCTATCGGTGATGCAGAAAGGGAAGTAAGAGATTGGGCGAAGCAACGCGTATCCGAAATTGACAAGCTAAGGGAGCAGGCGAAATTCCGCAAAGAATTTCTTTCCAATATTTCACATGAGTTCAAAACACCTTTGTTTGCCACACAAGGATATATCGAAACATTACAGGACGGCTTGATGGAAGACGCTCCGGAGATTGCGAAAAGCTTTTTGGAAAAAGCGACGCGCAACCTTGATCGTCTGAGCTATCTGATACAGGACTTGGATGAAATTTCCAAGCTGGAAACAGGTATCATTTCGTTGACACTGGAACAATTTGACATGGTGGCGCTTATCCAGGAGTGTATTGAGGATCTGGAAGGAAAAGCAAAGCAAAATAATGTCCATCTAGGGTTTCATGGCAAGTTGAACCCAGTAATCGTAAAAGCCGACCGCAAGCGTATACAACAAGTGCTTATCAATTTATTGGACAATTCTATTAAATATGGAAGAAAGGACGGAACAACCGTTGTTTCCATTTTCCCACTATTTGATCAAATTCTGGTAGAAGTGACGGATGATGGCATGGGTATTGACGAGAAAAACCTCGCGCGTGTATTCGAACGGTTTTATCGGACGGATAAAAGCCGCTCCCGGGAAATCGGGGGCTCAGGACTCGGTCTTGCCATTGTGAAGCACATCATCGAAGCACACGCGCAGAATGTAAATGCCCGCAGCACAGAAGGAGTGGGCACTACATTTGGTTTTACCCTAGAACGACCAAAACATGGCTAACCACCGAGCGAAACATCAAAACTTAACATTAAGTTAACATTCCATTCATAAATTTGCAAAAAAAGCATATGTCTTTAAATAGTATTTTTCAGTATTTCGTTCCAAAGGACAAGAAATTTTTTCCTTTGTTTGAACAGGCAGGCGCCAATCTTATTGTCATGGCGCATGCGTTAAAAGAGTCGGTTTATGCAACAGACCTGACCAAACGTGCTGAGCTGAATAAAAAACTGGAGGATCTGGAACACAAAGGTGACGATATCACCCATCAAATTCATCTGGAACTGGGCAAAAACTTCATCACTCCCTTCGATCGGGAAGATATACACGCCTTGGCAAGTTCTCTGGATGATGTCGCCGATTTTATACAAGGTGCGTCCAACCGGATGGAACTTTATAAAGTGGAAAGCCCGAACCAGGCAATGAAAGAGATTACAGACTTAATTGTAGAGGCAACGGAGCATGTGGCCAAAGCACTTAACGAATTAAGAGATCTCAAAAATATCCGTAACATCACGGACTCCTGCGTACGAATAAACAGCGTGGAGAATAAGGCAGACTATATTTTCGACAGAGCGGTCAGCGAACTTTTTGAATATGAAAAAGACGCGATCACATTAATAAAGACCAAAGAAGTTCTCTCTGCAATGGAAGACGCAACGGACAAATGTGAAGACGTAGCAAACGTATTAGAAAGTATTTTACTCAAAAATGCCTAGCCCTGGCATACAGAAAGCATATTATATTATGATGATTTCCACCTTATTGATTGTCGTGGTCGTATTGGCGATTGCATTCGACTATATCAATGGTTTTCATGATGCGGCCAACTCTATCGCTACGGTTGTATCTACTAAAGTGTTGACGCCTTTCATGGCTGTATTGTGGGCTGCAATATGGAATTTCGCGGCTTATTTCTATTTTACAGATCATAAAGTTGCCAATACGATCGCTAAGACGGTACTGGAAGAGTATATCACGTTAGAAGTGATATTTGCAGGACTGGTCGCCGCTATTTCTTGGAACCTTTTCACCTGGTATTATGGAGTCCCTTCTAGCTCTTCTCACACTTTAATCGGCGGTTTTGCGGGATCGGGGATGGCTTATGCTTGGTTTATGGGCGCAAATCCGATTACCGCGATTAATCAAACGGCTATTTTAAAAATCGCCTCTTTCATCGTTTTAGCACCGGTCATCGGTATGATCATTTCGGTTATTATCACCCTAGTGATTATGAATTTAGCCAAAAAAACCCGCCCGTCCATAGCAGAAAAGTGGTTTAAAGTCGGCCAATTGATATCTTCGGCGGGTCTAAGTTTTGCCCATGGCGGAAACGACGCCCAAAAAGTGATGGGTATTATCGCTACCGCTTTAATTGCAGAACAGATCATTCCCGACTTTGAGGCAATGCCGAACTGGGTTCCGCTAACGTGTTATGCTGCTATTGCAGCTGGGACAATGAGCGGCGGATGGAAAATCGTAAAAACAATGGGTACAAAGATAACCAAAGTAACCCCCTTAGAAGGTGTCGCAGCGGAATCTGCCGGAGCCGCCACATTGGGAATAACTGAACATTTCGGAATTCCGGTGTCTACGACCCACACCATTACCGGTTCTATCATCGGTGTAGGAGTAGTGAAACGAGTATCGGCTGTGCGATGGGGTGTTACAATAAGCTTGCTGTGGGCGTGGATATTGACGATTCCTGTGAGTGCCGTGCTTGGCGGCATCACCCTTGCTATTATCCATTTTATACTATAATGTGTAATGAATCTACTACAAACTGTATCTTTTTGTCTGATAAACGATAAAAAAAACCGAAAAGTTTTGCGATTCTAAATAATATATAATACTTTTACGCGATAAATTAGTTGAAGAACAACAAATTTTGTTACAAACATAAAAATTTAACAGCTTTGCTTTTTTGGCACCGTTATTGTTAATGTTATGTTAAAATTGAAAAAGGGAAACAATTAAAATTTTAATAACCTTAAAAACAAGAGTATGAACTATTCTACAATTAAAAAAACAGCTGTTGCAGCGTCTTTAGTAGCCGCTTTAGGGTTTGCTGAACACGCGCAAGCGCAAACGCCAACTGTATTTGGTGGAAGATCACAATACAGAACTTGGTCTATCGGGGTGCAAGGTGGTATTACAACTCCAAACACTCTTATAGGTGGTAACAACGCTTTCGGACAACAAGTAGGTTACTTTCAAAACAAAGTAGGTGAATACTATGGCTTGACGATTCGCAAGCAATTTTCTCACTTATTTGGTTTAGAAATCGAAGGTAACCGTGGTCGTATCAAAACCTTCAATCACGACCTGTCTGGTCCTGCTACAGAAGGTCCTTACAACGCAGCTTCTGCGGAAACAGAAGTAAACTGGACTGGTAGCTTAAATGGTGTATTCCAATTAGGTACTATCGATTTCTTGAGAAGAGAGAATGCTGTTAACTTCTATGCTAAAGTAGGTTTAGGTGTAATGGCATTTAATCCTGTACAATATTCAGGAAACGACTTTGATGGCTCTGTTGTTTATGACAACAAAGGTAACTGGGGCTCTGAAATTTTCGGTGATCGTAACAGCACAGGCGATCGTGATTTCCGTCTAGGTATGTACGTACCGGTTGGTGTTGGTGCTAAATTCAAATTATCTGAAGTGGTTGCCTTAAATCTAGGTTACACGATGAACTTCACTGACGAAGCAATACTATACGGGCCAAGCAGACAAGGCGATAGAAAACAACGTTTTTCAAACGTTTACGGTGGTCTAGAGTTTACTTTAGGTTCGCGTGACAAAGAAAACTTGACGTTTGCAAATCCAGTAGCTACGTTATACGACGAATTAAGAGATCCTTCATTGCGTAACGAAGTTGAAGCACTGAAACAACGCGTATCTACACTAGAAGGTACTGTTGATCAATTAAGCAAAGATTCTGATGGTGACGGTGTATCTGATAAATTCGATAAATGTCCTAACACACCTGCTGGTACGCCAGTTGATGGTTCAGGATGTCCGATCAAATTCCCAGAGCCAGTTGTTCAGAACAACGCAACTGAAGGTGCTTACTACGCGCCTATCCAGTTTGAATTTGACAGCTCTGTATTGAAAACTGAATCTTACTCTACTTTAGATAAATTAGCGAAAGAATTGCGCGACAACAACTCTTCTGTTAACTTAGATGGTTATGCATCTGCGGAAGGTACTGAAGCTTACAACTTGAACTTATCTAAAGATCGTGCGAACGCAGTTAAACAATACCTAGTGAATGCTGGTGTATCTGCATCAAGTATAACAGCAACCGGTTATGGTGAAGACAACCCTGTAGCATCTAACGCAACAGAAGAAGGTCGTATCCAAAACCGTCGTGTTGAAATCAAAATAAATTAATAATTCTTTAAAACAGAGAATTATTAATGATAAAAGCCGACCCTTATACGGGGTCGGCTTTTCTGTTTATTATCAATAATTTACACTATCTTTGCATAGCTGTATGTGAAAATGTGGAAAATAAAATCATTAGTTCTCGCATTTTCTTTATAAATTTCTTCTGTGTGAGGTTGCTTATGGCTATTGCGGAACAACACTTATAGAAAAACGAAAGGAGTGATATGGAAGAAGATTTCGAATTTGGCTCACCTGAAGAACAAAAATGGTCTGTCGATCGGTACGAAGAGATGCTCCGCAATCAAGATCAATATTTCTTTGATGCAAAAGCATTTGAAAGTATCATTGAATACTATACGGACAAAAACGATCCTGTGAAGGCCCTGCAAGTAGCGGAGTATGCCAAAAGTCAGCATCCCTACGACTCGGCCTTTTTACTAAAAAAAGCACAACTTCTTGTGCGGATGAGCCAGTTTAACAAAGCGTCGGCCGAGTTGGATAAAGCAACAATATTAGAGCCCAACAGTGGCGAGGCTTTCCTCTTAAAGGGTAACATAGCGTTGCTACAGGGGAACATAGAAGAAGGGGAACAACTTTTTCTTTATGCTATAGAATTAGGAGAGGATTCTGCCGAAGCGTATTTGCAAATTGCAGAGTTATATCAAATAAAGGGAGAGTACGAAAAGGCGATCGAATATCTCAAAAAGTCGCTGGAAGCAAATATGGAAAACGACGATGCATTACATGCATTGGCTCTCTGTTATGAAATTATAGATCGGCCGGAAGAAAGCATATCATTTTACAAAACTTACATAGACTCCGATCCGTATTCCTACGCCGCATGGTTCAATCTCGGGTTGGCCTATGAAAGGTTAAGTAACTTTGAGGATGCTATAGATGCATACGACTACGCCATCTTAATCAATGAATCTTTCGTTCCTGCTTATTTCAATAAAGGAAATGTACTGGTGAACCTGCAAAAATATACGGAAGCAATTGTCGTTTATAAACAAACTTTTGAATGTGAACGGCCGACTGCCGACGTCTATTGTGCGATAGGCGAATGTTATGAAAAGCTGGAGCAGATGGATGACGCACGTGAGCATTATAAAAAAGCCGTAAAGTTAGACCCTCTTCTCTCGGATGCATGGTTTGGAATTGGCGTAACTTTAGATTTTGAAGATCGCTATTTCGAATCGCTTCATTTTTATAAAAAGGCATTGGAACTAGAAGACAATAATCCGGACTATTGGTTTGCCATTGCTGATGCGCGTTATAAATTACAACAATTCGAAGAATCGGTATTTGCCTATAATAAAGTCGTGCAACTTAATCCTACAGATGTGGAAGCTTGGTTAGACTTTTCTTCAATATATTTTGAACAGGGTAAATACGAAGAGGCTATTGACGTGATGGGAGACGCCATCAAACAGAACCCAGAGGCACCAGAGCTCTACTACAGATTGGTGGCTTATCTATTTGCACAGGGAAAGTACAATGAAGCACTGAACTTTCTGGAACTAGGATTAGCAACGGATCCAGATAAGTTTTATATCTTGTTCGATTATCTGCCACAGCTCCAGGGTAACAAGGTTATTGTCGACATCATTAATAAGTACAAAAATAAAGCGTAAAAAAATAATTAGATGAAAAAACTTGGGCTAATCGGCTTTCCTCTTGGGCATTCATTTTCCAAAAAGTTTTATGAGGAAAAATTTGAGCAAGAACAGATAACAGGCTTTCACTATGACCTCTATCCTATTGAGGATATTGCTGCATTTCCCTCTATATTTGAACAAGAGCCTACCTTTTCCGGTTTCAATGTTACGCTTCCACACAAAAGGAATGTCATGCGGTTCTTGAATGAATTTTCCCCAGAAGCAGCCGAAATCAATGCCGTAAACTGTATACAGATAACATGGCAAAATGGAAGGCCTTATCTTAAAGGGTTTAATACCGACGCTTTCGGTTTCGAGCAGTCGCTACGACCACTTTTAAAGCCTTACCATACCCAAGCACTCGTTTTGGGGAATGGTGGAGCAGCACAAGCGGTTTACTATATTCTACGTAAGCTAGGGATTCCTTACAAAATCGTAAGCCGCAACCGAAATAACGGGGACCTCACCTACTCTGATCTTACTGAAGAAATTATTGCGTCGCACAAGCTGCTTATCAATTGCTCACCGGTCGGGACATTTCCAAATGTAGAGGAAGCCCCTGATATTCCCTACGAAGGCATTGGAACAGCTCACCTTCTTTACGATCTCGTGTACAATCCCGAAGAAACCACTTTTTTAAAGAAGGGTAAAGCACGCGGAGCGGACATAAAAAACGGATATGAAATGCTTATTTTGCAAGCAAAAAAAAACTGGGAAATCTGGAATCAGGAAACTAGCAATTAATCTCTATTTGGTATGTTAAAGGTACATTCTTTTGTATTTAACGCTTTTCAGGAAAATACGTATGTCGTATACGATGAAAATGGTTTGTGCGCCATTATTGACCCTGGCATCTCCAACAGGGACGAGGAGTTGTCCTTTACTTCTTTCATCAAACAGAATCGCTTAAAACCTGTCGCATTATATAATACGCATTGCCATATCGATCATGTATTAGGAAACCATTTTATCTACGAAGAATACGGGCTTATCCCACAGTTTCATGAAGGAGAAGTTCCCGTATTGGTAGCTGTCGAAAACATGGCACCTATGTATGGATTTCGGTATGAAACCTCCCCGATCCCAGAAAAATTTTTAACAGAAAATCAGGTGGTAATCCTTGGTGACTATACACTTCAATTGCTGTTCGTACCGGGACATTCACCGGCGCATCTATGCTTTTATTCGCGGGAGAACGGATTCGTTATCGGAGGGGATGTATTGTTCCATAATAGTATCGGGCGGACGGACTTGCCCGGCGGCAACCATCAACAATTGCTAGATAATATCCGACAGAAAATGTATACGTTGCCCGACGATACGGTCGTGTATCCCGGACATGGTCCGACGACGACAATAGGATTTGAAAAAGAAACTAACCCATTTATCCAGGGATAGGCTATGAAACTCTCCCTCTTTTTTGCGAAACGGTATTTATTTTCCAAAAAATCGGTAAATGCCATCAACATTATATCTGGTATAAGCGTTATCGGTGTTTTGGTGAGCAGCGCAGCATTGGTTATTGTACTTTCCTTTTATAACGGTATGGAAAGTCTGATCCTATCTTTATATAGTACATTTGCGCCAGAACTTCGTATTGAACCGACCCAAGGTAAAGTATTTGATGCCAAACAACCGGTTTTTGAAAACTTACGTCAAAATAAATACATACGGAGTTATTCGGAAATATTGGAAGACAAGATCCTTGTTCAATATAACAATCAGCAATTTATTGCGCAACTTAAAGGTGTGGAGCCGCAAAGTCTGCTAGATGTAAATCACGATGATATGTTGTACGCGGGGAGCTTAGCCATCGTCCAGGATAGTATGAATTTCGCATTAATTGGGGCTCAAATACAGGCTAATCTTCGTGTGCCGATTGATGGCTTCAATAATAACATGCATCTTTTCTCTCCGCGCAAGGGAAGCACTGGAACAAGTGTCAATCCTATGGATGACGTCAATATCCGTCAACTATCTCCGATTGGTGTGCTCCATTATGAGCCGGGATTCAACGACCTTATCATCACTCCTATAGTATTTGCCAAGGATCTCCTCAATGAGCATGATGCAGTTTCTGCCATAGAAATATATACCAAAGATTCCAGCCGTATCACAGCATTTCAAAAAGAGATACAACAGGATATCGGCAATCGTTTCATCGTAAAAAACCGGGAACAACAAAACCCTCTTCTGTATAAAACAGTACGTTCTGAAAAATGGATCGTCTTTTTTATTTTAACAGTAATCGGCATCATCGCTATATTTAATATTATTGGATCATTGACCATGTTGGTCATTGATAAGAAAAAAGATATGACTGTTTTGGCAAGCCTAGGTGCGGATAAAACACTTATTCAGCGGATATTTTTTCTAGAAGGTGTGATGATTGCCTTTATCGGCGGCTTGATAGGTATCGGATTAGGTTTTGTTTTTTGTCTCCTCCAGCAAAAATTCGGTATTATCCGAACGGGTGAACAGGCAAATCCTATCTTGGATATCTATCCTGTGGATATACGTGGATTAGACTTTCTATTGGTATTCATTACAGTGATGCTGGTCGCGCTCTGCGTTTCTTATATTTCATCTCTATTGAGCGTCCGGGAGTTAGAAGGCGATAGTATTCGAACTGCTGAGTGAGATTATTCGTTTAGTAATTAAGTCGTTTTCTGCTGTAATCGCCTTTTACTATTGAATTGATAAAAGACCCCCAGGCAAACGGACTAAACAATGGATTGGCAAAACGTTGATTGACGGCTTTGTTAGATAAGTTGATATGCCGTTGTAGGGAATTAAATGTTTGAATTTCTTCAGCACTCCGCGGCACTACCTGTGATAGGGCAGCAAGCGCCTCCGGGGACAAGCTACTCCGAATACGAGATATATTATCATCACTTACGTCCAACTCCATAAACGCCATATTAAATTCTTCGATACTCGCCCAAGGAAAAGGCATAACGGCTGGCAGCTCGATAACCAGACTTTTCATATTGATCTTCGCCGTAAATCTATTCGACGCCGTTTCGGGAATCACAAATTCTGTGGGCTCAAAACCGACCGACGTAAATCTAATCGTATCGCCCACATGCGCAACAAAAGAGAAAAAGCCCACGTTATTGGCCGCGTGTACCTCATTATTATAACTTATGTTCGTCACAGTGACAAAAGGCACGGGAAGTTCACCATCCACCGAACTGATAAGCCCGCTAAACTGCACAATTTTCTGTTCCTGGGCAGATATTTCCCCCCAAGATAAAAAGAAAATTAAGGTGAATATATAATAGAATCTTCCTGCCATATCTCAAATTTATACAATCTTCTCCCAAGAAGGCTGTTAAATTTTGTTAACCGCTCTCTCTTACATTGGAGTGATGGCATTTGGATCATCCATGTCGGTCAAATTGATTGCCTCCACACTGGTGATTTCGGGAACTGCTTTTTTAATAGCTTGTTCCAAGCCCGCCTTAAATGTCATGATACTCATGGCACAGCTGGCACAAGTGCCCAACAATTTCAATTTAACGACATTGTCCGGGGTGATTTCCTCTACACTGACGTTGCCACCATCAGTTTCCAGATAAGGACGAATGGTGTCTAGTGCCTGTTCTACGCGCTCTTCTAATGTCATTTCTGTTTTAAACTGTTATTTATGATGTAAATATAATCAATTTATTAAAATTATCGCCGTTAGATATAACTATCTCGTATATTTCAACACTTGGTTGACAGACCTAAAGAACATCGGTTAAAGAATGTTAAACTGCTTTGTCTAAGTAGGTTTCACTGGCTAAATGGGGTATATTGCATTCCTAAAATATAATTGAATCTTATCTGAATTTGACGTATCTTTGTAAAATGTTTTTAAATAGACGTATTGTTTCATTATGGGTAGGCTTGCTGCTGATAGTTATGGTAAGTGGTTGCAAAAGCAAGTTTGAAAAACTTCGTGCCAGCAACAACATTGCCATGAAATATCAAGAAGCTATCAAGCTTTATGAAAAGAAAAAATACAGTAAAGCTATTATTCTTTTCGAAGAATTAATGGGCAAATATCGCGGGCAAGCAGAAGCGGAAGATCTTTATTATTATACCGCTTATACTGCCTATCGGTTGAGAGACTACACATCTGCTAGGTTTCATTTCAGAAATTTTGCCACGACCTATCCAAACAGCCCACGGGCGGAGGAGTGTCGTTTTATGGCAGCCTACAGTTTCTATATAGATTCGCCTCGCCCCTCACTCGATCAAGAGAATACGCTTAAAGCTATAGACGAGCTACAGCTGTTTATAAATCTTTATCCGGATGGTGATCGTGCAGAAGAAGCAGGGCAATTAATACAAAACCTGCGCGACAAGCTGGAACAGAAGGCGTTTACAAACGCCAAATTGTATTATGACATGGGCCAACCGGATGACTATCGCGCTGCTGTGATCGCTTTTGAAAGTATGCTCCGGCAGTATCCCGATACCCGATATGCGGAAGAAGTCGAATTCTTGATTCTAAAATCTCAATATCTGTTTGCTCAAAATAGCATGCCTTATAGACAAGAGGCACGCTACAATGAAGCAATTGATTATTATCAGGCTTTTATAGATAATCATCCTGAAAGTAAATTCAGAAAAGAGGCTGATAATCTCCGTGCTAGCGCCGAAAAGCAAATTGCACATGTTGTAAAGCGCATGGATGAAATAAACAAAAAGCGGCAAGAGCACGAACGGGAGTGGGGTATTACCACAGAAGAAGCTGCTGCTCAGCCAAGTACTTCAACAATAGATAACAATTAAATTTGAAAATTCGTAATACATTTTAACAATGAGTCAACATAAAAATACAGCTATTCCAACCTCAACGGTAACACGTGATTTAAGACAGTTGGACAAGGGTACCGATAACATTTATGAATCGATCGTCATCGTTGCAAAACGTGCCAACCAAATTGCGGTTGACGTGAAGGAAGAGTTAAATGGTAAATTGGCAGAATTTGCTACGACGAATGATAATTTAGAGGAGGTTTTTGA
>Ga0079224_100010507_pt1 | contig 12701 bp, 12 predicted proteins | sample Stecom2015_FD_80414 | JGI IMG/M metagenome (GOLD analysis project Ga0079224, IMG submission 80414) | Agricultural soil microbial communities from Utah to study Nitrogen management - Steer compost 2015 | ecosystem: Environmental > Terrestrial > Soil > Agricultural land | place: USA: Utah...
CGCGCACAGGGCTTCGACACCTTCAAGTTCAACGCAACCGCGGAAATGCGCCTGGTGGACAGCCCGCGCACGATCGATGCGGCAGTGGCCCGGGTGGCGGCGGTGCGCGAGGCGTTCGGCGACACCGTCGATTTCGGCATCGACTTCCACGGCCGGGTCGGCGCACCGATGGCGCCGGCGCTGCTGCGAGCACTGGAGCCGTTCCGCCCGCTGTTCGTGGAAGAGCCGGTCCTGCCGGAGCAGGCCGAGTACTACCCGCGCCTGGCTGCGGCCAGCACGATCCCGCTGGCGGCCGGCGAACGCATGTACTCGCGCTTTGATTTCAAGCCGGTGCTCGCCGCCGGGGGCCTGACGATCCTGCAGCCGGACCTGTCCCACGCCGGCGGCATCACCGAGTGCATGAAGATCGCGGCGATGGCCGAGGCCCACGACGTGGCCCTGGCCCCGCACTGCCCGCTTGGCCCGGTGGCGCTGGCCGCCTGCCTGCAGGTGGACTTCGCCTCGCACAACGCGATGCTGCAGGAGCAGAGCATCGGCATCCACTACAACCAGGGCGCCGACCTGCTCGACTATGTGCTCAACAAGGATGACTTCGCCTGCCACAATGGCCACATCGCCGCCCTGCCCGGCCCCGGCCTGGGCGTGGAGATCGACGAGGAACGCCTGATCCAGGCCCATCGCAACCCGCCGGACTGGCGCAACCCGGTCTGGCGCCACGCAGACGGCAGCATCGCCGAATGGTAGGAGTCCCCATGTCCCAGTCCGTGCCCCGCATCATCGTCGACTCGCGCTGTGCGCATGGCGAAGGGGTGGTCTGGTGCGCACGGCGGCAGTTGCTGTTGTGGGTGGACATCGATGGCGCGCAGCTGTGGCTGCATCGCCCCGGTGACGGCCTCACCCGCCAGTGGCCACTACCCGATCGACCCGGATGCCTGGGCCTGGTCGAGGATGGCAGCGTGCTGCTGGCACTGGCCAAGGGCCTGTACCTGGCCGACCTGGACGCCGGACTGGCCGGCAACGAACTGCCACTGCGCCACCTGGCGCCGGTCGAACCGGAGCTTGCGCATACCCGCAGCAACGACGGCCGTGCAGACCGCCACGGCAATTTCGTGTTCGGCACCATGAACGAGCATCCGGAACACGCACCGACCGGCGCCTTCTACCAGTTCTCCTTCCGCCACGGCCTGCGCCGGCTGCCACTGCCGGGCGTGGCCATCCCCAACTCCATCTGCTTTTCCGCCGATGGCCGCACCCTCTATTACTGCGACTCGGTACGCCAGCAGATCCTGTGCGCCGGCTATGACCCCGACACCGCGCAGGTGCACGACGCCCGCGTGTTCGCACAGGTGGATGACCATCCGGGCGCAAGCCCGGACGGTTCGACGCTGGATGCACAGGGCGGGCTGTGGAACGCGCAATGGGGCGGCGCACGGGTCGTGCGCTACCGCGCCGATGGCAGCCGCGACCGGATCGTGCCGATGCCGGTACCGCAACCCTCGTGCTGCACCATCGGCGGCCCCGGCCTGGATACGCTCTACGTGATCACCTCGCCGCAGGGGCTGGGCGACGATGCGCGTGCGCAGTATCCGCACTCCGGCAGCCTGTACGCGCTTGCGCTGGGCGAGCCGCTGGGCTTGGAAGAAAGCAGGGTGGCCGCTCCGTGATTGCAGTCGACTGGGGCGGCAGCAGCCTGCGCGCCTATCGCCTGGATGCAGGCGGCCGGATCATCGAGCACCGCCGCAGCAATGACGGCGCACTGGCCAGCCACGGCCGCTTTTCCCAGGTGCTGGGCGGCCTGATCGAGGGATGGAGCGAGGGCCTGGTCGTGCTGAGCGGCATGATCGGCGCGCGCGGCGGCTGGATCGAGATGCCCTACATCGACTGCCCTGCCGGCATCGGTGCGCTGGCCGCCGGGATGCGCCGGCTGGATGCGGATGCGCCGCTGGCCGGACACGCGCTGTGGTGCGTGCCCGGCATGGCCGACCGCGGCCGCGAGGCCGTGGACGTGATGCGTGGCGAGGAAACCCAGATCGCCGGCCTGCTGGACACCCTGGGCCCGGGCACCCACCACCTGTGCCTGCCGGGCACCCACAGCAAGTGGGTGCAGGTGCAGGACGGCAGCATCGTGCGCATCTCCACCGCCATGACCGGCGAACTGTACGGCCTGCTGCGCCGGCACAGCATCCTGGGCCGGACCATGCCCGAACACGAGCCGGCACTGGATGCTGCCGCGTTCGACGCCGGCTTGGACGATGGCGGCGCCGGTCACGGCCTGCTCCAGGACCTGTTCGGCGTGCGCACGGCCGCGCTGTTCGAACGCTTCGCCACCGACGCCCTGCCGTCCTACCTGTCCGGCCTGCTGATCGGCCACGAACTGCGTGCAGAACTGGCCAGCCATGCCGGCGTGGCCGTGCACCTGCTGGGCAGTGACGCACTGCTGGAGCGCTACGCCCGTGCACTTGCGACGCTGGGCGTGGGCGTGCAGCGCCACCCGGAAGAACTGGCGGCCGCGGGCATGCACCTGCTGGCGCGCGCACGCGGGCTCTGACTGCGGCCGCAAGGCCCTGGTGCCTTGCGCAAAGGCACAACAGGGCGCTGGAGCGGGCGCTGGATTAGAATATTGCTTCTGTCCCCGCGTTTCCGTGGTTTGCATCCATGCCCTTCGTCGTCACCGAAAACTGCATCAAGTGCAAGTACACCGACTGCGTGGAGGTGTGCCCGGTGGACTGCTTCCACGAAGGCCCGAACTTCCTGGTGATCGATCCGGACGAGTGCATCGACTGCACCCTGTGCGAGCCGGAGTGCCCGGTCAACGCGATCTATCCCGAGGACGACGTGCCGGCCGGCCAGGAAGGCTTTGCCGCGCTCAACGCCGAATTGTCCAAGGCCTGGCCGGTGATCACCACGCGCAAGGAACCGCTGCCCGAAGCCGAAGAGTGGGACGGCAAGCCGGACAAGCTCAAGCACCTGGAACGCTGACGGGACGCCAGTTGCCGCGCGCCCTTGCATGAGCGGGTGAGCGACACGGCGCCGCTCACACGTGCCGGCCCAGCATGCGGCGCAGGGTCCCGTCCCTGTCGACCAGGTGGTGCTTCAGCGCGCCCGCCACGTGCAGCAGCAGGATCACGACCAGCCCGTAGCCGACCCATTCGTGTGCGGTCTCGCCCAGCACGGACAGCAACTGGCTGTAGGGAATCACTTCATCAGGATCGGACGGATCCTGGTTGGCCGGCACCAGGGTCACCCCGAAAATCCCGAACCCGTGGCCGCTGGCCGCGGAGTAGAGCATTCCGCTGAGCGGCAGGGCCAGCGTACCGAGCAGCAGGCACCAGTGGATGGCCTTGGCCAGCCAGCGCTCGCTGGCCCGGTACCGCCCCAGCGGCCGTGGCCACCCCTGCCGCAACCGCCATGCCGCGCGGGCCGCCAACAGCGGCAGTGCCAGCAGGCCGATGGATTTGTGGATGTCGTACAGGCCATAGGCCTCGGCCAGCGACATGTAGATGCCGATGGCCAGCATGGGCAACATCACGACGGCAACCAGCCAGTGCAGCCAAACGGTTTTCCTGCTGAATGCATGGGTGTGGTCCACGGCGATTTCCTCCATCTGGATGTTCCTGCACAAGACGTGGCAGCCCGCTGCCGGTGGAAGCCGGCCGGACCACTCGAGCAGGCATGGAGAACGGACTCAATCGCGCTGACGCGAGTGTCCGGATGGCGGGACGGATGTCCGCCTGCCGGGACGCCGGGACGTGCGCGCCGTGGCGCCCGCGCGTGATGCGTTATGCGGGGTGGGTGGTGTACGGCGGGGCTGGGTGCGGGCCGGCTGGCGGAACGCGGGGCCGGATCAGGCGTCGGCTGCAGGAATCGTGCAGGACGCCTTCAGCAACGCGCGGTATTTCTTGCTCATGGGCACCTCATGGCCGCCGCGCACCCGCACCTGCCCGTTGCCCGCCGCGGTGCGGCTCATGTGCGCGATCGATGCCACGTTGACCAGGTGGGAGCGGTGGACCCGCACGAAGTGCCCGGGCGGCAATGCCTGCTCCAGCTGGGTGAGCGAGGCGCGCAAGAGGTACGTGGTGTCGCCGCAGCGGATGTCCACATAATTGCCTGCGGCACTGACCACATCGATGTCCCGCACCTGGATGAGCCGTTCCTGCCGGCCTTGCGACACCAGCAAGGTCCCGGGCATCGGCAGCGCATCATCGGGAGCGATCCCGGGGGCGGGCCCGGGTGGCTGCGCCACGGACGGCGATACAGGTGGAACGTCACGTCCGCGGCGGCCCAGGACGTGCCACGCCAGGACCACCAGGGCCAGGGCGGCGGCATGCCGGGGGAGGAAATAGACGAGGCTGGACACCGGGTGGCCGCCATCCAGGACGTCGAGCCCGACCCGGCAGCCGAGGGTGACGACGAGGGCGCCACCACCCAGCAGTACATACCGACAGGCCATTGCCCGCCGCCCCGGGGATGCCGCATGCAGCGCGCGCAGGCCGGCACACACCAGCGGCGTGAGCGCCAGCCAGCCGCCCCATTCGCGCAGCGGCCAGGCCGCCGCCTGCATCAGATCGACCTGCGCGGCCTCGACAAAGATCGTGTACAGCGCGCAATAGCCGACCACCACACCGATGTAGGCGCCCCATCCGACCAGGGACGCCCTGCAATCGGACCACAGGGTCGACGACATCCGGCCTGCTGTCTGCTGCATGGCGAACATCCCGTCACGATGGCCCGGTGCCGGGCCGTACACTCCATCGGCAAGCGGCACGCGCCCTGCCAGGCGCGTGCGCCGTCCGCAGGACTCAGCGCGCCAGCGCCGCCTGCAGCGCCGCGATCAACTGCAGCGCAGCCGCGTCGGTGGCCGGCAGGCCACGCGGATCGACGGCCGACACGTATGCGCCACCCTCGACCTGGGTGACCCGGACCAGGAAGTCGCTGCCCTGGTAAGCCACGTCATAACTGCCCAGCAACTGCGCACGGGTGGCGATGGTCAGCCCGTCGATGCCGCCCAGCGCGGTGCCGACCTGCTCGAAGACCTGGTCACGGGTGCCCGCCACGGTGAACCCGCTGGCCGACGGCGCCGGCGCGGCCGCCACCGGACGCGCGGCGGCACCACCTGCCGACGGCAGCCCCATCGCGCCGGAGGTATCGGGCAGGGTGAGATCCGGCGGCACTTCCAGCGGCCGCTGCTCCTGGCTGAGCGCGTAGTCACCCTTGGCGCCCTTGCGGAACCAGGAACAGCCGCCCAGCACCGCGGCTGCGGTGACGGCCAGCAGCGCGATCGTGGATGCGCGGGCGAGGCGTGAAGTCAGGGACATCGGCAGGGGTCTCCGGAAAGGGTCGGGTCAGGCTGCGAGCGGTTCGCAGCCAGTGTGTGATTCAAGCTCGCGCACCAGCGCGCAGATGCGCGCCGCCTCGGCATGGTGCGCGGCAGACAATGACAGCAATGGCAGGCGCAGGCCATGGCCGTAGCCCTGGCGCTGCAGCAGCGCCTTGACCGGGATCGGATTGGGCTCCACCGCGCAGAACGCATGCAGCGGTGCCAGCCGCCCGTCCCATTCGCCGGTACCGGCGACATCGCCGCCACGCGCAAGGTCGCACAGGCGGCGGCAGGCGCCGGGCGCGGCGTTCGAGGCCACCGAGACCAGGCCGTCGGCACCGGCCAGCATCGCGCGCGCGCCGCTGCCGTCGTCGCCGCACAGCACGCTGAACCGCGGACCACGCAGGGCCAGCAGCGCGGCCATGCGCGCCGGGTCGGACACCGCTTCCTTGATGCCGACGATGTGCTCGTGCGTGGCCAGCTCGGCCACCGTCTCCGGCAGCAGGTCGCAGCCGGTGCGCACCGGAACGTTGTAAAGCACCACCGGCAACCCACCCTGCGTGGCCACGGCGCGGTAATGGGCCAGCAGGCCGGCCTGGCCGGGGCGCACGTACGGCGGTGCCACCACCAGCGCCGCATCGGCGCCGCACGCGGCCGCGCGCCGGGTCTGGGCAATGGTGCGGGCGGTGCCGGACAGGCCGGTGCCGGCCAGCACCGGCACCCGGCCGGCCACGATTTCCACTGCCGTGCGCAGCAGGAGGTCGTATTCGCCGTCGTCGAGCATCGCCGCCTCGCCGGTGGAGCCGGCCACGACCACGCCCTGCACGCCGGCGGCCAACTGCCATTCAAGCAGCCGGCGCCAGGCGTCGTGGTCCAGTGCGCCGGCCTCGTCGAACGGGGTCGCAAGCGCGGTGATCAGGCCGGACGGATGCAAAGCGGATTCGCTCTAGATTCTGCGGCTTGCGCAGGTCGCGCGGGCCGGTTTCTGGGGATCCGATCATACTTGCGGCGCGAAACCACGGGCAAGTATGCTGATCGTAGCGGCAGGGCGCCGTCCTGCCTGCCATTCAGCCTCTCGCAATGCCGGAAGCCTCCTTGACCGACACCCCTCCCCGGCCTGCGCCGAACGAACACCACCTCCTGATCAACGCCTATACGACGCATCCGGAATCGCCCCTGTTGGCGGTCACCCGCCGGATCGCCGACAGCGGCTGCAACCTGGTGGATGCGCGCCTGGCCACGGTGGGCCGCGACGTGTCGATGACGGCGCTGGCGGTGGGTTCGTGGGACGCGGTGGCCAAGCTGGAGGCGATGCTGGGCCGGATGGAGCGTGAGGACCATCTCAAGCTGATCTGGTACCGCACCGCGGCCAAGCAGATCCAGTCCAACCTGCTGCCCTACATCGTCGAGGTGGTGGCCGCCGACAAGCCCGGCATCCTGTTCCAGCTGGCCGATTTCTTCGACCGCCAGGGCATCACCGTGGAAAACCTGCAGAGCACCCGCTACCGGGCCATGCAGACCGGTGCGGAGATGTTCTCGGCACAGGTCACCATCGGGGTGCCGGCGGACATGCACATCGCCGCGCTGCGCGACGATTTCCTCGAGTTCTGCGACCACCTGAACCTGGACGCGATCATGGACCCGATGAAGTTCTGAGGCAGGCAAGATGACATCGGTCGCGCTCGAGCGTTCCACCCTGGAACTTCCGCTGGCCCTGTCCGGCGGCCGCAACGCCACCCTGGGCGACTACGCCGGGCGCTGGCTGGTGCTGTACTTCTACCCCAAGGACAACACCCCCGGCTGCACCACCGAGGGCATGGACTTCAATGCCCTGCTGCCGCAGTTCAACGCCCTGGGCGCCGACGTGCTGGGCGTGTCGCGCGACTCGCTGAAGTCGCACGACAATTTCCGCGCCAGGCAGGGCTTCCTCTTTCCGCTGGCCAGCGACGCCGACGAAGCGCTGTGCCGCGCGTTCGACGTCATCCACGAAAAGAACATGTACGGCCGCAAGGTCATGGGCGTGGTGCGCAGCACCTTCCTGATCTCGCCCGACGCGCGCATCGCGCATGAATGGCGCGCGGTGCGCGTCCCCGGCCACGCCCAGGCCGTGCTCGAGCAACTGAAGGCCCAAGCCTCGCAGTGACTTCCACCCGTGTCCCGCGTTCCCGCCGCCCTGCCCTGCAGGCCGCGGCGGTTCGCCGCTGTCCGGCGTCCGCAACTGCGGCGCCGCCCCACGCCACCCTGCCCAGCAGCCCCACCAGGAAGCCATGATGACCCCAGGCAAGAAGCGCATGTACGTGCTGGACACCAACGTGCTGATGCACGACCCCACCGCGCTGTTCAAGTTCGAGGAGCACGACATCTACCTGCCGATGCAGGTCATCGAGGAACTGGACAATGCCAAGAAGGGCACCTCGGAGGCCAGCCGCAACGCGCGCCAGGTCAGCCGGTTCCTCAACGAGCTGGTGGAGAGCGCCGGGCTGGACCGCCTGGCATCGGGCATCCCGCTGACCCAGCCCAACAGCGTGCAATTGCGCGGGCGCCATGCCGCCGGCCTGCTGCGCTTCCAGACCAGCCACTTCGAGGCCGGCAAGAGCTTCGGCGCGGCGATCCCCGACAACGCCATCCTCGGCGCGATCCTGGCACTGAAGGAAGTCACGCCGGAGCAGACGCCGGTGGTGTTCGTATCCAAGGACATCAACCTGCGGATCAAGGCGGCCATTGCCGGGATCGTGTCGGAGGATTACGAGAACGACCGCGCACTGGACGACTTCAGCCTGCTGTTCACCGGCGCCACCGAACTGCCCGACGATTTCTGGGAACAGCACCGTGGCGACCTGCGCTCCTGGTCGGACAAGGGCCGCACCCATTACGAGGTGGCCCCGCTGGAAGGCGAGGACTGGCATCCCAACCAGTACCTGTACCTGCCCGGCGACGACGAAGTGGAGTTGCGGGTGGCCCGGGTGGAGGACGGCAAGGCCGTCCTGTCCCTGGTCGACGATTTCCGTGGCGGCCAGCACGCGGTGTGGGGCATCAACGCCCGCAACCGCGAGCAGAACTTCGCGCTCAACGCGCTGATGGACCCGGACATCGACTTCGTCACCCTGCTCGGCACCGCCGGCACCGGCAAGACCCTGCTGGCGCTGGCCGCCGGCCTGGCCCAGACCATGGACCAGCAGCGCTACCGCGAGATCATCATGACCCGTGCCACGGTCAGCGTCGGCGAGGACATCGGCTTCCTGCCCGGCACCGAAGAGGAAAAGATGACGCCGTGGATGGGCGCGCTGACCGACAACCTGGAGGTGCTCACCCACAACCAGGACGGCGGCGCCTGGGGCCGGGCGGCGACCAACGACCTGCTCGCCAGCCGGATCAAGATCCGCTCGATGAACTTCATGCGCGGGCGCACCTTCCTGTCGCGCTACCTGATCCTGGACGAGGCGCAGAACCTGACGCCCAAGCAGATGAAGACCCTGATCACCCGCGCCGGCCCCGGCACCAAGATCGTGTGCCTGGGCAACGTGGAGCAGATCGACACCCCGTACCTGACCGAGACCACCTCCGGCCTGACCTACGCGGTGGACCGCTTCAAGCACTGGCCACACAGCGCGCACATCACCCTGCGCCGCGGCGAGCGCTCGCGGCTGGCGGACTTCGCATCCGAAGTGCTCTGACCGTGGCCGGCGCCGCTGCGGTGGCCCCGGCCGCATAATCGGGGCTGGAGCCGGTACCCCCACGTGCCGAGGAGTAGACCGATGCAGGGCGGCAGCAGCGATGTGCGTCATTACCTGAAACAGTTCGAGCCCAAGCTCGTCACCGTGCTGCGCGAGGGCTATGGCTGGCGCGACCTGCGCGCCGATGCGGTGGCCGGCCTCACCGTGGCCATCGTGGCACTGCCGCTGGCCATGGCCCTGGCGATCGCAAGCGGCACGGGCCCGGAAAAAGGCCTGTATACCGCCATCGTCGCCGGGTTCCTGATCTCGGCGCTGGGCGGCTCGCGGGTGCAGGTCGGCGGGCCGACCGCCGCGTTCATCCCGGTGGTGTTCGTGGTGATCGAACGCTTCGGGTTTGGTGGCCTGGTGCTGTGCACGCTGATGGCCGGGCTGATGCTGATCGCCGCCGGCCTGCTGCGCCTGGGCACGCTGATGCGCTACATGCCGCAGCCGGTGATCACCGGCTTCACCGCCGGCATCGCGGTGAGCATCTTCTCCAGCCAGGTCAAGGATGCGCTGGGCCTGCAGATGGAATCGCTGCCGGCGGAGTTCATCCCGCGCTGGACCGCATACGCACAGCACCTGGCCACGACCCAGCCGGCCACGGTGGCGCTGACCGTGGGTGGACTGGTGCTGATCTTCGGCCTGCGCCACTGGAAGCCCGCCTGGCCCGGATTCCTGATCGCCCTGGTGGCCTGCACCCTGGCCGGCCTGGGGCTGGCGCTGCCGGTGGAAACCATCGGGCAACGCTTCGGCGAGCTGCCAACCGCACTGCCGCCGCTGCAGATGCCCGACATTCCGCTGGACCGGATCCCGGAGCTGCTGCCCAGTGCATTCACCATCGCCTTCCTGGCCGGCGTCGAATCACTGCTGTCGGCGGTGGTCGCCGATGGCATGAGTGGCGGCAAGCATCGCTCCAACGGCGAGCTGGTGGCGCAGGGCCTGGCCAACATCGGCTCGGCTCTGGTCGGCGGGCTGCCGGCCACCGGCGCCATCGCGCGGACCGCCACCAACGTGCGCGCCGGCGCGCGTTCGCCACTGGCCGGCGTGCTGCATGCCGCGTTCCTGCTGGCATTCATGCTGGCGCTGGCCCCGCTGATGCGCTACGTGCCGCTGCCGGCGCTGGCCGCGGTGCTGCTGGTGGTGGCCTGGAACATGAGCGAGCACCAGCAGTTCCGGCACACCCTATCGGCGCCGTGGGGCGACCGGGTGGTGCTGCTGCTGACCTTCGGCCTGACCGTGCTGTTCGACCTGACCGTCGCGATCCAGGCCGGGCTCGCCGTGGCCATGGTGGTGTTCATGGTGCGCATGGCCGAAAGCGTGGAGATCAGCCAGGGCGGAGGTGGCGCTGGCGGCGAAGACGACCCGGCGCTGGCCGAGGACAGTACCCAGCGCCTGCGGCTGCCCGCCGGCGTGGAGGCCTTCCGCATCGACGGCCCGTTGTTCTTCGGCGCCAGCAATCGCCTGGATCATCTGCTGGACCAGTTCATCCACGCACCGCCGAAGGTGCTGATCCTGCGCATGCGCCTGGTGCCCATCATCGACGCCTCCGGCACCCACGCACTGCACAACTTCGCCAAGCGCTGCACGCGTCTGGGGATCACCCTGGTGCTGTCCGGCGTGCAGGCGCAGCCGCGCCGGGTGCTGGGTGACATGGGTTTCCGCGCCGCCCACCCTGACGTGCGCTTTGCGGCCACCTTCGACGACGCGCTGGAACTGTCCTCGAGCCTTGCGGACACGGCAGAATGAGCGCATGAGCACGATCCAAGACGCCAGGCCGGTGAGTGTGCTGACCATCGCCGGCTCCGACTCCGGCGGCGGCGCCGGCATCCAGGCCGACCTCAAGACTTTCGCCGCCCATGGCCTGCACGGGCTGTCGGCGCTGGCTGCACTCACGGCGCAGCACACCCGCGGGGTCACCGCGGTGCACGTGCCGCCGCTGGAGTTCCTGGACGCGCAGATCGATGCCTGCTTCGAGGATTTCCGGATCGGCGCGGTCAAGCTGGGCATGCTGGCCAGCGCGCCGGTGATCGAAACGGTGGCACGTGCGCTGCAACGGCATCGCCCCGCGCAGGTGGTGGTGGATCCGGTGATGGTCGCCACCAGCGGTGCACGCCTGCTGGCCGAGGACGCGCTGGATGCGCTGCGCACGCGCCTGCTGCCACTGGCCACCGTCCTCACCCCCAACCTGCCCGAAGCCGAGCTGCTGCTGGGCACGCCCATCACCGGCCTGGACGGCATGACCTCCGCCGCTGCCGCGCTGCGCGCGCTGGGCGCGCCGGCGGTGCTGCTCAAGGGCGGGCACCTGCCCGGGACCGGCGAGGTGGTGGACATCCTGGCCGACGCCGGAGGCGAGCAGCGCAGCGCGCACCCGCGCCTGCGCCTGGACGCGCATGGCACCGGCTGCACGCTGGCGTCGGCGGTGGCCGCCAACCTGGCCCGCGGCCTGCACTTGCGCGCGGCCTGCGCCGCGGCGGTGGAATACGTGCATGCGGCCCTGCGCGGCGGCTATCGTCCCAGCCGCGGGGAGGTGGTGGTGCTCGACCACTTCGCGGCAACGCCGGGCCGGTGAGCCGCACGGACAGGCGCCAGGCCGCGGTTTACAGGGAATGATTGACGCCCGCACGGGGCTCACGCATAATTCCGCGCCTTGAAACGCGCCCGTAGCTCAGCTGGATAGAGTACCTGGCTACGAACCAGGCGGTCGGGAGTTCGAATCTCTCCGGGCGCGCCATTTTCAGAGACCGGCGACGATTGTCGCCGGTCTTTTTTTTGGGTTTTCGCCCGGAGCCGGCTGCGCCCCGCGGGGACGACCACCGGCCTTCAGGCGACGCGTGGCGATGGCGCCAGCGGCCAAGGCAAAAGCGTCTGTGATTGTGTGGCTTCGGATTGGGCCGCCGCCCGACCGGGGGGATGGTGCACCCCTCGAGCGCACATCCATGTGCGCACTCGGGGCCGTGGCACGTCCCTGTGCCACTTGCCCCATCCCCCCGGCCGGGCGACGTCCATCGGTGTATCGATGCTGCGGCCTTCGTTTGCGAAGGCAATGGCTCCCGAAAATCGCGCATCCCATCACCGACGTGTGCTGCACTCGTGTAGGAGCCGGCCTTGCCGGCGACCGCGATGCAGGTTGCGGCATCGCGACACACCACACCACGCAGCGGTCGCCGGCAAGACCGGCTCCTACAAGGGAGGCGACATCGACACGCCGAAGACGTGGGCGTGCGGGTGTGTCGGGGCAGCGGCCATGGATGGCCGCGGTAGCGAGTGCGCACACGGATGTGCGCCCGAGCAGCACGCCACACCCGTACGGCCGCGGCTCCCTCCGGAGCCGACCATCACCGCACGGCTCCGGCCTTGATCCCGGCACGGCCGCAGCTCACGTTGAAGCTCACCCTGCCGCCACTCGCGGGCCGGGTCACGCGCGACCCCGGAAGCTACAGGCGGCTGGCGATGGCCTGCGCGAAGCCCATGGTGGTGCCGCTGCCGCCCAGGTCGCCGGTCAGCGAATCCCCGGCCGCCAGCGTGGCGACGATGGCCTGGCGCACGCGGTCGGCATCCTGCGGCCGGCCGATGTGGTCCAGCATCTGCACCGCGCCCAGCAGCAACGCACAGGGGTTGGCGATTCCCTTGCCCGCGATGTCCGGCGCGGTGCCGTGCACGGCCTCGAA
>Ga0079224_100010508_pt1 | contig 12701 bp, 8 predicted proteins | sample Stecom2015_FD_80414 | JGI IMG/M metagenome (GOLD analysis project Ga0079224, IMG submission 80414) | Agricultural soil microbial communities from Utah to study Nitrogen management - Steer compost 2015 | ecosystem: Environmental > Terrestrial > Soil > Agricultural land | place: USA: Utah...
AGTGACATCGGAGTCCAGGGGGGTGGCACACGACCTGGCCGCGGACCGCCTCGCCCCCCCACGGCCCGGCGGCTTCGATGCCCGACGGCCGCAGGACCTCACCGGTCCGTACCGGCCGCCGACCGGCGTCACCGGGGCCAGCCCGCTGATCATGATCTACACCTCGGGCACCACCGGGCAGCCCAAGGGCACCCTGTGCACCCACGGCGGCGCGCTCAGCACCTGCGTCGACAACGGCTACATCGACTACCGGCCCGGCGAGCGGATCCTCCACCTCACCGCCTACACGTTCGACGGCTCGGTCCTGGACCTCTACAGCTCGATCCTGGCGGGCGCGACCCTGGTGATGGGCCGCCACGAGCACAACATGGACATGACGATGCTCAGCCGGTTCCTCCGCGAGGAGCGGATCGACAAGGGACTGGTCATCACCGCCGTGTTCAACCTCCTCATGGCGGAGGACCCCGCCGCGATCGCCGGCATGTCGGCCCTGTACGTCGGCGGCGAGGCGATGCAGCCCTGGGCCGCGAAGCGGGCCTTCGAGATCTTGGGCCCCGGCAGGCTCCACAACCTGTACGGCCCGACCGAAGTGTCGGTGGTGACGACCCACCACCGGCTCGACGAGGCACCGGACCGCGCCCGCATCCCGATCGGATGCGCAGCGCGGAACCGGTCACTCTACATCGTCCACCCCGACGGCACGGACGTCCCGCGCGGCGTCCCCGGCGAACTCTGCGTCGCCGGACCCGGCCTGGCCCTCGGCTACCACCGGCGGCCCGAGCTGACGGCCGAGAAGTTCACCGACACGCTCGGCGACCTGCCCGAGCGGGTGTACCGCACCGGCGACCGGGTCGTCCTGGACGAGGCCGACCGCATCGTCTACATCGACCGCGGCGACCGGCAGATCAAGCACGCCGGGTACCGGATCGAGCTCTCCGAGATCGAACTGGCGCTCCAGCGCTGCGACGGCGTGGCCGACGCCGTCGTCGTCCACACCACCGAGCGCAACGACAGCCAGCTCACCGCCTTCTACACCGGCGAGGCCGCGCCGGACGAGACCGGCGCGCGCCGGGCCCTGTCGGCGAAGCTCCCGCACTACATGGTGCCCCACCGGCTGATCCGGAGGCGCTCGCTTCCGATCACCGCCCACGGCAAGGTCGACCGCAGGAGGCTGGCGGCCGAGGTCCGACCGGTCGAGCCGCCGGTCCCGAGCCCGGGTGGCGCGGACGAGGCGATCCTGGCCGCGTTCCGGGCGGTCCTGAACGTGCCGGACCTGAGGGCCACCGACGACTTCTTCGAAGCCGGGGCCCAGTCGCTCCAGGCGATCGCGGTCGTCCGGCGCCTCCGCGAGGCCGGGATGGAGCTCCAGGTCGGCGAGCTCTACCGCCACCCCACCGCCGAAGGGCTCTCGAAGGCGCTGGGGCGCGCGCCGCAGGCCGCCGCCCGGCCCAGGCCGGAGCGCGAACCGCTGGTGCTCGAACCCGCGCGGCTCCGTCTCATGGTCGAGTGGGCGGCCGCCGACGCCAGAAGGACCGCCGAGTCCTTCGCCGAGGAGGCCCCGTCCTACGAATTCCCCCTCGGGGCCCTGGCCCGGCTCCACCGCTCCAGCGGTGCCGAGGCCGGCGGCTTCATGCACACGGTCGAAGACGCCGAGCCCGGGGACCTGGCCGAGGCGCTCGCCGCCCTGGCCGCCAGGCACGAGGCCCTGCGATCCCGGGTGGACGGCGACCGGTTCGCGGTCCTCGACCCCGCCCGTCTCCGGCCCCTGGCGGCGCTCGTGCCCGTCGCGGACCTCCGCCGGATCGACCGGGCCGCGCGGCACGAGTTCGCCGACGCGCTCGCCCGCGCCCTCGGCGAGGCGCCCTTCGACGGCGGCCTGCCGTGGCGGTGCGTGATCGTCCGCGAGGGCGACCGGACCGCGCGGCTGGTGTGGGCCTTCCACCACGGCGTCTTCGACGGGACCAGTGCAGGGATCCTGCGCGGCGAGCTCGCGCGCCTCCTGCGCGGCGAGGAGCTCGAGGAGGCCCGGCCCTACAGCCGGTTCCTCACCGCCGTCGACTCCTGGCACGAATGGGAGTCCGAATTGGACTCGTTCGACTACGGGGCCTGGATCGAGGCGAACCGCGCCGTCGTCGGGGCCGTCGCGGACGCCGAGACGCCGACCGGGCGCCTGAGCCTGCCGCTCGAAGGCCGCAACCCGCTCGAACTCGCCCTCCACCTCGCGCACGAGCAGCTCTCACGGCACAGCGGCCGCGAGACCGTCGCCGTCGGCCTCGTCGCCGACTGCCGCCGTTGGCGCAGCGACGACTACACCGCCTGCGTGGGCGAGTTCCTCGACGTCGTCCCCGTCCTCCTCCGAGGCGAGGGCGACCAGGAGACGGCCTCGCGCCGCCTCGAGCTCGCCCGGCGGCAGGGCCTCCACTACGTGCAGTCCCTGACCCGCACCGCCGGACCCGAGGGCCCGCCGGCCGAACTCCGGGCCGCCTACCGCGACGCCGACGGCCGACTCGGCCTCGCCCTGGTCAACTTCCAGGGCCACCTCGACCCCGAGGAGGTCCCCGAGAGCGGCCCGCACGGGCCGACCCCGGCCGCCGTCCACCTCAACATCTGGCACGACGACGACTCGCTGCACCTGGAGTGGGCCTCGGCCGGAGCCGAGGCCGAACCGGCGGGAGCACGAGCGTGACTTCCTCCCCGCCCCGGCCCGCGGACCGGGCCGCCCCCGAAGGAGAACCGATGACCGAACCGTCCATCGTGATCACAGGGCTCGCCCTCAGGCTGCCCGGCGCCGACGACCAGGAGCAGTTCTGGAAGCTCCTCATCGAAGGCGAGGACCGCACCCGCCCCGTCAGCCGGCAGCGCCGCGCCCTCGCCGGCAGACCCGACTGGGACGACGTCATCGGCGAGGTCGAAGGCATCGAGATGTTCGACGCCGAGTTCTTCGGCATCGACGAGGACGAGGCCGTGTTCATGGACCCGCAGCACCGCATGGTCATGGAACTCGCCTACGAGGCCGTCTGCGACGCCGGGCTCCTGGAGTCCAAACGGACCGCCGAGCGCCGCTACTCCGTCTACATGGCGATGTCCACCAACCCCTACTACCCGCTGGTCTCCCGGCACCTGGACGAGCACGGCCCCGCCGGCGTCCACCCCCGCACCATCATGAACCTCCACCCGCACGCCCTCCCGGCGCGCGTCTCGCACCAGTACAACCTCACCGGCCCGGTCATGGCCGTCGACACCGCCTGCTCGTCCTTCCTCACCGCGCTCGCCCAGGCCGCCGACTCCATCCGGCACCAGGGCTGCGAGGGCGCCGTCGTCGGCGGCGTCAACCTCCACAGCGGCCACTACACCGCCGAACTGTGCAAGCTCGGCGGCATCACCACCGCCCACCCGCACACCCGCGTCTTCGACGAGGAGGCCGACGGCACGCTCCTGGGCGAGGGCGCGATCGTGTGCGTGCTCGAACGCGAAGATGTGGCCAGGCGCGGCAACCGCAAGATCTACGGGCGCCTCCAGGGCTACGCCGTCAACAACGACGGCTCCTCGCTCAACATCATGGCGCCCAACCCCCGCGGCCAGGCGGGCGTCATCCGCGACTGCTACGCCCAGGGCATCGACCACACGCGGATCGGCTACGTCGAAGCGCACGGCACCGGCACCCGGATCGGCGACCCCATCGAGCTCAACGCGCTCGCCAAGGTCTACCGGAAGGAGGACTTCGGCGGCGCCGAGGTCGGCATCGGCTCGGTCAAGACCAACCTCGGCCACCTGCTCAGCGCCGCAGGCGGCGCCGGGCTCGCGAAACTCCTGCTGAGCATGCGCCACGGCCGAATGGCCCCGAACCTGCACCTGGAGCGCCCCAACCCGCTCCTCCAACTCGAGGACACCCCGTTCTCGGTGGTCACCGAGCCCCGGCCCTGGGAGCGCGTGGGCGAGCGGCCGCGCGTCGGCGCCATCACCTCCCTCGGCCTGGGCGGCACCAACGTCCACTTCGTGATCGAAGAGGGCGAGGACGAGCGCGCCGGCGCCGAGCTGCCCGTGCCGCTGCTGTGCCTCTCGGCCAAGACCGAGCCGGCCCTGCGCCGCATGCTCGAGGACGTCTCGCGGCACCTCGCGACGAAGGACTGCGACCCGTACAACCTCGCCATGACCCTCGCCCGCTACCGCCCCGCCTACGAATGGCGGGCCAGCGCCAGATTCGACGCCGCGACCGGCGTCCTCTCCGACATCGCCACCCGCCGCGTGGAGCGGCCGGTCAAACGCGTCCTGCTGCGGCCCACCCCCGCCACGCTCGAGCGCGAGGCGTTCTTCGGCGAGGTGCTGGCCGCCAAGGTCCGAACCGCCGAGACCGAACCGGGCCTCGCCGAGCTCGCGGTCGCGATCGGCAAGACCGAGCACGAGCCGGCCCTCGTCGTCGACCCGATCCTCACCGACCTCGAGATCGCCGCCGAACTGTTCGTGAACGGCTGCCCCGTCGACTGGAGCCGGTTCTTCCCCGACGGCACCGGCACCGTCCTCACGCTCGCCTCCTACCCGTTCGCACGCAAGCCGTACTGGCTCGAATCCTGAAAGGAACCCCCATGGACCAGGACCACATCAAGGTGGTGCTCACCAAGGAGATCGCCGCCGAGCTCGCCATCGCCCCCGGCGAGATCGACGAGGACACCAGCTTCATGAGGCTCGGCGTCTCCTCCATCCAGGCGCTCAAGATCATCAACCGCCTGCGCAAGGAACTCGGCATCGACATCAACCCCGTGGCGCTCTTCGAGTTCAAGACCGTCGAGGACATCAGCGCCTACCTCGCCGAAGAGACCGACTGACGGACGCGACCGCTCGGCCGCCCCGCGCCGACCGCGCGGGGCGGCCCGCCCCCGAACAGAAAGGCACCACCGTGACACCGACGACGGAGTCCGCGAACCGCCGATACCACCGCAGAGTGAAACGCCTCCTCCCCGGCGGCGTCCACTACAACTTCAACATGCCCTGGGAGGAGGTCCCCCTCCACTTCACCGGAGGCGAGCGCAGCCGACTGTACGACATGGACGGCAACGAGTACCTCGACCTCTACGCCCGCTTCGGCGCGATGATCCTCGGGCACGCCGAGGAGGAGTACACCAAGGCCCTCGAGGACGCCATGCGGCGCGTCCTGTGCGTCAGCCACTGCGACTTCGACGCCGACGCCCTCGAACTCATGAACGCCCACATCCCCTCCGCCGAGATGGTCCGGTTCGGCCTGTCCGGCACGGAGATCCTCCAGACCGCGCTGCGCCTGGCCCGGGCCGCCACCGGACGCAACCGCTTCCTGCGGTTCGAGAACCACTACCACGGCAACGCCGACAACATCATGGGCGGGCGCGTCGCCGACCCCGGCCACCCCGTGCCCACCGACTTCAAGGGCGATTACAAGGGCACCGCCGGCCGTGCCGCGGGCGTCATGGCCGAGCAGTCCTACATGCTGCCGTGGAACGACGCCGAACTGCTCGAGGCGTTCTTCCGCGAGCACGGCGAGACCCTCGCCTGCGTGGTCACCGAACCGGCCTGCGTCAACGGCGGCTCGATCGACCCCGCCCCCGGCTACCTCGAGCGGATGCGCTCCCTGTGCACCGAGTACGGCGTCGTCCTGATCTTCGACGAGATGATCACGGGCGTGCGCATGGGGCTCGGCGGCGCCCAGAAGGCCCTGGGAGTCACCCCGGACCTCTCCACCTTCGGCAAGGCCATCAGCGGCGGGGGAGTGCCGGTCTCGGCGCTGGCCGGCAGGCGCGAGCTCATGGAGCTCCTCGAGAACAAGAAGGTCGTCCACGCCGGAACGTACAACGGCTACCCCCTGGGCTCGGCCGCGGTCAGGGCCACCTTCGAGATCCTCTCCCGCGACGAGGGGGCCGCGCTGCGCGCGATGCACCGCCGCGCCGAACGCCTCCGGTCGATCCTGGAGGAGGAGGCCCGCCGCGCCGGCCTCCCGCTGGTCGTCCAGGGCCCCGCCGGAGCGGCCTCCTACCACTGCCGCGAGACGCCCCTGGAGCACCCCGGCCAGTACGACTTCGAGCTGATGAGCAAGGACATCATCCTCGCCACCGCGTTCCAGCGGCACGGCGTGCTCATCTCGAGCATCTCCCGCATCTACCCCAACGCCCGATTGTCCGACGAGGACCTCGAGTTCTTCCAGAGCCGCGCGCGCCTCGCGCTCGGCGACGCCCAGCAGTCCATCGACGAGATCTACGGATCCTGAGACGAGAACGCGGAGACCATGCCTGTGAAACCTCCCCCCGCCGCGCGCGCGGCCCGGCCCTACGCCAAGCACCTGGCCTTCTTCTTCGCCGTGACCATCGGCTCGGTCTGGGCGCTGACCGTCTTCTACCTGGTGGACTACGAGTTCGCCGTGGGCGTCCTGGGCGAGTTGACGCTGCGCAACCCCCTGGTCGTCCTCATCCTGCACAGCCCGGCGATCGCCGCCCTCCTCATCCTCCACCGCTACGACGGCTTCCGGGGGATCGCGAACTTCCTGCGGACCCTCGTGCCGCGCAGGAAGGACCTGCTCTGGCTCCCGGTCCTGGCCGCGCTGATGCTCGGCTACATCTTCGCCATCCGGTACCTGTGCATCCTGTTCGGCATCGACGTCCCGCCCGAGCCCGAGACGCCGCTGGAGATGCTCCTGACCTTCCTCGAACTGTTCTACATGGAGGTCGGCATGGTCGCGATCGGCATCGGCTGGTTCGGCTTCGTCCTGCCGATGGCGCACCGCCTCACTCGGAACCACCTCACCGCGGGCATCGCGACCGGCATGAGCCTGGCGGTCTTCGTCGCCCCCGGCAACGTGCTCTCCTCGTTCGAGCTGGCCATCGCCTGGCCGCTGTACGCCGCGCAGCTGTGCGTCCTGTGCACCGGCATGAGCATGCTCATGAGCCGCATGAAGGGCAACGTGCTGTTCTTCCTGATCCCGTTCTGGGTCTCCGCCTCCGGCAGCGCCATGGAGCTGTACTACTTCGCCGCCACGACCCAGTTCGTGCAGCTGGGGCTCTTCACCGTCCTGGTCGCGGTGCTCTACGCCGTGCTCAAGCGCGAGGCCGCCGGAGGCGAGCTCGCGCCCCGCTTCACCTTCCCCGAATACCTGGAGCGCGAGTACACCGTCCGCATGGGCGCCGTGCTCCCCGGCGTCGGCGACAAGAGCAGGGAGTCCCGCCCCGAGGGCGCGGACGAGCCGGCGCCGGTGGGGGCCGACCGGAAGGAGATGGCCGGTTGAGCTCCTCCGTCCTCTGGAACCTCCGCCCCTCCTCGACGGGCCGCCAGATCGTCATGTTCCCGTTCCTGGGAGGGTTCGGCGCGTCCTTCAACCGGCTGGTCGCGAACCTGAGCGGCGACTGGGACGTGTGGACCGTGAACCCCCCGGGGCACGGGCCCTCGAACCGGCCGCCGCTGCACCGGGTCGCCGCGCTCGTGGAGTGCTACCTGGCGAGCCTGCGGGAGGTGCTGCGGCCCGACGCGGTGTGCTTCGGGCACAGCATGGGCGCCGTGATGGCCTACCGGGTGCTGCTGGCGGCCTCCGCCGACCCGGCCTTCGAAGGGCGGCGGCCGTCGGATCTGGTGATCTCGGCGTCCGCCGCGCCGCGGGAGGTCCCGGTGGACGGCTGCGCGACGCTCCCCGAACGAGACCTGCTGCGGCACCTGGGCTCGTTCGGGGCGCTCTCGGACGAGGTCGCGAGGGACCGGTCGCTCGTCGACCTGTTCCTGCCGGCCTTCCGCGCGGACTACCGCGTCCTGGAGGAGGCCAAGCGGGCCGCGCCGGTCCGGCTCGACGTCCGCACCACGCTCATCCTGGGCGGGCGCGACCCGCACACGCCTCCGGGGACCCCGGAGGCGTGGCAGGAGTACATCGCCGGGCCGATCCGCACACACGTCCTCGAGAAACAGGGGCACATGTACGTGCTGGACGCGATCGAACCGGTCGACGCGATCCTGAGCGGCCTGAACGCGCCCGCCGGGAGCCTGCCGTGAGCCTCGCCGCCGCCGAGCGCCCCGCCGAGGAGGCTCGCTCCGAGGCGGAGGTCGCGCGGGGCATGCGGAGCTTCATGGTCATCTGGGGCGCGCAGCTGGTCGCGCGGATCGGCAACGGGCTCACCGCGTTCGGCCTGTCCGTGCACGTCTACCAGCAGACCGGGCTCAGCGCGTCGGTCGCGGCGGTCACGATGGCGGCCTTCCTGCCGGGGGTGCTGCTCGCCCCGCTGGGAGGCGTCCTGGCCGACCGCTTCGACCGGCGCCTGCTGATGATCGCGGGCGACGCCATGTCGGCGCTCGGCCTCGTGGCGCTGCTGCTGGCGTTCCGGGGCGGTTTCGACGGCGTGGTCGTCGTCTGCGTCTGCGTGGCGTTCAGCTCGGTCTTCACCTCGGTCATGGACCCCGCCTACCGGGCCACGGTCACCGACCTGCTGACGCCGAAGCAGTACGCGCGGGCCGGCGGCCTGGTGCAGTTCGCCTCGGCCTCCCAGTACCTGGTCTCGCCGGCGCTCGCGGGCCTCCTCATGGCCTGGTTCGGGATCGAGGTCGTCCTGCTGATCGACATCGCCACGATGGCGGTGACGACGCTGTGCATGGCGGTGGTGTGGCGGACGATCAGGTCCGTGAAGCGGACCGCCGAACGCGGCTTCTGGGCCGACCTGCGTTCGGGCGTGGCCTTCCTGGCCGGACACCGGGGGATCACCGTGCTGATGCTGCTGGTGACCCTCGTGACCTTCTGCATGGGGTTCCTCCAGACGCTCCTGACGCCGATGCTGCTCGATCTGTCCAGTGAGGAGGTGTTGGGCGTCGTCCGCTCCGTCGCGGCGGTCGGGATGGTCGTCTCCAGTCTGGCCATCGGGATCTTCGGCATGGGCGGGCGTCACCGCGCCTACATGGCCACCGGTCTGGCGCTCGGCGGCGTGGTGGTCGCTCTGATGGGCGCGACGGTGAACGTGCTCCTCATCGGGGTGCTCGCCTTCGTCTTCTTCATGACGTTGCCGCCCTTGAACACGAGCATCGAGGTGATGGTCCGCACCGCCATTCCCAATGAGACCCAGGGGAAGGTGTGGGGACTGGTGGGGCTGGTCTCGCAATTGGGCTACATCGTCGCCTACGGGGTCTCCGGGGTCCTGGCCGACTCCGTGTTCAACCCGCTGCTCACCGGCGACGGGGCGCTGGCCGACGGCCTCGGCCGCGTGATCGGCGTGGGCGAATCGCGCGGCATCGGGTTGATGTTCGTCATCGTCGGCGCGCTCATGATCCTCACCGCTCTGGCGATACCCCGAATGGGCAGCGTCCGGGAGTTGGAAGGCGTCATGTCGCGACAGAACGAGAAAATGAAGAGGTAATGAAATGTGGATCGTACTGATCATAGGCATAGGTGTGGTCACCGCCGGCGTCCAGCTCGCCGTCCAGGGATTCTCCGCCGATTACGAGGGCGTCATGGAGACGCTCCTGTTGCACCAGTTCGCCGTGACGCACGGGATCATCGCCGTCATCGGATTCGTCATCAACGTCCTCTATCCGAAGCGGACGGCCGAGAAGCTGGGGTGGGCCACCAGCCCCTTTCAGGTGAAGTACGGGTTCGCGCAGCTCGGACTCGGTGTCATGGGCGTCATGTCGATCTGGTTCACGGGGAACTTCTGGGTCGGCACACTGGTGACTCTGTACATATACGGCCTCAGTGGCCTCTGGACTCACACACAGGAGGTAATGCGGAAACGGAAAGAACAGGGTAAGACCGATCTGATCGAGATCAGTAACATCATCCTGGACGTGGTCTACCACGTGGTGTTGACGTGGATGTCCTTGCAGATACCGGGAATTTGGAGTCTTTCATGAGCAAAAAGGACTCGCCGTACCTCCGATACGCGTACAACGATCTGGCTCGGAACAAAGGCGTCAACGCCGCCCTGTTCACGGTCCTGATCCTCAGCGCCTTCCTCATGGCCACCGGCGCCATGGTGATGGAGCGGATGTTCGGCGCGGTCGACCAGCTCTTCGAGCAGGCGCGACCGCCGGACTTCCTGCAGATGCACAAAGGGGACTTCGACCCCGCCGAGCTCGAGCGCTTCGCCGCCGAGCACCCCGAGATCGAGCACTGGCTCATCGAGGAGATGCTCGGCTACGACAGCGCCGCCATCGCCTGGGAGCGGCCCTCCACCGGCGAGTCGGGCGATCTGGCCGAGAGCCTCATCGACAACCTCTTCGTGACCCAGAACCGGGAGTTCGACTTCCTGATCGACCAGGAGGGCGCGATCCCGCGGCCCGACCCGGGCGAGGTCTACGTCCCCGTCGCCTACCAGCAGGAGTTCGACCTGCGGATCGGCGACGAACTGCGGATCGGCACGGACGCGGGCGTCCACGACCTCACCGTCGCCGGATTCGTGCGCGACTCGCAGATGGCCTCCTCGCTGTCCTCGGCCACGCGCTTCCTGGTGTCCGATGAGGACTTCGCGGCCTTGGAGTCCGCCGGGGGCGGCGCCCCCGAGATCATCGTCGAATACCTCCTGACCGACACCGCCGCCACCGCCGATCTCCAGCGCGCCTACGAATCCGACGAGGCGCTGCCCAAGAATGGCCCGGCCGTCACCTACCAGCAGATCCGCATCATCAACGCCTTCAGCGACGGCCTGGTGGCCGTGGCTCTGATGTTCGTGAGCGTCCTGCTCATCGTCATCGCGCTGCTCAACGCGCGCTTCGTCATCCGCGGCACCCTCCAAGAAGAGGTCCGCGAGATCGGCGCGATGAAGGCGATCGGCCTGCCCGGCAAGTCGATCTCGCGGCTCTACCTCGGCAAGTACAGCGTCATGACGCTCCTGGCGTGCCTGGTGGGCGGCGCCCTGGCCATCGGGGCGACGAGCCTGCTGACCCGCAACGTCCAGGCGAACTACGCCGAGGCGCCGCTCGGCCTCGCGAGCTTCCTGGCCCCGCTCATCGCGCTCGCCTTCGTCTACCTCCTGGTCATCGCGATCTGCCGCCGCGTCCTCGGCGCCGTCAAGCGGATCCAGGTCGTCAACGCGCTCGTCCACGGCAGCACCCTCAACGACCGGCAGACCGCGCGCCGGGCCAGGCGCGAGACCAAGCGGGCCCGGCGATCCGGTCTCGCCTCCTACCGCGGCGAGCACCTCAACCGGCGCCTGGCGCTGCTGGACCTCAGAGCCGACGCCCGGCACTGGATCCTCATCCCCACCGTCTTCTTCATCGCGGCGGTGCTGGTCACCCTGCCGATGAACCTGCTCAGCACCTTCGAGAGCCCGCGCTTCGTCACCTACATGGGGGCGCCCGAGAGCGACGTGCGCGCCGACCTCCAGTTCTCCGAAGGCGTCGACGACCTCCGCGAGGCCGTCCTCGCCGACATGCGCGAGGACGACCGGTTGACCGACGTGCGCGTCTTCGCGAACATGCTCTACGGGACCGAGGGCGAAGAGGGGCCCGAGGTCCTGCGCGTCGAAGTGGGCGACTACGCCGAGGACACCGTCGAGTACGTCGAGGGCGGGGCGCCGGTCGGGGGCGAGATCGCGCTGTCGGTGCTCAACGCCGACAAGTACCAGGTCGCCACCGGGGACGAGCTGACCGTGAGCGACGGCGACGAGGCCGAGACCTACACCGTGAGCGGCGTCTACCAGGACGTCACCAACGGCGGCTACACCGCCAAGATGGAAGGCGAGATCACCGAGGGGGCCGCCGGCTACGTGATCTACGCCGACACGGTCGGCGAGGCCGATCCCGCCGCCGTCGCCGCCGACTACGGCGAGCGGTTCGAGGCCGCCGCGGTCATTCCCATGCGCGACTACGTCGGACAGACCCTCTCGTACGTCACCGACGCCTTCCGCAGCGCCGCAGTCCTCTCCCTCGTGTTCGGCGTCGGCGTCGCGGTTCTCATCACCAGCCTCTTCCTCAAGCTCCGTCTGACCAGCGAGCGCCGGAAGATGGGCACGCTGTCCGCGATCGGCTTCTCGACCGGCGAGATCATCGCCCAGGTGCGCGCCAAGACCGCCCTGGCGGTGGCCGCCGGGACACTGCTCGGCCTCGCCTTCGCGGCGACGGTGGGCGAGACGATCGTCGGCACCTTCATCGCGCTCGCGGGACTGGGGATCGCCGAACTGGAATTCATTCCCAACGTACCGCTGGTCTACGTCGCCTACCCGCTGATCCTGATCGCCGCCGGCTACCTCGGCGCGGTGGCGCTCACGGCCCGGCTGCGCGGCGCCGACAAGAGCTTGTGGCTCAAAGGATGATAGGAACACTCATGACAGACGAACCGCAGGCCGTCCTCGAATCCCGGGACCTGGCCAAGACCTACCACTCCACGATCCCGCCCACCCAGGTGCTCAACGGCATCGACCTCACCGTCGACAAGGGCGAGTTCCTCGTCGTGATGGGGGCCTCCGGATCGGGGAAGTCCACACTGCTCTACAGCATCAGCGGCATGGACCGCCCGAGCGGCGGGACGGTCACCTTGGAGGGGCGCGACCTGACGTCCCTGAACGACAAGGAGGCGAGCCGCGTACGGCTCACGAAGATGGGGTTCGTCTTCCAGCAGGCGTACTTCCTGAGGAACCTCAACATCCGCGACAACGTCCTCCTGCCCGCCTTCAAGGCCGCCCCCAAGGAGAAGGACGCCGCCCGCGCCCGCGTCGACGCCCTCCTGGAACGGTTCGGGATCGCGCACGTGGCCGACCACGGCATCACCCAGGTCTCCG
>Ga0079224_100010509_pt1 | contig 12701 bp, 10 predicted proteins | sample Stecom2015_FD_80414 | JGI IMG/M metagenome (GOLD analysis project Ga0079224, IMG submission 80414) | Agricultural soil microbial communities from Utah to study Nitrogen management - Steer compost 2015 | ecosystem: Environmental > Terrestrial > Soil > Agricultural land | place: USA: Utah...
AACCCCGAGCCCGAAATCCTTCCGGAAGAGGCGCATGCGGTGCGCGACGACGTGGTTATGGCCACCGGCCGCTCCGACTACCCCAACCAGGTCAACAACGTTCTGTGCTTCCCGTACATCTTCCGCGGGGCGCTCGACGTCGGCGCCACCACCATCACGCGTGGCATGGAAAAAGCGGCCGTGCACGCCATCTGCGAAGTGGCCAAGGAAGAGCAGAGCGACGTGGTGGCGGCCGCCTACGGCACATATGGCGTGTCGTTCGGCCCCGAATACTTCATTCCCAAGCCCTTTGATCCGCGTCTCATCGTGCGCATCAGCTCGGCAGTGGCCCAGGCGGCCATTGCCGATGGCGTGGCCACGCGCCCCATCGTCGATATGGAAAGCTACGAGGCGCAGCTCGAGCAGTTCATCTACCGTTCGGGCGCGTTCATGAAGCCGCTGTTTCCCGTGGTCAAGAAGATGGTGCGCGACGGCCTCAAGAGCCGCATCGTGTTCGCCGAAGGCGAAGACGAGCGCGTGCTGCGGGCCGTGCAGATCATCGTCGACGAAGGCCTGGCCCGCCCCATTCTGGTGGGTCGCCCGTCGGTCATTGCCGACCGCATCCAGAAGTTCGGGCTGCGTTTGCGGCTCGATCAGGATTACGAAGTTACCAACCCCGATTACGACGAACGCTTCAACCGGTACTGGACAAGCTACTGGGAACTCATGTGCCGCCGCGGCGTGACCAAGGAAATGGCCCGTGTCGAAATGCGCCGCCGCCTCACGCTCATCGGCGCCATGATGGTGCGCCTGGGCGACGCCGACGGCATGATCTGCGGCACGGTGGGGTCCTACGGCAACCACCTGCGCTTCATCGACGAGGTCATCGGCAAGGCGCCCGGCGTGCGCACCTATGCGGCCATGAACATTCTGTTGCTGGCCGAACACACGCTCGCGCTGGCCGACACGCACGTCAACGACAACCCCGACGCCCAGCAGGTGGCCGAGATCACGCTCATGGCCGCCAACGAAATGCGGCGCCTGAACATCGAGCCCAAGGTGGCGCTGCTGTCGCGTTCCAATTTCGGCACCGGCAGCTCGTCTTCCGGCGAAAAAATGAAGGAAGCCCTCTCGATCGTGCGCGCCGCCGATCCCGAGCTCGAGATCGACGGCGAGATGCACGGCGACTGCGCGCTCGACGAAGAGCTGCGCCGGCGCATTCTGCCCACCACCACCCTTACGGGGGCGGCCAACCTGCTCATTTGCCCCAGCGTCGACTCGGGCAACATCGCCTACAACCTGCTCAAGACGGCGGCAGGGGGCAACGTCGCGGTGGGGCCGTTCCTGCTCGGGGCCAACGCGCCGGTGCACATCCTCACGTCCAGCTCCACCGTGCGCCGCATCGTGAACATGGCGGCCCTCACCGTCTTCGATGCCAACTCGCCCCGACAGGCGTGAGCCACACTGCATCGGCCCCCGTCCTGTTGGTCTGATCCTGACCGGCGGGGGCGCGCGCGCGGCGTATCAGGCGGGCGTGATTTCCGGGGTGATCGAATTGCTCAACCCCGGACGCGTCACCAATTTCTGCAATCCGTTCTCCATCATTGCCGGCACGTCCGCCGGTGCCATAAATGCCGCTGCACTGGCCTGCGGGGCACACGACCCGCAAGCCACCATCGATGGCCTGGTGCGCTTGTGGAGCGGTCTGCGCACGGGCATGATCTACCATGCCGACGGCCCGCGGCTGCTGCGCACCGGCTTGCGCTGGTTCGGCATGCTGGCGGCGGGCTGGCTCATGCCTTCAATACGCAGCCACCAGCCGCGCTCGTTGCTCGACAACGAACCCCTGGGCCAGCTGCTTGAAGACACGCTCGACTTCGACCGCCTGCGCAGCAATCTGGCCGAGGGCTGGCTCGACGCCCTGGCGATAACCGCTTCGGGCTACAGCACGGGCGAACACATCACGTTCTTTCAGGCCCGCGGCGGCATCAAACCCTGGCGACGCTCGCTGCGGCAGGCGGTGCCCGCCACCATCGGCGTGCACCACCTGCTTGCGTCCTCGGCCATTCCGTTTGTCTTTCCGGCGCAGGCGGTGTTGGTTCATGGCCACACCGAATGGTGTGGCGACGGCTCGATGCGGCATCTCGCGCCGATCAGCCCGGCCATACACCTTGGAGCAGAAAAAATCTTTGTCGTGGGAACGAGTTACCGCGACGAAACGCACCCCGAAAGACGCTCGATCGACCCCCAATATCCGTCGCTCGCGCAGATCGGTGGTCACGCGCTATTCAGTATTTTCCAGGATACCGTTGCAAGCGACTTTGAAAGTATGGAGCGCGTCAACAGCTTGCTTGCCTTGCTGCCTCCAAATGTATTAAAAAGCCATTCGCTGCGCCCGGTCCGCACGCTGGCCATCACGCCGAGCCGTTCGCTCGATGAACTGGCCATGGCCCATTACAGGCAAATGCCTCGGGCGGCCCGTACCCTCTTCGCCGTTCTCGGTGTATCGTCGAGGTCCGGGAGCAGGGCAGGGGCCGCCCTGATCTCTTATTTGTTGTTCGAGGGAAGCTATACGCAGGCACTTATCGAGTTGGGCCGCGCCGACGCCATGAGCCGGGCGGATGAAGTGCACGCGTTTTTCAAGGAGACGCCCGGATGAGCCAGGTGCAATCGTTGCAGGAAAAATTGCAAAAAGGTGGCTTGGTGGACGTTTCATCCACAGAGCGGGATGAAGTGATTAAGGCCGCTGTTGAACAGGGGCTGACCGCCTTCGTGGTCGACTGCGATCGCGCGCGCAGCCGCTCGGCCGTGCTGCGCGCCGTCGTCAAGGCCGTGGATTTCCCCGAGTTCTTCGGTGGCAATCTCGACGCTCTGTACGACTGTCTGTGTGACACCGTGCTCGACCAGAAGGTCGGGCTGTTCCTCTGGTTCCATAATCTTCATTCCGGCGATCCCGCGCTCGAAGAAGACTCCGTAGCCATCGAGAACGTGTGCAACGACGCGGTTGAGTTCGCCGCCAACAATGGCCGCATCTTCGCGTTCCATATCGTGCACGCGGGTCGTCACCCCGACCCCGAGCCCGGTGTGGCCCCCACGCCGTATTCCGGTTCCGCCGACGGCTGATCTTGCGGGCGGCGCGACGTGGCGCCGTCGTATCTATTCCCAGCCCCTCACCGCGGCCAGCGCCGCCATCAGCGCAATGCCGGCCGTTTCGGTGCGCAACACCCGGCGCCCGAAACGCACGGCTGTCAGGCCGTGTTCGCGCATGAGCGCCAGTTCGTCGTCCGACCATCCGCCTTCAGGCCCCACAAGCAACGCCAGCGGGCCGCTGTGCCGGGCGACGGTTTCGCCCAGCCCCGCTTGCGCATCCGGGTCGCAGGTCAGGCGCAGCAGCCCTTCGCGGGCGGGTTGCGCGAGCCACTGTTCGAGGGTCTGGGGTGGCGCGACGCCCATGATGCGATTGCGGCCGCACTGTTCGCTAGCCGCAATGGCGATGCGACGCCAGTGCTGCAGCCGTTTCTCGCGACGCTCGCCCGCAAGCTGCACGACGCTGCGGCGTGCGGCAATGGGCACCAGTTGGGTCACACCCATTTCAACCGCCTTTTCGGTGATCCAGTCCATCTTGTCGGCTGCGGCGATGCCCTGTACCAGTATGGTGCGCACGGGCAGCTCACGCTCGGTGTCGCTGTGCTCACCCAGACGCGCCCAGGCCTCGCGTCCCTGCACTTCCAGCTCGGCCGTATATTGGCCGCCTTCGCCGTTGAACAGGATGATGGGCGCACCGTGGCGCAGCCGCAGCACGCGCACGGCGTGGTGGGCGAGCGCCTCGGGCAGCGCAATCCGGGTGTGAGGGGCCAGTGGAAGGGGGCAGTGAAAACGGGGCAGACTCATGGGCTGGAGATCTGAACGCTGGGGTGCCTGGCGGATAGGGGCGGAAAAGGCTTCATGATACCTTGGGTGGTAAAATCCCTAGCTTTGTAAACTTCTGATGACGAGGCTGCTTCGGCTGTCGCCGCGGGGCCCGATCGCATATTCCCAATGAGCCATTCGCCCGCCCAAGTCATGTCCATGGCGAACGCCATTCGTGCGTTGTCCATGGACGCGGTTCAACAAGCCAATTCGGGGCACCCCGGCGCGCCAATGGGCATGGCGGAAATCGCCGTCGCCCTGTGGTCGCGTCACCTGCGCCATAATCCCGCCGACACCGCCTGGCCCGATCGCGACCGCTTCGTGCTGTCGAACGGCCACGGCTCCATGCTCATCTACTCGCTGCTGCATCTTACGGGCTACGACCTGCCCATCGAAGAGATCAAGCAGTTTCGCCAGTTGCATTCGCGCACGCCGGGCCACCCCGAGGTGGGCATCACCGCCGGGGTCGAAACCACCACGGGCCCGCTGGGCCAGGGCATCGCCAATGCCGTGGGCATGGCGCTGGCCGAGGCGCTGCTGGCGGCCGAGTTCAATCGTGAAGGCCACAATATTGTCGATCACTTCACGTATGCATTCGTGGGCGACGGCTGCCTCATGGAAGGCATCTCGCACGAGGTCTGCTCGCTGGCCGGTACGCTGCGCCTGGGCAAGCTCATCGTGCTGTACGACGATAACGACATTTCCATCGACGGCCGGGTCGAAAACTGGTTCGCCGACGACACGCCCACGCGCTTTGAAAGCTATGGCTGGAACGTGATCCGCGACGTCGATGGTCACGACGTCGCAGCGGTCGACCGTGCCATCGCGCAGGCCAGGCAGCAGGCGGGTCAGGCTGGCCGGCCCACGCTCATCTGCTGCCGTACCGTCATCGGCAAGGGCGCGCCCAACGCAGCAGGTTCCGAAAAGGTGCACGGTGCACCATTGGGGCCCGATGAAATCCGGGCCACGCGCGACGCCATCGGCTGGCCCCATGGCCCGTTCGAAATTCCGGCCGAGGTTTACGAAGCGTGGGACGCCCGTGAGCGCGGCGCCCGTGAGCAGCAGGAATGGCAGGCCCGCTTCGACGCCTATGCCGCCGCCTACCCGGCCGAAGCCGCCGAGTTCCGACGCCGCATGGCCGGCGAGCTGCCCGCGGATTTCGCGCAGCAGGCGCAGCAATTCATTGCCGCCACGAACGAAAAGGCTGAAACCGTGGCCACGCGCAAGGCGTCGCAGCTGGCGCTCACGGCCTACGCCCGGATGCTGCCCGAAATGCTGGGCGGCTCGGCTGATCTTACCGGTTCCAACCTGACCGACTGGAAGGGTGTGGCTCCGGTGCGTGCGGGTGAAGAACGCATTCAGGCCGGCCGTCACATCAATTACGGTGTGCGTGAATTCGGCATGGCCGCCATTATGAACGGCATCGCGCTGCATGGCGGTTACCTGCCCTACGGTGGCACCTTCCTCACGTTCTCCGACTACTCGCGCAATGCGGTGCGCATGGCCGCGCTCATGAAGCAGCGGGTGGTGCACGTGTTCACGCACGACTCCATCGGTCTGGGCGAAGACGGCCCCACGCATCAACCGGTCGAGCACGCGGCCAGTCTGCGTCTCATTCCCAACCTTCACGTATGGCGGCCATGCGACACCACGGAGACCGCGGTGGCCTGGGCAAGTGCCCTGCAGCGCCCGGCCAGCATCGGCATGGCGGTGCGCGACGGCGGGCCCACGGCGCTGCTGCTGTCGCGTCAGAATCTGCCCTTTGTTGCGCGCGACGAGGCCACCATCGCGGCAATCGCCCGCGGCGGCTACGTGCTCAGCGATGCACCCGCTGCGCGTGCGGTCATCATCGCCACAGGTTCCGAAGTGGCGCTGGCGCTCGAGGCGCAGAAGGCGCTGGGTGAGCGCGGCATTCCGGTGCGGGTGGTGTCGATGCCGTGCACCCAGCTTTTCGATGCACAGGATTCCCAATGGCGCGAGTCGGTATTGCCCAAGGGGCTGCCGCGCGTGGCGGTCGAGGCGGGCGCCACGGCCGGCTGGTACAAGTATGTCGGTCTTGACGGCGCCGTCGTCGGTCTCGATTCCTTTGGTGAATCGGCACCGGCAGGCAAGTTGTTCAAGCATTTTGGCCTGACTGCGGAAAACGTGGCCGCAGCGGTCGAGCAGGTTCTATAAAGGAGATCCAGAAATGACGATTCGCGTGGCGATCAACGGTTATGGGCGCATCGGCCGCAATATTCTGCGGGCCCATTACGAAGGCGGCAAGAAGCACGATATCGAAATCGTGGCCATCAACGACCTGGGTGCGCCCAAGACCAATGCGCACCTTACGCAGTACGACAGCGCGCACGGGCGCTTCCCCGGCGAAGTCTCGGTCGACGGCGACTACATGGTCGTCAATGGCGATCGCATCCGTGTGCTGGCCGAGCGTGATCCTTCGGCATTGCCCTGGGGCGACCTCAATGTCGACGTGGTGCTCGAGTGCACCGGCTTTTTCACCAGCAAGGAAAAGGCCTCTGCCCACCTCAAGGGCGGGGCAAAAAAGGTGATCATCTCGGCGCCCGGCGGCAAGGACGTCGACGCGACCATCGTTTACGGTGTGAACCACGGCGTGCTCAAGGCCTCCGACACGGTCATCTCCAACGCTTCGTGCACCACCAACTGCCTGGCTCCGCTGGTCAAGCCGCTGCACGAAAAGCTGGGCATCGAAAATGGTCTGATGACGACCATTCATGCCTATACCAACGACCAGGTGCTCACCGACGTCTATCACTCCGACCTGCGCCGCGCACGTTCCGCCACGCAAAGCATGATTCCCACCAGCACGGGCGCTGCAGCCGCCGTGGGTCTGGTGCTGCCCGAGCTGGCCGGCCGTCTCGACGGTTTCGCGATCCGCGTGCCCACCATCAACGTCTCGATCGTCGACCTGTCGTTCGTGGCGTCGCGTGACACCTCGGTCGAGGAAGTCAACGGCATTCTGAAGGAAGCCTCGCAGGGCGCGCTCAAGGGCATTCTCGATTACACCGAAGAACCGCTGGTGTCGATCGACTTCAATCACAGCCCGGCTTCCAGCACCGTTGATTCGCTGCTGACCAAGGTTTCGGGCCGTCTGGTCAAGGTCTCTTCGTGGTACGACAACGAGTGGGGCTTCTCGAACCGCATGCTCGACACCACCGTTGCGCTCATGGCAGCCAAGTAAGCTGTCTTGCGTTGCAGGCGGGGCGGGGCAACCCGCCCTCGTCCTTTCCTGGCGGGGCGCCCATTTCCGGCGCCCTTATGCCGCCCGGCATTCACGTGCTGCCCGGGGCAGCGAACGCCCGCCGGCTCCTTCCAATGGATCGCATCATGACCACAGTCCAGACTCTGTCCTCCCTGGCGCAATCCGGCGCATTGGCCGGCAAGCGCGTATTCATCCGTTCCGACCTGAACGTTCCGCTGAACGAAGGGCGCATTACCGAAGACACCCGCGTGCGGGCGTCGGTGCCGGCCATCCGCATGGCACTGGATGCCGGTGCGGCGGTCATGGTCACCTCGCACCTGGGCCGACCCGTGGAAGGCGAACTGCGGCCGCAGGATTCGCTCGCGCCGGTGGCCAAGCGCCTGTCGGAGCTGCTCGAGCGCCCGGTGCGCCTGGTGCAGAACTGGGTCGACGGTGTGCAGATTGCGCCGGGCGAGGTGGTGCTGCTCGAGAACTGCCGCTGCAACCGCGGCGAGAAGGCCAACGACGAGGCGCTGTCGCGCAAGATGGCGGCGCTGTGCGACGTGTACGTGAATGACGCCTTCGGTACTGCGCACCGCGCCGAAGCCACGACGCACGGCATGGCGCGCTTCGCGCCCGTGGCGTGTGCGGGCCCTCTGCTCGAAGCCGAACTTACCGCGCTGGGCCGCGCGCTGAGCGATCCGCGCCGCCCGCTGGTGGCGATCGTGGCGGGTTCCAAGGTGTCGACCAAGCTTTCCATTCTGCGCGCGTTGTCCGAGAAAGTGGATCAGCTGGTCGTGGGCGGCGGCATTGCCAATACGTTCATGCTGGCCGAGGGGCTGCCCGTGGGCAAGTCGCTGGTTGAAGCCGACCAGGTCAACGAGGCGCGTGCGGTCATCGATGCGATGAAGGCGCGCGGCGCGCAAGTGCCGATCCCTGTCGATGTGGTCTGCGCGCCCGAGGTCGGAGCCGATGCGCCCGCCACGGTCAAGGCGGCGGCCGAGGTTTCGGCCGACGACATGATTCTGGATATCGGCCCCAAGACAGCGCAGATGCTGGCCGACGTGCTCAAACGTGCCGGCACCATCGTGTGGAACGGCCCGGTGGGAGTTTTCGAGTTCGACGCCTTCTCCAAGGGCACCGAAGTCGTGGCGCGCGCCATCGCGGCGTCGCCCGCCTTCTCGATTGCCGGCGGGGGCGATACGCTGGCCGCCATCGCCAAGTACGGCATTGGCGACGATATCGGCTACATTTCAACGGGGGGTGGTGCGTTCCTCGAGTTTCTCGAGGGCCGCACGCTTCCGGCGGTGGCCGTGCTCGTCGAGCGGGCCGCCGGGAACTAGCAAACCGGCCGTCGATACCCGCGGCCGGGCAGCAGGGGCGGGCCGCTTGCGGCCTCACGAGAAGGAGCACGAATGACCACGACGCATACGAATTTCATCGACAACGAATGGACGGCCGCGTACGACGGGAACACGATCGATGTGATCGACCCGTCCACCGGAGAGGCGTTCGCCCGGATCGCCCGTTCCGGCGGTTCGGAAGTTGGCCGGGCGGTACAGGCGGCCCGCAATGCATTCAACGGTGAATGGGGCGCCATGGCGCCCGCGGCACGCAGCCGGCTGCTCTGGCGCATCGCCCAGGCGCTGCTCGAGCATGCGGAAGAGCTCGCCGGCCTGGAGCAGCGCGATACCGGCAAGCCCACGCGTCAGGCACGTGCAGACGCCCAGGCGCTGGCACGCTACTTCGAGTTTTACGCGGGCGCCGCCGACAAGCTGCATGGCGAGACCATTCCCTTTCCGCGCGAATTCACGGTGCTCACGCTGCGCGAACCGCATGGCGTGACCGGACATATCGTGCCCTGGAACTACCCGATGCAGATCTTCGGTCGCAGCGTCGCGGCGTCGCTGGCTGTCGGCAATGCCTGTGTGGTCAAGCCGGCAGAAGATGCCTGCCTGTCGCTGCTGCGCGTGGCGCAGATCATGGCCGACTGCGGCCTGCCTGCCGGCGCCCTGAACATCGTCACCGGTCTGGGTGCCGAAGCTGGTGCGGCGCTCGCCGCGCATCCGGGCATCGATCACCTTTCGTTCACCGGATCGCCGCAGACGGGGCAGGCGGTGCAGATTGCCGCGGCCGCCAATTTCGTGCCGGTCACGCTCGAACTGGGCGGCAAGTCGCCCCAGATCGTGTTTTCTGACGCCGACATCGATGCTGCGCTGCCCGTGCTGCTGAACGCCATCGTGCAGAATGCGGGTCAGACGTGTTCGGCAGGCAGCCGCGTGCTCGTGCAACGGGCCGTCTATTCCGACGTGCTCAGTCGGTTGTCCGCGCTTTTTCAGGCCACGCGCACCGGTGCGGCGACCGACGACCCGGACGTGGGCCCGCTCATCAACGCGCGCCAGCTGGCGCGTGTGCAGGGCTACCTGAGTCAGGCCGATGCAGGCGGCATCTCGGTGGTTGCGAAAGGGCAGCTCGATGCCAGTGCGCCTTCCGGCGGCTTCTATCAGGTTCCGGTGCTGCTGGGTGACGTGCCGCACGATCACCAGCTGGCGCAGGAAGAGATCTTCGGTCCGGTACTGTGCGCCATACCGTTCGATACCGAAGACGAGGCCGTCGAGATCGCCAACAGCACCGCCTACGGTCTGGTGGCGGGGGTCTGGACGCAGGACGGCGGGCGCCAGTTCCGCATGGCACGCCGCTTGCGCGCGGGGCAGGTGTTCATCAACAACTATGGCGCGGGTGGCGGTGTCGAATTGCCCTTTGGCGGATCGGGGCAGTCGGGCTTCGGGCGCGAAAAGGGCTTCGAGGCGCTGTACGGCTTCACCCGGCTCAAGACCGTGGCGCTGCGTCACGGCTAGCATGCACGGCCGTCGTGCCACGCGAATGCCCGCGGTGTCGCGGGCGCGTGGCGCGGCGCGGCGGGCCAGCGCTGCTGGAGCAGTCCAGCAAACATTCCGGTTCGCCCTTAAAATCAATCCGATTTCGTATTCAAACCATTTTCAAGACTCAGGAGGTCACGACATGGCCCTAGTTTCCATGCGTCAGCTGCTGGATCACGCAGCCGAAAACGGCTACGGCATCCCTGCATTCAATGTCAACAACCTGGAACAGGTTCAGGCCATCATGGAAGCGGCGGCGGAAACCGATAGCCCGGTCATCATGCAGGCCTCCGCCGGAGCCCGCAAATATGCCGGTGAAGGCTTCCTCAAGTACCTGATTCAGGCCGCGGTCGAAACTTACCCGCACATTCCCGTGGTCATGCACCAAGATCACGGCCAGTCGCCTGCCGTGTGCAAGGGCGCCATCGATCTGGGCTTCTCCAGCGTCATGATGGACGGCTCGCTCATGGAAGACGGCAAGACCATTGCCGATTACGAGTACAACGTCGACGTCACCCGTCAGGTGGTCGAAATGGCGCACAAGCTGGGCGTCACCGTTGAAGGCGAACTGGGCTGCCTGGGCTCCCTCGAAACCATGATGGGCGACAAGGAAGACGGCCACGGCGCCGAGGGCACCATGACCCGCGAACAGCTGCTCACCGACCCGGAACAGGCGGCTGACTTCGTGCGCCGCACCCAGCTCGACGCCCTGGCTATTGCCATCGGCACGAGCCACGGTGCCTACAAGTTCACGCGCAAACCTACGGGCGACATCCTCTCGATCCAGCGCGTGAAGGAAATTCACGCCCGCCTGCCCAACACCCACCTGGTGATGCACGGCAGCTCGAGCGTGCCGCAGGAACTGCTGGCCGAAATCCGCCAGTTTGGCGGCGACATGAAGGAAACCTACGGCGTGCCGGTCGAGGAAATTCAGGAAGCGATCAAGTACGGCGTGCGCAAGGTCAATATCGACACCGACATCCGTCTTGCCATGACCGGCGCGATCCGTCGCTTCATGGCCGAGAATCCGTCCAAGTTCGACCCGCGCGAATACCTCAAGCCCGCGCGCGAAGCCGCCAAAAAGATCTGCCTGGCGCGCTACGAGCAGTTTGGCACGGCCGGCAACGCCAGCAAGATCAAGCCGATTCCGCTTTCGGAAATGGCCCAGCGCTACGCCGCCGGCGAGCTCAAGCAGGTGGTTCAGTAAGCTCACGTCGCACTACTGCAAGGAACCATCTTGGCTCAGGCTCTTCACCAATCCACCCTTGAATCCTTGCCGCTGCTGGGGCGCGGCAAGGTGCGCGACATGTACGCGGTGGGCGACGACAAGCTGCTCATCGTTGCCAGCGATCGCATCTCGGCGTTCGACGTCGTACTCGATGACCCCATACCGGGCAAGGGTGAAGTCCTCACCCGCATGACCGATTTCTGGCTGCAGAAGCTGGCTCATGTGATTCCCAACCATTCCACCGGCATCGACCCGGCAAGCGTGGTGGCGCCCCACGAACGCGAGCAGGTGGCCGGCCGTGCGGTGGTGGTCAAGCGCCTGCAGCCCATTTTGGTGGAATGCGTGGCGCGCGGCTACCTCATCGGTTCGGGCTGGAACGACTACCAGGCAAGCGGCGGCGTGTGCGGCATTGCGCTGCCGCCGGGCCTCAAGCTCGCCGGCCGCCTGCCCGCGCCCATCTTCACCCCCGCTGCCAAGGCTGAATTCGGCCTGCACGACGAAAACGTCGACTTCGATTACGTCGTGAAGCAGGTGGGGCCCGACCTTGCCGCACAGCTGCGCGACGTCACGCTGCGGCTGTATGCCGAGGCGGCCGAGTACGCGCGCGGCAAGGGCATCATCATCGCCGACACGAAGTTCGAGTTCGGCCTTGATTCCGAAGGCCGGCTGCACCTCATGGACGAAGTGCTCACGCCGGATTCGTCACGCTTCTGGCCGGCCGATGCCTATGCCGAAGGCATCAGTCCGCCGTCCTTCGACAAGCAGTTCGTGCGCGACTGGCTCGAGACGCAACCGTGGGACAAAACTTCCCCCGCGCCGCGCCTGCCGGCCGACGTCATCGAAAAGACGGCCGCCAAGTACCGCGAGGCGCTCGAGCGGCTCACGGGCTGACTGCACACCGGCTGCGGCCCACTCATACAGGCAGTGCGAGACACATCATGAGCACGAACAACGAAACCCTTGCCGGCGGCGCTGCCGCATCCGGCCGCGCCCCGCTGGTGGGCGTGATCATGGGCTCTTCCAGCGACTGGGACATCATGAAGCATGCCGTCTCGGTTCTGGAAGAGTTCGGCATTCCTCACGAAACACGCGTCGTGTCGGCCCACCGCATGCCGCTTGATATGGTGGAATACGGTGAAACCGCCGTCGGGCGCGGGTTGCGTGGCATCATCGCCGGCGCCGGCGGGGCGGCCCACCTGCCGGGCATGATGGCCGCACTCACCCCCGTTCCCGTATTTGGCGTTCCGGTACCGTCGCGTCACCTGCAGGGGCAGGACTCCCTTCTTTCGATCGTGCAGATGCCCAAGGGCGTGCCCGTGGCCACGTTCGCTATTGGCGAGGCCGGCGCCGCAAATGCGGCGCTGCACGTCGTCGCCACGCTGGCGACAACCGATTCCGCGCTGCGCGAGGCATTGGTCGCGTACCGTGCGCGTCAGACCGAGGCGGCCCGCGCCATGGTCGTGCCGCCGCACGTAGTAATGTGATACGTATACATAAGGTATATACA
>Ga0079224_100010510_pt1 | contig 12700 bp, 9 predicted proteins | sample Stecom2015_FD_80414 | JGI IMG/M metagenome (GOLD analysis project Ga0079224, IMG submission 80414) | Agricultural soil microbial communities from Utah to study Nitrogen management - Steer compost 2015 | ecosystem: Environmental > Terrestrial > Soil > Agricultural land | place: USA: Utah...
ACCGCTCGATAGACATACTCGAACGCGCCTACGCGGTCGAACGTAATCGCCTCGCCTCCGGTGAGCGGTAAGAGCAGTGCGGTGACCACCATCCACAACGCGACGATCAGCAATGCGTCGTAGAACATCGCACCGAAGCGTCTCAGAACGCCCGCCGACTCGTGCTCGCGACGTTCTCCCGCCGCAGGAGCGTTTTGATGCTCGCCTTGTGCCATGAGTCAGCGATCCGGCTATCTGACCCGCGCGACCGCAATGAACGTAACGATCGCAAGCAAGATCGTCGGCCCCCAACCGATCACGAACGGATGCAGATCGAAGACCGCACCGCCGCTCTCGAGCATTTTGGCCAGCAAGAGGAAGACGACGCCGATCATGATGCCGACGACCGTGCGAGCACCGGTGCCCGTGGAACGCATCGGACCGAATGCGAACGGCACCGCGAGCACGACGATGATCGCGACGGCGACCGTCCGAGCGATGCGTGCCCAGAACGCGGTCTCATAGGCACGCGCCTCCAAACCATTCGCGTTCAGATGTCTGATGTACCCGTACAAGCCGCGCACCGGCAAGGAATCCGGATCGAACACGGCGAGCCCGAGGAACTCGGGCGAGAGGGTCGTGTCGAGCTCGGCAAGCGTGGCTTGAGAGGGGACAACCCGGCCCTGCTCGATGACGGTTTGTTGAAAGTTCTCGAGCCGCCATTTGCTGTCGGCACCGATGCTCGCGCTGCTCGCTCGCCCCATCGACGTGAGCCGCCGGCGCTCGTCGAACTCGAAAACGTATACGCCGCCATAGCGATTATCCGCCGACTGTTGCCGTACCGCGACGATTGAGCTGCCGTCTTTCGCCCACGCGCTGCGATTGCCCATCATGCTGACGTCGCGGAATCGCTCGAACATCTTCATCTGACGCGCGTACTGCTCGAGCGGCGGCGCGACGAACTCGCCGATGACCGCTGTCATCGCCATCAGCACGAGGCCCGCCGCCCCGACCCACAGCCCGATGCGCAGTGTCGAAACGCCCGCGGTCCGGATCACGATGAGCTCGAGCGAGCGAGCCAGATTGCCGAGTGCCAGAAGCGCGCCGATCAAGGACGCGATCGGCAGCAAATCGAAGGCATATTTCGGCAGATTCAGCAGCGCGAACACGAACGCGTCATCCACGCCGAACGTCCCCGTGCCGATGTGGTCCTGCTGCGAGACGAACAAGTAGAGACCGCTCAGAATGAGCAACACGGCGACGACGAGCAGCGTGTGCCCGATGATCGCGCGCGCGAGATAGCGAGACAGAATGGAGGTCATGCGGGCAGCCTCGGCGCTCGCCTCAACCAACCCTCGCGGGCAAGCAGCCACAAACCGACGGCAAGCGCAATGCCGTGCACCCACCACATTCCCACATACTCAGGCACGAGGCCGCTCTCGATCCAGGCACGGCTCGCCAGCAGGAGCTCCGAGTAGATGAAGTAGGCGAGGATCGCGATCCCGAGCTTCCCGAATCGGCCTTGGCGCGGCCGCAAGCGTGCGAGCGGCACGGCGATCACCATCAGCACGAAGGCCAACACCGGGACCGAAATGCGCCACTGCAATTCGGCGCGATCCCGCAAATCGCTGGATGCGAGCAGCTCGCGGCTCGACTTCATCTCGGCTTTGCTCGCGCTCGCGACGCCGCCCTTCACCGAGATCGGAAAGCCGGCTTCGCTGAACTCCATGATGCGAAACTCGCCTGATCCGGGCACGCCTTGATACATCTCCCCGTCATACATAACGAAGAGCTGTTCCGTCTGCCCTGCCCCGCGTTGCTCGGCGCGCGCCGCAACCCAGACTTCGAGCTCGCCTTCGTTGCCTGCCTGCGGATTCTGTAGGGAGCGATCCACGAACACGTGCACGTTGTGAAGAATCCCGAAGTCATCGATGCGTTCCGCATAGAACACGACGCTGCCGTCGCCGAAAGTGCGAAAGCGCCCCGGCTCGAGCATCCCGAGCTGCGCATCTCGATAGGCGGTCGCGCGAATCTCCTGCGCTCTGCGAAGCGCATCCGGTATCGCCCAGAACGACAGCCACACGAGTAGCGCCGCAACCAAGACACCGAGAATGGCGATCGGCTTGTACAGACTTCCGGGCCCGATGCCGCACGACTGGATCGCCGCCATCTCGCTCTCGTGATAGAGCTGCCCGAGGGCGAGCATGATCGCGAGGAAGAACCCGATCGGGACGATGATCGTGAGGTAACCGGCGGAGGTGAGCCCGATCAGCGCGAGCACGACCCCCTGAGGAAACTCGTTCGCCGCAGCCTGCGACAACACGCGCGCGAGCTGATTCGACAGCAAAATGACGAGCAAGACGAAGGTCACCGCGAGACAGGTGACCGCGACCTCGCGAAAGATATACCGATCGAGTATCCGCAGAAGGATGCCTTTGCCGCCTCAGGGCCGCCGTTGCGCCAGCGCGTTCGGCCAGCCCGTTTCGGGTAGACTAGCGCGCTCAATGACTGCTCATCGAACCGCGCTGCGCGATTCTTGGGGCGGTAACTTAAGCGAGGCGCTGCACGCCGTAAACCCGTCGGAGCGAGAAATCGGCAGCGTCCCGAACGACACGAGGAAGGTTCATGGAATTTTTCGTCAGTACTGCCGCCCCTTCTCGTCAACGCACCGACTGCGCGATCGTCGGCGTCTACGAAAAGGGCGTGCTCACGGAGACCGCGCACGCGCTCGATCGACGCATCGGCGGGCGCATCGCAAAGCTCGTGAAGCGCGGCGATATCCGCGGTAAAGCGGGCGAGACACTGCTGATCACCGACGTCGACGGCGCTGCAAGCGAGCGCGTCTTGATCGTCGGGCTCGGCCCCCGCGCGAGCTTCAAGCGCAAGCAGTACCGCAAGGCCCTCGCATCGGCGCTCGGTGCGATCGGGCGCACGGGCGCCCGCAATGCCGTCAGCTATCTCGGACTGGAGGAGATTCCCGATGGCGACAGCTACTCGCTCGCGCGCGCCGCGGCCGAGGTCGTCGGCAATGCGCAGTATCGGATCCCCGATCACAAGACGACGAACAAGCGCCCGAAGTCGACGCTGACGAAGTTCGGCGTCGCGGTCGCGAGCCGCGCCGATCGCGCGCATGCCGAACGCGGGCTCACGCACGGCCAGGGGATCGTCGCCGGGATGTCGCTCATGCGCGACCTCGCAAATCATCCGGCGAACGTGTGCACGCCGAGCTACTTGTCCAATGCCGCAAAGGCGCTCGCGCGCGATTACCCCGACATTCGCGTGCGCGTGTTGAACGAAGCGGAGTGTCGCCGCCTCAAGATGGGCTCGTTCCTCTCCGTCACGCACGGCAGCGAAGAGCCTGCCCGTCTGATCGTGCTCGAGTATCAGGGGACGGCTCGCAAGGCCAATCCCACGGTACTCGTCGGCAAGGGCGTCACGTTCGACACCGGCGGCATCTCGCTCAAGCCGCCGTCGAACATGGATGAGATGAAGTTCGACATGAGCGGTGCGGCCTCGGTGCTCGGCACGTTCAAAGCGGTCGCAGAGCTCGAGCTCTCCGTCAACTTGGTGGGCGTCGTGCCGGCCTGCGAGAACATGCCGAGCGGCCGCGCGACGAAGCCCGGCGACATCGTGAAGAGCATGTCCGGTCAAACGATCGAAGTGCTGAACACCGATGCGGAAGGTCGACTGATCCTCTGCGATGCGATCACCTATGCGCGCCGCTTCAATCCCGATGCGATCATCGACATTGCGACGCTGACCGGCGCGTGCGTGATTGCACTCGGCAATCACTACAGCGGGCTCTTCAGCAACGACGACGAGCTCTCTGCGGCGCTCAAGGCCGCCGGCGAGCGTGCAGACGATCGCGCGTGGCCGATGCCGATCGGCGAAGAGTATGCCGAGCAGCTCAAGAGCAACTTCGCGGATTTCGCGAACGTCGGCGGCCGCGAAGGCGGCGCGATCACGGCTGCGTGCTTCCTAGGGAAGTTCACCGAAGGACTGCGTTGGGCACACCTCGACATCGCGGGCACGGCATTCCTCGGCGGCTCGCAGAAGGGCAGCACCGGCCGCCCCGTACCTTTGCTCGTCGACTACTTGCTCAACAAGTGAGCGGGTCGAGCGTGAGCCGCGTCGATTTTTACGTACTGTCGGACCCGTCGCCGGACGCCGTGTGGCGATGCACGTGCCGGCTGATCGAGAAAGCCGTCGATCTCGGGTCGCGCGTCTACGTGCAACTCGCGCGCTCGAGCGAGGGCGCGCGGTTGGACGATCTGCTGTGGACGTTCAGCGATCGCAGCTTTCTTGCACACGAGCGCTGGGACGGCACGTCGGAGCCGCACCCGCTCGTCAAAGTGCTCCTCGGCGAAGGTCCCGGTCCGCGCTCGCATCGGCAACTGCTCGTGAATTTCAGCGGCGCGGTGCCGGACGATCTCGAGAGCTACGCGCGCATCGCGGAGATCGTCGATACGGATCCCGACCGCAAGCGCCTCTCCCGCGAACGCTACAAGCAGTATCGCGACCGCGGTTGCACACTGGAAACGCACAACGTGTGAAGGACAGAAGCCGCTAGCGGCTAGGCCGGACACCGACCCGAGAGATCTCGCTGCGCCTCAACGGAGGGTTCTCCCTCAACCGCGATCCGCCATTCGCTATTCCCCAACCACCTCTATAATCCTCGGCGCTAGCCGCCTTTCGACTGACCCATGGAAAAAACCTACGACCCCAAACAGATCGAGCAGCGCATCTACGAACGATGGGAGTCGAACGGCTGGTTCGCACCATCCGGCAAGGGCGAGCCCTACTGCATCATGATCCCGCCGCCGAACGTGACCGGGACGCTGCACATGGGTCATGCGTTTCAGCACACGCTCATGGATGCGCTGACGCGCCTTCATCGCATGGACGGGCGCAATACGCTCTGGCAACCAGGCACGGACCACGCCGGCATCGCGACGCAGATGGTCGTCGAACGCCAGCTCAATGCCGAGGGCAAACACCGTCGCGACATCGGGCGCGAGGCATTCGTGAAGCGCGTGTGGGAGTGGAAAGAACAATCGGGCGACACGATCTCTCGGCAAGAGCGCCGACTCGGCAATTCGGTCGACTGGTCGCGCGATCGCTTCACCATGGACGAAGGTCTCTCGCGCGCCGTCACAGAAGTCTTCGTGAGCCTGTACGAACAAGGGCTCATCTATCGGGGCAAACGGCTCGTCAACTGGGATCCGGTGCTCCACACGGCGCTCTCGGATCTCGAAGTGCTGTCCGAGATGGAATCGGGGTCGCTCTGGCACTTGCGCTATCCGCTCGAAGACGGAACCGGTCATCTCATCGTCGCGACGACGCGCCCGGAAACGATGCTGGGCGACACCGCAGTCGCGGTTCATCCGGAAGACGAGCGGTACAAGCACCTCATCGGTAAACGCATCCGCTTACCGCTGACCGATCGCACGATTCCGATTATCGGCGATGCCTACGTCGATCCCGAATTCGGATCCGGCTGCGTCAAGATCACGCCGGGGCACGACTTCAACGACTACGAAATCGGCAAACGGCACAACCTGCCGCTCATCAACATCTTCGATGAGAATGCGGTCCTGAACGACGCCGTACCCGAGCGCTATCGGGGCAAAGGCCGCTTCGAGGCGCGCAAGCAGATCGTTGCGGATCTCGAAGCGCAAGGGCTGCTCGAGAAAATCGAGCCGCACAAGCTGCCGGTACCGCGCGGCGATCGCAGCGGCGAGATCCTCGAGCCGTGGCTCACGGATCAATGGTACGTCCGCATCGGACCGCTTGCCGAACCCGCGATCAAGGCGGTCGAAGACGGTCGCATCCGCTTCGTCCCGGAGAACTGGTCGAAGACCTACTTCCAGTGGATGCACAACATCCAGGATTGGTGCATCAGCCGCCAGCTCTGGTGGGGCCATCAGATTCCGGCGTGGTACGACGACGAAGGCAATGTCTATGTCGCGCGCTCGGAGGCCGATGCGAAGGCACAAGCGCGTGCGAAGCGCGGCAAGGAAGTCGAGCTCGTGCGCGACGAAGACGTGCTCGACACGTGGTTCTCGTCGGCGCTCTGGCCGTTCTCGACGCTCGGCTGGCCGGAACAAACGGACGAGCTGAAGACGTTCTGCCCGACGAGCGTGCTCGTCACGGGTTTCGACATCATCTTCTTCTGGGTCGCCCGCATGATCATGATGGGGCTCAAGTTCGCCGGCGACGTTCCCTTCCGCGAGGTCTACATCACCGGGCTCATTCGCGACGAGCACGGCGACAAGATGTCGAAATCGAAGGGCAACATCATCGACCCCCTCGATTTGATCAACGGCATCGATCTCGAGTCGCTCGTCGCAAAGCGCACGAGCGGACTCATGCAGCCGCATCTCAAAGACAAGATCGAGAAGAACACCCGCAAGCAGTTCCCGCAGGGCATTCCCGCTTACGGCACCGATGCGTTGCGCTTCACGTTCTGTGCGCTCGCGACGATGGGCCGCGATATTCGCTTCGACTTGGGGCGTGTCGAGGGCTACAAGAACTTCTGCAACAAGCTCTGGAACGCCGCGCGCTACGTACTGATGCAGGTCGAGGGAGCCGAGGCGCCCTCCGCTGCTTCGAACGATTCGAGCGCGGCGCTCAGCATCTTCGATCGCTGGATCCGCTCGCGGCTCGGCACGACGATCGAGACAGTGCGCGCACGCATCGCCGAGTATCGATTCGACCTCGCCGCACAGGCCGCCTACGAGTTCGCGTGGTACGAGTATTGCGATTGGTACTTGGAGCTCTCCAAGCCGACGCTGCAGTCCGACACCGCGAGCGCGGAACAGAAGCAGGCGACGCGCGAAACGCTCGCGGCCGTGCTCGAAGGAACCTTGCGGCTCTTGCATCCGCTCATCCCGTTCATCACTGAAGAGATCTGGCAGTCGGTCGCGCCGCACGCGGGCGTGCGCGGCGAGACGATCATGCTGCAGCCCTATCCGAAGGCCGCAGACTTCCCCAGAGACCTGGCGGCGGAAGAAGCAATCGCGCCGATCAGAGCGGTCATCTTGGGTGCACGTCAGATACGCGGACAGCTAGATGTGCCGCGCTCGCGTCAGATGCCGCTTTTCGTGAGCACGCCGAGCGAGGCCGAATGGCGCGAGATCGGCGACCATCTCGAGCTCATCAAGGCGCTCGCAAACGCGACCCAGATCGATCGCATCGAGAACGAAGCATCCTTGCCGCCGACGGCGATCCAGATCGTCGACGGCCACACGATTCATGCGCCGCTTTCGAGCCTCATCGACGATGTCGATCTCGAGCTTGCGCGCCTCGCCAAGCGCAAGGCGAAGGTGCAGCAGGACCTGAAGCGCTCCGAAACCAAGCTTGCGAATCGGAATTTCGTCGCGAATGCTCCGCCCGAGATCGTCGAGCAGGAACGCGCTCGCATCGCGGAGTTTCAGAAAGAGATCGCGGCGTTCGAGGAACAAGAGCGGCGCGTGGCCTCGCTCAAGCGCTCCCCTAACCGCTAGCGTCCAAGCCTTCTGCCATGGATTCACCCGTACCCACCCTCATCACTCAGGCGGACCCAGTCGAGCTCATCGGCGGCACGATCGAGCAGCTCAATCGGGTGATTCTCGGCAAGGAGCATCAGATGCGGTTGTGCATCGCGTGCCTGCTCGCGCGCGGACACCTCCTCATCGAGGACATTCCGGGCGTCGGCAAAACGACGCTTGCGCACGCGCTTGCCGAAGCGCTCGGCATGTCCTACCAGCGCATTCAGTTCACGAGCGACCTCTTGCCCGCCGACATCATCGGCGTGTCGGTGTTCGATCGCGAGACGAACGCGTTCCGCTTTCACAAGGGACCCGTGTTCTCGCAGCTCGTGCTCGCCGACGAAGTCAATCGCGCGACGCCCAAGGCGCAAAGCGCGCTACTCGAGGCCATGGAAGAGCATCAAGTCACGGTCGACGGGCAGACTTATCCGCTCGCCGCGCCCTTCTTCGTCATCGCGACGCAGAACCCCGTGTATCAGATCGGCACGTATCCGCTGCCCGAATCGCAACTCGACCGGTTCTTGATGCGCATCGAGCTCGGCTATCCCGACGCCGCGCTCGAGCGGCAGCTCTTGATGGGACAGGATCGACGCGATCTGCTCGCGACGCTGCCGCCGACGCTGTCGCCGCAGCAAGTGCTGCTCATGCAGACGATGGTGCCGAAGGTGCATGCCTCCGACGCGCTGCTCGATTACGTACAAGCGATCGTGCGCTTCACGCGCGAATCGCCCCAGCTCGAGGCGGGATTGTCGCCGCGCGCCGCGATCGCATTGCTCCGTGCGGCCCAAGCCTGGGCGCTCATTCACGGACACCTGGGTGTCGTGCCCGAGGACGTTCAAGCGGTGTTGAGCGCCGTCGTCGGGCATCGACTCAAACCGAAAGACGATTCCATTGCCAGGAACGCGTCGGAAGTCGGCGAGCTCGTGTTGAAGGCCGTGGGCGTGCCTTGATGCGTCTCCCGGGTATGTTCGAAAGCGGTTAACGAGCTTCTTATGTCGAGCACGTCGAGCTCGCACACCGCGCCTACGACCGCTCTTCCAAGCAGGCAGCCGCTTTCGCGACGCCTTCGCGAGCGAATCCGCTCCTTCTCTTTGCACCCGCGCATCCGCCGCTGGACCCGCAAGCGTCATGGCATCGATCCCGATCCGTTGACGTTGCCGGGACGACGCATCTACATCTTGCCGACCGGGCTCGGCGTCACCTACGGCTTCATGCTCTTCGCCATGTTTCTGGGCGCGATGAACTACGGCAACAATCTCGCGCTCGGCTTGGCGTTTCTCTTGGGCGCCCTCGGGCTGACGGCCATGCATCACAGCCATCGCAATCTTGCCGGCGTCCGTATTCATTCGGCCGGATGCGAGCCCGTCTTCGCGGGGCAAATTGCACGCTTCCGCGTGGCAATCGAGAATCCTTCGCCCTTGCCCCGCTACGAGCTCACCGTCGGCAACGACGTTGGCATGGCGCAACCCGAGCGCATCGAGCCGAACGGGCGCACGATGCTCGAAGTGAAATTGCCTGCAAACAAGCGCGGGTTGCTTGCGCTGCCCTATTTCGAGCTCGCGACGCGCCATCCGTTCGGATTGTTCCGCGCGTGGTCGGTGCTCCATCCCGAGCTTCATTGCGTCGTCTATCCGCGCCCGAGCGCGCCGGGCAAGCCTCCGCCCCTCCTCGAGACCGACACCGGCGGCGCGCAGGATCTCTCGCGCGGCGACGAGGATTTTGCCGGTTTGCGCAGCTTCCATCCCGGCGATTCCCCATCGCGCATCGCGTGGAAGGCTTATGCGCGCGACCAGAGTCTGCAAGTGAAGCTCTATGCGGGCACGGAAGTGACGTCCCATGTCTTCGATTGGGACATGCTCGCCGGTCTGGGCGTGGAAGCACGACTTTCGCAGCTTTGTCGCTGGATCGAGGATGCCCACGCCGCGGGGCATGCGTTCGGGCTCAAGCTTCCCGGAACTCACATCCCCACCAATGTCGGCGCCTCGCATCGACAGCGATGCTTGACGGCGCTCGCGCTGTTTCAGTCCGATGAGCGGCCTGCCGAGAGTTGAAGCCGTTTCGCCGTTAGGGCGCAAGCTCTCGTGGGTGATCGCGGGGCTGGCGCTCGCGGTCGTTCCGCACGTACCGCATCTGTCGCTCTGGATTCTCGTGCTGCTCGGCGCGGCCGTCGCCGCGCGCATCGTCACCGAGCTCAAGGGTTGGGCGCTGCCGCCCAAGTGGCTGCGCATTCTCATCGCATTCGGCGCCTTGTTCGGCGTGCTGGCGACATATCGCACGCTGAACGGCGTCGAAGCGGGTACGGCGCTGCTCGTCGTCATGGCCGGCATGAAGCTGCTCGAGACGCGCAGCGTGCGCGATCTGACGGTCATCGTCTTCCTCGCGTACTTCGCGCTGTTCTCCGGATTCCTCTACAACCAAGAGCTCTTGCTGCTGCCGTACATGCTCGCGACGGCCTGGCTGCTCACGGCGACGCTCATGCGCGTTCATCAAACGACGCTCGCGATGCCGATACGCGAAACGGCGAGCCTCACCGGCAAGATGATGGTGCAAGCCCTGCCGCTCGCGGTGCTGCTGTTCGTCTTGTTCCCGCGCTTACCGGGCCACTTCTGGTCGGTCCCCGCACGGTCGCAGGCCACCACCGGCCTCGACGATGAGCTCTCGCCAGGCGATGTCTCCGAGCTCAGCGTCTCGGGTGCGATCGCTTTTCGCGCGAAGTTCGCAGGCGAGCTCCCGCCGCCGCGAGAACGCTATTGGCGCGGCCCCGTGCTACACGACTTCGACGGACGCACGTGGCGCCGCCCGCTGCCCTTCTACATCCCACAGGTCGTACGGCCCGTCGGCGAAACGTATCGATATCGGATCACACTGGAGCCGCATCAACGCTCGTGGATCTTTGGGCTCGACGTCGTGACGGAATGGCCGACTACCGCGATGCGCACCTCGGACTTGCAGCTCGTCACGCGCCGCGGTGCGATCTCGACACTCACCTCGTTCGACCTCGAATCAGCCACGCACTATGCCGTGGAGGCACCGCTCCCGACGGCGATGCGAAATGCGGCTTTGCGCTTGCCGCAAGGCCGCAATCCGCGCGCGATCGAGCTGGCGCAGTCGCTACGCGCTTCTGCGGCGAGCGATGAAGCGTTCATCGAAGCGGTGCTCACGATGTTTCGCGAGCAAGAGTTCTACTACACGCTCGAGCCTCCGCGCCTCGAACGGGACTCCGTCGATGATTTCCTGTTCAACACGCGTCGCGGGTTCTGCGAGCATTTTGCTTCCGCTTTCACAGCGCTCGCGCGCGCTGCGGGGATTCCAGCCCGCGTCGTGACGGGCTATCACGGCGGGGAGCTCAACCCGATGGGGGGCTACTTGATCGTCCGCCAGTCGGACGCGCATGCGTGGTCCGAGGTGTGGATCGACGGCAAGGGCTGGCGACGCGTCGATCCGACCGCAGCAGTCGCCCCGGAGCGCATCGAGGGTGGCATCGATGCAGCGTTGTCCGCCGATGAGCCTGTTCCAGGTCGCCTCATTCGCAACAGCCGACTGCTATCGAGCATTCGGCTCGCATGGGATGCGGCGAATACGTTCTGGAACAATCAAGTCATCGAGTTCAGCGAATCCCAGCAGCGATGGCTCGCGAACAAAATCGGGCTCGACGTGCTCGGCTGGCGCGAGCTCGGCGTCGCGATGGCCATTGCGCTAGGCGCGTTCTTCGTGATCCTCACCGGCTACCTCGGCTGGCGCTTTCGCCCTCGAGTCCGCGACCCGGTGCGGCAGGTCTACGAAGAGCTATGCCGAAAGTTCGCCAAGGCCAGCCTGCCGAGGTATCCGCATGAGGGACCGATCGATTATCTGAATCGCCTCGCGACAGCGAATCCGAAGAACGCACGAGATTTATCGGAAGCGCGCGATATCTACGTCGGTCTACGCTATGGTCCTTCTCCAAACCCTTCGAATTTGAGCCGACTCAAGTACATCGTCAATCGATTAGAAGCTTAGCCACGCGTCCTCTTATCTACCGCCATACAGAAGCGTCGAGAAGAAGTACTCTCGCAGAGACGCGGAGACGCAGAGTCCGGAATGAAATCGGATTCACTCTTTTCCATTCCGACCTCTGCGTCTCCGCGTCTCTGCGAGAAATCTTCTTCCGCTACGCCATGCCACTCTACGCACAGTGCTGATTTTTGTTCTCATCCTCGTCCTTGCGCTCGGCTCGGCACTCTGGTTTGTGTTGATGCCGGTCGTGCGTCGCCGACGACGGCTCGCTTGGGCGCGGCTGCCGGCGCCTGCGGAATGGGGCGATTGGTTGCGCGCACATATTCCCTTTTACGAGTGCATTCCCACCTCCCTTCGGGATCGACTACACGCGCTCATGCAGATCTTCGTGCGCGAGAAAGCCTATGTCGGCTGCAATGGCTTGGTCGTGACGGACGAGATGCGCGTCGTGATCGCCGCGTATGCTTGCCTGCTCGTCGTCAACCGACCCGGCGTGCCGCGCTCTCACTTCTACGACGAGCTCATGTCGATCCTCGTCTATCCGACTGCATTCATCGTCCACGAATCCGACGAGCAAGACGGCATCGTGACCGAAGGCCATCGGGTGCTGTCGGGACAGGCATGGGACGTGCGGCGAATCATCTTGTCGTGGGAGGATGTGCAAGATGCCGCGAGCGACCACGTCAATGTCGTGCTGCACGAGTTCGCGCACTATCTCGACATGGAAGACGAGGCGATGGACGGCGCGCCGGGCCTCGGCAGCGCAGCCGACTACGAAGAATGGTCGAGCACGTTCTGGGAAGAATATGAACGGCTCGCCGACGAGGTCGACGCCGGTCGCGAGACGCTCTTGGACCCTTACGCCGCCACCGAGCCCGCGGAGTTCTTCGCGGTCGCGACGGAAACGTTCTTCCATCAGCCGCGCGAGCTGCTGGCGGCGCATCCGAAATTGTACGAGCAGCTCACGAAGTACTACCGCTTGGACCCCGCAAGCTGGGCCGTTAGTAAGGTCTAGAAGATATCGCTCGCAGAGACGCGGAGACGCAGAGGGATGCACTACTGTCCGGGGGAAAAATGACGGGCACAACGACTGGCGCGAAGGATCGCGAACGCCGTGCGCTGTGAATTGGGCGAAACTCAAATACATCGTCGTCCCGGCGGAGGCCGGGATCCAGGCAAAAGCGGCGCGCCATGCGCGC
>Ga0079224_100010512_pt1 | contig 12698 bp, 10 predicted proteins | sample Stecom2015_FD_80414 | JGI IMG/M metagenome (GOLD analysis project Ga0079224, IMG submission 80414) | Agricultural soil microbial communities from Utah to study Nitrogen management - Steer compost 2015 | ecosystem: Environmental > Terrestrial > Soil > Agricultural land | place: USA: Utah...
CCGCACCGGCCTCGCCGATCAGGGGGTGATCGGCCTTCACCAGCCGGGAATCCCCGACGAGGTCGAGCCGAGCCTCAATGTCCGGTTCATGGGCATCGACGAGCGGGCGATCGTCTCGTACCTGGTCAGCGCCTACTACTCCGTGGCCGTGCTGGTCCCCGACGCCGTCGGGGTCCTCGACGAGGTCGTGATCAACCCCGGGACATGAGCGGCATGCTCACTCATGACCTGCTCGTGCTCGCGGCGCTGCTGGTCCTGCTGGCCGTGCTCGCGTTCGCGTGCTCGCGGCTGATCCGCCACAATCTGCTCCCGTGGCTGGGCCGCTTCATCGAGCACGAGGGGTTGATCGAGAGCTGGGGCGCTTGGGCGACCAGGCGGCTGATGCTCGGGACCATCCTGGTTGGCGCGTGCTTGCTCGGTGCGGCGGCGCTGCTGCGCTGGTACGAGCTCGACGCGGCGCAGGCGATGCGGTGGTTCGAAGCCGAGCTGCCGCGCAGTCCGGTCGCGCTCGCGTGGACCGTTGCGTTGGTGGTCGTCGCTGCGCTCGCGCTCGATCTCGGCCTGCGGCGCGCCGCATCTCGGCTGGTCCGGGGCCTCGCACGCCTGCCCCGGCTCGCGGGCCGCGAGACCGAGCTCGAGCTGCTCGACCGCCGCATCAACGGCACCCTGCGCTGGATCCTGGCTCTGGGCGCGCTACTCGTGTGCGTCCGACTCGTCACCGAGGCGACTGGGATCGCGGCCGTACAGACGCCGGTCGTCGCCCTGGTCCAAGCCGCGGCGCTGGTGATCGTCGGCGTGTCGATCGCTCGCAGCATCGTGGCGATCGCCCACATCGTGGTCGACGTCTCGTTCGAGCTGTCGAAGGCGCTGGCGAGCAACAACTCGCCGCTGCGGGTGCTCGGTCGCTTGCAGGGGCTCGCCAACGTGACCAAGCGCGTGCTCGACTTGCTCGTGTACGTGAGCATCGCGACGATCGTCGTCGATCGAATCACGCCAGGCACCCCGTTCTCCGAGCTCGGCCCGGTCGTCATCCGAGTGATCGCGATCCTGTACGTCGCGCGGGTGATCGTCGAGGTCTGCGACGTCGCGGTCCGGAGCGCGCTCGTCGATGTCCCGCACGCCTCCGAGATCGAGCAGCAGCAACGCCAGACGCTCGCGCCGATCGCCACCAGCCTCATCCGCTACGCGATCTACATCGTTGCGATCGCGATGGCGCTCGGCGAGCTCGGCCTCGACACCTCGCCGCTGCTCGCCGCCGCCGGCTTGCTCGGCATCGCGATTGGCCTCGGCGCCCAGGCAATCGTCAGTGATCTGGTGTCGGGCTTCTTCATCCTGTTCGAGGGCATGTTCTTGGTCGGCCACCGCGTGCGGATCGGCGACGCGCTCGGCGAGGTCGAGGACATCGGCGTCCGCGTGACCAAGATCCGCGACGAGCACGGCGTGCTGCACTGCGTCCCCAACGGTGAGATCCGCGTGGTCGCCAACCACTCGCAGCGCTTCGTCAACGCGATCGTCGAGTTCGGCGTGCCCTTCGAGGAGCCGCTGCCGCGGGTGTTCGACGCCTTGCGGACCCACCTCGCGAAGGTACGCGACCGGTTCCCCGAGATCCTCGACGACAGCGAGCTACTGGTCGCGGAGCTGCGCGAGAGCTGCGTGTGGATGCGGGTGGTCACGCCGGTCAAGCCGGGGCAGGACGATCGCATGAGCGAGGCGTTGCGGATCGAGATCATCGCGGCGCTCATCGCCGCCCAAATTTCGCCCCCGCACACCACTCACGTGATGAGGGCCCCGGTCGAGCGCCAATCCGCTTGATCTCGGCTCCGCGACCGCTTCACTTGGCCCTTCGCAGCGCCTTGCGATGAGCGCGGTGGCGACGACGAGCCTCGCGGCCGCGCTCGCCCGGCAGCCGCTCGAGCAGCTCCAGCGAGGCAAAGGCGAGCCAGCCGGTGATCACCACCACCGGATCGCCGGGCGCGAGCGGATCGGTCGGGATCTCCCGATCCCGCTCGACGCCCGCGAACAAGACGCTGGCCTCGACCCGAACCGCGAGCCCCGGCGGCACGATCAGCTCGGCCGACGCGAACGCGCAGCGCAGCTCGATCACGGTCTCGCCGGGCCCGAGCACGACCTCGCGCAAGTCGAGCACCGCCTCGGCGAACACGTCGATCACCAGGTTGTGGCGAGCCGGGATCCAGCGGCCGCGCTGCTCGACCGAGCCGAAGCGCGCGACGATCCGTCGACTGGCCGGGACCTCGTCGGTCCGCGCGAGCGCGACGCTCGGCCCCGACGAGGTCCGCACGAGCGCGGTGCTCGGCGAGCTGCCGGGCTCGATCAGATCGACGATCAGCCGCTCGAGCGCCACCATGGTCCGGGCGTCCTGCACCGCCTCGAGCCTGCGCTCGAGCTCGTCCTGATCGATCAGCCCCTCGGCGAAGCGCGCCGAGATCAAGGCCTCGGCCTGCTGCTTGCCGTCGCGCAGCGCGATCAAGTTGGTCGGCGCGAGCTCGGTCGAGTCGTCCATCGGCGGCCGGAGCATAGCGGCTGATCCGCTCGGGTTGCGCCAGCGCTGCCGCTGCGCGACCATCCGCGCCGAAATGACCGAGTTCGCAGGCAAGGTCGTGTGGATCACCGGAGCGTCGTCGGGCATCGGCGAGGGTCTGGCCTACGAGCTCGCGCGTCGCGGTGCCGTGCTGGTGCTCTCGGCCCGCCGCGCCGACTTGCTCGAGCAGGTCCGCGAGCGCTGCGATCGAGCCGATCAGCACCTGGTCCAGCCGCTCGATCTGACCGCGACCGACACCCTCGCGGCCGCCACCGCCGCCGTGCTCGAGCGCTTCGGCCGGGTCGACATCCTGATCAACAACAGCGGCATCAGCCAGCGCGGGACCGTGGCCGAGACCAAGCTCGACGTCGACCGACGGATCATGGAGGTCAACTACATCGGCACGGTCGCGATGACCAAGGCCGTACTGCCGTCGATGCTCGCGCAAAAGCGCGGCCAGATCGTCGTGATCAGCTCGCTGACCGGCAAGATCGGCACCCCGCTGCGCTCGTCCTACGCCGCCTCCAAGCACGCGCTGCAGGGCTTCTTCGACTGCCTGCGCGCCGAGGTCCACGATCAGGGCCTCCACGTGTCGGTGATCAGCCCCGGCTTCGTGCGCACCGAGATCACCAAGAACGCCCTGACCGCCGACGGCTCGACCTACGACGAGATCGGCGACGCCCAGAGCAAGGCGATGACCGCCGAGCAATTCGCCCGCAAGTGCGTCGACGCGATCGCCCGCCGCGAGGCCGACGTGATGATCGGCGGCCCCGAGGTCTGGGCCGCGAGGCTCGAGCCGTTCCTGCCCTGGCTGTATCGGTATTTGGTCCGGCGAGTTAAGAGTACTTAATTGATGGAGGGACCGTGGCCGGTCCCTCCCCCCGCTTCGCGGGGCCCCCCACCCCCTGCCGCCGCACAGCGGCGGAACGGCGGCCTGGGAGCCCCCGTCGGGGGCCCCTTTTGGACGGCCGTTTGCTACGGCGATCGTGTCGAGGAGGCTGGCTCAGCCGGAATTGCTCAGTGCAAGACTGCGCCGCGGTGGTTGATGTCGCATACGCCTGCGATCGCACTAACTCGATCGTGGCGCGGTCGTGCGCGGGATCGTTGGCGATCATTCAGGGGTCACCAAATTGGTCGCCAACGATCCCGCATACCGAGGCACTGAAACAAGTCGATGCCTCCTCAGGCGTATGCCCCATCAACCACTGCGGTGCAGTCTTGCACTGAGCAATTCCGGCTGCGCCAGCCCCCTTGACACGACCGCCGTAGTAGACGGCCCCCCGAAAGGGGCCACCGAAGGGGGCATCCAGGCCGTCGTTCCGCCGCTGAGCGGCGGCAGGGGGTGGGGGCCCCGGGGGTTGATAGGCTAAGTTACTGAGATCACTGGGTCCGGATCAACCCGGACAAGGCGTCTCCATGATGTCGCCACGCCCGGCGAAGCTCGGCGACGGCTGCTCGAGCAACCGGATCGCCCCTTCGAGCGCTGCAGGCGTCAAGTGCATGTAGCGCTGCGTGGTCTTGAGGTCCGCGTGGCCGGCAAGCTCCTGGATCGCCCGGACAGGCGCGCCGCGCATGGCCAGGTGCGAGCAGAAGGTGTGCCGCAGGCAGTGCGGCGACCGGTAGCGGACGTTGGCGTCGAGGCAGGCCGGGGTCAGCCACTCGCGGAGCGTGTGGCGGGCCAGCGACGAGCCATCCTCTTTATAGAGGACCCGCGGCCCGTGCTCGTGACGATGCGCGCGGAGAGCCTCGGTCAGCCGCGTGGTCATCGGCACTTGCCGGATCTTGTCGTGCTTCGGGAGCGTCACGTGCCCTTGGTACTCCGATCGTTCGACGGTCAGCATGCGCCGACGGAAGTCGATCGACGACCACTCCAGCGCCCGGATCTCGCCCGAGCGCAGGCCGGCCTCGCCGCCGAGCAGCACCATCAACAACACACGGCGGTCGATCTCCGACGCAGCGCTCACCAGCGCCTCGAAGTCGTCGAAGTCGTAGAAGTCCATGGTTGTCTTGGTCACCTTGAGCCGCTTGAGCTCGACCGGCATCTGCTCGATCACACCCCACTCCACCGCCGCGGTGAACATGCAGCGCATGAGGCTGAGGTGATGGTTGACGGTCTTGTTGGCGAGGTGCGTGCGCTGGCCCTTAAAGCGCTGGATGTCTTCTTGGGTCAGCTCGTCGAGCCGCCGGTCGCCGAACGCGGGCAGCACGTGTACGCGCAGGTTCTTCTCAGTGCCTTCGATGGTGCTCGGCTTGTGCCGGTTGGCCTTCGCGTACCCTTCCAGGAAACGCGGCGCGAACTCGGCGAACGTCGGCACCTCCTTCTTCTCGGTCTCGACCTCGAGCCCCGGGCTGGTCGTCTTCGCCGGAGCGGCTGAGTCGGGGCCATGCGTGAGCAGGTAACGCTCCCGCTGTTGCCCCCACCGCAGCGCGCCCGACTTGGACTCGACCGGCGCCCTGCGGCGCTCCCGGTAGCGTTGTCCGTTGTCGAGGCGGATCATGATGTCGACTTCCCAACCGCCCTTGCGGTACGGCCTGATTTTCACGGTCATTGCCTTCTCTCCTTGATGAAGGCGCGCGACCATGGACGGGACCCAACTTAGCAGCTGGGACCCGACCAAACCAGGGGCGGGGATCAAGGTCGCGCGGACGCGATCAACCACGCTTCGAGAGCATCCCGGCGGAAGCGAACCCGCCGGCCCAGCTTGGTCACGCCGGGGATCTCTCCGCGCTCGACCATCGCGTACAGAGCCTTGCGGCTCACGCGGAGGATCGCTGCGACCTCCGCCGCTTGCAGGAGCAGCGGAAGATCCTCGAACCCTGGCAAGCAACTACGGCGCGCCATCGAGATCGAGCATACAGGCGCTCGCGTGAAGCGGTAGCTGTCCTCGGGTTGGGCGCTCGGAGCGGACCGGTGCACCTGAAATCGAGAATGCACGATTCACGGCGCTTGGAGTCCGATCTGACGAATGCTCGCCGCGAGGTCGGAGAGAAAACTCAGGCGATCGCTCGCCAAGACATCGTATGCGTGGTCGAGTTGCGCGACCCGAGCCCGCTCCGGGAATGTCGCTCCCGGCCGCGAGCCGCTCTCGGTTGTCAAACAGCTCTCCGTAAATATCGAAATCCGGTAGTTCTGGCCACTCGCCCGTGCTGTTTTCCCGGTGCTGCGGCTGCCGAAAACGGATCTTCGACCAGAATCCGTGAATGCTCATTTACCCGGTGTAGCTGGCCGATACGACCCCGAAACGCCAACTCGCGCGACCGTTCGCGTCCAAATTTCGAGATCATTTCGAAATTGTTTTCGAACTTCTCTCTCGAAATCGCGGTGCTACACCGAAATCCGACCCATCGTCACCGTGATCGCATGTTCGAGCCAATCGAATTCCCGACCACCCTCCCGACGTGGCCCTCTCCCACGTTCGAGTCCCTTGCCACGCCCAAAGAGCGGTCTCGAAAGGCCGGTCGGCTAGGCGCGCTGGCCATCGCCGTCGGTCTCGTGCTCGGTGGCCTGGCGTGGGCCTACTGGCGAAGCAATCAACCGCGCGAGAGCGACAACGCAGCGCCAGGCCCCGTGTGTGCGCCGACGCCCGCGCTCGAGCCGCTTTGGGTTCCGGGGACTCCATCGGAGATCGAGCAACTCTTTCAGACGGCCCGAGGGTGGTCGAAGCTGATTCCCCACGCGGACGACATCGACCTTGCCCGCGTGGTCTGGGCACGCCACTGGTCTGGCGTGCCCTTTCCTCAGCGCTCGCACGTCGCCGAGCGCCCAGGGACGGCGGAGGCTCTCGAGCTGGTTCATCGCGTCATCGAAGTAGTGCGCGCCGAGGAGCTCGAAGCGGCCGCCAACGACACGCCCGGACCCGCGGCCGAGCCCGTCGAGCCAACGAACGAAGCAGCACCCATCCGCGAGACGCCGACCCCGGGCTGCTTCTAGCAGGTCCGCCACGATGACGAGCTGCTCGGCGCCGTCGGGATCGCGGCGCGAGCGTTGTGCGAGGCGGCGATCGACGCGGGCCGTCGAAGGGGCTGGCCGAGCGCGAGGGCCGAGAGCCGCGCGACGAGGCTGTCGAGCAAGACCAAGGCGCAGGCGACCTACGCCGAGTTGATCTGTCGCGGGGAGTGGAACTCCCAGCACCACCCCGGTGAGTTGCGCGAGGGCGCGCTGCTCTGGCTGCCGCCGCTGTGCGAACGTGGGCTGCTCGACCGCAGTCGCTCTCGACGGGTCCGCATCGATCCACGACCGTGGCCGGACGGGACCACGAAGCTCGAGCCACCGCCGACGCTTCCAGGACCGCAGTTGCAGACCGGAGGGGACGATGCGACGCACTTCGCCGTAACCGGTGGTCCTCCCGCGTCGAGGAGCGCCTGCTTGCAGACCTTCGTGGACGGCTCCGGCGCGAGTGCAACCTGTCCGAATGACCATTGGACGCGATGTTCCTTCGGTCATGCAGCACACGGGCACTTGTCTGCAATCGGCGTTTAGAGCCCCGCAGACGGCGAGTAGCGGCGCGAACGCGGGCTTTTTCTCGCGGTGATTAGCGATAGCGTTCGCGAATGCAACTCTCCATCATTCTCACCACCACCATCCTGACCACCAGCCCCGATCTGTGCGGCGACGTGTACGTCGACGAGAACGGCGACCCGTACACCGACGGGGTCGGACAGACCTGGTCACGCTTCTGCGACTGGACGGGGCCGAGCGCTCCGGTGCTCGACCTCGACGTCTGCTGCACGATCAGCGGCGACAATGCCCGGTGTTCGCTGCCGAACCGCAAGGGCCGCTGCTCGACGGGATCTCGGCTTTACTACTGCGAGCACGGCGAAGCGACATCGACGGGCGCGGTCATCTGCTACCAGCCGTTCTCGAGCATCTGCGACTTCGGCTTCTGCGGCGGCGTACTGCCGCCAGACGGCGGACCTGTCGAGGACTCACTCTGCTGCTGGGGCGATGGTAGCTGCACGGAAATCGAGACCGTCGAACACGTCATCGCTTGTCACGAAGGCGGCGGGTACGCCGGTTTTTGCAAGAATGGAGCACAGAACGCCGACGGCACGGTCGACTGTTTCGATTAAGGGCGTGGGCTCGTCGCGGCACGCGGGCGGTTGACCTTCATCTGGACGTGCGCGTCCGAAGAGAGTTGGCCGCCCAACTTTCGTGCTTCGGAAGTCCTGCCGAACTTCTCTACCTCCCGGGCAATTTGATAGGCAACCAGTGACGCCTCGTCGGCCTTGGTCCGGTCTACGATCGCAAGTTGCTCGGCTCGTTTCAGGCAAGCATCAGCGAGTTGAAGTAGCTGCTCGTCGGTCAGCTCCGACTCGTGTTCGCGCCAGAGTTGCTCCGCTTTCGCAAACTCATTCCCGGCGATCAGCCCGAGGATTGCATGGTACGGTGTGACCTCTACCGCCCCGGCGACAGGCCGTTCCTGCGACTTCGTCAATATGGTGAAACCCATCACGGTGAGAACTGCCGAGAACAACGCCGTCACGATGTACGTCCAGCGCGAGCGCGCCGACGCGGTGGGCTTGTGAAGCACTCGCCCGTCGACCTCGACCACGTCGTGGTCGTCGTCCTTGCCATCGTCCGCGGCTCCGTCCGGCGGCTCGTCGCGTAGGCTTGCGACCAGCTGGTGCATGTCGCGGTGGCGCTCGTCGGGATCATCGGCGAGCCCCTTGCGAACCACTTCGCTCAACCACCGCGGCACGTCGACGCCGGTCGCCATCCGAACCTCGCCGAGCTCGATCGCCTCGAGCAGCTCCTCGGCCTCCTCGCCCGCGAACGGCCGCAACCCGTAGAGCGCCCGCCACAACGCCACGCAAAACGAAAACTGATCCGACCGAGCATCCCCCGGCTCGCCGCGAAGCCGCTCGGGCGCCATGTAGGCTGGGGTCCCCGCTGGCGTGCCCCAGCGCGGGTCGGTGTTCTCGACGTTGCGCAACGAGTCGGCGATCCCGAAGTCGGCGACCACTGTCCGCCCGTTGCCGACCAGCATGTTGTCCGGCTTGAAATCCCGGTGCTGAATCTCCGCTTCGTGGGCCGCCGCGAGCCCCAGGCCGGCGTCGACGAACACGTCACGAACCTCCCGCCACGAGCGCGGCGTCTTCAGCCATTCATGGCCGTCGACGCCGTCGATCCACTCCATCACGAAGAACACTCGCTCACCCCAGCGTCCGGTCTCGTAGACCCTGACCACGTTGTGGTGCGAGAGCTTGGCGAGCATCTTGGCCTCGTCGAGCAGCGCCCGCTGAGCCTTGGGACCCGACTGCTTCCACAGCTTGATCGCCACCTTGCGTTCGAGCTCGGGATCGCGGGCCTCGAGCACCAGGCCCATGCCGCCGATCTTGGCGTCGACGGCCTCGAAGCGGTCGAACTGGTGGCCGGGAATTTCGTCGGACGAGTCGATGCCCTGGAGCGCGAGGACACGCCTACTGATGGCGACGTTGCCGACCAGCTCGTATAGCTGGCCAAGGTCGGGAGGCAGCTGCCTCGGTGGCGGGTCGGGAATGTGCTCGGGCTCGAATCGCCGGGCGAATTCTTCGTCGCTGAGTCCTCCGATCTCGATGAGCTCATCGGCGGTGAAGTCATCGACTCCCTTGTCGAGATCGTCGTCCGGCGAATCGGGCTGCGACACGGCGACTCGAGCCTACCCGTTGTCCTCCGCGTGTGTCTGCACCGTTTTAGGTTGGGTCGGAGTGGTCGTTGGGACAGGGATTCACGGACCAGCCTTCTGTACACTGGCCGCCATGGATCTCGACGAGCTGGTCGCCGCCGCCCAAAGCGGCGACGCGAGGGCGTGGAAAAAGTTGGTTCCACGCCTCACCGTCGCGATCCGGCGCTGCTTTGGTGGGGACTTCGACGAGTCCGACATCGGGGATCTCATTCAGACCACATTGTTGGTCATCTTCCGCAAGCTCCCCGAGTTCGAATTTCAGGCCGGCAGCCCGATCACCCGGTGGGCGCAGGGGATCGCCCGCATCGAGGCCCGAAACGAGCGCCGCAAGCGACAGCGACGCCGACGTGTGGAGGGCCAGGCCGCCGAGCTGCGCCGGCCGACGACCACGCATCTCAGCTCGTGGATGGATCGGGCGGCGAAGTTGCAGCTCATCGACGAGGGAATCGAGAAGCTCGACAGCCCCTTGCGCCGAGTCGTCGAGCACGATCTCGAAGAGGGTGACGTCGGAGAGTTTGCCGAGCGCGAACGCATCAAGCGAGGCTCCGTGCGAGCTCGTCGAAGCCGAGCCCACGGGAAGCTGCGGCGGTTCGTTCGTCGGCAACGTAGGATCGCTGGCGAGAGGACCCCAACTCCGAACGCTTGAAGCCGTTCGCAAGCGTCGAGGCGGGCGGCGAGTCCGCCGAAAGATATTGGCAACGTTTGCAAGCCGAGCAGCCGGGGGTCGGCACGATGGCAACGACCAATCTCGAACCCCTCCTGCGCGAAGCCGAACGCCGCGCTGTCCTGACAGTCCTTCGCGGCCACCCCGAGTGGACGCTTGGGCACGTGTTCAGCCACCTCGAACAAAACGGCCCTCGGGCGCCGCTACTGCGCGATCTCACACTTGGCGAGCTGCTCGAAGATCCCCGCCTGAACCAGATCGGGCTCGCCGATGACGGTGGACCGCCGATCGATCGCAAGCGTCGGGCCGAGGCCAGGCGGCTGACGGGCGAGCGCTTCGACGAGTGCGTCCGGGCGGTGCTCGATGAAGCGAACGGGACGCCGGTAGGCGCCGCGTACCTCCGCGCCCGCGTAGGCGGACCGCGATGGAAGTTGCAGGGATCGCTTCGCCGGCTGGTCGCTGCCGGACTCGTCCAACGCAGCGGCACGACCAGCGCGACCCGTTACCGGACCGTCCGCCCACGCGAGGAGCGTCGGCCATGAGCGGGAGGCCGTTTGGCCGGCACGTCCGGAGCCTGCGACGTGCTCGCGGGATGACTCAGGAGGTGCTCGCCCACCGCAGCGGTCTCTCGGCCGACACGATCCGCAGGCTCGAGCACGGGTCGTTCTCGCCGAGCCTCGAGACGCTCAGGAAGCTGTGCATGGGGCTGGACCTGTTGCTGAGTACGTTGTTCGAGTCGTACGAGCTCGGGACGCGGAACGAGAACCGCGAGCTGGTGGACTTGCTCGCAACTCGGACGCCGCGAGAGATCGAGCTGGCGACACATGTGCTTCGAGCGATGTTCGACGAGCTCGACGCGATCGCGGCCGAGGCGGCCGAGGAGGAGCCCGACGACGAGTGACACTGGAAGGGCTTCGCGGCCAGGCCCGCGGGGCTCGTTCGTACGCTGGGCGATCTCATCGTGCCGCGAGTCGACGAGAGCTGAGGGGACGAGCGCGCAGCGTGAGGCGCGATGGAAGTGGACGGAACTCATGGAACCGGTGGTGATGCCCGTCGCCGATCGTCGCGCGCTGCTCGGTGCCCTCGCAGGCCGGGTGCCGTGATCGGGTATTTCAACTCTGCCGATCGCGGCGGCGCTCGACCTCGCCGGGCAGGGCGGGATCGTGGTGGGGCCGCGAGTCGTTGCCCTGGGCCTCGGCCTGGCTGCTCGGGCGTCACTGGATCGCTAGCGACCGTTTGAGGCCGCCGACGAACTCGGTTGGATCTGCGATCGCACTCACGATGATCCAGGACTCGACCTCGCGCGCACGCTCGCGCAGCGTGGCCTCCAGTCGCGCGACGTCGCAGACCCGTGGATCAACCTCGACGCGATCGACCTCCCCCACCGACAGCGTCGGCGCCAGCGTGCGCACGAGCAGGTCGAACATCGGCTCGGCCGCGAAGCTCCGCCAACGCGGGACGTTGTGGGTCACGCGGAGCGTGCGGTAGTCGGCGTCCGGGTCGAGGACGAACAGGAGCTGCACGAGGTCGAGGCGCAGCTCGACTCGCGCTCCGTCTTCGCGCAGCAGCTCGATCCACGCGCTGAGGTCGAGAGGCTCGTCGACGCGCAGGCGCAGCGACTCGAGCCCGGCCCGCGGCCCTTTCCAAAGCCAGCGCCACGCGTCGGTCTCGGCCGTCAGGCGATCGCGGATGCCCAGATGGCGCAGGTTCGGGACCGACTCGAGGTTGTCGAGCAGCTTGGCGGCTCGAGTCGGCGTCAGACCCTCGCCTCGTGGCGCTTCGCCGAACCCGAGCGGATGCTCCCAGGTGATCGTCAGCTGCTCGAGCTTGGGCCGGACCGGGCCGCGCAACAGGTCGCGGGCGCAGTCGCTGCTGCAACCGAGCGCCCGCAGCGATCGCATGATCGGGTGGCCGACGACTGCCCAGCTCGCGCCGTTGACCTGCTCGACGGTCGCCCAGATCGGATCACCCGGCGCGAGCGAGGTCGTGGTCCACTCGATGCCATTGCGAAGATCGAGCGCGACCAAGAACCCACGCTCGAACCGAACCGAGGCCAGGTTGCAGATCGACCACAGCGGCCCGAGCCAGCGAAACCCGTGCTCGTCGAGCAGCTCGCGCTCCCGCTCGCGCGCGCTGTCGGACAGCGGACCCGCGGCCGCCGAGAGCTGCAGGGCGATGAACTCACCGTACGGATCGGCGTGGTCGTGAGCGAGCAGGTAGTCCGACAGCACCGCCCGTCGGGCGTCGTCGTCCGGCTCGGCGACGACGGCCTCGAGCAGCGCTCGCGCCCGCGCCCGGGCAGCCGGTTGCGTCGCTTCGAAGCGCTCGCGCAGCATCGCAACCGCGGCGAGCTCGTCCACGCTCGGCGCCCGGGGCCGACGCGGCCAGTTCCGCGTCATCGACATGCGCAGGAGGGGACGCATGAAGCGTGGTGCCCGATCGTACTCTGGCGGCCGGTCGCGGTCCCACCAATCGTGCAGTGCCGCGAGCCAGGTCGTGTATTGGGTGCGTAGATACTCCCCCAGCTGGTTGAGGGAGGGCCGTCGACGATACCAGCGCATCAGCCAGCGCAGCAGCACCGGATCGGCCACCTCGAGCATCGCCAGCCGCTGTCGATCCTTCGGTCGCGCGAGCCTGACCAGCCAGGGCAGCAGCGCATGCACGGCCACCCGCTCGCCCGCTCGCGCGCCCCGGATCAGCTCGGCCAAGACTCGTTCGCGCCCGACCTCGAGCTCGAGCGCGGCGACCCGCTCACCGACGAGCTGCTCGCTGATCTGCTCGCACAGCTCGGCGACCGTCGCGTCGGTGGTCTCCGCCCACAGGCCGCACA
>Ga0079224_100010513_pt1 | contig 12697 bp, 11 predicted proteins | sample Stecom2015_FD_80414 | JGI IMG/M metagenome (GOLD analysis project Ga0079224, IMG submission 80414) | Agricultural soil microbial communities from Utah to study Nitrogen management - Steer compost 2015 | ecosystem: Environmental > Terrestrial > Soil > Agricultural land | place: USA: Utah...
CCGCCAACCGCCCCGGAGTGGGATTCACGAACATCTCCGTTCGACAAGAAAGCAGCACTATCGTGACTCGCACTTACACCCCGAAGGCCGGTGACGCTCAGCGTGAGTGGCTCGTGATCGACGCCACCGACGTCGTCCTCGGCCGCCTCGCCTCGCAGGCCGCCGCCCTCCTCCGCGGCAAGCACAAGGCGACCTTCGCCCCGCACACCGACATGGGCGACTACGTCATCATCGTCAACGCCGCCAAGGTCGCCCTCACGGGCAACAAGGCGCAGCAGAAGCGCGCGTACCGTCACTCGGGCTTCCCGGGTGGGCTGAAGTCGGTCAGCTACGAGGAGCTCCTCGAGAAGAACCCGGTCCGCGCCGTCGAGAAGGCCGTTCGCGGCATGCTCCCGAAGAACAGGCTGGGTCGCGAGCAGCTCGCGAAGCTGAAGGTGTACGCCGGTGCCGAGCACCCGCACGCCGCTCAGAAGCCCCAGACGTACACCCTCGACCAGGTCGCCCAGTAAGCGCCGCGGCTAAAAGGATCAACTCGTGACTGACGTTCAGAACTACACCACCGAGACCCCGGCCGAGGCCGAGGTCGTCACCGAGCGCCCCGTCGTCAGCGTCCCCGGTGCCGCTGTCGGCCGCCGCAAGCAGGCCATCGCTCGCGTCCGCCTCATCCCCGGCTCGGGCAGCTTCACGGTCAACGGCCGTGCGCTCGAGGAGTACTTCCCCAACAAGCTGCACCAGCAGCTGATCACCGACCCGTTCACGCTGCTCGGCCTCACGGGCGCGTACGACGTCGTGGCTCGCATCAACGGCGGCGGCCCCTCGGGCCAGGCCGGTGCGCTCCGCCTCGCGATCGCGCGCGCGCTCAACGAGATCGACCGTGAGAACAACCGTCCCGCCCTCAAGAAGGCCGGCTTCCTCACGCGCGACGCTCGCGTCATCGAGCGCAAGAAGGCCGGTCTCAAGAAGGCCCGCAAGGCGTCGCAGTTCTCGAAGCGCTGATCGGGCGCTGATGCCTCTCTTCGGCACGGATGGCGTCCGAGGGCTTGCCAACGGCACCCTCACCGCCGACCTTGCTCTGTCCCTGGCCCAGGCGACCGCGGTCGTCCTGGGCCAGGGCCGTTCCGCCGAGGCGCGTCGCGCCGAGGGGCGCCGGGCCCGCGCCGTGATCGCGCGCGATCCGCGCATCTCCGGTCAGTTCCTCGGTGCCGCCGTCTCCGCGGGGCTGGCGGCGAGCGGCGTCGACGTCTATGACGCGGGCGTCATCCCGACGCCGGCGCTGGCGTTCCTCGTGAACGACTTCGACGCCGACTTCGGGATCATGATCTCGGCCTCGCACAACCCCGCGGCCGACAACGGGATCAAGATCTTCGCGCGCGGCGGCGTCAAGCTGCCCGACATCGTCGAGCAGCGCATCGAGCACTACCTCTCGCAGCCGAAGCTGCTCCCCACGGGCGCAGACGTCGGGCGCATCGCGCGCTTCGCCGACGCGGAGGATCGCTACCTCCTGCACCTGCTCGGCACGCTGCCCGCCCGCCTCGACGGCATCCACGTCGTGATCGACTGCGCGAACGGCGCCGCCTCGGGCGTCTCGCCGCAGCTGTTCGCCGACGCGGGCGCCAAGGTCACGGTCATCGGCGCGGATCCCGACGGCATCAACATCAACGACGGCGTCGGATCCACGCACCTCGAGGTCCTGCAGCAGGCCGTCCTCGCGCACGGCGCCGACGTCGGCATCGCGCACGACGGCGACGCCGACCGCTGCCTCGCGGTCGACGCCGCGGGCCGCACGATCGACGGCGACCAGATCATGGCGATCCTCGCCGCGTCGCTGCACGAGCGCGGGCTCCTGAAGGGCGACACGCTCGTCGCGACCGTCATGAGCAACCTCGGACTGACGCTCGCGATGGAGGAGCGCGGCATCCGCGTGCTCCAGACCGCGGTCGGCGACCGCTACGTGCTCGAGGCGATGAACCGCGAGGGATACTCCCTCGGCGGCGAACAGTCGGGCCACGTCATCATGAAAGAGCACTCGACGACGGGCGACGGCCTGCTCACAGGGATCCAGCTCGTGGCCGAGATGGCCCGCACGGGCAAGTCGCTCGCCGAGCTCGCCTCGATCATGACGGTGCTGCCGCAGACCATGATCAACGTCTCGGGCGTCGACAAGGAGCGCGTCGACGACGAGGCCGTGCAGCGCGCCGTCGCCGCCGTCGAGGCCGAGCTGGGCGAGACGGGCCGCGTCCTGCTGCGCCCCTCGGGCACCGAGGCCCTCGTCCGCGTGATGGTCGAGGCCGCCGACGAGCAGACCGCGCACGCAGCGGCGGAGCAGCTCGCGCAGGTCGTGCGCGAGCGCCTGGCCTACTGAGCCGCACGAGGAAGGCGGGGCCCCGATCGGGGCGCCGCCTTCTTCTCGTTCACCAGCCCATGTCCTCCGAGTAGCGCAGCAGGATGCCCTCGCGCAGCGCCCACGGCGAGACCTCGAGCTCCTCGACGTCGAGCGCCTTCATGGCCTCGGCGAGCACGACCGCGCCGGCCGTGATCTGGAACGTGCGCTCGGGGGTGATGCCCGGCAGCTCCTGGCGCGCCTGCGCGGGGATCCGCGCGAGCACGGGGATCCACGCCTCGAGCGCGGCGACCGGCAGTATCCAGCGCGGGCTGCCCGACCAGCCGGGGCGCTTGTAGCCGACGAGGCGCGAGAGCGAACGGATCGTCTTCGACGAGCCCACGACGTGGTCGGGGCGGGGGATCCGCGCGAAGCGCCGCGAGAGGGGCGCGAGCGTCTCCTCGGCGTGGTGGCGCAGGCGCTCGACGCTCGCGTCGCCGGGCGGGTCGTCGGGCAGGAACTCGATCGTCATGCGGCCCGCGCCGAGGGGGACGGACTCGGCGAGCTGCGGCAGTTCGTCGGCGCCGCCCGCGACCTCGAGCGATCCGCCGCCGATGTCGAACAGCAGGATCTGGCCGGCCGACCAGCCGAACCACCGGCGCACGGCGAGGAACGTGAACTTCGCCTCCTCGGATCCGCCGAGCACCTGCAGGCTCTGGCCGATCGCCTCCTCGATGCGCGCGATGACGGCGGGGCCGTTCGTCGCCTCGCGGATCGCGGAGGTCGCGGTCGCGAGCAGCTCCGCGACGCCCTCCTTCTCGGCGACGGCGCGCGCACGGGTCACGGCGGCGACGATCTGGTCGGCGCCCTCGTCGGAGATCGACCCGTCGGGCTCGAGGTAGCGCATGAGGCGTAGGGTCGCCTTCTCGCTCGTGGTCGCGAGCGGGCGGCCGCCGGGCTGCGCGTTCGCGACGAGGAGATGGACGGTGTTGGAGCCGATGTCGAGCACGCCGAGCCTCATAGCGACACAGTACCGAGGGCCGCCCGCCGGTATGATTCTGCGGATGACTCCCGACAGCAGCGCGCTGCAGCTCTCGCTGTACCGCGACATCCCGAGAGCGGAGTGGGCGCGACTCGCCAAGGGCATGGCGCAGCCGCTCACCGAGCAGGAGATCGTGCAGATCCGCGGCCTCGGCGACCGCCTCGACGTGACCGAGGTGCGCGACGTGTACCTGCCGATCAGCCGCCTGCTGAGCGCGTGGGCGCGCGGCACGCGCCAGATCGGATCCGAGGTCGGCGAGTTCCTCGGCGAAAAGCACCCGCGGATCCCCTTCGTCGTGGGCGTCGCCGGATCCGTCGCGGTCGGCAAGTCGACCGTCGCGCGCCTCCTGCGCGAGCTCATGAGCCGCTGGAGCGACACCCCGCGCGTCGAGCTCGTCACGACCGACGGCTTCCTGTACCCCAACGCCGAGCTCGAGCGCCGCGGCATCATGGACCGCAAGGGCTTCCCCGAGTCGTACGACCGCCGGGCGCTCGTCGACTTCGTCACGCGCGTCAAGTCGGGCGAGGAAGAGGTGCGCGCGCCCTTCTACTCGCACATGAAGTACGACATCATGCCCGATGCGTCGGTCGTCGTGCGCCGCCCCGACGTGCTCATCGTCGAGGGGCTCAACGTGCTGCAGCCGCCGCCCTCGCCGAACGACATCGCGGTGAGCGACCTGTTCGACTTCTCGATCTTCGTCGACGCCGATGCTAACAACGTCGAGCAGTGGTTCATCAACCGCTTCCTCGCGCTGCGCAAGGGCGCGTTCTCGAACCCCGCCTCGTACTTCAACGTGTTCCAGCACCTCTCCGACGACGAGGCGGTCGAGACGGCGCGCGGCATCTGGCGCGACATCAACCTGCCGAACCTCATCGAGAACGTCGAGCCGACGAAGCACCGCGGCACGCTCGTGCTGCGCAAGGGCGCCGAGCACGCCGTCGAGCGCGTGCTGCTGCGCAAGCTCTGACGCGGCGTCAGCCGTCCGCGCGCCGCGCGAGCGACGATGCGAGGTGCGCGCGCATGGCGGCCGACGCGGCGAGCGGATCCCGCCTGCGGATCGCGTCGGCGATCGCGCGGTGCTCCGACAGCACGGCCGCGGCCCGCTCGCCGTCGCGTCGCTCGTCGGCGAGGCGGGCGCGGGGGAGGATCAGCGCGCGCGGGCCGAGCCGGTCGAGGAGCGCGAGCACGTAGCGGTTGGCCGAGGCGCCCGCGACCGACCGATGGAAGGCGAAGTCGGCCTCGACGGTCGCCGACGGCAGCTCGGCGCGCGCGAGCGCCTCGAGCGCGCGGTCGATCTCGGCGGCCTCGGCGTCGGACCGGCGCGCGGCCGCGAGCGCGGCAGACTCGGTCTCGAGCGCGATCCGCAGCTCGTGCAGCTCGGCGCGCTCGCGCTCCGTGCGCGCCGCGAGCCACGCGTCGGGCGCGGCCTCGGCGGGCGGGGTGAGGGCGTAGCTGCCGGATCCCACCCGCGTGCGCACGAGGCCGCGCGTCTGGAGGCGCTGCAGCGCCTCGCGCACGACGCTGCGGCTCGCGGCGAACTCCTCGACGAGCCGAGCCTCGCTCGGCAGGCGTTCGCCGGGCGCGATCGTGCCGTCGAGGATCCTCTCGCCGAGCTGACGGGCGACGTCCTCGGCGCGCGATGCGGTCATCCGTCGATTGTGACCGATTCCGTGACCCACGCGCGCGCCTGGCCGCTGAAGGTGAAGCCGAGCCCGGGGCGGTCCGGCACGATCATGCGCCCGTCGCGCGTCTCGAGGCGCTCCTCGAAGAGCGGATCCAGCCAGTCGAAGTGCTCGACCCACGGCTCGCGCGGGTAGCAGGCGGCGAGGTGCAGATGGATCTCCATCGCGAAGTGGGGTGCGAGGTCGAGGCCCGCCTGGTCGGCGAGCGTCGCGAGACGGAGGAACGGCGTGATGCCGCCGACGCGCGGGGCGTCGGGCTGGATGATGTCGCACGAGCGCGCGCGGATGAGGCGCTCGTGCTCTGCGACCGACGCGAGCATCTCGCCCGTCGCGACGGGGGTGTCGAGGGCGCGCGCGAGGTCGGCGTGGCCCTCCGCGTCGTACGCGTCGAGGGGCTCCTCGATCCACACGAGGTCGAACTCCTCGAGCCTGCGGCCCATGCGCAGCGCGGTCGCGCGATCCCACTGCTGGTTCGCGTCGACCATGAGGGGCGCGGCGTCGCCGATGCGCTCGCGCACGGCCCGCACGCGCCGCAGGTCCTCGGCGCCGTCGGGCAGGCCGACCTTGACCTTGATGCCGCCGATGCCATCGGCGAGCGAGCGCTCGGCGCGGTCGCACACCTCCTCGATCGACGCGTTGAGGAAGCCGCCCGACGTGTTGTACGTGCGCACGGAGTCCCGGTGGGCGCCGAGCAGCTTCGACAGGGGCAGGCCGGCGCGCTTCGCCTTGAGGTCGTACAGCGCGATGTCGATCGCCGCGAGCGCCTGCGTCGCGACGCCCGAGCGGCCGACCGACGCCCCCGCCCACAGCAGCTTGTCGTACAGCTTCGCGATGTCGTTCGGGTCCTCGCCGATCGCGACGCCTGCGACCTCGCGGGCGTGCGCGTACTGCGCGGGGCCGCCCGCGCGCTTCGAGTAGCTGAAGCCGTGGCCCGAGAAGCCCCGTGCGGTCTCGATCTCGGCGATGAGGAACGCAACCTCGGTCATGGGCTTCTGGCGGCCCGTGAACACCTTGGCGTCGGAGATGGGGGTCGGAAGCGGCAGCCGCAGGGTCGACAGGCGGATCGAGCGGATCGCATCGGGCGTGTAGGTCATGGGAACTCCTCGTTGAGCGTGCGCGGAAAAGCTATCAGACAGATTTTCCGCCTCTCGGACAGAAGTAACGATTCGGACACGGCGACGGCGACGGGGCGTGCGCGCTCGCCCGCCGTTCGGGGGATCCGCGGTCACGATGCGCGCCCGGCATCGATCCATGCGACATCGGATGTGGACCGGCGTGATCAGGGGTTCCTAGTGTGTGGGCAGCTCACACCGGAGTGAGATCACCGCCGACGATCGACGGGCGAGGGCGCCCGTCGCGAAGGGACAGACACGACATGAGAATCGTTCGAATCGCAGGCATCGGGGCCGTCGCCGTCGCGGGGCTCGCGCTCACGGCGTGCGGCGGCAACATCGGATCCGCGGGCGGCGGCGACGAGTTCCCGACGGGCCCCATCACGCTCACGGTCGGGCAGGCGGCGGGCGGATCCACCGACCTGATCGCGCGCGCGGTCGCCGACGGCATGGCCGAGGAGCTCGGCGTCTCGGTGCCCGTCGTCAACAAGCCGGGCGCGAACGGCGCCATCGCGACGCAGGAGGTCGCCTCGGCCGAGGCCGACGGCTACAACCTCGTGCTGCTGAACGCCTCGCTCATCACGATCACGCCCCTCGCGGTCGGCGACTCGGCCGAGGTCGCGCTCGACGACCTCGACGTGCTGAAGGGCCTGTCGCAGGACGACTACGTGCTCGTCGCGAGCCGCGCATCGGGCATCGAGAGCTTCGAGGACCTGGCCGAGCACGACGACCTCTCCTACGGGACGACGGGCGTCGGGACGGGCTCGCAGCTCGCGCAGGCGATCCTCTTCGCCGAGGCCGGCATCGAGGGCACGGTCGTGCCGTTCGACTCGGGTTCGCCCGCCCTCACGGCCGTCGTCGGCGACCAGGTGCAGGTCGCGACGATCCAGGCGGGCGAGGCCAAGCCGCAGATCGACGCGGGCGAGGTGACGCCGCTTCTGACCTTCTCGGAGGAGCGCAACGAGTACCTGCCCGACGTGCCGACCGCGACCGAGATCGGCTACGACATCCCCGTCGCGCAGTACCGCGCCGTCGCGGGCCCGAAGGGCCTGCCCGACGAGGTGAAGGAGGCGCTCACGACGGCGATCGAGGGCGCGCTCGAGACCGAGGCGTACCAGCAGCTCAACGAGACGAACCTACTCACGCCGCACGAGATCTCGGGCGACGAGGTCGTCGAGGAGTGGACGGGGCTCGCCGACACCTACGCGGAGCTCGTCGAGCAGCACGACATCTCGCTGAGCGAGTGAGCATCGGGCGACGGAGGGGATCATGAAGGCACGCACACCCTGGGGGCCGACGTCGCCCGACGACACGACGCCCGTGCCCATCGACGACTCGCCGCCCGCGGCGGGCGGCGTCGCGAACGCCGCGTCGTCGGTCGTCGCGCTCGCGATCGGCGTCGCGGGGATCGGGCTGTCGCTGGCGCTCGGCGTCGGCGAGCTGTCCGAGCCCGGGCCCGGCCTGTGGCCGCTCGGCGTGAGCGTTGCGATCGCGGCGCTCGCGATCGCGCAGCTCGTCGTCGGCAGGTGGGGCGGCGACGGCGAGACGTTCTCGCACGCGTCGTGGATGGCGGCCGCGGGCGCCGTGACGCTCGTCGCCTACGTCGCGCTGCTGCCCGTCATCGGCTTCGAGATCCCCTCCGCGCTCCTCGCGTTCGTCTGGATGCGCTTCCTCGGCCACGAGCGCTCGCTCGTCGCGATCCTCGGATCCCTCGCGATCGTCGCGGGCTTCTACGTCGTCTTCGTCGTCGCCCTCGGCACGTCGATTCCGCACCTCTTCTGAACGATCGGAGCTGACATGGACTTCCAGCCTGTGCTCGACGGGTTCGCCACGGTCTTCGAGCCGATCAACCTGCTCTACTGCCTCATCGGCGTCGTCATCGGCATGCTCGTGGGCGTGCTGCCGGGCCTCGGCCCCGCCGCGACGATCGCGATCCTTCTGCCGCTGACCTACGGCATCGACTCGGTCACCGCCATCATCATGCTCGCGGGCATCTTCTACGGGGCGCAGTACGGCGGCACGATCACGTCGGTGCTGCTGCGCCTGCCCGGCGAGGCGAGCTCGGTCGTGACGGTCTTCGACGGCTACGCGCTCGCCAAACGCGGCCGCGCCGGCACGGCGCTCGGCATCGCCGCGATCGGATCCTTCATCGGCGGCACGGTGTCGATCATCGGCCTGACGTTCTTCGCGCCGCTCGTGGCGGGGTGGGCGCTGCGGTTCGGCCCCGCCGAGTACGCGGCGCTCGCGCTGCTCGGCATCCTGCTCGTCGCCACCATCTCGAACGGCTCGAAGATCAAGGCGATCATCGCGGCGGCCGTGGGCCTGCTGCTCGCGACCGTCGGGCGGGATCCCTTCACGGGCACCGAGCGGTTCACGTTCGACGTGCTGCAGCTCGCCGACGGGCTCGACTTCGTGCCCATCGCGATGGGCCTGTTCGGCCTCGGCGAGATCCTCTACAGCCTCGAGGAGCGCCACCGCGCCGAAACGATCGCGCCCGCGGCGGTGGCCGACGTGTGGCCGAAGCGGGCCGACCTGCGCCGGTCGTCGGGCGCCTTCGCGCGCGGATCCGTGCTGGGCTTCCTGCTCGGCCTCTTGCCGGGCGGCGGCGCGACGATCTCGTCGATGGCCGGCTACGCGGTCGAGAAGAAGGTGTCGAAGGATCCCTCGCGCTTCGGCCACGGCGCCGTCGAGGGCGTCGCGGGCCCCGAGACCGCCAACAACGCGGCGGCGACGAGCTCGTTCATTCCGCTGCTCACCCTCGGCATCCCCGCCAACGCGACCATGGCGCTCATGTTCGGCGCGCTGCTCATCCAGGGCATCACGCCGGGGCCGCAGCTCGTCGACCAGGAGCCCGAGCTGTTCTGGGGCGTCATCAACTCGATGTGCGTCGGCAACGCGCTGCTGCTCATCATGTCGCTGCCGCTCGTGGGGCTGTTCGTGCGCGTGCTGCGCGTGCGGGCCGCGATCCTCGCTCCCATCACGGCGCTCATCACGCTCGTCGGGGCCTACACGATCAACAACTCGGTGTTCGACGTGGGCCTTGTCGTCGCGTTCGGCGTCGTCGGGTACCTCATGAAGAAGTTCGGCTTCGAGCCCGGCCCGCTCGTGCTCGCCTTCGTGCTCGGCGCCCTGCTCGAGTCGAGCATCCGCCGCGGGCTGCTGCTGTTCGACGGCGACCCGACGGGCTTCGTCACGCGGCCCATCTCGGGCGCGCTCATCGCGCTCGTCGTCATCGTGATCGCGCTGCCGGCGATCCGGAAGGTGGTCTCGCGCGTGCGCTCGCGCGAGGAGGTCACGACGCGCTGACCGAGAAAAGGCCCGGCCGGGGGCGCCAGCTTGACGCGGACTGTGAGCGCCGCGCCGCTGGCGCCTTCGCCGCCGCGCGCCGCTTAGGCTGATTCCCATGTGTGGAATCGTCGGATACGTCGGCCCCCGGGAAAGCCAGGACATCCTCGTGGCGGGCCTGGCTCGCCTCGAGTACCGCGGGTACGACTCCGCGGGCATCGCGGTGATCGATGAGAACGGATCGCTCGGCATGCGCAAGCGCGCCGGCAAGCTCGCCCGCCTGCGCGAGGCGCTCGAGACCGACCCGATCGGGCGCGGCACGACGGGCATCGGGCACACCCGCTGGGCGACGCACGGCGGCCCGACCGACGAGAACGCCCACCCGCACCTCGCCGACGACGGCCGCCTCGCGGTCATCCACAACGGCATCATCGAGAACTTCGCCGAGCTGAAGCGCGAGCTCGTGGCCGAGGGCGTCGAGTTCCTCAGCGAGACCGACACCGAGGTCGCGGCGGCGCTCATCGCCCGCGCCTACCGGGCGAACGACGGCGACCTCGTCGCGGCGTTCCGCGCCGTCGTGCACCGCCTCGAGGGCGCCTTCACGCTGCTTGCGACGCACGAGGACCACCCGGGCCTCGTCGTCGGCGCGCGCCGCAACTCGCCCCTCGTGATCGGCCTCGGCGAGGGCGAGAACTTCCTCGGATCCGACGTCGCGGCCTTCGTGGAGCACACGCGCCACGCGCTCGCGATCGGCCAGGACGAGATCGTCGCGATCACGCCCGACAGCGTCACCGTCACCGACTTCGACGGCAACCCGGCCGAGCCCCAGCCGTTCGAGGTGTCGTGGGACGCGTCGGCGGCCGACAAGGGCGGCTGGTCGAGCTTCATGGCGAAGGAGGTCTCGGAGGAGCCCGAGGCCGTCGCCAACACGGTGCGCGGCCGCATCCACGACGGCCAGATCGTGATCCCCGAGCTCGAGGGCCTCGACGACCTCTTCACGGGCATCGACCGCATCGTGATCCTCGCCTGCGGCACGGCCTACTACTCGGGCCTCGTCGGCAAGTACGCGATCGAGCGCTGGGCGCGGATCCCCACCGACGTCGAGCTCGCGCACGAGTTCCGCTACCGCGACCCCATCGTCGACGCCTCGACCCTCGTCGTGTCGATCAGCCAGTCGGGCGAGACGATGGACACGCTCATGGCTGTCAAGGAGGCCGCGCGCCTCGGCGCCAAGACGCTGTCGATCTGCAACACGCAGGGCGCGACGATCCCGCGCGAGTCCGACGCGATCGTCTACACGCACGCGGGCCCCGAGGTCGCGGTCGCCTCGACGAAGGCGTTCGTCGCCCAGATCACGGCGCTGTACCTGCTCGCGCTGCACGTCGGGCGCGTGCGCGGATCCCTCGACGCCGCATCCGCGGCCGACAGCATCGAGCAGCTCGAGGAGCTGCCCGAGAAGATCCAGTGGATCCTCGACAACGAGCAGGAGCGCACGGAGCAGCTCGCGCACTGGATGGCCGACACCCGGTCGGTGCTGTTCCTCGGCCGCCACGTGGGCTACCCGATCGCGCTCGAGGGCGCGCTGAAGCTCAAGGAGATCTCATACATCCACGCCGAGGGCTTCGCGGCGGGCGAGCTGAAGCACGGCCCGATCGCGCTGATCGAGCCGGGCCAGCCCGTCTTCGTCGTCGTGCCGTCGCCCCGCGGCGCCGCCACGATGCACGCCAAGGTCATCTCGAACATCGAGGAGATCCGCGCGCGCGGCGCCCGCGTCATCGCGATCGCCGAGCAGGGCGACTCGGCCGTCATGCCGTCGGCCGACGAGGTGCTGCGGATCCCGCTCGCGAGCCCGCTCTTCGAGCCGATCCTCGCCGTCGTGCCGCTGCACATCTTCGCGATGGGCCTCGCGACGGCCAAGGGCCTCGACGTCGACCAGCCGCGCAACCTCGCGAAGTCGGTCACGGTCGAGTAGGCGCGGCGCGCTTCCAACACAACGCAGTCATTTCGGCACGGTTTCGGCGGATTCGGCCCGAGACCGGGCGTTCGTCGCCGGATTGACTGCGTTGTGTTTCGGCGGTGGCGCAGACGGGCCGACCTAGACTGCTCGCATGAGCACTGAGGGCCAGCCGTGATCGTGGGGGTCGGCGTCGACATGGTCGACATCGAGCGCTTCGAAGGGCAGATCGCGCGCTCGCCGCGGCTCATGGAACGGCTGTTCACGGCGCACGAGCGCGAGCTGCCGCTGCGCTCGCTCGCCGCGCGGTACGCCGCGAAGGAAGCGCTCATCAAGGCGCTCGGCGGATCCGACGGCGTGCGCTGGCGGGAGATCGAGGTGCCGCGGCTGGGCGAGCGGCAGGCCCCCAGCTACGTCATCACGGGCGAGACGGCGGGCACGCTCGAGCGCCGCGGCATCGCCCGCAGCCACCTCTCCCTGTCCCACGACGGCGGGCTCGCGCTTGCGTACACGATCCTGGAGTCCGCCGCATGACCGCACCGACACGCGAGGCCGTGATCGACCGCGGCGCGATCGAGCACAACGTCCGCACGCTGCGGGCCGCGACGGGCACGCGCGAGTTCATCGCGGTCGTGAAGGCCGACGGGTACGGGCACGGCGCGGTGACGGCAGCGCGGGCCGCACTCGCCGGCGGCGCGACGAGGCTCGGCGTCGCCGACCTCGCCGAGGCGCTGCAGCTGCGGGCGGCCGGCATCGACCGCCCCGTCGTCGCGTGGCTGCACGGGCCCGGCGCCGACTTCGCCCCCGCGCTCGCGGAGGGCGTCGAGCTCGGCCTCGCGACGGTCGACCAGCTGCGCCGGGCCGCCGCGCAGGCGGGGGAGCGGGCCGCCGTCGTGCACCTGAAGTTCGAGACAGGCCTCGGCCGCGGCGGCGCGGCGCCCGCAGACTGGACGGCGCTGCTCGACGAGGCCGCGCGCCTCGAGCGCGAGGGGCGGATCCGTGTCGACGGACTCTTCAGCCACCTCTCGGGCGCGAGCCGCGACGATGACCTCGCGCAGCTGCGCGTCTTCGAGGACGCGATCGCGGGGGCCGCGCGCGCGGGCCTCGCGCCGCGGATCCGACACCTCGCGGCGACCGGCGCGGCGATCGACATCCCCGAGACGCGGCTCGACGCCGTGCGCGTGGGGCTTGGCATCTACGGCCTCTCGCCGTTCGAGGGCCGCTCGTCGGCCTCGCTCGGCCTGCGCCCCGCCATGACGCTGCGCGCGCCCATCGCGGCCGTGCGCCGCGTGCGCGAGGGGC